>Ga0272446_1000218_pt1 | contig 90599 bp, 67 predicted proteins | sample YNPCB0061_FD_194587 | JGI IMG/M metagenome (GOLD analysis project Ga0272446, IMG submission 194587) | Hot spring microbial mat communities from Yellowstone National Park, WY, United States - YNP-CB-006-1 | ecosystem: Environmental > Aquatic > Thermal springs > Hot (42-90C) > Sediment | place...
CTAAAGTCGTAGTCGAACCGGCTATTGAACAGCCTAAAGTCGTAGTCGAACCGGCTATTGACTCGCCTAAAGTCGTAGTCGAACCGGCTATTGAACAGCCTAAAGTCGTAGTCGAACCGGCTATTGAACAGCCTAAAGTCGTAGTCGAACCGGCTATTGACTCGCCTAAAGTCGTAGTCGAACCGGCTATTGAACAGCCTAAAGTCGTAGTCGAACCGGCTATTGACCCGCCTAAAGTCGTAGTCGAACCGGCTATTGAACAGCCTAATACTACTTGTATCGGAAATCCATGTACTTGTCCCATATTCGTGCTAGATTTTAATAATAATACCAGTACTTCCTTTAGCAAAACTGTATATAATACAGAACCGCTTCGAAAGGCTATATCTGATCTAGTGCGACATGTAACATCAGATCAGCATACTGATACTCACCCCGCTTCGCTGTCGCAGTCTACTAGAGAAGTTAAATACATTAATACTATTAAAATTATTACTTACGATAAGAATGCACCTGTTTATATTCCATGCGACACTATCTTAAAAAACTCCAGATTAGCACATAGACTCAGTGAGACTGTAGCAAAAAATGATGAGCAAATTTATACGATCGATGCATCATATATGAGTTCTCTCAATGTTATGGAAATGTTAGTAGCCATGACGTGGACTAATAATAAAATCTCTGGAGATTCGACTGATATCGAGAGATATATTAAATTTCTAACTCAACTAGAAGTTAATCCATCAATTGGAATATGTATAATGGATAACATGATGCAATTAAATGAATCAGCTACATACTATAAGCATTTCGTAAAACTATATAAGAAAGAAGAATACAGTAAATATTTTAGTAAAAACAGCCTCTTACGTCATCTAGCATCTTCTGCTTATTTTGAAGATATTTCTGTGAATACTAACAACAAAAATCAAACCGTAGTTTCATTTACTATTTAAGTATAGTTTATCGATTATTTTTTATAAAAACAAACATTTCATTTGATAACAGAGCTAACATGTACATTTGTTTACCATAATACTTTTTAAAACTTATGTTATATATTAACAAATGGAGATTATTGTAGACGATCGTGAACGTGCCGTGTCGCCGTTTTTTGAAGATCTTAGTAATTCTCATCATATTAACTACTCTATTAAACGCCTAGAAGTAGGTGACTATGCTATTTGTTACAAGGGGTTCATTATGATTATTATTGAACGGAAGACATGGGAAGATCTTGCTGCTAGTTTTCGAGATGGTAGAAAAGAAAATATACAGAAGCTTCTTGAATTGCGCGAACGTGTAGGGTGTAATGTTGTATATCTTATCGAAGGCGATCCACTACCTCGCTCAGATAAAAAATATGGGCATATTCCGGTAAAATATCTAAGAACACACCTCGACCATATCGCGTTTCGAGATGGTATTCATATGATATATAGTAAAGGCCCACAGACGTCAGCCGCGAGGATTTTTGAATTGGCTCAGAATTATTCGACTATCAAACCATCACCGTTTACTGAAGTAGATGATATTCTTAAAGAGGGTGGAGATAGTAATAAGGATCAATTAACTGATAAATCTATAAATGAAGTCAAAGAGATATCTATTCAAGAGCAGTTATTACGATGTCTACCATCAATCGGTAGTATCATATCGGCGCTTCTCTCCGAGAATAATATCACATTATTAGGATTATATCATAAAAAATATCTTCCTGAGACCATCGCTACTTTAAAGTTTCCATCAGGAGCATGTATCGGCCTCGATAGAGCTAATAAAATTATTAAGTCAGCGGCTTCTCTGGGAAGTTCACCAAAAATACAACTGAGAATTCTATCAACTATTCCAGGGATATCAACGACAACAGCCACTAAGATCATCGAAGAAATATCACTCAGTGATTTGCTAAGTGGGACTGTCGATAAAGAGACTTTAGCACGTATTAATCGTGGAAAAACAAATATAGGTATGCGGTTGGCAACGAGTATTTTCGAACATCTCGGAATTAATTAATTTCATTTTAAAGAATACTATATATATTAGTATAGAGGATGAGTTGACTTTCTTATTTGCATTATATTATAGCAAGACGAGACATTGGAATGCTGGTGGGTCTTATAAGCTCGCTGTACCTGGTTCGACTCCAGGGTCTTGCACTTCTGATATCCATACCGCTATAGATATAATGCAAATAAGAAAGTCGTAGAAGAAAGGAATAAAGTTTGTTTAGAACTGTAGTATATTGAAGAAGTCGCAGTTAAACCAACACTATTCTAGGATTATGTCTTACTGGCAAATCATAATTTCTAGTTAACTTTTTCTTTTTTTTTGCAAAACTTTATATACACGTGCATTAAGCGAAGAATTGCCAAACGAAAAAACTATTCAAATTTATATCCAGTCATTGTTCTTATTATAGATGATCTATTAATTATTTCATAGCATTGTGAAAACTAGATAATAGACTGAATACGAGTTCTACTCTGACTCGTACGCCTTAGGTCAACTTTACTTTTTTCTATCCTTTTTTATAATTTCTGTTTAACTATATACATAATGCCTATAGATATTTATTCTAGTCTAAAAAAAACTGGACAATATGCGTTTGGATCGTCAATACTAAATAGTTTATTTGGTGGTACATGGGTGTTAGCGGGAATAATTGCATTGACTATGATATTAATTATTATGATCATGTACCCTGCTAAATCGGGTACTTCAATCTCGGTTATATTCAGAATGTTTTTGTATATGTTTGGTATCTCTGTAGTATTAATATTTCTGCATGACGGCATAACTAAATATAGATGGCAAGAGGACCGTGAACATGTTGAAGCGAATGACTTTATAAAAAATATGACTGTGTCTGGTCGTCAAGCTGATCCTGTATATGGTACGAATTATACTATGGTAAACCCGGGGATAACAGGAAAAGGTGAGAGTGATACTAAAAATGAATCGATCGATACCGGTACTAGTAATCTAGTTCCTTCTTCATCAGTTGAATCTTATGTAGAAGGTGGAGTTGACCAGATTTTAGTCGGAGGGAAACCACCCGAATCCACGAAACCCAACCCTTTTCATATTAAACTAACCAACTAATAATAATATAACAATGAATAAACTGAAGATTATACTATTTATAACATGGATATGGGCATGGACTGCACTACAGTTAACAAAGATATTCGAGTTAGTGTTTCGCTTACTTATGATTTTCCCGAGTCAACTCTTAGCACTTATCCCCACCGTAGCACCGAAACATACTAACGGTAATACTATTAATATCATCCGGGCTCATAATGAATATGGCGACATCACTAACAAATTTCGGCTCTTTTTAACTTGGTACTGGGAACATGGTAGCGATGATAAAGCCTTTGATACTAATGGATTTGAATTTAGAAAGTTTGCCAAATTATTAAACTGTTCTCTTCTATACTGTTCTTATCTTATAACGGATAAGACTTCACATACTTCACCCGATACATTCTGGAACGATGTCAAGCGATTTTTAGTATATATGAATAATAACGATGGAAGATATTATCAATCGAACATGGAAAAAGATAACGTCGTTTGTCTTCCTATGGGATATGTCAATTTCACAGATCCAAAAGATATAATAACAGATACACGATCAGTTCGTGATATGATTACGAAGTTCGAAAAACCTATCAAAAAAAGAATATGAATATAAAATAGATTTATTTTTTGATAGAGGTAAAGTTAAGACAAAAAATATTCCGTATTGTATTCTCAACTTAATTTACTAATTAGTGGATCATTACTATTAAATACTAACTTACCAGTTCTGTAGATTAGCTATTATAATTTAGCTTGAACTATTATATTAATTGTAGTAATATCTGCTTTTATTTAGAGATATCGCTGTCGAAGCTATACCTATCATAATTTATAGTAGTATCGACTAAAGAGTTTATCACTTGTCGCTATCATGTTTTTTTATTTCAGCTTAATTTTCTAGTCATTTCGTTTTCAGCGATATTTTTTCTTTTTGTTTACTAGTTCTTTCATAAATTGATTGTCTTCAAGTTTGCTTTCTTTTTTTGGCATTTTTTCATTTAATTCTACTAATGCAGGACATCCAAGTGTAAAATCTGGATGAATATCTGCGATAGTATATTGGAATGGAATATTGTCTTCGCGAATATAACAAAGTTTTTGAAATGATTTAGTCTGAGTGGTATCGTCGCCAAATAGTCGCCTTGCGATCTTCATTGCGTCTTTTTTTTCTTGATTCGTATAGCCGCTTTGAGGTTTGTTCAGTGATGCTACTAATGCCTGACTTTGTGTGAATATGACATTTCTGGCACCTCGACGCAAGTCGCATGTAATAGCTTTATCATTATGCGATACACATATAAATGTAAACCCGTTGTGCCGGCCGCGATATATAATGCTTTCGAAGATATTAATTTCATTATCTTTTTTCTTAAAATATTTCATCCATATAGGAATATTTTCGGTACAATCATCTACTATAATGGCAATACGAGGGTTAACATCGAGGTAGTCGAGCGCAATATTTTCTTCGACGGTAAGGTCTAACTCCATAAGCTGCTTACGATGCTCACGTATAGATCTCTTCAGTAAAAAGCGAATTTTATCATCTCGCTTCTGAACTATATCGCTTTCTTGATCGCGTTTTTGAGCATAATCAAGATCATGGCGATTTTTAAGCTTGGCAATAGTGCTGTCGGTGGCCACCTGTATCGCCTCTATCATAATAGCACTCTGTCTATCATTGATTTTCTGAAATAGTCTTTTAAGTATTTTTATATCTTTTGCAATATTACAACATTGAGTCAGATCTACTTGTCTCTTCCATAATTTTTTAAGTAGCGATTTACTCATATCGGATTTTATACATCGTTTAGGAAGAAGGCGATTATAAAAATGTGCGGAAGTCTCTGGTACTATCACGAGAAAATTAGGAATATAATCTTTAATAGCATGCAACATTGATAAGACGATGGTCGTTTTTCCACTCTTTGTTCCTCCGAATATAAATGAAGTTCGATCAATTACATTTTCAGTATTAATCTCATAATATGGAATTTTAATACTACCATCGTCCGTATATATCGTTTTTGTCTCGTCGTAGGCCATTATAGATATATTCATATGCAGAAAAAATAACGCAGTAAAATTTGGAGTTTTTTCAATCGTTTTCCCAAACATCATCTGGATTTTCAACGTCCATCGCTTCGAAATTAATTTCGTTTTCATATGTCTCAACTGCATTTTCATCAAAATCTGAATCAGATGATTCTGTTTTATGACCATCTTCGCTTGCAGTGTCGTCTTCAGACTCAGTCTCGTTTTGCATAACTTCATTGACGCGTCTGAATATAAGTGGTGAAGCCTTACTGAATAATTTTTCTTGCATGATAATATTAGCTGTGAAGTATTTAACTAACATTTTAGCCATAGGTTTATACTTCTCGTGACTATCATTATATATTCGTATGATGATCGAAGCGAGATATTCCATGAGAAAGTTAGCATAATTATGTGAGGCTAATGTGAATTTATATTTATTATCTAAATCAATGAACTCACTGCCGAACTGAGGCATACTCGTTTGTAAATTGACGATTTCTACTTTTTTCTGTATATCAAGAATTTCTTTTAGCTCAAGTGGAATGTCGACAATATTTTGATAATTCATAAGCATATTATATTCGCGCAGTATTTGAAGTATATATCCTTTAATTTTAAGTGCTTGTGTCTGATATGTTCCGCGAACAATAGGATTTAGTAAGTCGTCGAGTTGTTTTACAGGGTTAACGACTGCTTTTTCGATATCATTGTATTCGATTTTTTCGGAGAGCCCTAAGTTTGATAAGATATTATATTTTATATCAGATATTTGACTCCACTCCGCAGTTTTCTGTAAGCCGAATTTATAGTTAGTATTAATATCATTCTCAGCGGTATAAGTAGCCTCTTGAATCTTTGTTACTTCTTTAGTCGCCTGTACTTGTTTAAGACTTGATATCGATATAGACTGCTTTTCTCGCTCGACTTTTTTAAAAGTTGAAAGGTATTTATTATAGTAATCGTCTGCAGTGCGTTGCTGTATGTCTGTTTTAAGTCCGCATTTACTACATATATTATTTTTAATATCATGTAAATCTCCCTCTGGACACCGTGTTTCAAAATACTGATATAAAGCTAGTACATCGTCGATTTTTTTGAACATACTATTCAAAGACTTATCGCTTTTTTCTGATGATTTGGCAGATCGAATTAAATTACCGCATCTTTTACATCGTTCATCTATCAATTTTAGAGTTGAGAATTTAGCTAACTGTTCACGATCCTTTTTTGCTAACATCTCCGTTATTTCTTTAGTAGTATATTCAATATCTGCTCCACCTGTTCTTGAGTATTTTCTGCTTCGACCTCCTTTAGTTATTTTCGATATATATATAAAGCTGCCTGGAATATGTCGATTACCATCTGGACAATAATGCTGTGCTAAGTCGAGATTTTCTGGTGCAAAGTCGTTATATTTACTCCGTATATCATTTAGCCATTCTAATTGGAAAAGAGGAAATACACGTGTCTTTGCGTATTCATATCGAATAACCTTTTCAAGTTCTATTAAATCTTTGTACTGATTATAATATTCCGCAACGAATGGATTTCTTGGTACGAATTCTTTCTGATATATACGATTTTTTACATAATCATACATTTCTAAAAAGGATCGATATGTATATAAATCATACTTCTTAGACTTTTCTCCAAATCTCCATGCCTGTGGAATCTGTACAGTATCATATATATCCAGCTCACCTACTTTCAAATCACTGTCTATTTTTTCTGCGGTTCTTCCGAGCATGGTCGATACATCGTCGATACTATGCGGATAATGTTTTTCGACTCCGCTATTATATGCAAGTCGTTTAGCATAGTATAGATATTGGTAAAACGGATCAGTAGTTATAATGGTTTGTACTCGCGGGACATGTGAGATTTCTTGTTCTATCTTAATAGGCTTAACGTGTAATTTAGCCCATGTGTATGCGTTTTTCAAAAAGATCTGTTTAATCAAATCAACACTCATATTTTTAAGCTTCTTAATAGTCGAGTCTTTGGTTAACAAAATAAGATTAAGGGCAGTCGTTAACAAATATCGCTCATACAATTTCGAATTTTCTATAACTTTGCCCCCGTTGACATATTTGTACTTTGCATGATACTGATCTCGCGCAATCACTCTAAGATCACGTCTATGTTTTACACTACCGTTTTTGTTAGATTTTTTTCTAGATTGTCGTCTGTCACTAAGGTGACCATCCGATCGACTACTAGGTTGGCCATCAGGTCGATCTTTGATATTCAAATCACTGAGTCGACCAAATAATAGCTGATCGGGTTGGTCATTGGGAGATAAAATATCTACATTACCAAATAAATTGTCGGTTTGATTCATAAACTTATTTAATTTTTGATCTTCAAATTCTCGGTTACCAACTACAGGAGAAGATCTTAGAGAATTCAGATCTTCTATTTCTTTTTTAGATGGCTCAGATTTTTTAGTATTAACCAGCTCGCTTGCCTCTTTTAATTGATTGAGTGAATTCTCGGCATTTTCATGTTTAGAAGGGTCAAGATCCTTTTTATCTATATCTCTAACCGGCTTATCCCGACCAAATATAATTTTATTAGGATTCGCCATCATAAGGGCACATAATGCAGCGTATATGTATACCGATGAGTATATGGTTAGTGTATCGCGAATTGAATCTGTAGTATTAGTTTTACTCTTAAATAGCTTAGATTCTTCTTCACTAATGACATCTCGAAGTCCAGATGCTAGAGAGTTAACGAGCGGTTTTAGTGGAATAGGCGTGTTAAATTTAATATATGTAGTAATTATATACATTGCTTCTTTCCATATCATCGTCTGTAACGGGTCGTCTTGTCTATTATCGAATACTCGTTCACCGCCTATAAATCGAACAATATCTTCGTTATCAGCCTCAGCAAGTTGTTCTCCGCATATTTTACAAAAGTATCCATTAATATCCTTTGGTAAACTGAATCGCGATATCAAATGAGTACGTAGTTCAGTATTCATCCAAGGTTTTCCAAAATTCTTAAGCATTTCCTCACCATAGAAAAATATATGAGGACATAATCCTCCTTCGAGAAGTTCAAGTTTATTAAGTTCAGTACTACTGACTTCTTGACGAATTTCGGCAATAGCAGCCGCTAGTCGATCAGATGTAATATCGGTAAAAGAGTTTCTCAAATTGTAAAACGCCTTCTGGAGAAGTTTCGCCTTTGGAGTTACGTCTTTTGATAAAAACTTTTCTAGTTTACGATATTCTAATTCAACTACTTCGCGCTGCTTACGATCTAGATTATTGAGTTCGTGAATCTTATATTTATTAAATGATATCGTCTGTTTCTTAGCTATCTCCAGTTTTTTGGCAAATCCTTCATTTATTTGTTTTCGAAACTCGGTATTATATTCGATTCCTTTTCGCTTATCATTATGTTCTTTTTTGAACAGTTCATCATCTATACCTACTAGTTTAGCCAAGTTATACGCATATAATAACCCAGTTTGATCGAGAATCAGCTGATTATTTATATCATATCTACCCCGAAATATTCCTAGGTCTTCAAGTGAATCTAGTATAAGATCTTTACGTGGTTCAATGGGAGGAATGTTGGAAGGAAGAGTATTATTAAATGATGGAGTATATGGTGAAGCTTTGAATTCAACATGTAAAGTATAAATGTTTTGTTGAAAGTACAATTCTATAAAATCTATATAATCTATAATATAGCTAAGTGTCTCTACGGCATGAGCGTTATCTTTAAATATGATTAGATCTTCGATTTTTGGTTGGCCAATATGTGATAATTCACGTCTTTGTAATAAGTATTTTCCAGTATACCAATTAATAAACCCATAATGGCCAGTGTTGGCAAGATCGACTAGACTCACATAATCCTGATGTATAAATGTACGTTTATCATAATATTTTATGAAAATAGTCGGTAGTTTTATTCCTATTATATGAAATTGTTCATTAGTTGGAACAACATGAAATGTATTTGATTCATTAGAATATACATGAGTCGGTGATTCATTTTGAAGTGAAATATGAAATCCCGGAGCTGAAGAGATAACTGGTGTACAATATTGAATAACGTACTTACATAGTACCGAGGCGATATTAGTTTTTGGGGGGTTACGTTGTTCATTGAATAGCTCTAGTTCATAAAAACTAGTAAAATGTTGAGCAGTTATTTTTGAGTTTTTTTGTAAATTTTCATAGTCCAATTCTCGCTGACTTTTGTTGACTGAGACATCTTTTTCCTTGATTTCAAAAATCGTAATCTCTGTTTCCATCTTATCTATATATTATACATCTTAAAATTTGAAAACGTATGATATCGCGAAGTGAATGAGGCGATGGATCCAATGTTGTTCTCTTTCAGATCTAAGTTAGACCAATGAGCTTGTTTTTTATCATATAATGGTGTTCTCTGTAAGCTCAAAATCAGAATAACCAAATAGAGAGCACTTGATACATTTAACTATAGAATTAAATATGAGATTTTATCTATTTTAAAACAAGGTTTATTATCTATTTTAAAACAAGGTTTATTATTAAATATATGTTTAAAGATGTCAACAAAAAAAGATAAAGAACGTCTCCTTGATAGAAGTTCATATTCGACTGAAACAATTACTACGTATAAAATTCTTGGTTCTTATATTGTCGGTATTTACTATGATCAACTATATGAAGAGGCAAAAAAATTCAAGACCAGTGGTAAAGTAGTTTCAATAACTGAAGGATATAAGCACGCAGTATATGCGTTTTTATCTGCGATCGACGACAAGTCAAAATCATATAAATCGGATCACTATAATATCTTGCTGAATGACATTAATAAGTATTTTATTACATGGACTGGATTTGCTACTCTCAAACTACGTGATAGTATTGACAAAATAGTCAAACAATTTATACCAAAGGATTATTATGACTCTCTTGATCAAGATCAGAAGCGAAAAATTCTCCGTAAATTGCTAATTAATTCAATTAAGTCGTTTACAAAAATAGTTATTCAGGATTTTCTAGTGCAAATTATCGATGAACATGAAGATACTGATACTAATATTCATATGCTGCGAGAGAAAATTATTGATGTTTTAATTCTTGAGCGTGAATCTTTTTATCGATTATTTCTCGATAAGCATCTCGGTAAAGAGGCGGATTATGTCGACCGCAATCTTGCGGTTAAAATGCAATCCGAAATCAAGACACTTATTAATGAAAAACGTAAAATTCATGAGCTTTACGAACGGACTAAAAAGGAGCTAGAAGTGCGAATCGAACAACTAAACGAAGTTATCTCGAAATATAAAGAGCTCAACAAACGATATAAATTCTTAAAAGAGGAATACACTGCATTAAAAGACAAATCTGCGTCGGCATCTGCATTATTTGAATCTCCGGATAAATTTACGACAGTGGCTCCTACTACAACCACTATACCTGCACAGTTGAATACTCTCTCAAATAAATCTTCTTTATTGAGTGCACCCATGCCTGTCTCTGTATCCACATCCAAGTCTACTCTCACAACTATGTCTACGTCTGCTCCTACAATTACGTCTGCTCCTACATCTATGTCTGCTCCTGTATTTACGTCTACTTCTGCACCTACATCTACGTCTGTACCATTAACTCGAAAGCAGAAATTGGCTAATTTTAAGCCTAAATTAGATTCAGATGATGAAGATGAGTTAGAGAGTGAAGAATCGAAGAGCGATATATCAGATGATGAACCGGAACAGCCCGACCAAACAAAAACATCCGATACAAAGGGATTAACTCTAGCTGATAAAATCTCTACGAAGGCGGTAGACACCTTATCAAAAATGATATCGGATTCAGTAAATGAATCAGAAAAAGTTGAGACTATGGATAAGTTAATTACGGAGCATACAGTTCAAGATAGCAATACAGCAATTAATGAAAAAATTAAAAATATACCGAAGTATAATATTGATATGGGCGATGCCCCTTCGTTGAATGATATCGAAAGTATATATTGATTTAGACTATGAAACCAATAAGCTAATTTTTTTTACTTGATTAAATCATTCCATGATAGGCCATTTTTTATATGAATGGCTTTTATATTTTTTCCGCGAATGCTAACTTCTAGAATATTCAAGTATAGATCGTCGTAAAATTCTATAGGAAGACCATCGGCTTTCTTTCCCAGATATTTTAGAATTTCTTGAATCATATTATATTTAGAAGCACCTAAGCCATGGACACCTCCATGAAAATATCGAGATAGTTTCAGACGATTAAGTATTTTTACGGCGTTAGGATTGAAGCTAGCAAGAAATATATAATTATTATCTCTGCGTAATTTCTTTAAGATAGATTCTACATCGGGATATGCGTTCTTACCATCCCACAGAGTGCTATCAAGATCGAAGACATAAATTTTCTTAGAAAGAGCCATATCCTATATATACCCACTGAAATTTGAATTTCTTAATAAGACTAATTAATCATTTAAAGGTTAAGAATTATATTTGTACTTTTATATACGGTATGCCTAACACATCACGAAAACCGACAGTTAGTGCCAAATCTAAAGATATTAAGGATTCTAAGCATTCTTCAAAATACCATGATGAATCAAATGTTTCCAGTGATAACGAGAGCGATATTAATAATGAAATGAGCCCTGTCGAGTTTGATGTAGAGCATCGTATTCAAACAACACAAAATACTCATTTAATTCATTTAAACGAATTCTTTTCCAAAGATACTCGTTGGTTGACGCCTAAAGGTGCTCCAGAAACGAATATTATAGATCGATTTAGTGGTAAAACATACAATGTACCTATTCGAAGTATTCCTAAAATGTTTAAATTACTGGAACTGTGTCGCCATAACGGAGTAAAGATGATGTATAATGAGCGGCAACAACTTATTTCAGGAATCATGATCGACTTCGATATCTATCAGGATATGGAAGATGATCAGATTAAAGAAGAAGTATTTTATATGCTCTGTCAAAAGATACTTGCTATCTTACGTGAAATACTGGTATTTAAGGAAGATAAAGAAATCATTCATATTGGCGTTACTCGTCGTCCTAAAATTACAATCAATGAAGAGAATGACTGTTACAAAGATGGATTCCATATTTTAATTCCAGGGGTCAAGGTTAGTAGAGGCGTTAAAAGACTACTTTTGCAAAAACTCATAGATAATGAAATCATCGATCAAATTATGTCGGATGTTGTTCCGGCCGATATCAAAGTTAAAGGGCGCGCGTATCAGCGAAACGATTTTCTAGATATTAATTGCGCTCATGTTCCAGTATTCTTTATTGGATCATCGACGAAAAAAGGAAGTCTCCCTTATCAACTCACTCATATTTACGAGGCGACTTTCAGACAAAAAGATCGTGATATTATGTTAGTTCGAAACGATAGTATGTTGAGAGATAAAAATACTAACTTATGTTACGAGTTCTCTTTAAATTACGATGTCGCAAATGGATATATAAGCAAGAAAAAATATGAGCCCCGTGAGAAATATATCGATCAAGTTCTACGCTTAGAAACAAAGAATAATAAGGTAGATGAACAATTTATTAATGTCTACGGCGAACTCTCAATGCACTCTATACACGATCCTAAAGTCAAAGAGATCAAAGATCTACTCGATACATTACACCCAATGAGAGCCGAAAAGTATGAGCATTGGTTTAATGTGCTATGTGTTCTGGCGGCTACTTCTATCTCTTATAAATGTCTCGCTGAGTATTTTAGTCGAAAGTCATCCAAATTTAAACAGGCTGATTTTGAAAAATTCTGGACTGATGCTCTAAAAGGATCGCGCCGAAAGACACTCACTCTAGGTAGTCTGCATTATTGGGCAAAAAAAGATAATCCTGACCGCTACGAAGAGCTGAGAAAACAGAGAGCATATGATATTCTCCTAAGTATGGTATACGAACCGTATCGTGATGGTATTCTGTCAAACCATGACGTTGCGGAACTCTTATATCACAATCTAAAACATAAATTCATAACTGACCATAACATAGAAGAAGGCAAGAATAAAATTTGGTATGAATTTATGCTTGAGGACGATATGTGCTTAGATGGTGAGTTATATAAGTGGCGTCGATGTTCTGAAGACTACCCTGTTGCTTTGATGACATATATTTCTAAAGTGCTACCTAATCTCTTCAATTCGGTTCTTCAATATGCCAAGAAAAAATACGAAGAGTCGGCAGGCGATGACCTCGGTAAATGGTATGGAAAAGTTTACCAGAATATCAAAACTAATCAGCGTAATCTCGGTAAGCGATCTTTTAAAGTCGATGTAGTTAAGGAAGCTGCGGATCTATTCTATGTTCGAGGATTTATTGATACTCTAGATGCGGATCCGATGATTCGTGGTGTGCAAAACGGAGTGCTTAAATTGGCTTCCAGTACTGTGCCGGCACCGATTCTTATTCAGGGAATGCATAATTATCGTATTTCTAAATTCACCAAAGTACCATACATTGCATTCAACCCTAAAGATGAAATGACGAAGAAATTATTAATCAGCCTAAGGAGTATGTTCTTAGATAGCGAACCAGATAGTTTCGAGTTTACATTTTCATACTTAGCTAGTACAATTGATAGTCGCATGAAGGAAAGTATGTTTATGATGCTTATAGGCCGTGGTTCTAATGGTAAATCTACGATTGTTGAATTACATAAAGCCGCGATCGGTGAGACATACGGTGTCAAAATGTCAATGGACTGGATTACAAATGTCAGTAATAAGGCAGATGGCCCTACTCCATCTTTAATGTCTATTCGCAATGCTACTTTCGCATATTATACGGAAACTAATAAGCGTGAGCGCCTTAATGTTGCTCGTGTCAAAGAAGTGACTGGTCAAGAAAGCATGGCAGGGCGTGGTATGGCCAAAGAGTTTATTAATTTCAAGCCTAAATGTCATCACCTTGCCTCATCTAACTGTGACTTTGAGATTGATTGTAATGATCATGGTACATGGCGTCGTATCTGCTACAATCCTTTGAAATTGACTTTCGTTGATCCAAAAACCGGTAAAATAGATCCGAATGATCCGTATCAGCGCAGAGGTGATCCTTCTATTCAACGTAAATTAATTAATGATCCAGAATTTCAGGGGCGTTATTATGGTTTCCTTGTGTGGATGCATTACTGGCTACAAAAAAAATATGATGGTCATGTCTTGCATGTGCCTCATCCTCATATTGAATATGAGACCGCTAAGTATCGTCGTAGACAAGATGTCATATCAGCATTCTTAGCCCAAAGATGTGTTAAAACAGCAAACCCCAATGATTCTTATCTACTTATTAACGAAGTGCAGAAATATATAGAATGGTATAAGCTAAATAACGGTAGTAACGCTGTTGTAGTTAAAGGAATCGAAGAACAGTTTCAAAATTCTGAAATCGGTAAGTATATTAGACAAACAGCACGTGGGTTGTTTATATTAGGACACCGATTTCTTGGTAATAATGAATCTCCCGATACAGAACAAGGAGAAGAATACGCGATGAAGAATGTATTTGATATTGATATGCCCGACGATAATTTTGGTATTAAACCCGAAACGCCTGAACAATACTATGAACGAGTATGTGAAGAATATGAGAAGTTTAAAGATATTTTCAGTACATCAGTAATGCATGATTTTGACGCCGATGCTATTGTCGATGCTGCTGCGTCTGACTATATTTATACAGATATTCCAGAAAATAACAATGAAAATAGTGTCGAAATATCAGGTACTATTTTGCCTAGTGGTATTAGACTTAAAGCTCTTGATGAGCCGACTAGAACTATAGATAGTGCTGGATACTGTAAGAACATTGATTTATTCGTATCTTCAAAATCGATGAAGGAATATGAGGATGAACTTGATATTAGCGGTCTCGACGAGTCCGAAGCCGAAGTTGAAAATGAACACGAAAGCGAACACGAAAGCGAACACGAAAGTGATAGTGAAAATAGAAATAAAACCGACACTCATCACAATTCTTCTGAGGATGATTTTTAAAATTTCATTTATCAAATAATTACGGAAAAAAATAAGTAATTTATTAGTTAAGTTAAAATACATCGCCACTCTCGAGGATAATTTTTCGATAGTCATCTATAAGCTTTATACAGTCAAATAAACCGGATGCAGGAACTAAACCTAGTACAAAGGTTAGTTTATTTTTTCCAACGTTTCGATTGTGACGAATACTCGTTAGTGTTTTAGTGAGTAGAATCTTGTCTTTTTTATGTAATAATTTAAACGGTTTACTACCCCAATCGCGGTTAAGATATGCGATGAATTTCCATATTTTAAGTACTTGAATTTCTTCAAGCTCAATAGACTTCTCATAGAATTTTTCTTCTTCTATTTCTACAATATCGTATATAACGTCGAGAATCGCCTGATTGATAGACATAAAATATCTCCATATTTCATTTAAATCGACAACATATTGAACTTGTTCTGCGTATTTTTTGATATTATTTTCTGATAAATCCGAATGCAATTTAGATTTTGTAATATACGGTGCTATTTTTTTGTCCAATTGATCGGTAGTAATTACTGCCCCATATGTTTTCTTAATATTATCTTCAATAAATGTATGTAGTTTTTCGATAAAATCTTCGTTAAGATGAAGTTCGCTAATGGGTAAAGTGCTATTGACATTTTGGAAGATAGCATTATTTTCCTGCGATGATAGCTCTAATGTCTGAATAGTGACTGAAATTTTCTTAGACAGTAATAATTTTTCACGAGGATTTATATGCTTAATAACTTCTATTCTGTGCATGCCATCGATAATCTGATAATGATCTTTCTTTTTTAACAGAGTTATATTAGATGGTGGAAATGTTTTATCGAGAGCAGATTTTTTCATTTCTCTATAGAGATTATCGACATGAGCATAGTTTATATTTCTCTGATTGCTGAACGGAACTAGATTAGTAAATTGCTCTCTAAATTCTCCAATTGTCATAATCTTAATATCCCATCCGTCATTAATTACCTTCTGTAATATATCGTGTACAATATCTTCAGTAATAGTTCCATGTTCTTTTATATAATGAAATATATCTTCGACGTGTTCTTTAGCAATAGGATAGTATATACATACGTCTTCTATTTCAATACGACCCACTAATTTATCGAGTATCTGATATAACAAATCGAGGATATTTGATTTATCTGTAGTCAATTCTTGAATAATATTTTCTTGTCGAGCATTAAGTACACCAGAGTAACCGAATCTAATCCCCTGACATTTCTTATTCTTTACCCACTTGGCGGCTTGAATGGTATATATTTTGGAATCCATGTTTTATATATTAATAATTTTTCAAAATTGAAAATATATATAAGATAATGAACCCTTGTTCAAAAATGACCGACCGTCTACGTATGCTTTTAGAAAACTATATTACTGCTCGCGAAGAAGGTCCAAAAGAAGGTTATGATATTCGTCAAGTAGATCAAGATAACTTCGAGCACTACTATATTTTACTTAAACCTAGATCTGGTATCTATAAAGACCAATATCATATTCTCGAGTTAAAAACGCAGTACGGAAAAGATAATAATGTTAGTCGATATCCGTATCAGGCACCATATATTAGATTCTTAACGTCTGTATTTCATACAAATGTATCAGATCACGGATCTATTTGTTTAGATATTCTCAAAGATATTAATAAATGGTCTCCTCTATACGATTTCAATGCTATCGTAACTAACATTGTGGCATTATTAAACGATCCTAATAACATTTCGCCATATAATCCTATAGCTTCACGATTATATGTCGATTGTGAAAATAAGTATGTGCAGCTTAAGAAAAATATCCCCGAAGCATCTTTAAATGAATTAGAACAACTTAAAGACGAATGTTTTGCTTCATTCAAACAGAAAGCCGACGCATATGCAAACACAAATAAGATCGAATTTTATACTAAATGGTTTCCACAAATTTTAGGCGAGAATATAGACAACAGTGATATGTCTTTGTTAAAAGATATGTTCGAACTGTTGAAGCCAAAAAAGAAAAAAAAGGCAACCGAAACTAAATCTGTTGTGGAAACTTCATTAGTTCAAACTACAGCATCAGAAAATCCGGCAGCTCAAACAACAACAAAAACTCAGACCGTTGAGACATCGACTTTGGTTCCGGTTCCTACAGCTCCATCGGCAAAGCCTCCTCGTTGGGCAAAATATCAGAAAAAAATAAAATAATATTATTATGCTAAATATTCTCAAGAATCACGCCACTCGGCCGGCATTGAGATGCGATGCTTTTTGAATACTTTTTTAATCAGGCGATAATACTGGCATAAAACATTATAGTATCGCACAAATGTGGTTTTGGAAATTCCACACTCTTGATCAATCTTATCTTTCGAAATGAGCTTTTTAAGTTCTGGAACTCTTTCGACTAGCATATATATAGCTCCGGCACATTTAGTAGTATTCTTACTATCGTGTAGAATATGTATTTTCTTTTTTTCTGCACGAGCGATTAGATCGATAATGAATCCTTTATATGATGGAGGGATAGATAGTAGTTCCATATATCGGTCGGTGTAATCAGAAATAGGATTGATACGTAAGGGGATTTTAATAATGTTTTTTTCGTTTAAGTCGTGTAAAATACGGTCACCTAACGAGTGAAATTTTTCTTCGATTCCTGAAAAGTTTGCAATTTCTGAAGGGGTTTTTGAAATACCATTATTTATACACGCGTAATATATGCATGCCGATAAAACTCCTTTCTTTCCGTCTTTACGATAAACATAACCATGTTCTTTAATCTTAGCGAACATATCATTTGCTTCTTGTAAGACGTTAATTGGAATATGATGCTTTTTACTTTGAATGTTCCAATTTTTCATGTCTTTAAGAGTATTGATCTTACGATACTGAGAATATTTGGCACATGTTTTTAGCAATGAGCGATGGTTTCCATATGATCCCTTTCCAACTATCTTAAGAGACATAAATCCGTTTGTATTGACGTTACAATCAGTCGCAGCCGATGTACTATACGAATCCTCAACAGAAGTAATAGCGCTTTGAATTTCGACGCCGCATCCTTGGCAAGTTAATATACTCTTATTTAGATAGAGTGCACCGCCACACGATTGACATATTGTGTTATTAACAGGAATACAATCAACTTCTATCTCAGGCTCCAAAGAAAGATCGATCGTCGAGTCAACTAGTTTTCTATCAACTATAATCTTTGCAGATTCTATTATCGGTTCCGCGGCACTTACTTCCCTCATAAATACATCCCAATATGATTCGTCAGCCATAGAATTTTCAGTAGGTTTTTCAGTAGGTTTTTCAGTAGGTTTTTCAGTAGGTTTTTCAGTAGGTTTTTCAGTAGGTTTTTCAGTAGGTTTTTCAGTAGGTTTTTCAGTAGGTTTTTCAGTAGGTTTTTCAGTAATTTTACTGGATGCAGAAATAGACTGCAATATATGATCTGCCATGAGGTAGATATATAATTATAACGACAGAATTCTAAATCAAAATATAAATTCAAAATTAATTTATATTTCCTGTAATATTTTGTAGCATCTCTAGAATCTATTCGAAATTCTAATTCATTAATACTGTCAGTATTTTTTCTAAATGAATTCCAGGTATGCGAATATCATTCAAATAATTCTTTTATGATTCTAAAATATTTTTTAAGCGTAGATAGTAATATACTTTTCTCTACCACCTACTAACTTGTTATTTAATGCATTAGCTGATTCTTTTTCTTTAGTCGATTCTTTTTCTTTAGCTGATTCTTTTTCTTTAGTCGATTCTTTTTCTTTAGCTGATTCTTTTTCTTTAGTCGATTCTTTTTCTTTAGTCGATTCTTTTTCTTTAGCTAAAATCTCAACTTTATTTTTTGTAAAAGTTATACGCCCTTCACTAACTGCATCATAAGGAAACTTGGTTTTAAAATATTTGGGTAAAATAGTATTTAGTATAGTATAACCCTTCAGAGGATCAAATTTCGTAAATGCTTCCATTATATATAATCATAATTATATTTATAGTATATATTATGCTATTATGTGAACGGAGTTATGATTGTACTTATAAATGTGAACCGCATCAGAAAAGTCGGCTTGACAAATCGGCAAAAAAAGTAAGCGGTAAAAAAGTTCAGTGGCGACACCCGCTCGAGTCAATAATTAATTAATATTACAAATTAAAATATGCTAAGTATAATATATTCAATGGGTCAAGAAGAATTACTAGGCGGAGTACTAATTATAGTCGGATTAGTACTATTATACTGTTGGTATAAAAAGGGAAAACCTGATTATTACCATACTAGGGCGAATTCGAATACTAAAGCTGCCGCTTCTACAACTCCTACGGCCGGTACAAAGTCAGAGGGATATATCGGCAGTCTCAAATTTGGCGATAATTATCAAGTCGGAAGCCTTCACGATTTAGAAAACTACAGTGTTAATCGACATTATGGAGTAGATCCATCAGCAACTACTCCAAATATTCGCTGGAAGGCTGATGGTATGGTCGGTACTAATGAACTAGAATTAAGAGGTGGTTCTTATGACGATCTCATGCGTCGATCATTAACTGTTTCGGGAGATATTTTAACTCCCTTAAACCGCGAAATCGTAGAATCTAAGCCATATAGTGTAGGGGGAAATATTCTGGCAATGACGGACTATCATCCTCAGACAGTAGTCACACGCTCTATGTAAATTTTAAAGGAAGAAACTTACTATTTGCTTACTTATTTTTTTTGCATCTAGTTATATAGATGGTCAATACATTTTTACCTTACTCAGACTTCAAAAAAATCGCGAGAGTATTAGATAATAAAAGATTAGGTAAGCAGCGAGTAGAAGCTAAACAGATATTAGATATAATTACAGGAGAAGCAAAATATACAGCATGGCGTAATCATCCCGTAGTTGTTCAGTGGAAAGGACATGCTACTGCATTAAAAGCATATATAAATGCTATGATAGAAGAATGGATTAGGCGTGGGTTTAAAAACAATATGACTATATATAAAATACCGTCAGATTGGGAGATGCCTTGGTTTGTTAAATGTAAAGCAATAAATTTTTCTCATCAAGCCTCTTTATTAAGAAAATATCCCGAATACTATAAAAAATTCTTTGTTGTTCCAACAAAATATATGTTATATTCCTATATCTGGGCAGGAGGATTAACGGTCGAGCAAATAAAAGAACTATGTACTAAGCCTGACATACACAAATTTGCTCGATTAATTAAAAAATAAACTCGACCCTATCGAAACTCTTGGCCAAATTCTGATCAAAATATTAATTATTTGATATCGGATATTCTAATATCAAATTATTCTTCTTCGATCCCCTCAATCCACTGATGATTACATTTAGTACATACGTTAATCAGTCTTAGATCGTCGCCAATGCGAACTTGTTTGACGATATTATTACCACATTTACAATCTTTATATACTTTCGGATTAACTGGATCATCTTTTGCATGAGATAATAGTGTTTTATAGATAGTATATTTAATACCTTTAACATCCTCGTACTTTAATGAATCAACATCATTCGATGAATATATTTGTTGGCATCGAAAGCATTTGAAGTAAAACTCATTAGCAGTCGTGATATCATTAAGTAGATTATTACAGATTTTACAGAATAGAGGCATCTATATTATTTATTTTATCCTACATTTAATTCAAAATTGAATAGGTATGACATACTGATTATTCATATATTGGAATTAATGGACAAAGATCTCACTCCCAATTTACTCCCATTTCATTAGCATCCCATTCTTCAACAATTGTATCAGTAATATATCGAATTATTGAAAGGGGACATTTACGCTGTTGGATTTCAAGCTTGGCAATTTCACGTGGGTCAGTTAACTCTCCTTCATCGACGAATATAGGGCCTCCATCCTCTATTTGTTTGGCACGTAGGGATATGAGATTACAACATTCAAACTTAGTCATAAATTCGCTTGTACGTCGATTTTCTGGTGCCAGAATAATAATTTCACGGCGGACCTGTGGAATATACTCATATCTTTCTTTAAGATTATGAGCTGGATCTATTGCCATTAGTTCGGGAAGTCCATCGTTATTAATAGCAATATCATTAGGATCGATGTAAGATTCTTCATCTTCATCACCTACTGTATAATCGAGTTCTGTATCGGCAGGAGGAGATGATTCAATTGCAACTTTCTTTGTTTTTCGAAAAGGGGGTTTAATAGATGGAGAGGAGTATGTTGTTGATTTTTTTGGCAAACTTATACGTTTTCGAGGCGGCATAATATATCATATAATTTATTCATATTTTACTTTAGAAAAAAAATGATTTTTGATAAATATTATCGTCTATCCTCCTTATGGATCATTCGGTCAGCCATTCTGCAAATATCTCGGTAAGTCGTCAGGTAGACCATCCAGTAAATATTTTTGTTAGTTGTCAACAGACACGTAGCGCACTCGCTATAGTCAATATGTACCACAATGCCATTATTAAATCATCTTGTACACCATTCAATATTCGTAGAAATGTCTGGGACAACGTCCATATGACGCGTTATAATTGTACAATATTTGGAGTGGAGTTGCCGAAGATTATTGCCCGTATATTCGATGTTCCTATTGTCAAACAGCAAGTCGCTAGTCTTGGCCGCTCAAATATTAAATATGAGGTCTCCGAATACGTACAGAAGCAAAGTGCATGTATTGCGGATACTGTAAACTACCTCGCTGTAACAAACACGGATGCGGCAATTAAATTAAATGCGTTCATCACCGCTTACGGAAATCTCGATCGTACAACCATCAATTCTTGGACTGACTGGGAGAACTTCGTACAGCAATTTGTTTCGGTATCATGGGCTGAAAACCTACATTTTAAAAAAGTGTTGCAATTGTTTGGTGCCACTGACAAAGAGGTCGAGATGTATCTTGATACTCAAAATGGATATAATTGTCTTTCTTGGTTAAGTAAGTCGCTTGCTTCTTATAATATTCCAGGAAGTATAAGTGATATAGTTAATCTTATTATTGCGATGACAAATACAGACGATGATAAGACAGAGGTCATGAGCGATAGTGTACTTGTTAGTCTATTCTACGAGAAGCTATCTAATGGCGAAGTCATGTCTCTATGGGTACCTGATGTACACGTGCACGACGCAGAGAACGATGATATGTTGGCAGTCGCTCTCACCATGGCCATCCGAACACTCCAAAAAAAACAAGAATCATTAGTCGTAAAAGTGCAGTTCCCTAGCATTCTACCTACTAATGACGAAGGGAAAATTATTCAAGTTAAAGAAATCCTCGAGTCATTAGGGTGGGATATTTTCATCGACTATGACTCTATTAATACCGATGCTATCGTCGATAGTTTTTACAAATACTCGATTAAAGCGGATTCTAATATTTAAATCTGACGAATTTTTAAATTTATTAGGTACAACTACCTTGATATCCATTTAAATTTATAATTTTGTCGACTCTAAGGTGAATGTATATGCCGAGAATGTTTTGTAAAGTTTTGCCGATTAATACACGACAGAACACTTTATAGTATTTTTTAGTTATGTATTCCGTTGGCACGTTTCCTAGACATCAATGTAGTAAATTCTTCGGGCATTGTCGTTAATAATTTAGAAAATAAAACTAATCTATTGATTTGGATTACATAGTATATACCTAATATGTATTATACTAGAATTATTCTGTAGAATGCGCAGAATAAACTGACGTCGGATTTCCCGAGATCTTTGAGTTGTCTAAAATGTACTGGTTAATTCCATCCCACATTCTGAACAACGGGTTAGTTCTGAATGAACAACAGTATTTACATATCTTTTCACTTTTTTCTTTTGGAAAACATGTTTGCTATGTTTCGTACGTTTATAGCACGACCAATATTAACATAGTTTGAACATGACATATCTTGTTTTATACATCTTGCCTTTACTGGAGTGTCTAATCCGAACAAACAATTACGACATATACAATATGATTCAAGATTTTTCCGTTCTTCATCTTGTATATAATATGAATAGGCCACATAATGGTTATCGGCCATACGGACAAAATTCCACGCACCTCCATACTTTTGTATAGTACGTACGGGCGGTATATATTTTCTATAGTCTATATAGGACCGATAAGATTCAACATATAAATAATGGATATGTGGATCAAAAGTCAACCATAATGGATAAACTTTGTATTTCTTTAAGATTTCTCTGTCAACTTTATCAGCTTCCTCCATTCTTTAATATGAATAAAAAAATTAAAATTCAATTTTAATTCAAAATTTTAGAAAACAGAATCTAAAAAACTAGCTCTAATAATTTTGATCGAGAGAGTATGATCTAACTTTAATTTATAATCTACTTAGTTCTTGTCTTCCAAGTTAATGGTTTTTTGTTATAAAAAATATAACGGATTTAATATGTTCAGTATTTTATATTCCTACATAACCTAATATAACAAATAAATCTATATATTGAAGTATGACAAATTTCTCGCTAGAATTATCAAATTAGCTAGAATTGCCAGAGAAACAACTAAGAAACTCTCAAATTAGCAACAGTATTGCGAGAATTAGATGATAAGCAGTAGAATCATAATTGAACCAGGATAAATAACCTAATTAATTTATTTAAACAAAATTATTAAGCAGCGGTCCACGTAAATTGATTAGTGCAATGATTGCAACTATCGGCAGACCATATCCATACGGCTCCAGGGAATAAATTTTTTCTGTCCAGAGTCAAATTAGAACTAGAGTTCCATGGCGATACAACAAATTCAGGAAACGTTGTAGTATTAACATCGTACGATTTGCCGTTCCATGTCCATGAACCGATAAGTCCACCAGGTCCTCCGGTGTTCTTAACTACAAATACTACTTTATCACCGGCTTTAACACCAGATAAATTTAGATTACGAAGTGAGTTCCAAGGACCGTTATCTGAATATACAGTTTTTCCGTCATGTAAAACCGTTAACTCATCATCGGCGTAGAACTTACCAACTAAAGAAGATACTACTGGAGATGAAGATGAAGACGAAGGTGAAGATGAAGACGAAGATGAAGACGAAGTACTTGGCACTAACGAAGTCTGACCGGGTGCTTGCGGTACAGGCACTACTTTTTCCGATTGCAAATAGAAGTATACGGCTACTGCACCGATTAGTAATAGTAATATCACTACACCAACTAACATATTATATAATATTTATGAAAATATTCTGTAATTAAAAAAATAAATCGGTATATATTACGCGAACTCATTTGAAAAAAACAAAGGTAGTCATTTCTTATATCAATAGAAGATGGCCAATAATTTTAAAATAATATGATTTTAAACCATACTAAATATGTGATACTTGATAAGAATCATTTACTGATTTAAAAAAATCAATTGTAATTGAGTAGATACAAAAGAGTAAGAATCAAAAAAGAATTACCAGATCGAAAAAATATACAAATTTTGTAAGGTTTGTAGTATTTGTTTTTAACATTTATCAATTAAAATATAATGCCCGTGTTATTAATTATATTGATTATCATACTATTGTGCTATGTAGTGAGCCAATCACTTAATCAGTCATCTAGTCAACTATCTAGTATTCATCCTAGTCAGCTTCATAATATTTCTCCTAATCTTTCTTCTAATATTCCATCTGGTCAGCCTCTTGAGGGTGAAATTTATGCTGATGATTTTTTGACAATTAAATTGAATGATGAAATTGTATATACTAGTTCAGGATCGAATGATGTATCGAGAAATGTTAGTATTCCCTTAGTTAAATCAGGTGATAAATTAGAGTTATCGATACATAATCAAAGTGGAGACGGTAGTATTTCTGGTACATGGTTTTATAATAACGAATCATATCCATTCGACAGTCGGATTTCCGATGGAACTATACCTATAAACACTACACATTGTCCAAGTCGCACAGGATATATATGGAATAACTTACGGAATTCTACTGACTCTACTAAGCCATTTATATGGATTGTACCTTAATAGATATTCAATTTAGTTGTTATATAAACTTTATCAAAAGTATATATATCAAATGGAAGGAAAGATACTTTTATTTTCTAGGATATTCGGAGGAGTTTTTGATCGAATATACGATGATATCAAAAATTCACGTGAAGTTCCCATTATATTTTATGACCTTGTAGAATCTTTGTCAAATGGAAGAGATTTGACTATGGAACAAATATCGTATATGGCATCGGATCGTATAAGTAACGACGCTAAATGGGATAAAGAAACATTCTTTAATTCTTGTAAAAATGGCCACCTTGAACTTGCTAAGTGGATTAAATTTATTCGCCCAGATATAGATCCTACTGATGAACATAACGTAGCTTTGAGATTCGCTTGTACTAATGGACATCTTAATGTCGCAAAATGGTTAATTGAAACATTTAATGCAAATCCTGAAACTTATTCATATGAAGCGTTTGTTCAAGCAAGTGGCAATGGACATTTAGAGGTAGTGAAGTACCTGAGAGAAATATTAAAAAGCATACCTACTACAAAAATGTTCGATGCTTTTGAGTATGCATCTAAATTAAAACATCGCGAAGTCGTTATATATTTGATTAAAACATGGAAATTAGATATTAATATGCTCGATACCATAGTAAAATTTAGTTTCTTTCATGGATATATATACATTCTTGAATTACTCGACAGACTCTACCCAGTACTTCCATGTCCCGATATACATACAGTTTCTAATATCGTAGAATATAATAGAATGGATACGCTTAAATGGGGAGTAGAAAAATGGCCTGAAATTCTAGAAGATTCGTATTCTAAAAGAGTTCTCGAACTTCTCGAAAGAAGAGCTATGTTTTTTAACGAGACTCTAAAATGGTACATTAGTGAAGCTGAGCGATACTCGCAATTAATGCGAGTTGTTTAATTAAGTCGATTTCGATTATAACTGATATACTCTAATGTCAACCCCCATTAGTACGCTAGATGTTAGACATAGTGACTTATTAGGTAAACTCATCGAGAAAATAATATGATATACACTCAGTAATCCCCGGTTTTCCTAATAGTATGAATTATGACTTTCGCATAATCAATTATATGAAGTCATTAAAACAAAAAAAATCGATTATTGATGATTAATATAGTCACTGGTATCCATGTAATATCTTGAATAAATTATTACAGTGTAATATGTAAAAGTTTCTATTTTCTTTAGTGATTTGTTTTTTGAGTGTTCTTTCAGTTAGTTCTTTGATATTATAAAGTATATAATCATCTATTTTATTACGCATATCGAAGTTTTTGAAATATACTTCAAACGTTGCGAGCGCTTTCTCCATAGAAGTTATGTTTTTTGGATTAATACATACCTTATTTCGTTGCAATATATCGTAGTGTCTAATATATCCCTCAATAAATGTGTGAATTCTATCGGTGGGAAACTGGAAATAGTCCATTATATATATATACGTATATAAGCATACGAAGTCGTATATTATGGTCCTGTTAGCCATATACGTTATACACGTGCTAACAATTTGATAATGAAATTCAGGGAATTTTATTTCTATAGTATTATCCCCTGTCTCTTTAAGAGTATCGATAAATGGAGAGGTAAAATTAAGAAGTCGAATCGGTATTGAATACTCTTCTCCATCGCGACATATTATAAGTAGTTTTTGACTCTTCGGTTTTTTATTTACCGGTTCTGTTGTCGAATTGGCAGACATTCCATCGTATAACTCTGACAATTTACGGACTCGGTTCGTTAAATTAAGCGGTGGACTAGATAATGAACTAGTCGATGAACTAGTCGATGAACTAGTCGAATTAGCCATACTAAATAGTATGGATGCTACGTTTGCATCTGTACTTAATGAAACTAAAGATTTTGAATCAGTTGACATAGTGACATCGGCATATGACGAACTTGTCTCTGTCAAATCTATAGCAGGGCATATTGCTAAAGGATTTAATACATATGCCGATACTACAGTTGATCCCAAAGTCGATGATAAAGTATACGATGATGTAGATAAAGGGGTAGATAGTAAAGCAGAGGTCGACGATAAAGTATACGATGAGGGCGATGATACGATCGTTCCAGAAGTTGTTCTAGAAGTCGTTCCAGAAGTCGTTCCAGAAGTCGTTCCAGAAGTTGTTCCAGAAGTCGTTCCAGAAGTTGTTCCAGAAGTCGTTCCAGAAGTTGTTCTAGAAGTTGTTCCAGAAGTCATTCCAGAAGTTGTTCTAGAAGTTGTTCCAGAAGTTGTTCCAGAAGTTGTTCCAGAAGTCGTTCCAGGGGTTGTTCCAGAAGTCGTTCCAGAAGTCATTCCAGAAGTCGTTCCAGAAGTCGTTCCAGAAGTCGTTCCAGAAGTTGTTCCAGAAGTCGTTCCAGAAGTTGTTCCAGAAGTCGTTCCAGAAGTCGTTCCAGAAGTTGTTCCAGAAGTCGGTCTAGAGGTTGTTAATAAAGTCGATGATGAAGTAGATAATAAAGTCATCCCAGAGGCCGATGATGAGGATGATGATAAAATCGTTCCAGACGTCATCCCAGAGGCCGATGATGAGGATGATGATAAAATCGTTCCAGACGTCATCCCAGAGGCCGATGATGAGGATGATGATAAAACCACAATAGGAATTTTTTTAGACTTCGTAGATCGTTTAGTCGCATCCATGGTTTATTCAATATAAAATTTTCACTTTTTTTTAAAACTAATTTTGTTTAAGTTATTTCAAAATCAATTATAATATGATAAGAATTTTTTAGTGATAACATTATAAAAATTTTATAAAAAAAAATAAATAATTTTTTTTCAAGAATTGAATATGTTGCATTACTTTATTTCGACATTGGGAAGAGATATTTATGTAGAATATCGGAGAACGGCGCTGCCGTCGGAAATAAGCAAGAAATTGATTGCGCTTGCGAGCACGATTAGGGTTCCTTCGACGTTACTCGTAACGACACTTGAGTCCCAGTAAATATAGAATTCACGAGCGCGCGAAATGTTGATATGACCACTAGGCTGGTAAGAACCAGGATATAGGCAGAACGGAATGAACAGAGCACCGATATCACTAGGGCTATTAACGTTAGCACCACCATAGTGATATGGAGTATAAGCATTGAAGAATGCAGCAGGCATGTTATCATAGATGTTAATACCGTGTGCCTTAAGTGTAATGTTGTTAACGGTCTTATCGAACTTTTTGGTAACGATTTCGAGACCTTGAGCTGTCAAGACACGAGAACTCTGTTGAAGAGCAACAGTGGCAGTAACCGCAGCGACGGCACCAACAGAAACGCTGGTAACAGCAGAACCAGCCGACGCACCGGTCGTAACAACGTAAAGACCATTCCCAATGCGAAGAGTATCACCTGCAGCAACCGCAACTTTGAGTGTAGCAGTACCAGCAAGGGGAGCAATACCAGATGCAGGAGTACCAACGCCGAGAGTCGTAGTCGTAGATTCAACTGCGAGAGCAGTTTCTCTATTGACAGACTGGCCAGTAGTACGATAAGTAGTCTCAGTGACCTTTGAAAATCTATGCCAGTTATCCAGATGCTGACGAACAGCCGCTGAAGAAGAACTAGCATGGTATTCCTTAACCTTCATGGCGACGAAGAGATATTCAATCGGCCATTTGAGCTGCTGGAGTAGAACCTCAGCAGATGAAGAGTTAGCATTGTAAATTTGTTGGCGATGGACACGTATGAGGGAAAAGCCAACACGTTTAATATAAATCTTATGAACTTCAGGGTTCATGAAAATGTTATTAATATAAAGCTCAATAGTCTGGAGAACGCCAGAATCTGAGAGCGAGCCAGCAGGCGAAGCCCAAGTTGAAGCACCACGAGGGACAACATCTACGAGTTCCGCGCGAGTAGCCAGATCAATGTTAATAAAGCGCTGGCCATAAGGGATCGCAACCGAGGGAACTGAAAGGCGCACATCTTTGTTGTACCAGAATAACAGAGGAATAAAGAGTTCGAGATTACCAGATTTTTGGCTTGAAGGGGTCTGATTACCGACATGAACCTGAGCAGCAACACGATGATCAGTAGGGGCGACACCACTACTTTCCCAGTCCGGCTGACGAACAAAACCTAATTCAGGCTCTTCCTGGCCAACACAACGTCTCCACGCTGCGAGTTTATTAGGAGCGACACGGAATTCACGGTGAAGGTTGACAGCGTGAGATTCATAGGAGTCAAGCGGGTTACCGTTGACCTCCATACGAACACTTTTGAATAGACGCTCTCCTGGGAAATGGCACCAGCGCATAGCTGGCGCATCTGAAGCATAGGTAGCAGTTGAGTTTAGAGTCGGCTGAGTCAGCACGACATGAGCAGCAATATCATGGAAGAAATCGCCGAACTGCGGAATAGAGAACGTAATGGTCTGACCAAGAGTGGGATTACCAGAGGTAGCACGAACCTTGTTGTACTCAAATCCAATTGCAGCGAAAGGTTTAAAGTGAGCATTCGTGAAGAGAACGTGAGTCTTCTCAATATCGAGAAGAGTCGGCAAATTCTTTAAATCATCCGGAGCACCGCCATTTTGAGAGAGCTTGAATGCATTGATGGAACGTAGGCGCTCATGGAGCAGCTGAGTAGCCATCAACATTTTATCTTGTTTACCATCATTGGTAATGATTGTGAAAATACCGCCGGTAGCCATCTTGACAAAGTACTAGAGTATATACTTGCTAAGAATATCCAGGAAATAAAAAATAAATTATACACGAATCATCGCTTAGATTAGACAAAAAATTCAACTCGGCATAAAAGTATTTGCGATGATGGTCCCAAATAAGCCACAACGAACACCCTAATTCTTTATTAATTTAATTATTTTATAATCATATAAAAAATGTTTGCATAATATGTCAAAAAGTTCGCTTCTTGCATCTTCCTATCTACTTAATCAAATTCCGATAGTTTTGAAATGAAAAAAAATCTGATATATTTTTTTGAGAATAGCTCTATTTAGATTTTAGCCGACTATAACCGATTCTAGCTACCAATTCTAGTCGATTCTAGCGGACTCTAGTATTTTAGTAAGGTCGACCGAGTACATTGATACTACCCGGCGGCATTCCCATCAAACGCCTATTAATAAAGAATTCAGATACGAGATATGCTATACCAAACCCGATAGTGAAGAGAGTTAATACAACGGGTACACTACTGCCCCACCATAGATACATTATAACTATGATTAAACATACTATAAGTCCGCCTTCCGCGACTGCATACAAAAACCCACCTAAAGGTTTTTGTGAAGTTAACTGAACACTACCGCCTAGAGTAGATGATTCTAAGTCCTCATTACCACCAAAGATATTACCACCAGTCGATTCTTTCTCAAAATCAGCCATCTTTAAAACTTATCCGTGTATATATTAAAAAATAAAAATAAATAAATAAAAAATTGTATTATTAACAATTAATTTTCCGAGACTTTAATTTTTAAGAAAAAAATGATTATTTTATAGTATATTAAACTCAAAACACAAATGGCATCTTTCCCCATCGACAAAGTTACTCAACACCTAAGTCAGTACAATATTTTGACTATTTCGTTAGATTCCAAAACATTGCGCGAAAAGTCAACATCGCCGCAACAGAATAACGACTATATATGGTTTAAAGACGTTGGAGCAGAAAATAAACTAGAAAATAGTGAAGAAAATAAACTAGAAAATAATGTAGAAATTAGTGTAGAAAATAGCGTAGAAAACTTTCCTAACTATGGTTATCATTCTATTGAACAAGAACGATCATCAATTCTATGGTATAATTCAAAAACAGAATCGATAAAAGTATCTGAGAATTCTAACAATGGAAACTCTATACAGTATTGTTTCTTCAGTTCCGAAATGATCAAAGACAATATGTATTAATATTTTTTGTTTGATACTTAAACTACTCGTATTAAACCACCTCCGTTAACAAACATAATAATATTTCCATAATTCCAGACACCTATCTGATCCCCGATCTTAACAAAATTACCATTGACACAAACTCCTTTAGTGGATCCGTTTACTGAAAGATCTCCGGTGATTTTACTATGGCATAATATATACTTACGATCTTTTTCATCGTACCATTCACCTGTTAATGAAGGTTTTAAAAATAGAATATATAATAACCATATTAAAAATATAACACCGATAACTATACAAATTACCAATACAGGAGAAGGATTAGCATTATCATATATATACTTTTGTAACCGTTCAGCTCGTAAAATTGTTTGCTGTTCCTCATTAAATAAAGCCTTCTTTATATCTTCTTGTCTAGCCTGATCATATTTAATCATCGGCACAACATCCGACGGCGATACAAATTTACTCATTGTAATATATAACTTATGACAAAAAAAGTATGATAATTTATTAAGAATCTAGCTCTACAACAATAGCTATATTAGTGACCTTCTTCGACTACTTCATCGTCTCTGATATCGTTGACAGCTCTGTCACTAGCCGATCGATACAATTTGTGTTTTCGTGGATTGAATGGTTCGATTCGATAAGGTTCATATATAAATTCATTGAATTCGCTTCCCCATCCCATAAATTCAACATAATAAATTACATGCCCATTATATGTAAATGATTTTAAGATACGCGATAACCACCATCTACCATTCTTATCTTTCGCCCCGACAATAGTATTCTCTTTAAATTTATTTTTTGGTACACGATCTAACATATACTGTTCATATTTACGGAGTTTATCATTAAAAAGCTTTTCAAACGCAGTTTTATCAAATCCACTAAGGGGATGTAATGTTTCCGTGTTGAGAGGGGCCACGGGTAATTTATACGCATCTACGACATGATCGGTAAAGATCATATTGTATATATCTACGAGTCGATGATCTTTTATTACTGCAATGAGTTTTCTCATCTTGTCTCGAAATGTACGCGCAAAATCAAGATGTTTTCTAAAATATGGTGCTAATGTTATGCCCATACATAGAAACGAAGTGAAAAGAACTTTCCTTCCTTCGTTATCGAGTCCATCCGCCATACCTGCCATATGTTTTAAAACAGTTGTAATATTTTTATCATGTTGTATAGGTTCATCAATATCAGTATTCGAAATATCGGCTAATATATCTATGTACGTATCATTCTCTACTTCTTCTTGACAAGATTTCTTGATAAATATCTCCTCGTTAACGCTCGGTGGAGGAGTGAATGTGTCAGTCGTTATCTGAATAGGTAAATTAGTAGACATATTAGTAGACAATCTAGTAAGAGCTAATATAATCCATGGACATTTTCAAATTTCAAAATACCTTCGAATATTTAATTTTTGCGAAATATATGATCGATAGGTAAATATATACTAACACTATGTCCGTAGGAGGCCCGTTTAATTTAATAACAAGTACCGGATTACAAGACCGGTTACTTATGGCTACAGATACTCTAATGGAGCGGGTTCGCAATATAAGTAAACAGCGGCTCGCATCATTAAGGGAAGAATATCCAAATCTGACAGATGTGCAGCTCGAAAAAAAACCATCCAGCTGGTTACCTATGCTTAAAGAAATCGAGAAATCACATATCGTATTTATTAATGCAACTTATAAGCCATTTGTTGCTATGGCTCATGAATATAGCAAAACTCACCCGTGCCAAGGTATTCCTAAGCTTGGTGGTACATTCAGCTTCACTCTTCCACACCTTGGCGAGTTTGTAAATGATGCCGTGATGTATGTAAAATTGACCGGCCTCTCCGCTGTACATGCTGCAGACAAAGTGCGCTATGTAGAATTTCTTGCTCATCGTATGATGAAACGAGTAAGTTTTAAAATCCAAAATCACGAACTTGATTCTTATACTTCTGACCAATATAATATCCACTATCAATATAAAGTGCCACAACATAAAGAAGCCGGCTACCTACGAAATATTGGCCAAGAAGTCCCCAAGCAAGCTTTTCTTACAGCTGATCCGGCGGTCGATGAAGTTCGTGAATATCGATATTTTGGCAATGGTCCACAGACATTCAAAAACGTGCAGCCAGATGTAGAAATGTGGATACCTATTTTGTTTTGGTTTAAGAATATCGAAACCAGCCTTCCTAATTTCTTACTTCCAAAAAATCAAGTAAATATTGAAGTAACTCTCGAAGACGCAGCTAACCTGGTCGCATATGCTATATATAGTAGTTCAGACGGTGCATACAATGCACCGACTATTTCAGAATGCAGTCTGTATCTTAATCATATATACCTTCTTCCCGAAATATATAAGATCTTTATGCATAAGTTCGGCTTCCATCTTATCCGCGTGCATCGTTATCATACTGAGATTCTAGCTGATAGTGAAAAACGCATTCGCTTACATGCACTAAAATGGCCTATGGAAACTATATATGTAGCATTTAGACCGCGTGTAAATTTAACTAGTAGTCAAAATTGGCATCGTCCTATGCAATTAACAGCACGAACATATAAAGAGGCTGTTGTTGTCGGGACATCAACTATCCAAGTTAATGAGGCAGTTTACTATAACGAAAAACATTGCATAACTAAAATGGAGTTGCGATCAAATGATATTGTTATATATCCAGAACTTGCGCCAGAATTTTATGATAGTTATCTACCTTATAGATATGGTGTACATCTGAAAACACCTAAACAACTCGGCTGGTACATGATAAATTTCTGCATGAATCCAGGTGAACATCAACCCAGCGGCCATATGAACGCTACAAACAATCGCGAATTAGACTTACGGTATGTCTCTGCCGTTGACGACTCGGATAACTATATCATTCGTCCCGATAATCCCGTTGATCTTATAGTCTCGGCTGATGTCATCAACTTTTTAATTGTACATAATGGTACTGCTGCACTTAGATTTGCTACTTAACCGACTATTTAATAATTAAGTTATTCTTAGACTTCTTATAATCATTTTTTTGATATAATTATCTAGGAATAATATAGTAACCATGTCATTCAAAGCCGGGTCACTAAAAAATAACGAGTCACAGAAAAAGGCAATTACTCGTGATCTCACTTCTATTATGGCTACAATTAATGATAATATACGAGTGGCTTATGAAAGTGGGGCAGATAGAGTGACTGTTGCAGTTCCTATAACATTCAATATTCCATACATGACTAATTCAGACGCACAGCGAATTATATATTTTCATATACTTAAAGATCTACTTGAACGCGATTTTATTGTTCAATTAGATCTTAAACAAAATGCGACGATATTTTATATACGTTGGATTTCTGACGAAGAAGAAAAAGAAATAGAATTGCAGAAAGCTCTAATCGCTAAGTACAGTAAGTCGGATCCAAGTAAGATGACTGTCTAGATCATTTTCTTTTTCACTAACCAGCTAAACGTCATCATAAACGCATCAGCCATGTCATCGATTTTATTTTTTACCCCGTCTAATATATATTCCATCCCTGTCACGCTAAGATATCTCTTAAAATTTTCAGTCGTATGTTTTTTATTTGCGGTCTTGGAAGTATATTTAGCGATAAAGTTCTCATAACTACCTCCCTCATAGAAAGCAATTTGATTTTTTAAAGATGGTCCAACGAGTTCGATATGTATAGATGGTAAGTTTGTCTCAATTACAGCACTGCTAATAGGAAATGCATTAACTGCAAAATATATGGGCATTCCTACTGATTTATCAGTATACTGCTTAGTAGCATCAACAATCGAACAAGGCACTAAATCACTATAATGATATAAGATTTGCTGTGATAAAGTACGGCTCTTGTCGTTCTGAACCATTTGATATTCGATCAATACTGTATCCGGTCTAGGTAAGTGTGTATCAATAGATTTCAGTAAAGATTTGATTTGCCTTGTTTTTTGAATTGAATCAATATTCGAAGATGTCTTTCCTCCGACGATGTCAAACACGTTTATAAATCGTATAACTATGATCTGTTTAAGAAATTCATCTATTTCAGAAAACAACTTAGCGACCTGTGTGATAAACTCACTTGTCGTCATTTTATTCACACTGCAATATAAGTCGTTCAATTTACTGATATATATGCCAACTTTATTCCTCCATCCATCATCGTACTCGACACAGCATATACCTAGATTTTTTACTGCACTATCAAATGATAAAATAATCATATTGATAATTTATAATACGAATTAAATTTAAACACATATACCGTTATATACTCGGCCATGTTCGCTAATACAATACACGAGCCAAAAAATATTATTGGCATGACAGATCTATTGATGGACGATGACGAAGACTTTAACATCGAAGAAATAGAGAAATCAGTTGTAAATGGAATTCTGCCAGGGAAAAAAGATATCAAACCAGCAGACTTCGTCAAAGAATATGAAGAAGAACTTAATAATTTAAGCAAACAATATAACGTGCGTATGAGCGACAATCGTGAAAATACGTCATCAGTAGTAGAAGATCCTATACCAAAAGTACCCAATAAATCATCTATATTTTCTATCGGAGAGAACACAGGGTTGCGTGATGACAGCGATAGCGAATCTTCTAACAGCTCTCGTAGCTCAAAAAGTTCTCGTAGCTCGAAAAGTTCTCGAAACTCGCGTGGTAGCCATAAAGATAGAGAAAAACGCTGGTCATCGCGCCATCCGGCAGATGACCAACTTTCGCGCATGACAACCGAGGAGCGTAAACAATATCATGTCAATCGCGTATTAGGAAATGTAGAAAGTAACGATGACGATTTAACATTTATTAAAGAAAAAGACGAAGAAGACGACCTCGCAAGAATTCTGGAAAATATAGATTTGCTTCAAAAAGATCTAACCGATCAAGGTGTCGACATAGAAAGTATAGGTAAAGTTACACCTGATATTTCATTAAAAGAAGCTAAACGTATACTTCGAATTTTACAATATAAAGCTGATCGTTTTCGTTATTGTGACTTTTTCGAAGAGATTATTTTAGCAGGCGCATATGGTCTTGAAGGATTCTTCGATGGTAAGCGCGAATTCTTTGGATCTAAAATCGATCTCACTGGATGGCCTGAATCAGTCAAAATGAAGCTCCGCCGTATGCGATATGATACTTCTTCGTTTGTATCAAATATTATGTCTGATTATTCTATTAGTCACGGTTGGCGTATCGTATTAGAACTACTCCCTAGTCTATTCTTATATTCCCGTGATCGCCGTCTACGTACTCAAGATACTCTCTGTTCTGATCATCAATTCAGGGAAGCTATGCAAAGTATACACAAATAAAACGCTTCGACTTCAACCATTTTAAATTTAATATTTTAAGTATATCAACTATTCTTATTTTTTCGTTCGAACAAGTAAATTTAGATATAAATGACATTGTTATAAAAAATATATCTATCATCGAAGAGTCTGAATTCAGCTATGATGACATAAATTGGCTAGTCTATAACAAAAAATAATCAGTTTTTTAAGTTAGTTTTAAAATCTATGCAGATAAAGGTGTTGTCCTGCTTCGAAGAATACCCATAATCTCATTGATATTACCCATCATACTTTGTTGATTAATATACTGCACTACACATACTATAAGCAGTATAAATATTAGCATTACAAGTGTCCGATGACTAATAAACTCATAGTCATTATTATCTGACTTGATTACGATCTGTCCACCACCCCCTTCCTTAATACCACACCCCTCCCGTACAGGACCTGGATTAAAAGTCTCAATACTTTTAAGTCGCATATCTTCGCGTATTTTTCTTTTAAGTTGGTTGTTCTCATGCTGAAGTTTTTTTATGCCTGATGAACTTTCAAGACCTAATTTTTCACTCAGTAACTTTTCATCATAGCTAAGATTGTTATAAAAATCATCAAATTCCATTTTATTTATATATTATTTAAACAATAATGTATAAATAATTAATGAATTATTTATACATTATTGTTTAAATAATTAATGAATTATGGAAAAGTTTAAATCTATAAAAACTCGTATCCTCGATGGAGTATTATTTTTACAAGGAGTTTTCAAAAAAGACTACCGTAAAATAGAAGACATTTTCCAAGACCGTCTGATGGGTGATATAACCAATGAAACAAAAATCTATGATAAACTTCCCGTTATTTTTACATCATTACAAACATGGCCCAAGTCAACAAATTTGAAGTGTTGGAATTGTAGTTTAGGTTTCAAAACACGGCCGTGGTTCGAACCACAATCGATCGAACCGATTAGTGAAGGTACGATAGGTAATCTCCCATGTCAAACTACCACATCAATAAAAAAATCAATATCAGTACCGACAAAAGGATGTTTTTGTAGCGCCAATTGTGTAGCAGCATATATCTCATTGCATACGAAATCCCTCAGTGAGCAGCATAACAAGATGTCGATGCTCAAATATATCTATGAAATTTTTACGGGGAAATTGCCTACATATATTCACCCCTCACCTAGCCCTACCGAACTTATACAGTATGGAGGCGATATTACCGAAAGTGAATATCGACAAAAAATAGAAGCGCTCGACGTGACATATAAACGTGAGCTTGAAGAAAACAATTTTTCTAACATCTGTCAAGTATATGCTAGTAAGTTTATGGAATAAGTTTACTCTAACATATCGATAACCTCATTAATATGCCAGAGGTAATAGATACTGAATTTGTAATCTTCATCACAAACTACTTCGGTGCTGGTGTCAGCATCGTTGTAGACATCGATATTAAAAATATGCGATAATTTTATAAAACAAAAACATTTTTTTTCAAAACAAAAACATTTTTTTTCAAAATAAGTACTATCATACCGCGGTCCATTTAAAAATGCGAGTACAGTTTTGACACATATCGCCCTGCCATAACCACTCAGCACCTGACATAGTTTGTGCCATATCAATATGTCCTTGATAAGTCATCGGCATCAACGAACTATCCGGAAATGTCTCACGATTAACAAAATATTGTCGGTTATTCCATGTCCATTTACCAATAAATCCACCGGTTCCGTTTATATTTAATACTTCAAATTCAATTATATCACTCGGTCGTACATTAGGAATTACGAACCTTAATGTTTCTCTCCAGCTTCCTGGAGTCTTATGTACAACCTTACCATTATGTCGAACTGTCAGTAAGTCATCGGCAATAATCTGCGCTGATAATTCATATTTCGATAGATCTTCAGATACAGATTTGGTAGGAGCTGTTTGCGGTGATAATTCATATTTTGGTATGTCTTGACCTACAGTAGGTACTGTTTGTGACGAAGGTGCTGGTGATGTAGGAGTTGTATTTAAGTATTCAGAGCCTAATTTATAAACTACATATAAAAAAACTATAATAAACACTACTATGAAAAGGACCCGCATTTATATATTATAGTATATAAAATAACATAATTTTATATCTGCTGGGACTATGATAAGTTCAATATATGTGTATTTGATCTAAATTTCACTATATATACATAATCGAGTAAGTTCAATTCTTCATCGAAATTACTGACCTTGTACTCCATACACTTTTTTTAAGATCTCTAGTACAATAAATCCAGTTCAGTAATCTTCCGATATCTAAAGAAAATACCAATCATATATTGTTATACAGAAGTAAATTTATAAACTCCAACTACTGGGGTAAATATTTTTTTTCGTCTATATGTATTTAACTCATGTATATTTCTGTCTTCCACAACCATTTTATTATACTATAATTATCTTTTCAAATTTGAAAGAATAAACTATAGTAGTAAATATGTACGAACCTCTTCATAACGTTGTCGATGGTATTAAAATATACGATGGTAGTACTTTACATTCACGACAAATCTATGAAAAAAAGACCGCAGAATTCTGTAAAAAAAAGAAGCCGCGATTATTTACCAAATTACAACCATCGACTTTGACTGCTCAGGGACTTATGACAAATATATACTTCGAAGAAAAAAATGTCATTACCATGCTTTCAGACTTATCTGCTACAGATAATATATTAATGATTGGATGTAATTTCGGAGAAAAACTTAATCCTCGTTATACAATTCCAGAAAAGAAAAAGAATTCAGGTCGCGGTAGAAAACCCAAACCAAAGATCAAATCGAAACGCAAAGTACAAGGTAACGGTAAATATTTCAGTAGTCAAATCACATTCCTAATTGAACATCCAGATTCGCATATACATTATAAAATCAAATTATTTCGTAATGGCGTTTTTCAAGTACCCGGTATTCGCACACCAGATATGCGCGATCTAGTCAAACCCATAGAAATTCTTCGTAAGTATCTCGTCGAGAACTTCGCAGAAGATGTTCAAGTTGTTGACTTCACTGCCGTCATGCGCAACTATAAATCACGTCTAGTTAATCAGTATTATCATGTGTACCTTGAACGACTTGAAGAAATTATATTGAAAGAGAAAAGCCCATCTACATATCATAAAGCCATCACTAATCTATACTCGCCTCTACCATTAGCATGTCGCAAATATATTTATAAAACTTTGCATAATTATAATCCTATGAATATTGCCGAGATGACATATAATACCGATCGATGTTTCTGTCTCATCATCAAATTCTATAGACCGAGTACAACAGATATCAGTAAAAAAACTACCGTGAAACTACTTAAAAAAGGCAAGATCAATTTCGACGGAGGGAATTCACAACAAGAAGTCGAAGAATTATATTACTGGCTTGATCATCTTTATTCGAAATATAAGTCCGAAATTTTATTTGATATTCGACTTATTAAGAATAAATATGACAGTGATAGCAGTGATTGTGATAACGAAAGTATATATGACGATGATCTAAATACAGTTGTCGAAGAACCGCCAGAAGAATCAGATGATTCAACTGAACATCTTAACGAATCTATTACCGAAAGCTGTGTCGAGGCATCAATTGCAAGTTATATTGGTCGGTCCCAGAGTGATGATGCAAATATTTCTATAATCGAAAAAACATTAACCCATCATAAATAATAAAACAGCCTAAACATAAGATTAATATTAGTATATCTCAATGCTAATACCCTTCCTTAACTGGTGTGCATACGGCACTCTCGTGTATAACTTATATAAAATGTATTCGCATAATTCAAATATAGCAAACATTACATATCTGGAAGACCAATACTACTATCATTTAGCCATGATGAGATACCATCGAGTACTCATACAGACTAGACCCACCCTGATTGAACAAGTAGATCAATAATTATATATCCTAAGCACAACATAGTAAGTTGTAGTAAGGTACCTCGAGTTGTCGTGCACTCACCACTAACGGCATCGTCGAATTTACTTAAGACGTTATCGATGAAAACATCACTAAATATTATCAGACCAAGTACAAATAAGAATAGAGTTATCTTATAATTTATCGACGTTAAAATGTTTCCCCCTACTTTAACAAAATCGCTTTTTTTTGAGTCTTTTACGAGGTCATCTTCTAGATCCTCGATATTATCACATTCGTTATTAGCACTCGGCATTATATTTTAATTATATATAAAAAATTGTATATAATTTATCCTCTACACAAAGATGTCACAATTAACTTTTTTAACCACTACTACTTTGATACTCAGCCGATAATTGATGACGATTCTCTTACATCTTTATTGTACCATATTTATATTAAAGTTAAGATATTATTCTGTAAACCTTTAGGGAAAATCTCTTATGAAAAAAAATAATGTCTATATCTATATTATACAAATTCGACAGTGATATTCTCGTTACGACGTCGTATGAACTTGAAGAAGTCGACTGATTTTTCAATGAATATACTATTGAATAACCACTTCCATTTCGTCGGATTTATAATATCACTTGCTAATACATTAAGTATTTCATCGAGTCTGTCTTTTTTAATAATGAGTTTAGTACCTGCGCAGTAATCAACTTTATCTAAGTTTTCACATGGTGTTAGAATATTTGGAAATTTAAATTCATCATTGATATCGCCTATTTTAACAAATCCGTTTGCAATTTTATGTAATTCGCTAAGAACATGTTTATATTCGAGTTTCTTAAGTCGTTCAAGTTCTATACGATCAAAATTAAAATAAGTAGTATCTATATCATCTATCATTTGTTTACGGTTATGATGTTCCACAATAAATCGTCCAATAATATTTTTAAGTTTTACTGCATCTTCTATATCTTCGATAGCATTGATAAACTCCTTTAGATTATCCATATTTTTTTCGAAATTGGTTTTTGCAAGTATAATAGATAGTTTTCGACGCAACGCATGATTACGTTGTTTATTAAAAAAGGCTATAAATTGTAATAATATTAGTTGATATAGGTAATAATTATACATACTTTTTTGTAGTTTCGCTTCTACATTCTTTGTTTTTTCAACATATCGTCTGCCATTTTTCACGTCAAATATTAATTTATTGACTTCTAAGGGATCATATAGTATACGTTGTATCCTCGCATCAACATATTTAACAGCTTCTTTCGAAGACATTTTTTTGCAGTAGTAATAAGTGTTATTGCAGACAAATCCTATAATTTGATTATGGTGCATCAACCAATATTCTATTTTAATAAGTGGATAAATATTAACATTACCCATCCCTTCAGCCTCAGATTGTACTCGGACCCATCGATTATATAAATCCGCGACTACATCTAAGTCGGCAAAAGAGCATTCATACTTACTGTTATATGGTTCAAATATAAGTTCGATTCCTTTTTCAAGCGGGTAGTGCGATGCATGGATAGGTATATATATTTTTTTATTTCGATATTCGATGTAGACGCCATAACATAGATTGGCATAGTTAACAAAATAACCGACGATAGAAATGTTTTTTGTCGACTTTATAAAGTCTTTTAATATTGCTAAATTAATCTTAGTCTTAATTTTTTCATATTCAACTTGTTCAAAATGTTTGCGTACCACAGATCTAATAATTGCCATTAATCCACTTTCATTAAGGAATAGTCGAGTATCAATTATACCGGTGCGCTTGAAAAGCTCGATGTTCAATAGATATATAGGATAGTATTTATTGCGTTTTCTTAATATTATCAAGTTTTTATGGCTATCCGGAAACATTTCGTCGGTATTTTTTAACCCTTTAGGCAAAATAAACTCAATTAATTCCTTCTGTTGATCATCGAATAACATAGTATTAACACCGAAGTAATAGTATCCAATCGTCATAAATAAATTATTCCACGGTACATTTTCATATTTGTTTTTAAGGATTGTTCGTTCGTTTAGAAGTAAGATAGTCTCTGATAATTCAGTCACATCATTAAAATATAATCCTATATTACCATCTAAAATGACTCGGAATTTGTCGGGGTTCTTTTTAATACGAGCTGAACATTCCTTTAAAAAGGCGTCGACTGTCGTGTTAAGCGCATGTACTAGACAATAAAGATAACCGACATTCTTTATAGATTCTGTATTCTGATCGACTCCAAATATATAATAACCATCAGCGGTGACGCATTCTTGATCTATTCCTCCAGGCGAGTATGTATCGAAAAAGAGCGGTTCAAGTGTATGCTCAGGAAGCCGAGATAATCTTCCTACTTCAATGTCTTTTCCATACGTCGCAACATAATGTATACTTTTTGTTAGATTGACTTTTTCTCCTGTATATCGGTGATTTTTTAGACAAGTATTATGTATTTCTTGTTTCTTGATATTTACATTCTCGTGCATCGCCACCTTTTTACAACATGGAATACAATAATCCTTAGGATGTTGCTTTGTAATAAATTTGATATATGGAAACTTAGGGTTTGGACAGGAGTACCACACTGGTTTCTGCTTAGTGAAATTCCAATATTTAACAGCTCGTTCGCGTTTTTCTTGTGATAACTGATGATATTCATCATCATTCAATAACAATGGTTGATACGGTTTTTGACATATCTTACTATATATAACGTTGCTCTTGTATATTTTCTTGAAATCATAGAGCAGTGGGTCTTGTAATTTGAGATTTTTAAGAGCCTTTTTCGATTTAGTATTGACCGTTTCATCAAATGAGGTTTTGATATTTCTAGTGTTTTTTTCATATATTGAAAGCATGCCGTGCAAATACAAATCAAAGAACTCCATCTCGACATCGTTACGAATGCCGTTGATAATCAGTTTTAATTTGCTTGAAACATTAAGTACCTGAAATAATCGCGTCCGTTCAAATATAGTATTCCACTTTTGTCGCACTACTCCATTACTGAGATAATCATAATAGTTATCTAGAGCTATGGTTTTTTCAATACGAGCCGAATCAAATTTATACATACCTTTCGAGAAGAAATATTCCTGTACTATATTCACTGTCTCTTTGGAAACAATAATTCCAGCTTTACGAAAGTCTTCTAAAACTTTTTTAAAGATCTGGAATCGAGCATCCGTAATATCATCGTCATAATAAAATACTAGTCCTGTCTCTGTGAAGATTGTATTTTTATTAGTTAGTATCGGAATATCAACATCATAATATTTAACCTGATTTCTCATCTTGTTAACTGTTTCTATGATAGGATTTATTTTAGAAGCAACTGTCTTCACTATTTTTTCGAAATCCATATGATTTTCTTCGCGCCATTCAGTCCGCACTATATAATTACCATTCTTGAAAAAGATCAATCGCATATTTTCATTCGTGTCCGGATGCGTTTTAATTTTAATCAATAACGAATTAATCGGTATTGGATCACGAGGTTCTCGCTCATTCATATATGATTTTCTTAGAATGATATTACGATTCTCGTGTAAAATATTAGCTTTACAATATGTAATAGTATCGTTAAGAACGAGCATATCAAATATATTACGAAGTATGAGAAGTATTTCGAGGTCTTGTTTATAGTTATTTATCGATATGATTGTCTCGGTAATACTACTATATAATTTTTTACGTACTCCATTTGATTTTTCATTATATGCTTCGTATGCTTCATATGTGATAGAATCTTCAAATTCATACCTTTTTCTTAAAGTAGATTTATCCGGTAAGAGTTCTGGATATAATTCGACTAACCCTTTTTCGTTCTTTAGATAGTCGCCGAATACAGTTATAGTAATCATAGGGAAGTAAATGAGAATAAATCCATAATATATAACTTCGAACTGATATCGGTCTTTTGATATTTTTGAATACAGAGTATCGGCCGATATCAAATCGTTCAGGTCGACCACAAAATATTCACTAGTACCATACTTATAATAATATGAAAATAGCAAATTGAAAGTATCCTGTGCGTTAACTTGTATATAGTCTTTTTTATTGTAATAATCAACTACGGCAGGAATACCTTCTATCTCGTCATACTTTTTCTCACCTGTATAAAAAGAAATCAGGCGTTCTATGTCGATAGATTCTTCGTGTTTATATATTGTTAAATTATAACTAGCTGGATATGCACGTCCTTTATGTTTGAACCATAAATGTTGCCGATATATTGGAATTCCAGTAGCTAAATAGATTTTGTATTTAAACTCAAGAATATTATCGGCCGGATAAGTATTTATATTAAAGATGAACTGTATTGTTCCTGTTTTATCAAGCTTAGCCGTCGATTCTCTATTTTCAAATATGTCATGTTGAACAATCGTAATTGGATCTTCTTCATTTGTCGTCTCTTCAATTCCATCGAGATCTACATCTGAGATACTAATATTAGCCTTTTGTAAGACATCGGCGATTCCGATATCATCCATTGTCGATACACTTATATTAAACTCTTGACCCTCGCCTTTTCCTACTACTGTATTAGTATCAGACGTAGTAGTCGATTCGTTAGCTTGTGAGATATTTTCATCGTCAGATTCATATGGTATACTGGTAATTAATTCGTCAAGTGAATGATCAGAATCTTCGTTGTTTTTTGTATATGGGTTTCGTAAAGATTCACCTTCTCCATGCTTGTGCATAGTAAGATTTTGAATTCCGAGAACGTTTTTCCAACTGGATCCATAGAATTTTCGAAGTTTTGTGCTATTAGGAATTACGCCTTTGGTTTTATATGTTTTCTCGACTAGAGTCAGTTCGCGTTGAATATCCACTGGAACATTTCCGACAAATATTAAACTATATTTATATGTTCCAGTTTTCAAATCAACTACGCGTAATTTGATAGGATTATGAGAAAAATCATGCGACATAACTATACTTTAAAAAATATCCTTTTTAAAAGATATTAAATAGTAGCTATAATTATGTCCCGCTCTGAGAAATTTTTAAATGCTTTATTTAGTAAGTTAACGGCTGATAATTTTAAGGAAGACAAATGGCTGAAATTATTTTACAAATCGTATTTAACTGAGAAAAAACAGTTAGTCGAAAGGGATCCAAAAGCAACTCTGAGTACCTTTGCATTTTTTACAGATTTTATTACACGCAATAAGTGTATTGATGATAATGAACGAGAACAGAAATTAGGCAAATTATACGATGGAATTATGGATGCTGTGACAGGTTTGCATAAAAAATGTACAACTGCAGAATTATTTGATCGAGATAAAAAAGAGGATACCCCTGAGATAAAAGAAGCGTTATCTGTTTCAAATAACCCCACTCCAAAATTCAAAGTCATAGAGGAGAAAGTTATATGCGTGGATGAAAAAACTGGACAAAAGGTCCTTAAGAGTGTCCTCAAATCTGTTCCATTAGAAGAAGAACACCCTGAACAAGCGACTCAACCTAAAAAAACTATAACAAAAAAAGACATTATGCGAATCATTAGTAACTTAATAAAAGAATCATATATCCCTACCGTTGAAAATTTAAGCGAAAATATAACTGAAGAAAACGAAAAACATAAGGATAACTTTACTGAAATTTTGATCGAAGATGTTCGTAAATCGTTAGGAGGGAAATTTCCTGCAGCTCAAAAAGATAAAAAGTTTGAACGTAATATTGAATTACAGAATATATGGCATAATACCGAAGAAGCATGTTTAGATTTCTTGAAGAACGAGACCGCGTCAAAAACAATTAAAAAGATATACGTTATAGATGCTGCTACTATTAGCACGAATAACAGTATTTCAACAGTAGAAATTCGTACTGATGATCGTAAAGATATCATCTTACATTCTGAACAATTAATTAGTCGTCGGACCGAAAAAACATATCCTCCTAGAGTATTAGTTCTTAATGCTGACTATTTGACAGAGGCTATTCGGCGAGCACGTGCTGGCATAAAATGTTTGCTTGTCTGTGCTGGATCGAGATGGGTAGCAGGCGGTGGGTCGGATATAGGGATGGAAGCGCCGGAAAACTCGTTATATCTGGCTTCTACATATTCGGTACCAATGAATTTAGTAAATAGCATCTACCCTCTATCCAATTCTACTCTTCTATTTCTTCCTAAGGTATTCGTATTTCGAGACCATACAAACAAATCGTATCCACTTATATCAAGCAAGAACTCAGAATATATAGTTGTATTAAATGCATCGATGCCGTTAAGAGCCGAAACAACGCTTACGGATGTAGATCGGGTTAAAATGGATCCCCGTTTATACGAACCAGGCGTCGAATATAAGCAACCCGAAAAAATTCTCGAACAATTTCAATATATATTCGAAACTGCACTTTTTCTAGGATATGATACACTTATATTCGACGATAGAGGTGTCGAATATTACTCGCTTCCAGTCGAACATACGGCAAAGTTGATGGCCATCTCCATAAATAGATATAGTAATAGATTCAAAGAAATTCTCGTTGCCATAAACGATCCTCGCGTATATAATATCTATAAAAAGTGGATCAACTAATATAATCAGCTCTTGATAATTTCTTCTGCATGTTAATATAAAGTATGAAACAGATAGCAGTTATTATTGTTTTTTTAATAATTCTATGGATGATATATACACCATCTCCGAAAAAATGCAACAATATAGATGGTCGATGTTATCGAATAGTGAGTAAATACGATGCCGATACACATAGTGAAGCAAGTCAAACATTAGCACATTTGAATACATTTGCGTTAAAACTCATTCGTCATCTTCGCAATAAATATCTATGGCAGAAACAAGGGTCTCGTGAACAGCGCGATATGGTAGAATTCTTAATGTTTAATTATAATCCGGATAATATAATTGAAAATTCACCTAATACAAATGTCAATACTAGTTATGTTGAAGATAAAGGTAAAGTATTTGCTATATGTATACGCGAAAAACAGTCAGGTAAAAATATAATCCATGACCGACATATTTTAGAATTTGTAGTATTACACGAAATGTCGCACCTTGCAAACAAAACTATCGGACACGGTCCCGAATTTTGGAAGACATTCAAATTTATGTTACAAGAGGCATATGAACTCGGCATACATACCCCTGTAGATTACAGTAAACATCCTATTAATTATTGTAGTCTACCCGTTAATTATAATCCGTATTTTGATAAAACTCTTTAAGATTATTGGTATATATAAAAACTAATTTTGAAAAAATATTCATATATAACAATTATAATGACGAATACCCTCGAGAATTTGCGAACTTGTATAGAAAAATATGCCATTAATAATGGTGAACCGTTCTATTGCGATATGCGATTTGGTACTGTAATCGATGTAAATAAGATGCATAATTACTATAAGTCTAATGTTACTAAATTTGTACAGGATATCAAACGTATAACAGATATCGACTGTTCTATGGATTTATTTATTTGTTCAATAATCGATTTGGCAGGCGATTCGCATACTATATCAGTTCGTTATTACAATATCGACAACTCATTTGTTTTGCATTCGTATAACCCCCTTAAAATTATTCCTGCAATCCTTAAAGCGTTTCCGCATATGTTTAAAAATCACCCGTTCTATGACTACAATTATATTCCCGACTATACTAAGGCACCGAACACTATGTTAATACAATATGAATCTGATTCACCTCGTAACATTATATACGACGAACCGGTATATGACGAAGATAAATCTTCATTAAAGAATTCTCCTAGTTCTTCCCCTAAGTCATGCGGTTCATCTGAAGGTAATGAATCTGCAAGTGATCAATATGATTCTATTAACTCTCGAGAATCGAGTATAGATAGTAATCATGTCAAAACACCAACGAATGAAATCGGTGAAGAATACAGGCAACATCTTAAAGCCGAAATTAATGTGGAAAAAAATATAGGAAAGAATAATTCTGTAGAATCTCGAATTCGCAGAATTCAGGAAAGATACCACAAAGGTAGCCCGTTCGTACGGCGTATTACGTTACACGAACCTTCAGAAGATGATGACAACGAGAATGAAGAGAATGACGATGATAACAATGACGATGATAACGATGATAACATGCCTAATCATAGTCATTTATTGGAACATTCTCGGCGAGAAAACATCCAAAATCTCATTCGCGAATATAGGCGGTGTATGATGCAAGAACATTTAATGAATAAAGAATTTCAAAAATTATTCGATAATATAGAGCCGATTAATCTAAAACCAGTCCCTATGGTATCTAGAGAAGATAATCTTCAATTCTAAAATACCCCGGTACGAATTTTGGGATGTTAGTGATTTACTTTTTTTGTGAACCCCCCAATTAGTGCATAACAAACTCCATATCTACATCAACATACCCATCTAGTACAGAGATATCACCGCCTACAAATTCGTAATTTCCTTTATTAAACATACTCTCTCGTATCGTAATATCAGATACGATTATTTTTTGAGGTCGGATTTGTTGTATATCTGGATCTGTATTAGTGGGTTTAATCAAGTGACTATCTAAATATATGTTAGCATGAGAGTATACGGATACATATCCTTTAACATTATCATCACGAACACATAAGTTAAATCTATAACCTTCATATATACAATTCTTTATTTTGCGTATTTCATCGATACCTTCGTTTAAATTTCGACGCAGTATATTAATTAAATCATAAGTACCTCGTGGTAAGTCAAGTCCATTATAATAGGGGTTGAGCCCCATTGTCAGCATATCAGCAATAAGTTCATCGCGGAGAGAAACTATTTTCATAAGTCCCTCGATATTAAATCCGTTTTCTTTGCACCATTTAGGAAGGTAATTCATAGGCATTAATTTGGTTTTATCTGCTTTAATACTGCGCGTATTTTTCTCAAGTATATCTCCAATTTTTCCAATAATACTCATAAAATCATACCAAATAAACAGATATTCGATAAACTCATCATAAAATAACAATTTGTAATAATAAAATGCCTCTGCTTCGGTAACTCCGAGCGGATTTCGAGGTTTATATTTTCGTTTTTTAATGCCGATATTAAAGCCGACTTCTATACAGCATGCGATAGTTAAAATGTCTAATGCATTAGCACCGTATTGATACGCGGCTAAAATCATACGAATATTTTCGAGTTTAATTTTGCGAAACTTTGACGCAAACCAGCCGAATAAAGTCGGTTTATATTCGTGATCTATAAATCCTAGACCATATAATTTCTCTATTCCATACGATACACTATCTGCAGATGGGTACTGTACAAAATCTAAAGCACTAGCATCGAATGGTTTAACCGAAGCCACTTTGTACCATTTTTGATCAAATTTATTCATCTGAAAACAGTCGGCGTCATGTGCACCGTTTTCTATTTCGATTAGTTCGGTCTCGGTTTCGCCAATGATAATAGATAATAAACTCTGTGAAATATCTGATGATACTATATCCGGAAACTGCAATGACGGAAAATTATTAAGCGAGTCTTCCGTATAACATGCATACCATATACCTGGTGCTTTCCTACCGACTCGCCCACGTCGCTGTTCAGCCGCTGCCTTTGTTACATTTTTATCGAGTAACATATTACAACCAAAATTCGGATTGAATTCTGATGTTTTTACCCAACCTGTATCGATACAATATCTAAGCGTATCTATGGTAACTCCTGTCTCCGCTACATTTGTGGCGATGATAACTCTTCTTCCAGCCTGCACCCATTCTACTATAGTGTCTGTCATCACTGGACCATTTTTTCCTTCGGTGAAATCATATATAGGTACCTGTATATTTTTAATATCCGAGAATAGATCTTTATAATCCTTGCCGCCTTTTTCAAAGTTTTCTTTATTGAGTGCAATCGGTGCTATATAGTATGTTGGTTTATTTTGGTCGTTTTTGTCATTTTGGTTGTTTTTGTTTTTTCGGTCTTTACCGCCAGTATATTTTTTCTGTTGTTCGTCTATATGTGCCTGAATTTCTTTTAGTGATTTAGATAATATAACTGCGTTTAAATAATGAAGCTTTTCTGTAATAGCTGCCATGGGTGCAGTACCCTGTACAAAGATTAATATATCACGCGATACTTTGTCTTCTATGACGTCAACATAATTTTCAATATGCAATTTTTCAACCAAATCTACACAATAAGTCACGTAGTCCGTAACATCATGTGCCGCAAAATGCCTCTCGATCGGATATGTGCTTCCTGAAATTTGTATAAAATGTTCTTTGGGGCAGCCATAATAAGTCATAAATATATCGGGGTCAAAAGTTGCAGACATTAGTATGACTAAAGGACAGATAGGTTTATTCCAGTTACGAGAAAGAAATTGTTTGATATAAAATAAAGAACTGTCGACTTCAAGAGATCTTTCGTGAACTTCGTCGATAATAATAAATGAATATTTGGCAATTAGTTCTTCATCTGTCATAATTTTTAGATGTTGTAAAAGGGTACCGACTGTCATAAATGTTATGCCTTTTTGTATTTTCTTACTGATAGTACCAGTCTGATAACCGATGTTTTCGCCTACTTTTAGATTTTTATTATATTGTATAATCTGATATGGAATGTCTACTGCAGTAAGAATACGCGGCTGAGTTACCGCTATGTTTTTACGCATATGTTCAAAGAATGTATTATATAGAAATGGGGGTATGGTCGTAGACTTTCCAGAGCCTGTTCCGGACTTCAACACAATTACTCGACTACCTATTCCCGTCGGTTTAATTACCGGAAATGAATTTTTATTTATCGCAATACGATCTGCAATAAATTCCATTAGATAATCTATTGGACGAACATTCATTATTCGCTTTTTCTCCCCCGCACTCATCCATTTTTGCGGTACAAGATTACCTGGTTCGAGTAGCGTAGGCATTTATATATTATAGATTCTATTGTTTATAATTTTATATAATGTTGTTGATTGGTTTCGTAATCTTTGTACTTATCCTGTGGATTTACAGTATGCAGTTTGCAGATGTCTATTGTCCACAGGTTTTCATCGATGATCTTATAGACAGTCATGTGTTTAAGACGGGAGATATGATTTTATTTAAGGCTAGTAATAACTATAATTCTATAATTCACGGTGGGTATTTTGGACATATAGGAATTGTATTCGTCGATTTAAACGGAACTCCATATCTATTCGAAGCAAATGGTATTGAAAAGACCCCACTTCGAAAACACCATTCTAAGTCGGGCATCTATTTCACTCCATTAGAAGATCGCATAAAAAAATATAAGGGTCGATGTTTTCTAAAATCATTAAATAAAGAATTATCTACTGCTGCTATCGATGATTTTACAAAGTTTATAGCATATGCATTAAAAAATATGTATTATAATTATTCAGTTTTGAAATCGGGTATTAAAAAAGGACTAGGCATAGAAAAATGTTTACACGGCACTAATTGCGGCGAAATAGTTTTCCTCTCATTGATAGTTTTAGGGCTTCTTCCGGTTGATGTATATGACAAATGCGTATTTCACCATCTTAGATGGATGTATTCGATACGAGATCTTTCTGATGGATATTTTTATCATGATTTGATTGAAATAATTGACCATCCATTTGCGAAATAAAAAAAATCTAAGTTTAAAATATAAGCTTTTTTTCCTATTGAGTCATTACTGGTTGGCCTTGAATTATTATAAATTCGGGATAGTCGTTATGAGTCATAGTAAACGATTCGGTACATGATTGATTGAATAGAAAAAGTAATAAGAAAATAACCAGGATGATAATTAGAAGTTCCATTTATATGATAAACCATATAAAAATTGAATCGTAAAATTATTGATATAAAATGGCCAACAGCACGTCACTAGACGAGTCAGTAGAGAGACAAGTTATATATGAGTATAAGATAGTCGATCATAATAAAGTCTATAAAATCAATAAATCGGCGGTACATATCATACCGACTCTCGCAGTTGCATTTGAAAATAATAGTGACTTAGTCGAATTACCTATTCCGCATAATCGTACCATTAATGAATTTGTTGATATTATAGAATTTGTCGATAAATATGTCAAAATATGGGAAGCTGATCCTACCAATGAAAATTATATTAAAATTCCGTTCATTTGTACTAGTAATCCAAGTCAATTTATTCGTGCATTAGACTTAAAACTAATCGAGGATTATATTCAAGAGCGAGTACCTGTATGCTCTGATACGCTATTAAGAAAATATAATATAAATTCTATATGCGGTCCATTACTTGAAGTTGTTTATGGATTTCTCGGTATGACAGGTCTCATGCAAAAGATATGCATATATTTGGCTACTCAGATGTATAGCGTATCGATTGAGGATATATTCCGACTTGAATCTGAAGCTATATTTAATAGTCTTAATCTTAATCATGATACAGAATGGAATGATGAGAATCCCGGATTGCAGACTCATATACTTACCGGAGACGGTCGTGGTTGCGATGTTAGTGCTGATGACGAATCTCATTCAGAAGATGAGTCGTAATATATTGCTTATCATTTAAATTTTGATTTTTTGTAGAGCATAAAACAATGGATAAGTTACAAGTGCTCGCTGGAGTTTCGGATGAATGGTTGGATATTTTAGATAATCCTGAATTAGATGATATCTTAGATGTGCTTCCTAAAAATATCACTCCTCCCGCGGACAAAATCTTCGAATTTGCTCGTCTGACTGACTTAAATAAAATTAAAGTAGTTATTCTTGGTCAGGATCCGTATCCGAAGGACGGCGACGCTCATGGACTCGCTTTTAGTTCACTAACTCATTTACCTGTCAGTCTAAAAAACATATACAAATGTCTACTTAAACATAAGTTAATCGATAAGATCCCAACTACAGGTAATTTATCATACTGGGCAGAACAAGGAGTACTATTATTAAATTGTGCACTGACTACTTTAGTTGGAAAGAGTAATGCTCATAGTAAATTATGGAGACCTTATACTCAAAAACTACTTCAAAATATAGCAGAAATAGCTAAGACAAAAACTATAATATTTATTCTATGGGGAAATCAGTCTAAAGAAATGAAGGCCCACTTAAACAATAAATGTCACATATTAGAATGGAGTCATCCAAGTCCTTTGACAGGATCGACTTTCTTAGACTGTACTAATTTCATCGATGCTAACAAAATTCTCACTCAAAACGGCGCTATTCCTATAGATTGGAATATAGAAAAATCTATAAACGAAGTAGATGTGCAATTTAGAATGCATTCTACTAAACAAGTTGTGTTCGTCGATGGTTCTGCAAACCCAAACAAAAATGTCCCTGAAGCTATCGGTGGATATGCTTCGAGTTTTGTACTTGGGTCATTCAAATATATTATTCTGTATGGTAATATTCCAAATCGGCCAAATTATGCAACTAATCAGAGGGCTGAGGGTTATGCTATATGGAAAACATTACAGTATCTTGATACAAGACTTGATGAATGGGACGAATGTACTATTGTTAGTGATTCAGAATTTTGGATTAACATGATTATATCTTATATGCCGAAGTGGTCTAGAGACGGTAAAGATTTCAAGACCATGAAGAACTCTGATATTACTATTCCATTATATAAACTATACACTAAACTTACTGAACTTCATAATAAAACTATCGAATTATTACATATTAAAAGTCATAATCGTGATGGTTGGGGAAATGACAAAACTGACGTATATAAATATTTCTGCTATCTTAGTAACAAATATGTCGACGAATTAGCAAAATATGCTCGTATTAATATGCAACCGGGAGAAGATATAATTGGTGAAATTGAATACGAGTAAAAAAAAGTGAAATATTTTTTTTGTAATAAAACGCAATGAGTTTCTTATCGCGATATTTGCTTCCGGCGAGACCGGCACCTAACCCGATACTTCAGTCTCAGTCTCAGAATCAGCTACCTAGTCAACTACCTAATCAACTACCTAGTCAGCTACCTAGTCAACTACCTAGTCAGCTGCCTAATCAACTACCTAGTCAGCTACCTAGTCAGCTGCCTAATCAACTACCTAGTCAGCTACCTAGTCAGCTGCCTAATCAACTACCTAATCAGCTGCCTAATCAACTACCTAATCAGCTGCCTAATCAACTACCTAGTCAACTACCTAGTCAACTACCTAGTCAGCTGCCTAATCAACTACCTAATCAGCTGCCTAATCAACTACCTAATCAGCTGCCTAATCAACTACCTAATCAGCTGCCTAATCAACTATCTAGTCAGTCTCAAAATCAGTCACATAGTAACCTACTAGATCAGCCAGTAAGCTCACTACTAAGTCAGTCTCAGGCGCAAATTCAATATCAGCCCTTGATGCAATCGTCTAATTTACCGACTGATCTAGTGTACAAGGCACTTAAAGAAGACACTAAATCAGTATCATCACCCTCAGAGAATACGACTAAATACATTCCCAATTCGGTATTTGTCATGAAATCGGAAGATCATAGATTCGAACGAATTTGTATAGATATTTTTGATATGAGAAAAAAAGCAGCCGAAATGTTACGTCCGACATGGCACCAGTTTTTGAATACATATAAATTACTAGTATTTAAAATGTGCCAGATGTGGTACCCTGAACATAGTTATGTCGAGCAAGTTTTTACGTCTATATATAAATCAGACACGCCGATGTCCATATATAGCAAGATTAGAGGTATAGTTATATACGACTTAAACCATTTAGTTGAAGAGTTCGCTATATCTTCGACTAACTATGTTAACTGTCCGTCATGGAAAAAATATGAGGCCTACTCAACATACTTTTTAAACTACGCCAAATTAAATTTAAATATAGTAGAACACGTCAAACGAATTATATTTGATCCTACTCCTGAATTATTTCATATATGCATTCGAACAGATGGAAAATTACAGAAATTCATACCATCACCGCAGTGCACATATGTTGGACCGTTCGTGCAATTTATGAGAGCAGTCTGTAATAATTTACTTATTGATCCGGATGATATTACATCGTTTTACTGGATATAATATTTATATAATAGTGCAGCAACTCGATCCAGAAAGGTCATGTTTACCTTTTGCTACGTCGCTCAACACATCTATAGCATGATCGGCGACAGTATTAACTAGAACATTAAGTACTGATTTAACACCACTGTCAAGACTTGACTCTTGAATATAGCGATGTAATCCGGCAAGAAGAACTTTCTTTTTTGTATGGTTCGGTAACTTTTTCATGCGTTTTGTCACAGACATAGTACCGGCTACCACTTGGAAAATATTATATGAAGATAACTGCTTCCCTCCTAGAATTACCTTAATCGCTTCTACAACTTCGTTTATATCTTTTTCGGCTATTGTCAAATCGGCTATTTCTGTATCTTTTGCTGACCCACTTCCACTAGATGCTAAATTAAGTAGATCTTCAGAAACTGTAGTAACTAGTTCATTGACTACTTTCTTGACCTCATCAGTAACGACTGCCTCGTTGTTTTTTAGATCTGCTTTTTCTGACATCTTTCCTATATATTTGAAATTTGAAATTATATAAAAATATATTATATCGTCTTAACTATGGCCGGTACTTTAAGAACTCCTTATGTTATTAAAATAAACGGTAAAATCTATGAAAATTTGTTTACTGAAGGTACTAATATTATTAGTGAACTAGAAAAAAAGACATTCGATAGAACTCTAGTAAATAATAGTACAGATCGACATCGTGTTCCAAACCGTAATAAAACTAACAATGATGTTACAGTACATCTCGATAATACATTTTCTAAGATTGACATCGTTCCAGGATTACGCACATCTCTATTTCCGCATCAGAAAACAGTAGTCAAAGCTATGTTAGATCTGGAATATTATCGTAACTTTACTATGTTCGACCAAAACGTCGGTTTTAAAATAGCATATAATGCAGCCGTATTATCTGAACCAGTAGGTTCTGGTAAAACGGTGGATATTCTCGCATTACTTTGCCTCAGTAAAATTCCTCGAGCAGTACCTGATATTACGCCTATGCCATTACCAGCTCCAGCAGATCATGCTAGCTATATTCGTCGAAAATTTAAGATGCTCCTTCGACCAACAATCATTTTTGTAGGAATTTCTGTCATGAAACAATGGGAACGAGCGATTAAAATATTCACTGATCTCAAACCATATTGTATCAATACAGTTAAAGAATTAAAGCCATTCTTAAACATGATTTCAAATCGATTAATTAATGATTATGATATTATCTTAGTCAAAAATGGCCGTATTACTGTTCCTATTACATTACCCGACGGTATTGAACTTGAACCAAAAAATAGAGTAGAACAACCGTATATATATAATATCATTTCGAATCTTCGCAATTATTGTTGGGCGCGTGTAGTAGTTGATGATTTCGACACTATTCGTCTGCCATATAATGCAAGTATTGTAAACGGTATATTTACTTGGTATATTTCGTCTACTCGTAAGAAAATGGAATTTAGAAGTACAGGGAGAAATATGTATAATTCTACAGCTGATATTATTACTAATCAAGATTACGGTTGTGCGGGTATTATGTATAACCACTTTCTATTTAATGTCTTAAATGTACGAAATGATCCGGAGTATAGCAAAGAAATCATGTCAATACCTAATCCTAAATTTCACATTGCTACATTTATAAATCTTAATGATAAGTACATTTCTCTACTTGATTCAATTGGTGGAGATAATGTTAATAGAATCATAGAAATGTTAAATGGAGATGCTATTAATACTGCTGCTGAAGCAGCTGGTATTAAATCGACATCAGTAGCCGATATTTTCGAAAATATTCTCGGCGATAACTATAAAAAATATAGATTTGCAGGTGATATTTTAGAATTCATTGAATATCAAATATCTAAAGAACCAACTCGTAAATCGATGTCAGAAAATCCAGACCCAAAGGATAAATATGGAAAACGCGATCTGTTAGATTTCCGAGATATCGAATATAGATATCCCGGTGTTAATACGCTCTTAAAAGAAACACTTGAAGAATATAAAGATATTAAAAAGAATACCGGTATGGCTATACAGCGTGTAAAAGATAATATTAAACATGGAAAGTGCCCAGTGTGTAGAAAAGAACTTGATGAAACCGAAGACATTATCATTATTAAATGTTGTTCTGCGGTATTTTGTGGTGTTTGTGGTATCGAGGCACAAAATCTAAAAGACCGAAGTAATCAGCTTATCAATGGTCGATGCTCAAATTGTCGTAGTCAAGTTAATATCAAAGATTTGATTTATATTGGTGACGGATTTGATCTCGATAAGATTACGGATGAAGATTTCGAACAAGAAAACGAGCTAATATCTAAAGAAAAGCGCACAGGTAAAGATCGTACTAAGTATACGGCAATCATTGATATCATCAATGGTGTTCCTTTACAAGAGGATAAACGTGTCGATATGCATATTCCGAACATGATGAAGGGTAATCTGTATCTTCCTGAGGCAAAAATTAGAAAAGTTTTGATTTTTGCTAGTTTCGATGAGACTCTTAAAGAGGTTGTCAAAGTTCTCAAAGAAAATAATATTAGATACTGGTATCTAATAGGTAGTTCTAGTGAAATTGATAATACTTCAAATGAGTTTACAATGTGTACTGAGGCGTGTGCATTAGTCATCAATTCTACTCGACACTGTAGCGGATTGAACTTTCAGACTGCCACCGATCTAGTGTTCACACACCGCATGATCGACCCTGCAGTCGAAAGTCAGGTAGCTGGGCGAGGTCATCGTATTGGTCGTACTTCCCCTCTAAATATTTGGTACCTCACTTATAACACCGAAGCAACTAATCTAATTGCTACTCATTCAGTTCGTATTTTAAGCGAAAGCGAATTAAAAGAAGAAGCTGATAATACTCTGATTGATGATACTCAATCGGAAAAAAGTTAAAAATATCGTAAGTATGTTGCTGAAGACAAACAAGTAAATGAATATATATCGGAAAGAGAGGCTTATGATAACGTTGTCAGTGACTACAAATAAGTAAACTGTAACACATATTATCTAACTTTTTGAATATTCTATGTTTGTATATAATGGCCGAATCAGTATCGAATAAATTATCTCCCGAAGGAGTGCAAAAAATAACTTGCTTCAAAAGATCGATTATTATGAAAAAAATATTATTAGATTTTATAATCGATAACTATGCATTTTATGATAAACTATTTAGATGGGTACATAGAATAGTCGCCGTATCTACTATTGCAGTTGCAACTATAAATAAGATAGTTTATACAGATAACTCGACGAGTATTCCATTTATTATACTTGCGGGGATTACCGCTGCGATGATCAAGATTAAAGAAGATTTACGATTCGAAAAAATTCGAGAGAAAGCTAAAGAACAGAATGTAAAATATAAACAGTTATATGAGCGTATAGATCGAGAATTACTTAAACCGGAAAATAAACAGCAATCAGAAGAAGATTTGTTATATTGGATATGTCGTGAGCTTAATAGCTTAGAGATGTCTGACCCTGATCTTACTCATAACGAGATGAAAAAGTTTTTAAAATACTGTCATAGTGAAGGTATTAAGTACGATACAAATACCGATTTATTAAACAACCTAAAGGTTACAGACGACATAAAACATACTCAACAGACTCCCGATAATTCTATACCAACTATCAATCATATAATTAATCTTGGACGTGTTAGATCACTCAGTGAAGAACGTGAGCATGAAAATTACAAACACACTATGCGAACTATTAATACTAAAGATGATTTACTGTGGGCTCGAGAACGTCTCGATGCCCTTATGACTCATACCCCGATAGATCAAGCACATTAGATGAGCAAAGACATATGTCGATTTTATTCAGTAATCAGTTCGCGAATAATGGCAGTTTTGAATACACTTAAATTATTAGTATCTATGTCAATTACTTTCCATCGATCATAGGCATATTTTTTGACAGTTTGATCAGAGTTCAATAGAATTACGAGATTATATTTTTCATTAGAGTGCAAAATTTCAAGCTCTCGTATAGAACATGCCAGTGCATAAACACATTTATATTTATCTAACAGTTCACATATATCCTGATATTGATCGTTATCATAAATAACGAGTATTTTTTTACCACTGAGAATTTTAAGAGTATATCTATCAAAATCTTGAGGTTCTTCATCAATAGTTACAATTTCGAACCTAAAGCAACTACCTTTATCAGATGAAAACATTAGATTCAATCCGCCATCCATTTTTTTCGCTAATAGATAAGCAATACGAAGTGATCCACTGGATGTGATGTCGGGAGGACGAAATAACGACTTTTGCACCTCTTTAGATATACCAACGCCGCTGTCTTCAACTAAAAAAGTCAAATTGTATTGATGGGAAGTGTTATAAATATGACATTCTGGCCCTCCAGAAATAGCATCTTCACGAAATAAATTAATCAGCTCTGCCGAAATATATAATCTTATTTCCCCCTCCTTAGTGTATTTAAGCGAATTTTGTAATAGTATTAATAATACTTGTTTAAGTCGTGTCGGATCTACATATACAAAAATAGGTACGCTTTTTTCTATGTAATAATTAATAGGAATTTTTGATATGTTTGTTACGCCAATTATTTCTTCGATCAACTTTTGTAAGTTGACTAATGACTTTTTTAATTGCAGTGAACCATTTTCAAGCTTCATTAAATCTAAATTATCAAATATTCCATTTGCCAACTCGATAATATGATTTTTATATTCGAGCGGTACATTATTAAGTATTTGTTTCATAGGGTTACTTATATTATTTGTTAGACGCTGAATAAAAATATCTTGTACTTTTTTCTCTCTACGAATGGTTAATAAATGATAGATTTTAAAAAGAAATGTTTCTAACATGAACATCTGTTCTTTTGTAAATACCAAATCTATTTTAATTCTAGTAAATTCAAGATCATAATCGATTAAATTACTTAAAGATTCTTGTAATTCAATAGGTTCATCAAAATAGTTTCCGTCTTTAATCACTTCTCTATTTATTACATACTCATCTAATAACCATAGATTATCGATTTTCCACCATATATAAATTGTTTGAGCGTTGTACTCGTAAATAAGAAATTTATATAGTGCAGACAGACATGGGGAATTTTTGTATATATCCGCAATTTTATAAAAGTCTGACATTATATTATAATGTCGAAAAAGCAAAAAAACAAATTAAGTTATGCAGTGCTCGATTGCACATACATTTAATCATATTGCATAACTACATCGGTGAGAGGTTGATTGTTGACAACACACCGATGAGCCGCGTATGTCTTACGCGCCGCGTATGTCTTACGAGGTGCATTAGGCGGACAGAGAGGGCGATTGTGTGATCTTGGTGATAGATAGCTATCGTTGTCGTCAACCATATGACTCCACTTTGTATTGTTGTTATTCGTGTCCAAGAAAAGTACTCGTGCAGATTTCGGCAGCAATGCCATCCCGTTCGCCACTACAGTGCGTCCGACAAATCCTACACGAGTGGAAACGCCCGTAGACCCTGCCGAAACCACTGGAGCCTCCAAAGTCGTCGGAGTCGCCGAAATCATCGGAGTCGCCGAAATCATCGGAATCGCCGAAACAACTGGAATCGCCGAAGTCCCCGAGGTAATCGGAATCGCCGAAGTCATCGGAGTCGCCGAAACCACTGGAGCCTCCAAAGTCATCGGAGTCGCCGAAATCACTGAAGTCGCCAAAGTCATCGGAGTCGCCGAAGTCATCGGAGTCGCCGATGTAATCAAGGAAGTAGAAGCATTCATAGCGAAAAGCCGTTGCTTTGACAGACTAGTTATTCTCTGTATCGGTGATCAATATATTGGCAGGGGAAAAATCAATTTTTTTAATTTTGAAATTATAAAATTATAGTATATGATGGCAGCATCTAAGCGCGATTTTGTTAATTTTAATGATTTTCCCGGTGAAATCAACTCAGGGACAGGAATATACGAATTTCCACCGCTCAAATATACGGATGATGCTAACCGCCTACGTAAATGGCAAATTTATGTTCGTTTGGTGAAAGATACAAATAGACAAAATGGAATAGATTGGAATTTATTAGCCGAAAAACAAGTTCCAATTAAACCAGAGTATTTCAATTCAGGAGAAGATAGAGTTAGTATTCCGAACGGAATAATTGCCGAGTCGTGGGTCGAAACTGGAATAATCTCGGGAAAAATAACGCGAAGTGTCCCGACTTATATCGATAAACCCGCATTTGTCGGGCAGGCAAATGAAAGAAACGAATTTCAACAGGCTCTTATATATGCTCGATCACTTTATTTGAAATATCAAGAGAAAAAAGGTACTACCGGTACAAAAGAAAAGAAGGTATCCGGACCCAATGTTATGTACTTTCCGATGTTGGCCAGTACGTGGAAAGATGGACATAAACATATTCAATATCCTCTATATGTCCAACCAAAACTAGATGGTGTAAGATGCATTGTATACCTCAAACAAAAAGATGCAGGGGCCGATGGCGTAGTCGTTTATAGTCGAACTCAAAAAGAATTTCCCAAATACGACTATCTGAAAAATACTCTGTATCCATATCTTAACGATCTATATGATGAAGATAATAATCAAAGTCTATATCTAGATGGTGAATTATACAAACACGGCAAAAAGTTACAAGACATTAGCGGAGAGAGCCGTAATGAAAAAAAACGAGATGATACTGAAGATAATCTTAATGAATACCATATCTATGATTGTTTTTATCCGCTTGAACTCGATACTCCGTATAGTACTCGACATGAACAACTCGTCGAGCTTTTTCGTGCTATCAGAGATGCTGGAGATAGAACTGCAGAAAAATATATTAAATTAGTACCGACTTTCAAGGTATCGACAGAAACCGCAGTACAAAACAAATTTATTCAATTTATAAAAGACGGATATGAAGGTGCTATTCTTCGTAATATCACCGGAACATATCGCGCAAATGCAACAAAAACTGGTGCATTTATGCGAAGCCCCGATCTTATTAAACTAAAAAAGAAAGCGACTGAAGAGTTTGAAGTAGTAGGTTATACCGAAGGATCAAAAGGTAAAGATAAAGGCGCCGTTATATGGATTGCAAAAACAGCATCTGGTCATAAATTTAATGTCACTCCAAAAGATATGACTTATGAAGAGCGATATAATGTATACAAGGAATGTCAGAAAAAATTTGACAAAAAATATAAAGGTCGAATGTTAACCATTGAATACGAAGATCTCTCTAAAATGGGAGTACCACAGAGAGCAAAGGCATTAATATTTCGAGATTATGAATAATTTTTATTATGTTATTTTTGAATTATTTTATTTTTTATATGCTATATTATATACTACTCTGAAATGTCTGATTTTCCTACACTCGACCGATATAGTTCTCTGATGATCTTCTTTACTATGGTCCTAGTTGTGGCTCTAGCATGGAAGGCATGGAAAGATTCTGGTATGACTTTATCACTTGATAAGAAAGAGGGTTGGCACGGTGGTCTACGCTTCTCATCTGAGACCGATGACAGCTACCGTCGCGAATCTATGTACGAACCACCAGTTTTCTGGGCAGCCGGTAATATGGCCGCAGTAAAAGAGGCACAAGCCGCTGGTATTGCGAGCAGCAGTTCTTGGGGTGGCAATAGTTCCGAAACCGAAGGTATGACAAATGGCTATTCTTCGGGTCCTATCCACGCTGATGTTCTTAATCCCTATTAAATAAATGCATATACATCTACGATTTTTTTGTTAAAAATGCTTAAATAAGAGATATAATCCTTATTAAGTTTTCCTGTAACAAATAATATACCAAATATGTCTAGTGATGCAAGCGTTACTTCAGTTACATCCGGTACTTCAGTTACTATACCATCTAAGTCTGATGAAAACTTTGGTGTAGTAAATTATATTATTATTGGAGTTGTTATTATAATAGTTCTTGTAATTATATGGTTTGCATATGATAAATTTATGGAAAATCGAAATTCATCAGATTCATCAAAAGAAAAAGAAAATCCTGTTGCCGACTACGATCTGGAAGACGAAATATACAAACTGAATCAACTACAGAATAAAATTCTTAAAAATATATCACAGGATGTCGGTATTTAATATAACTATATATCGAAAGAATGCAATATATATATGGAAAAAATTCTCTTTCTTTTTTTCCAAAAAAAAATTCTCTTTCTTTTTTTCCAAAAAAATCATCTAGTTATTTAAATAGTTGTTTAGTGAATTGCTAAAGTACTTAGAAATATAGAATATTTATCAGGATCCACTAATGAAATATTATTATTTGCCAGTTTTATATGGAATACAGAGATTTTCCGAGATACTTGTATTAATAACCAGTAGCAGCTAACTAGATTGTTAGAATAAATTCGTTTAGAAATTGGATCAGCATCTATAATTTCTATCTTTTTTCCAATTTTGAATTATATTATAGATATAAACTATAATTAACTGCAAAATGCCTCCTAAAAAAACAGTTGTGTCTACTAAGAAGACTAGCGTGTCTCCTAAAAAAACAGACATGTCTCCTAAAAAAACAGACATGTCTCCTAAAAAAGTTGACGAAAATGATGAAGCGGTTGTAGATTTAGATGTTGCTCCGCGTCGTAAGATTGCCCAGATTTCGATGCGAGATCATGTATTAACTAGACCGATGTGGGCCGGAAGTATGAATATACAGGATATTGATACCTATGTATATAATGCGGAAGACCAACGTTTCGTTATAGAATCACTTAAATATTCGCCAGTATTAGCAAAGATTATCGATGAGATTGTAGTAAACGCGTCCGACCAACATATTATGTATCCTAAATTAGTTAATAAACTTGATATTACCCTAGATGACGATGGAACAATATCCGTTTATAACAATGGAAAAGGTTTTGATATCGAAAAAACTAAGAACGAAAAAGGTGTCGAAATGTATTCGCCACAACTTGCGTTTACGGAATTTCTTGCCGGAAGTAACCTTAATGATGATGAAGATACTGAAAGAATAGTTGGTGGTCAGAATGGAATTGGTGCTAAATTAACCGTAGTATTCAGTAAAGAATTTGTTATCGAGACCACTGATGCAGGTATATACTATCGCCAAGTCTATAAAGATAATATGACTGATATTGGAATTCCCGAGATCATTCGACTCTCTTCGTCAGAAGGAAAAGCTTTATCAGCAGAAAAAAAGAAGAGTCATACTCGAGTTACGTTCCTTCCAGACTATAAAAGATTAAAGATTGACATTAATAAATTTCTCCCAACTCTCCGTAAACTCGTCGAGGTTCGAGCGTGGTATGCAGCTGCGTATGCAAATGTCAAGACTACATTCAATGGCAAACTCATTGATATTAAAAATTTCAAGACATTTTGTGAGATGTTTACAGAGTATGAAGTATATACTACAACATTAGTTAATAAGTCAGCTCCTGAGAAATTTCCATGGGAAATCGGCATTGGGCTGACAGATGGTAAAGAATCATATGTGAGTTTAGTGAACGGTGTCCATGTACATATTGGCGGCACGCATATTAAACATTTACAGAACCAATTAGTGTCGAATCTTAAAGACCGCATAGAGAAAGAAATTAAGAAATCAGGAGCCAAATTTAATAGAAATTTAGTAACAAATAATCTATTTATCTTTATGAAAGGCAGTATACCTAATCCAGATTTTTTAGGTCAAACTAAGGGAGCAATTAATAATCCCCTTGAACAATTTAAAGATTATATGTTTACAGAAAAAGATATCAGTAAAATCTGGGATGTTATTAGAGAGCGAATTCTTAACGTATTCACTAAAAAACAACTTGGCGACGCTAAAACTCGTGCCAATCGTAGTAAGATTCGTGTCTCGAAATATACCGAGGCCAAACTTTGCCGTGACCCTAAGAAATGGGAACAGTGTGGCTTGATTATTACCGAAGGAGATTCGGCAAGTGGTACTGCTGATATTGGACTGCAATCTAAACTGACTCATAAATTCTCACCTAATTTTACTTATGAGTACTTTGGAGTATTTAGTATTCAAGGTGTTCCTATTAATGGTCTCAAAGAAAGTACTGATACTCTAGGAAAAAAACGTAAAACGGGGTCGTCGAAAAAACCATCTAAGGTTATAAAATCTAAAAGCAAAGATATCGACGATATAAAGTGTGGCGAAGATATCAACGATAGCGAAGATATAGAAGATATCAACATAGAGGACGACGATGTTATAGATTCAGAGATCAATACAGTAGACGAAACTCACTCTAACTTAGAAGAAGCATTAACTGCCCTGATCGAAACGCATGGCCATCGAGTACCTAAGGCAACACTTATTAAAAACGAGCGCATCGAAGCTTTGAAATTAGTATTAGGTCTTGATTATAATAAAACTTATGACTTTACAGATCAAGGAGAAAAAGAATGGAAGACATTAAGATATGGATTTGTCGCTGGTCTCACAGATCAGGATCTTGACGGACTCAATATCTTCGGTCTTCTCGCGACCTATTTTACTACATATTGGCCGAATCTTATTCGTCGTGGATTCTTACGGCGCATTTATACTCCACTACTTCGAGCTTATCCAAAGAAGAAAAAGAAGCATTTTGTTAGAGTATTTTATACGGAGCGAGAGGCGCAACAGTGGATTGAAGAATACGGCGGAGAAGACGTTGTAAAAAAAGACTACTATTTTCCACTTAAATACTGTAAGGGCTTAGGAACTCATAATGAAAAATTAGGAGAAGTCAGCCAGATGTTCAAAAACATCGACGACAAAATACGAATTTATACGTTAGATAACGATGCAATTCGCAATATGTTTATTTACTATAGCGAAAATACTAAGTTACGTAAGAGAGAACTCGCTCTTCCAGTTAGTGAAACACCTGAACCAGAACGTGAAATTCCTCTAAGTCAACAGTTTTGTATCGATACAAAGATGTTTCAGCGTGATAATATATTACGCAAACTACCGCATTTCGCAGATGGCCTTGTTGAGAGTCGACGTAAAGTCTTATATACTGCTCGATTATTAGGAAATCGCGAAATTAAAGTAGCAGGGATGGCTGGTGAAGTTGTTGCTAAAGCGAATTATCACCATGGCGAGAAGAGTCTCGAAGATACAATTAAACGAATGGCCCAATCGGATCCTGGTGCAAGAAACTTACCATTGTTACGTCCACTCGGTACATACGGTACTCGAAAAATGGGATATCGTAATGCAGCCTCAAGTAGATATATCTATACTACTATTAATGCTCGCATTACTGATAAGATGTTTCGTAAAGAGGATGACTTTTTACTTAAGTATGATTTAGTCGATGGCGAACGTTATGAACCCAAATACTACGTTCCTATTATTCCATATGTACTCTGTGAAAACGTAAGTATCCCTGGTACCGGATGGGATGTTGTGATATATGCACGAGAAATTAATGCGATCTTTAAAAATATTCGCGATATGATTGCAGGAAAAAAATGCAGCAAGCTGCCTATGTGGAATAAAGATTTTCGTGGTAAAATAGTTTCTCATAAAGGAAAAGAATACTTTGTCGGCGAATATGTATATGATGCACAGACAAATACTATTAATATAACTGAGTTACCGGTTGGATTATATAGCGATGGTTATATTCAAGGCGCCAAAGCATCACAAAAAATTGCCAAAAATAAGTCAGCGGCAGTAGAGAGCAAAGGTATTTTGTCAAGAGAATGGGTTGAAGATATCGATGATGATACTACCGAAGATGGAGTTAATATTACGGTATATTTGAAACCCGGGGCTATTAATGCTTTACAAGAGAGTAAATATGGTAATGAGACGTTTGATTGTATAATCGACTACTTTGGATTGAAAAAGGCTATTCATAATCGTATTAATTTAGTGAATGAAAACGATGAAGTGGTCGAATATAAATCTTACGAGAATGTATTCAATGATTGGTTTCGGTTTCGTAAAGATCTATATTCACTAAGAGTTGATCGTGAAATTATTCTTAATGACTTAGAAATTAAAATGCTTCGTAATATGCAGCGATTTAGCACTGAACATGATTCATACGGTATTACAAAAAAGACAAGCGAAGATGAGGCAAATAGGATTATTCGTACTCATAAATATGATATCTTTAATAAAACACTCCTTGATAATCCTCGATATACCGAAATTTCTGAGATGATTAAACTAATTACAAGTTCTGAACATGGAGCTAGTTATCAGTATCTACTGAATCTTGGCTATATGGATCTATTAGAACAAGCATATGAGAAACGAGAAGAGCGTATTCGTATACTTGAAGAACGTCAGAAATATCTACTTGATGATATGGGATTATTCAAAGGTGCGAAAATATGGCTCAAGGAACTCGAAGAGCTTGAGGAAGCTATTAAATTCGGTATCGCTACTAATTGGTGTTACGGTGAAAATGACTATATGCATGAAGACGATGACGTACCAACGAATAAATCAACACTTTCAAAAAATTCAGCGACAAGTAAAACTAAACGCTCGAAGAAATAGTTGCGAATTTATGTTAATGACATCATAATACTTTTAGGCAAAACGATTATATTTAATTAGACTCTTCTTTCAAGATTATTTTTTTTCTAGTTTTTAGAGATTTAGATTAATATATTATGAATTTCGGCGTATTGAAAGAAATATTTCGCAATCATGCGCTTAAACTACTTGAGTCAAAAGAACCGACTGCTCGATTTAGATCTAATAGTTATGGAAGAGTAGTCACTTTAATCGAGTCTAAATATAAAGATAATGAAGTAGTAACTGTCGAGAAAGTTCAAGCCCTTGCATTAACTAAATATATGTCTGATAAAATTATTGAAGTAATGCACGGCAAAAAATTAAAGTTGTCCCAGGATGATCAACCGAATAACTCGTTAAAATCCAAATTGTTAAAGATAAAAGGTATTGGATCGGTGCGTGCGGATCAACTTATAAAAGATGGATTAACCGATATAAAACAATTGTCGACTAAAAAATGGCTTGAAAAGTTACCTATTGAGACGCGAACATATCTGGGAATGAAACCCAAATCACCGATTCCTCGTGAAGATATATTGGCTATAGAACCGTATTTGACATCTATACGAGGCTTCAGAACACAGATCGTTGGTAGTTTTCGTCGTGAAAAAGCTTATTCAAACGATATAGATCTGATGTTAGTATCAAAAGATACCAATGCATTAGAGCGATTTCTTAAAAAACTTATGAAAAAACTAAACGGAAATGTATATCCATATTCGAACGGCCCTGATAAATTGTCTGTCATAATAAATATGAATGATATTTTAGGTAAAAAAGACTGCATATATAAAATAGATGTGTTTCGAGTCCCTCCCGAAGAGTACATTCCTATGTTATTATACAGTACAGGATCGAAAGAACATAATATTTTAATGCGACGAATAGCTAAGCAAAAGGGTATGCTGCTAAATCAAAAAGGATTATTTCGAAAAGTTAATAACGGATATAAGAAAATATCAGGGCTAAATACTGAAGAATCTTACTTTAAAGTATTAGGAATGGTATATAAAAAACCTAAAGATAGAATAAACTAATAGTCTTCGCCACCCATTTTAGATAGGAGCTGTCCTAATAATTCATCATCTTGATCTTGTCCACCACGTTGAGTAAGGTTATTGAATGCGGCTTGAGGATCGCCAACATTATCAGGTCGCCGTAGTTGACGTGGTTTCTGTTGTTCAAAGTCATCATCGCGAATAGCAGTTCTATCGGGAGCTTTAGGTGGTTGTCCCGGATCCGCAACCGATCCACTACCTTCACGACGTTTCATTTCGCGAAGTGCTGCGGCACCGAGATCGATATTTTCATCCATATCATTATTTTCTTCTATTTTAAACTTACCATCCGGTCCTTTACCTACGCCTGAAGTGAGAGTTTCTTTGAAATAGTCATCGAGTAATTCTGTTTCTGGTTTGCGCGGTGCAGTCTTCTGACTGTTTTTTACACGTCCGTGCAGACACTCAATAATCTTTGGAACGCCGATATATTGACGTTTATCGAGAATCATTGTGGGTAATTTTTTGATTCCTCGTTCTCGTAATTGATCTAAGTCAGCTGCTTTTGCTATTTTAAATCGAAACTTTATACGTCCACGTTCGATAATTGACTTTATATTTCTCTTTAAGAACTCAGTTAAGTCCTTATTATTTTTTGTAGGAGAGTTATGAAATATTAATTCGGCACAAGTTAGAACCATTATACTATATATTATAAAAAGTGAATATTTAAAATGTAGGTAACAACTATGTCGCTGAAAATCGAAAATATTAAAATCGTTAATAAAAATGTTTCGGAAAACAAAGAACTTAATGCTATTGTTAAAACAATGGAAAAACATGGAGTAGTATCTCCAATGAAATTACTACCTACTAGCACATGGCAAGAGGTCGAATTGATTCTAAAAGAATCACATTCTCAATTTGCAAATGCTATTAGACGCGGTTTAATAGAAGAAGTTTTAGTCAAATGTATGAACGTAGAAGAGAAAGATTTCCAAACTGATGATGAATTTATATTAAGTGATATGATCATTAAGAATCTTAATCTGATTCCGATACATCAGAACTATATTCCTGATGATAGATTAGAGATTCAGTTATTCAAATATAATGACACTAATGATATAATCAAAGTACGAGCAAGTGATATTAAGATTATAACATCTTCTAAACGAGGAGGTGATGACCATGTAGAAGAAGAACTTCTGCCTCAAACAGTTGGTGGAGGAATTCAGTCGTCGAATAAACGCATTCGCAAGACTACAGGTGCCGGGCCGAAAGAATATCCGTTAAGTGACTTGATTCCGGATAGCAATATTACTATTATACATCTACGTCCTGGAAAGTTCGTAGAACTTAGGAATATTTTTATTGAAGAAGGCTACTCAAAACATAATGCTGCTAAGTTTTCACTACTCGATAATGTGCGATATAAAGTTCTCGATATGAAACCGTATGAAGTATATACTGATACCGGGACGCGATCAATGGAATATAATCCTAAAGAATTCTTGATATCTTTCAGAACATCGGCAAATATTACTGCTAAAGAAGTAATGGAGAAACTATGTAACTCATTTATTGCTAGATTATCAAGTATGAAAGATAAAGTTATCGAGTATAGTAAAAATCAAGATGAAGTAAAGCACTATGTCGTAGAGGGATGCGAGATCAACATTCGCGAAAAATATACTGAGTATCTATTTATGGGTGAGTATATCACACTAGGATATATGGTAGCACAACGATGTTATTTACTCGACCCTAATATTCTATATATTACCGGTACTATCAGTCGATACGATAATGAAATTGCAATCATCAATTTACAACATGCAGATAAAAATAAATTACTCATTCGAGCTATCGACTCATGTATCGACGATATCAAACTAATTTTAGATGCATTTAAAAAGGCCGAAGTCCAATAAAAAATGACCTGTATCGATGATTGCATCAAAAAAAAATATAAGATATATAAGTGTATTTAGATAATTTATTTGACTAGTTTCTTTTTTGGTACGAGAGATGTAGTTGAGATTTTGGACTTAGCTACTTTTTTGGTAGGTACTGGCTCGGGTTCTTCCGATTCTACAGGCTCTTCGGTTGTATCAGTTACAGGTTCGTTAAATGAATCATGTGATGTCTTGTCGTGTTGTTCTGTTGATAGATCTACTTCTTGATCTTCGTGTTCATTATTATCTTCGTTCTCCTCTGGCTCTTCAGGCTCTTCAGGGACTTCGGGTTCATCTACATGTACTTTAGTTGATTTCTTCGAAGTTTCTACTTTAGTCGACTTCTTAGGTTGAGTAGATTTAGTCTTAATAATAGTAGATTTGGATTTTTTACCTCGCTCGATGAACGTCTCTTCTAAATTTGCATTTGGTTCTACCTTTGTGTCATCGTCACTGTCATCATCACCGTCATCATCGTCTGTTTTCTTACTAGTAGGTTCTTCGATATCGACATCTTCAGATTCACGAGTTCTTTCACTAGCCATATCTGCAAAATCTTCATCGGTAAGAGTTGTACGTTCTAAAGGTTTATGACGTAGTACGTGCAGATCACGAAATCGGCAAAAGACCGAAATACCGAATTTACTAACACAGACGCAGTCTAGTTCGAAGACGCCTCCAACTAACGATAAATTAGTGATAAAATGCTTAGCTGTCTCTGCAGTAAGATCTACAAATTTGCCATCTTTCTTAAGTTTAGCAACTACAGGTTTCCAACCATTGGCTTCGGTACATTTATTTAGATCGAAGACTACATGATTAAATCCCTTTTCAGTCTTATATCCGACTTTACCGCTAGTAGTGTCTACTGGGACACGAATTCTATATAGAGGATCCTTAAGCTTAATTCCTTCTTCAGTAATTAATTGTTCATTCTCTGGGCGGCGGCTATCTTCGGCTTTCTCTTCATCGGTCGCCTTTCTATATTGTTGACGGAAGCTAAATACAGTACGAGCCCCTTTACCAATTGAAAACTCTTTAGCACGAGTTGCAATCAAATCGTCCACGACGTGCTCATAAGCATTGGCTAGAATATCAAGACACTGAATAAGCTCTGCATTATTCTTAAGCAGAGTTTCTTTGCTATCCTCTTTATAGTCCGTTACTTCTAAATCTTCGCGAGTTAGTTTTCGAAATAGAATATTTATATGCTTAATAGGAGTCTTTTCGTCGCTTTCATTTTTATTACTTTCTTCGTCTTCAGTGTTTACAGAAGGTTTAGCACTAGCACCAATTAGTTGTTTGTTAATTTTAATAGCAACTCTAGTCGGTTTACCATTCTGATTTTTGCATAGGATAGGGATATAACTTACGTTTGCTTTTTTGTTTTTACTTTTACGGATGTTGTTAAAATCTAGACTTAATAGTTTGTCATTACATTGTTTGTTTAAAGCAATGATATCAGCAGGGGAAAAGTATTTAGCAGCCATTGTTTGAGATATTAGTTCTTTTAATACTTAAAAATTAAAATTCAATTTTGAAATCGGTACAAAAAATAAAAGTCATATATTTATAACATAAATCGCAATCATTTATATCGTTTATCAAAATCGGTCTTAGTAGTCAATCGTATTCGACAGCATCTATTGCGGATACCAAGAACATCAAATATAGGTCCTAATTCGGGGACGACCGACGGTTTAAATATTATTTTCTCCGGATCATAATCTGCATAGGTAGAGTTTTTATCAAACACAACTTCTTCTGTCATGGCTTTTTTTGCCTCATCTATAAATTCCATATATTTGCCTATACAAAATCCACATTCTGGACAACGAATATATGATGCCATTATATTAAGATGAATGATTTATATTTAAAATTATTATCTAGTTTTCACTTTTTGAATTTATGCTTGATAATCAGTTTTCTGAGGACTATCTGCATTGATTTGTTCGCTAATAGCATTATACGCATTAATATACGCATCTCTCATAACACTGTTATCAACTTTTTCAACCATTCTTTTATCAATCGAAATACCATCGGGATGATTAGAAGCAATGGCTTCTAGACCAGGGCAATTATCATAGAATCCTGGAAGATAGAATATGCCGTTACTTTTACCAAGTAATCCAATTACACTAATAAAATGTGCAATGTTTGCTTTATTCAAATCAGCTTTAGAACATGCATACGGACTATTAAGGTTACATTTTTGTACTTCTGCTAGTTTTTCGCCAGTTGACCATTCATTATCATTCGCGACTGCCAATCTTACACGGAGCTCAGCCTCGGCGACATGTTCTGCCTTACTTAGATTTTTACGAAGTAGAGGAATTCCATCCATGCCGCTAATAACTCCATATACGTTATCTAGATAACTAGTAAACGTCCCCTGGTAGTTTTGAGTATCAAATTGCTGCATAGCAGATTGTATATTGGCTAATAAGTTAGTATATCTCGCAGCCGCTTCACTACGTTGTTTAAGGTAATACCCTACAGGATCTTTAATATAGCAAAACTGAGAAACATTTGGAACTGAAAATTTCAGTGAAAGTGCAGTAATCATATCATCTGAAAGATATTTAACTCCTTTAGTTTTATAAGGCTGCAGTACTATAGCTAGAGTAGCAAGCGTATCGTATGATAGATGTGACTGAACTGCTTCGAGAGCATTTTTACATTCTTCAGCAGAGATATTAACTCCACTATCTATATATCCAGTAGATGCATGACGATTTAGGAATAACATAATACTCACGAGTACTTCGAGAGCCGGGTCGCGAGGGTATGCAGTTTCAATGGCTCCGCATACATCATTGAATAATCCAGTGCGAGTACTACTATAAGTAGCGCCACCAGTAACACTTTTCCCTTTTTTTGGCTTAGAGTTAGAAAAAGTCGAAGGTGCAGTATCGGTAGGTACAAAAGCTTTACTTAGTATATATACTGCGATGTTACCACGGTCTTTACGAGCATGAAATGTTTTATCGAGCGTAATTTCTGCACCGTTATCGAGAATAACTTTTTGTCCATCGACTGAAGCTACTGGAAGTTTCTTTCTTAAATAAGTCGGAATATCAGATTTTTTATCATCGAATTCTTTGATACTAGAGATATAATCGAGAAGTACCATTGATTGCAAGGCGAGAACAGCAGGTTCAGGATCATCTCCGCTTGCCATCTCATCAAGTTGTTTTAATAAAGCTTTGTCAGGTCGCAGAAAGGTCAGCCCCGGAGATCCCCTCTTCGGGATTAACATACGTCCTATGCACAAATCCTGTATCAGTTCATACAATGCGCCATCGGTATGTTTTAAATAATTAATAATGCTGCAATGGCGGCTTACTGCTCCTCCAGTTTTACTCATTTCAGTAATATATTAACGGATATAAAATAAATTAAAATTAAAAACGAAATATATTATTCATCTAAAAATTATTCGTATTGGAATAGATATATAATGTCTTATAGTCGATGTGCTAGGGTTCGATTATTTGCTACTTCGCAAATTTCACGAGTTGAAATTATATATAATAATGCCAAAGACATAAATGTATTTCTTACTGTACGATCGGCCAATGGAGTTGCATTACATAATCAAACATATAAACAAAGTCTGTTACAGGATTTTGTATATGCGGTAAAAGGATACAATGTTATTAGTTTCGAGGCGATGGAAGATATAGCCGTCGATACTATACAGTTATTCTATTCGTTCTGCGAACATCCTATCCGTGTTCGGCCCGAAATCAGTCGATCTAATAATGAAATTTCTGTAGCATCAGGTGCGCCTCAATCTGCTGATTTATTTACGGTACCTGCTGATCATCTTAGACCTTCTTCTAATTTACCTTCTAATTTATCTTCTAATTTACCTTCTAATTTACCTTCTAATTTACCTTCTAATTTATCTTCTAATTTACCTTCTAATTTATCTTCTAATTTATCTTCTAATTTACCTTCTAATTTATCTTCTAATTTACCTTCTAATTTATCTTCTAATTTATCTTCTAATTTACCTTCTAATTTATCTTCTAATTTACCTTCTAATTTATCTTCTAATTTACCTTCTAATTTATCTTCTAATTTACCTTCTAATTTACCTTCTAATTTACCTTTACCTTCTAATTTACCTTTACCTTCTAATTTACCTTCTAATTTACCTTCTAATTTACCTTTACCTTCTAATTTACCTTTACCTTCTAATTTACCTTCTAATTTACCCCCACAACCTCTTAATCAACGTTTATCTATACCATCGACAGGAATACCTTTACTCGATGCGTTGCTTTCGGATGTTCCTATACTAGAGTATTATACATCATCTGTACCTCTATCCCGACCACAAAATCAATCACAACAAACAAATTCGTCGACATCTGAATCAGAAGTACCTAGTCGATTTGTTCCAAATATTAATGGACATAGAGAAGTCATTCCTATAAATTTGACTGAAGAAAAAAAGATTGATACCTCAACAGAAGATATATCGACTGAATCATTTAATGTAGAGGCACCTCCAAGACACGGCGATTCATATCATAGACATACTTTAGTTTCAGAAACTACTATAAAAGATCTTGCTTCATCCATATATGAAATTATTACGACAACTGCTACCAAACCTCCAGACTTTAATAACAAATCACGTAAAGGATATATGAAGATAAAAAATTTTATTCATAATATTGCTAAAGTCTGGCTCAATAGAAAAGAGATAGATGTATTTGTTGAAGAGTTAAATAAATTAGAAGGGGCTGAACCTGAGTCGGAGTAAGATTTATAACTTTAATAAATTTATATATTTTTTTTAATTAAATAAAGATATTGTTCATAATATATCTGCGTCATGGGAAGTATGGCAAGCACACCCTCTGAAGATAATCTGTTGGCTTCGTTTTACAGTAAATACGGCATCAACTCCTCACGATTTGTTGTCAGTGATAATGATATAAATGAATTCCAAACAAAATATTGCGGTGTGAACGCTTCGAGTGTTACAGGCGGTGCAGAATACAAGGGTGGAAGTTATATTGGTGGATATGACGAGATAGCAAATTATGCCAACTCGGCATATTCGAAAGCCAAGGAAAAGCTCATTCGTAATATCGCCGAAGAGGTTTGCAAGGCCCTTAAATTACCGACGGGTAGCCGTGCCCAGACTGCTCCTATTGAGGATGTAGTTAAAGGACTTGCAGGAGTTATTCCGAAAATGAAATCCGGACAGAGATTCGGTCCATCTCTTGGTAAAAATGCCAGTCGTCAAAAGGATGCTTGCCGTATTCTCGCTCAAGCTATTAATCATCAGTACGGAAGTACTCTAATTAATCTTGATGCTCCCGAGAACGATATTTGCGATCGGGTCTCCGAGGTTATAAATAGTCTATTTGTCGGTCTTCACACTGAGTTTATGACAGTAGCAGGAGATGTAACTCGAGTGCTTAAAAATATGCAGCTGCTGCATGATTATATAGATGCTTCGTATAAAAAACAACAAGAGCTTGTAAACGATAGTGGCGACGAGCAGCTACGCATGCAGGCGGCTAATGTTGCCGAAGTATATAACCGCCTAAGAGAAGAACTTAATCGTCAGATGGGTATTATTAGTAATCTAATTAATGTTTCTCTTGGGTCAACTGGTAAATCGCTTATATCTCTGCTAGAGGATAACCGTGATTTTACTGGTCTTGTCCGTGATCTTAAGGCCGATCTCGGTACCTCTGCATTCGGTGACAAACTTGGATATCTTCTATCTGGTGTCTCAACGGTTACTCACAGTGCCGAACTTATAGATAAAGCTCTTAAGAAACTTGGGATGACAGTGGCTGAATTCCGTTCTGCAAAGAATCAACAGGATCTACGTATGAAAATATATGAACATATCCAAAAACTCAATCCTAGTTCTAAAAAATTCGACGAACTTATGGCAGCCTCGGAAATAATCTACAAGAATGATTATAATCACAAAGCTGTTTCGGATCTACTTGCTAAAAAAGGACAAAGTGATTTTTTGGGCGGCGATTGTGGATGTATGGGAGCCGGAAAAGATGATGTATTAGGTGGTGAAGATGATCCTGATGATATAGTTGATGAAGTAGAAAAGCTCGGTGGAGCCATTGGAGGAGATGCCGATGACGAACTCATGGATGAGTATGCTAAAGACTCTGGTCTCTCGACATATTGGAGCCGTAAATCTCTTAGTAACAAAATAGCGAAGAAGATGAAATATCGCAAAATCATCTTTGCCGATTTCCGTAAACTTCTTAAGACTTATTATCGTAATATAGTTGATGCCGCCAGTTCGATAGCTAAGAACATCGGAACATCTATCCCTGCGAACGACGAACTTGATAAGTTCGTAAAAGCATTCAGTAATTTACCTTCCCTGGATGAGGATAAACTTCATATTGCACTTTCCGGTTGGGCTAAAGATTCGACTTCGCGAGAAAAGCGCGAGCGGTTCATGAATGATTACCGTTTAGTTGACATTACTCTCGAACCTCTGACTCATGGCCCTAACGGTCAACTATTTAAAAATGTTCAAAATGCTATTCGTAGTATGATCAAAGCGATCGATAACTTCAGCGATAAAATAGTTAAATCTCTTACTGAGATTCATATTGACCGCCCTCAAGAAATTCGATCGGCTCTTAAGCAGACTGCTAATAGCTTCTTTGGTTCATTCGAAGGAGGCAGCGGCGATGATGACATCATGGGTAGCGGTAGTTTCGTTGCTTTTGAACGCGTTAAGAAAGAGATGAGCTATTTCTATGCGATTGCTAATATCAAGACTAATCTCTCTAAAGTATCTGAGGAAATTACTGAATTCGGAGACGATTACGAACAAATACTCGGTGAAGAAGCTGCCTGGCTCATTGATAAAATCCGTGAGGAGTATTCTGAGCTCATTGAGAAGACTGATCCTGAGACTGATACTGATGATATGCCTAAAGCTGAACCAGTAGATAGTAGTTCTTTACAACAAAAAATAAAATTTGCTCTTAGACGATATTATACTATGGATATTCACGCCTCGGTAGCTGAAAAAGCAGATAGACAAGCACAAGCTAAAATGGCACATAAAAATCTAGTTACTTTATGGAGATTACAACAAGATGCTAAAATTAAGATGATAGAAGTCGCACAGGCTGTCGATCTATATCTTAGAAGTTTTGCCGATGGTATCGCAAAGAACCCTGACACCATTGGATCAGTTGTTAAAATGTTAGATCAAGTTGAACTAGTAGCAAAATGGTTCAATGATCGTTCTGGAGATAATCTTGCCGCACTGTTTGAAGCATTCCCTGCTGGTTATAATGAACTACGTCCAGTATATAGTGGAGGCGATACTTCAGCTACTTTAGGAAACGATGGTAAAGTCACGTTGTTTGATAGTAGAGACCATTATTATGACTGGCTTGAAAATAAATGGTCTGATGTAACGGCCATTAATCATTTGCCTGCCTTAGAAGTAAAAAGTGATTATAAGTCACCAAGAATAGCCGTTGCTCCTGGTGGTGCTGCCGTATCCGCAGGTGGCCGTCTCCCAGGCAATCCATTTTTGGGCATTCCTATGGAAGAAAATAAAGCAAACATAAGATTAGAATCATTAAAAGGACTAGCAGATAAAACTATTCGAAGTATGCGAGCGCTAGAAAATATATTATCTACTTTTGCATCTGTAGGAAGTAAATTAGGAAACTTAGACTTAAACGCCAAAACTTTCATGAGCCCGGGACAAATATTTAATTCATTATGTCAATATATTTCTGTGTCTGCGTTAACTACTGGATTTGATCCAGTTCACAGAAACATATATTCCAGAACTTATCATGGAGATATTGAAGCAAATACAATTGCGTCTGGTACCGGTGATGTATATATACCAAATCTTGGAGCAGCCGGTGGACCCAATCCATCAGAGTGTTATAGAGGACAGGCAACTGCTCAGGGGTGGGCACAAGATATAGCTTTTGAACATAACCATGGTAATCTCCCAAACTCATTAGCAGGATATGGTGCTCTTACAGGAATTAGTCATTTAGCAGGAGGAGTTGGTAATATATCTGGAGATGATAGTAGTGCTACCACTGATGCCCAAAATGCTGCTAATTCTAAAGGATATCATTATCGTATAGCTCAACTTAGAAAATACTCTGCGGTTGCAATGTCTGCTATCCCGAACGATTCTGAACACTTTTATCGATATCATGATATGAGTAATCGTAAAATACATCTTGATAGCGCATGTTGGACAGATATGTTTTATGATACCGATTTATTATTTATTATGACTATCAAATCTATCGTATGTAAAGTTTTCACTGTTGTAGATGCATATCGTCTATTTAATCGTCCTACGATGGATAGTTATACACATGATAGTTTGAACCCTCTTCGCCAGATTCTTGGTGGTGCCGAAGATAGAGCCGGATATTCTTATTCTAAGGTTATTCCCGAAGCATTAGAACTATATCTCAGACTACCTCTTCTTATGGAGTGGTATCGTGAGAAATTTTCATTCCAGAGTGGACGTCCGGATCCGACTGCTCCACAAAACTATACAGGTGACTACTGGCGATTATCACTAGTTCCTAATATTGAAGGAGTTTGGTCAAACTTCATGAAAATATTTGAGCAGTCAGATTATGTAACTGAGGGTAACTATTCGGATCATCAAGTACAGAAAATCGTCGAATGTATTAACGAAATATATAAACTTTATAAGTCTCGATATCCTAACGCCACAACTCGCAATATAATTAACGCTTTTGTTCTCGAAGTCAATCGTGCTTTCGGATTTATCAAGCAAAAAGAGATCGATGCATATCTCGATTCAAGAAATCAATATCTAAAAACAGTTAATTATCTCGATCAAGAAGAAAAAAATTTCTTAGATTTTGATATCCTCAATGCTGATGGACAGTATGGCAGAGCAGCTGCTCCATCCGATAAATTTATCAGCCCTAAATTAAAAAAATTACAGCGTAATCAGAGAAACATGGTGCATCTACAATCCGAGATCATTCGCTTGCGTACTGAAATAGATACTGATTTCCGTCAATTTACTGCAGATAATGCGACTCTAAAATCGTACAGTTTTATCGATACTCTGAGAAATTTCCGTAAGGAAATAGATGTTGCAAAGAGCGATAAAGAGCAGTATAGCGTAGTACAAAGATTAATTCAAGGTGCAAATAAACTCGTAAATTTAAGTGCTGATAAAATTATTATGGTACATGAAACGGTCGCGGCACCTTTGTCGGCTCTGTATAACGTATATAAAGTCGTAGCTAAATTTAATGCATTACTTCATGGCGTTTCTCTAAAAAATATCAAAGGATGGAATGCTTCTAGATCTAGAGGAGGTGCGCCAGAGATTAAGAATACTATAGAAGCCAGAGACGCATATCTAGATTATTTAAAGGCAGTTTATAGAGAGGCTAAAGATTATGGCGGTATTAATTATGTCGAAATGTTTGCGAATGCGTTGGTTGGTAGTAAACCTTTAAATGATGTATCCCAATATAACTATGTTCAGATAAAAAGGGTAGCAGGAGGAGGGGATATAATTGCAAATACCCCTTTAGATGCTAGTGGATATATAAAAAAAGGATCGGGATGGCCCGTGTCAAACGCGTTTCCTCAAGATATAACACAATATATTAATACAGAAGCTCTCTTTGAAGATTTAATCAGTGCGTTGCTAGAATTATCAACAAATCCTAATAAATTAATACAATGCAATATTGCAAGCGGTGGTTCTATTAATGTTGATATGTCTAAACTCGAAGATCTATGTTCGGATCTACTAGCTGAAGTAAAAAATAATATAAATAAACTGCGAGTTGAGTTTGATGACTACAAGACTATATTAGGGCGATATGAAGATGCTAAATATCCCGGAAGTACTCGTTGGCTCGAAGAGAACCTCATAGAAATTCTATTTAAAAATCGTAATAAATGTGGCCTTGGACCAGCAGTTACTGAACATCTACGTATAACTTTAGATCAATTATGCCGACATAGAACAAAATCTCCAACAAATGATAACGATGGGTTTATGTCTACATTAGATAATGCTATACGTGGTTTCATATATTATAAAGCATATCCTATTACACCTGGCAATATATTAGATCAAATGTCTCTAGCAGGACGATGTATGACCAATGACTTAACTACTTTCCCATTTAATGTAGCTCCGATTATAGTAGATGTCGATTTAAGATCTACAGGTCAAAAAACAGCTTTACAATCTATGTTAGCTAAGTCAGATTTTCCAGGTAACAAACCACTTTCTGCAGCAGGATCACTACTAACGTTTTTAACAGCAACTGCAAAGGAAGGAGCCGAATTAAAAGATCCATGGGGTAAGTTTGCACCAGGAAGTATTAATGACGCAAATAGTTCAGTAGCCATTCCATTACTTGGATTTGTAAATACGGATACGATAAATAAATGGAATTTTTCTGACTTCCGTCAAAAATCGTTAATGTTTGTATTTAATAACTTAATCCGTCAGTATATCTATGACAATCTTGACGAAGGTACTCTTAAGATATATACTCCTTTATTCGAATCATTTATGAACTCAGTAGCTGCTAAAGAAGTTATACAGAACAAAGCCTTTCCTGATGTATTCAATCTAGGAGGCGTTAAATTTATTACTAATGAAGATACGCGGGATATGGAAAAGAATGGAACTTTTATTGATAATTATGGTATAAACTCCATATTTGATGTTAGAAAGGTGGGTGCCGTATTGCAATCTCCTCCTAAAGAAACAATTTTGTTTGCGTCGAATGGTATTGTGATGAATTCACTAATTAATACAATTGATGTCCGTCTTAAGAAGAAAAAATACTCGTATGAAAACATAACTGAAGTACCAGAATATATGAAAGATAAAATGAAAGCCAATCTTCCATATTATAGTAAACTTTTCCAAATATTGTTTGAACGCGCTGATATGTTAAAAAAATTATTAAGTAATACTGACATCAATAAGAATTTGTCATCATGTGTACAAGTTAATAGCTCTCCCGGACCAACGACCCATGGTACAGTTAATATTGCTACAGAAGGTGATGAAATATCATTTGAAAGAATACGACCGAATACAGCTGATGCATTGTTTATTACCCAAGGTAAATCTACACAAGAAATGACCGCATATCATACCTCTCTTTTGACCAAACTTGCCGATTTATGTCTCTCTATTAAGAAATGCTGTGATTCAGTGTACAAAGAGCTTCAAGACACTGCACCGTACTTTATGGAAACTAGTCGTGATTTTATTAACGATTATAAATCGCGCAATGGTGTATATCCCTTGATGCCGGCATCAAATGTATTATTACCACAACTTGCATTCAATGGTAGTTATGCAACATGGAATGACTCTGCTTTAAATAAGTTACTCTTACCAGTGAAAACCAATGGCTCACATGAATTTAAATATAACTATGCTAGTCGGTTGTTATTGGCTAAATCAGATATAGAACCGCAAATAGATCATATGCCGGGAGCTAAGGATATTTATAATAATTACTCATTCGTTTCGCAAAAAAATAGTATGATCACTGCACAAGAGTATGCAGCCACCGTACGAAACCTCGTTAAGTTATCTAGATTTTTAAATGACGGAGCAGCGTATTGTCGTCTATTGGACAAACCTATTAGAACACTTTACGGAGTATCATGGGACTTACCAGTTAAGTTATACATGGATACAGGATATGATTCATCTAGTGTTTATTGTAGTATGATCGACCCAGTTAGATGTATTAAGGAAAATATTATTCCATCTATCCTAGCAGCTAATAGTGTTAGTGGCGCTGCTAATGCTGCTAATGCTCTTACTAATAAAGTCAAAGATGAAATTGTTGCCATAGATGGAAATAGATATAATAATCTCGCTTCAGGTAACATAAATACTCTTATGAACACTGATGATAATTTCAAAGATGTAGTTAATAAGTTAAGACCACTGGTGTATCAGAGTGTTAATGAAATTAATAATATTATCAACCTTACAGAAAATTCGAATAATAAAGCAAGTAAGCAAGAATTGGCAGAGACTCTAACTAAAATAGTAGATCGTAAAACAGATGAACGGAAAAGAATGCGTGTATATAACATTCTCGATATGAACATAGTACCGATTAATGTACATGCATTTATGCGAGAAGTTCCATTTGCTAATTTGTTAAACTATTCATATACATTTGACCGTATGATTCATGACTTCGTTATGCCTTCTTATGTTAAAGAACTAGCACTTAAGAATAAGTTAAGTACTCACTCACTTATGTTAAAACCCGGTAGTATTATAAATAGTACACGCGAATTGATGGTTAAATTACTCACATATCCATATGCCGATTTTAATACAGAAGAAGATTTTCGAGGTAAACAGTATTATGCATTGTTAGCATCATTGTTTAATGGTAATGATAATTTAAAACTCGGACGTCCTCGATATTTGAGCGATCAACTGTGGCATAAAGTTTTACTTGGTTCGTCCCCTCAGCTCGTCGCAGATCAAAAACGACTAATATCAGCGGATCACAAGGATCGCTATAGTGCATCTGCACCATCTCTTGAAGCCGGTCCAGCAGCGTATGAAGCATTACGTTCTGTTATCAAATACGGAGGGCCTGTTTATAATAACGTGAATACTATGCCTGTCCTACAAACAGACATCTTGGATAAAGCAAATAGTTATCATACCATAACTAATATGAATAAAGTAAAAACTGAAGTATATAAATATCTGTCGAAACGGCCATATACCTTAAATGATATATATAACAATTTAGAAACTAAACAACATATAGAAGATGCGCAGAATGTATTAAATATTTTAATACCACATAAACGTAACTTCTTAAGTAAAGAAGCTAATGCAGATGGGCTAGATGGTAATTACTTACATAGACTCGTTCAAAATATGGTAGCATTTCACGGAGATAATACTTTAGCAATGTTATTTAAATATGCCGGAGCTATATCTGCTGCTGACGTGAAGACTACCGCTGTTGCAGGGGATGCTAATGCTACCGTATTCGGCGAGGGAGGTCGAGTTGGTCATCATATGAATACCGTTTCTGAGTTTAAAGAGATAACAGGTGTTTTTAGCAATGTTGAAAAAATAGATTATACTAGAGCGGTTGCAGCAGCTACTGATATTAAAAACGGTAGCAATGCTGTGACTATTAATGGTAAACTTACTGGTGCTGCTGGTGCTGCTGGTGCTAATTCTATATTATCTAACGTTGGTATTAGTCATATAAGTCCTAATGGTGTCAGTGGTGATAAACATGTTATAACAGATCCATTTAATTCAGCTGTAGGCGCCTCTTTGGTCAGAAATTCTCTTAGACTCGAACAATATATTAACAAACAATTGATTGAAATTATTACCCAACCACCTAGTATTACTGGTAATGCTGCTGATCCCACAACTGCTAATAATTTAGTAAATAGATTGAATCAAGTTAAAAAATATTCTGCTATACAAGACATAGCTAATTTAGTTGATTATTATCAAACGAATGCAGTAACAAATCTCATAGGAAAATTTGGTGGTATCGAGGCGAAATCGATAGTTGGTGCGATTAATATCAGTAGTGCAAAAGATCAACTTTTGAATCTACAAGAAACTGCAGTCGTTATTATAGAAGAGGAATTTAAGAATAAGGGAGGATCCGCTGCTGCTACTGCTGCTGCTGATACTCTCACTGCTATAGGAGGCATATCAAGTCCCGTTGCTATGGCTGCTGGTACGACCAGGGGCGATGATGTTGTTAAAACAACGGCGTTTTCTACTGAGGCTAAGGCTAAGGGTGGTGTTACTGTTGCTGATGCTGGCGGCGTTGCTGGTACTCCAGATGACACGTTGATAGATCCCATTCTTAAAATGCTCCTGACTGGTTCCGATATTAAGAATATAACAGATGCTAAAGAAGTGAAGACCGCTGCCGATGCACTTGTTGATGCTAAAGTTACTGATGCGGCGCCGACAGCAGGTATTTTTACGTGGGACTATCTAAGAGAACGTTGGATCGAATCAATAATAAGCGTTCTTTCGCATTTCCTTAGAAAGGATCTGATAGATGAGAAACATAGATTGGATACATCTTCTCCTGCTCCCATAGCAGTTGATGTCGCTAATGTTACCGAAGCCAATAAGACCTACTGGTTTAAACAAGCAGACATATCCGAGTTAAAAAACGTTCGTCCCGCTTTAATGGGAGCCCTAAGTAGAGCATTACCAGTTCCGAATGGATACCCTACGGGATCCAACGATGTAGTCGAATGGCCATTGTTTGGAGAGAGTGCAGAAGCTGGTAGTAATGGTGGCGCTGCTGGTGATAAACGTGCAGTGATACATCTATATGATGCTACTCTGCCGATATTAATTAATAGACTCTTAGAGAAAATCAATTTATCTGAGAAAGTTCGTAATTTGTTGGTATTTACTATCATGCAAATTATGGCGGGAACAGCTAATGATGGCAATGGCCTTCAATATGCTCTTGATCCTGCTAACAACGGATACTTTAATTCAATGACCAATTATGAGAAATATTTACTTAATAAATTTAACGCCATAGTATCAGCAGGAGCAGGGGCAGCAACGCCTATAGATGTTTTATTAAGTGGACTCCTTCGAGCTATTTCTTTACATAATACAGGAATGCTTTATATCCTAAATGATGGTTACACTTTTGATAACACTCCTATTAATCTAGTTCTGGCATCTAGTCCTAATTTAACAGACGGGCTAAAATACTATGGTAAATTAGGAGATGGAAAGATGGGATGGAAAGTTAAGAATAATAACAACGCTGCCAATATGCACGAGGGATCAGTAGTACATTGTGCTGAAATAGGTCGTTTGCGGTTTGATACTAAATTTGTACGTAATCTAACGTGGTTAGTCCAACTTCAGAGAGTAATGAGAGTTGTACTTATTGACCATCTCTCATGGATTAATACTCCTGTTGTTAAGGGCCTCAAGATTGTCGACCCGATCATTACTGAATATGAAGGAAATGATAAGTATGAAGAAACTGATTTCGATGGTTCGCGTTATAATTTGATATAAGTATACGATAAAAAATTAAGTAAAACACATACAATTGGTTATTTTTTTTTGATTAGAAATCTTATAAAGACCAAAGAAGTACGTATATGACTTTCTCGTTTAATACTTGAAGCTGATCAAAATGGATTGTAGTAATAATACTGTAATTGCTTTTTTGAGAGATCTTAAATCAGAGACTTCTACCAGGGGTCTTACATTTGTTCAGCATCTACTTCGATTTGAATAGTTACAGCTTTTTAGATAAACAAAATGACCTCATGTTGTTTTTGGCCAATCAACCATTGTTAGGTTGAGTGCAATAAGATTGAATTATCAGAAGATTTTTATGTACATTGAAAGTTGTATAACAGACCCATACATGATAGAAATAATCGATATAGTTGATGGAAAAAGTACCCACTGTATGAATGTCTTCATAATGCCGTAATAAGCTGATTACTTTAGAACCCTCCTATAGATGACTTCCCCTCCTGGATTTATTAAAAAAATTAAAAATCCTTAAAGTATATATACGTAATGTTTGATATATTATCCGCTGCAAATGCTCTTAATCAGATAAATATCTCGAAACCGTCTATAATTATAAAAAAAGAAGTTACTAAACGAGAACTTCCAGAGACAAAAAAATTAGTAAAAACTATACCAGTATATAAATCGACAGTGATACGTGCTCATTTAGTTGATGAGAAGTCAGCATTATTTTATAATAAATATTATAATAAAAATACTATCGATCCATTTTACAAGTTATTGAAAAGTAAAAATCAGATCCATAAGGAATTTGTTGGTGCCGAAGACATTATATATCGTACATGTTTTAATGAACGTAATTTTAATTTTAAACTCAGTAAGACTGCTATGTTCTATGATGCGAATGAAAATTGCTGTCTGATAGATGACTGTTTTGGAAAGGATGTCTCTATTGAAATACGAATAGTACCTTATAAATATGATCATTTGGCTGGAATATCATTAAAAGTATCAAAGATTAAAATATGCTCTGTACAAGGTATCTAGAAACAATATTTGAGGCCATTTAAAGTTGAATATAGTATAAGTTATATAATGTCATCCAAAAATATACCAAATTGCATTCTGTCATACAATGAGGAAATGCATCCTTATCACTTAATCTTCTATTCGTCTTATCGTATAACTGGTTATAAGTATGATATTTCGTTCTTAGTTGAACATGATAAGTACCGTAAAATAAAACTACACAATTCTCGTTTAGTCGATATACATGGCGCCGACCATATAATTAAAGATGATGGTCTATTAACATGTATATATAACGGTATGAAATTACCGAGTTTATATTATGAGCTGGGAATATTAACTTGTACTGATCATAAATATGCAATACGGTATATTGCAGCGATCAAAATTACAGTGTGCAAAACAGGACGTGACCATTATATAGAAATCTATCGCTCTTGTACTGATTATAATAAAAAATTCGAAGATATAATAGATAATAAAGTTAATCGTAAGATCATCAATACATCGGGTATTTCCGCATACGTTGTTCGAGAGGCTTTTTCAGACGTTAACAAATCGATAGCAGATACGATGAACTACATATATCAATCGTACTCGTCTTTATTTATGTTCGCACCTCATCGATATAGAGATAGAAATTTATTAATGGCTATAACAACATCTACATTCTATGCCAATCATTTCCGCAAACATGTCAAATATGGTATATTCCCCGCGTTAAAATTTGAGAACTATGGAGTCCCTTCCCCATATCAGTTATTTTACTTTGCCAACAAAGCTGATGAAATAATATATAGACGCTTCGTCAAAACTGAATTTGAGGTATTTAACTGGGTCGCTGAATTCTGTGAAAACACTATTAATATATCCAATGACATAAAAATATTTATGTATCATGTTCTTAAACATTTTGATCTGTTAACTTCTAAACAACTGATAAAGCTCAATAGATGCATTAAAAGAAATAAATTTACACTTCAGTTAATAGACGACTTAATGAAAATACGGCGAAAAAAATAAATTATAGAATAAGATTCTATAATCACGTTTCGTTTTTAAATTAATCTAAATTTGAAATTATATATATGACATAGACAATAATGGAACTTATTCCATATAACCCAGCATATACGATTCATCCAAATGGGTTTCCTAATTTTGGGAATAGCTGTTTCTTTAACAGCTTGTTACAATGCCTATTGAGTTGCACTTCTATTTTCGAAGTCATTGAGAAGAATCAAAATATCGATAATATTAAAGATAACCCGTTAGCAAAGAATCTCATGGACTTATATCGAGCCAATCTCAATCATGAAAATCTACATCCTCACTGTATAAATGTATGGCGTAGTATCCTCGGTATCGCAGCGGCTAGACGAGATACAATTAAGTTCGAACCCGGAATGCAACATGATGCTCATGAAGGTCTGATGTTATTCTTAGGTGTGTTAGATACTATGCCTGCCCTCAAGATACTTTTTGAACATAGACATCGTAAACAAATTGTATGTAACGAGTGTAAAGAGCTCATCGTTAATCGTACAGATACCAACTTAGTGTTTGAAGTACAGCCCGATCTTAAGACAGAACAACGTGAGCAGTTCAAAGATATCGATGAATTTTATAATACTAGTATGCCACTCGGAGTATTCTTGCGTAAACAGAATGGCTTCGTAGAAGATTTTATATGTCCAAAATGCAAGTCATCGAAGCCAAAATTTCAAACTGTAACACTGACAATGATACCGGAAATTTTACCGATTACTCTAAAAAAATATCGTGAAAAAATACCGACGCCGTTTCCTGCCACACTTAAATTCATTACAAAATCAGGAACTGAACAGCTCGTATATCGATTAATCGCTCAATCCGAACATATGGGATCTATGAGTGGAGGTCATTATTGGGCATTGTGTCTCCGGAAAGAAAATGGACATCTTAAATGGAAAAAATTAAATGACGAATCTGTCTCCGATGGAAAACCCGGTCCTACAAATAATAGTTATGTTATATTTTATCATTACATCGGTGTTGAACCTATTAATACAGAATCTACTCAAGATTCTACTCAAAATTCTACTCAAAATTCTACTCAAAATTCTACTCAAATTTCTGACCAAGAATCTATACAAGAATCAACGAATTCCTCTATCAAAATTAATACACTTGGAAATGAGTTTAGTAAACTAAATATTGATAGTTAACTTTTTTCTGTTAAACATATAGACCTTTATATGTAGATATAAGTAGAGGCATAACAAAAACTTTTCCCAATCTCTGCTTATATCTCCCTCTTATCCAAACTAAGTGTGAACAGATAATGGTCGAGAATCCGAAGATAAGAGAAAGCATATTATATATTATATTATAAAAGGGGCTGTTCACACTTAGTTTGGTAAATCTTCGGGTAAACCCGTTAGCTTCATTCAATTGGGAAAATATATATATTTTTTTTTCTGAAAGCCATTATATATTCAACTAAATGCAGTAGCCATATCCTGATACCAGCGATCAGCATTGCGTGAGTCATCACAGCCATGACCAATACAGTCAAGCATTTCAGTAGCATCGCCGTCTAATGCAGAAAAATATTTTAAGCTTTCACGTATCGAATCTATTGAGTCTTCGGCAGAACCGGAGATCTCTTGATTGCCATTTAATAACTCTTCATCGCTAGGTGATAAGCCTCCACATAGAGTTAATCGAGTAATCAAATGATCATTTGATTCGTCTAGCAATTGACTATTACGCCAATTGCTGCTTGAACAAATCGTCTTATTAGGACAGTATATACTATTTTGTAAATCTTCAGGACCCGGTATACCTCTGACAATATTTTCATAACTTTCTTCTTTATGGTGATTATACATTATCATCGGTTCATTACTTCGTTCACCCATTTCATATATAAATGGCATTATATTGTCATTAGTTATATCATGCGATACTCCATTATCCATTAGATCATTATCTAGAGCAATTAGAATACTATGTAATTTGTCAATATCTATTCTTCCTCTATCACATACTTTACCGCGCAACATACGAATAACTACGTCTAGATTTCTAATAAGATAAATCAGTCGCTCTCGTGGAGTCTCTCCCTGAATACTATCTTGTTCTTCCCATTCAACGTGTGTTTTGAAATCGGGTTCATTCTCGGGGATGCTCGATAATATGTATGCTCGACTCTCAAGAGAACATAGCGATTTTTCATTAGATGGATTTCGGGCAATAAAATCAGATAGATTTTGAATTGATTGCTCTATCAGCGGTAGTAGTGTTGAATTTGGTTCTCCTGGGACGACTTCGGACCTTATATTATTTTTTCTTTTATTTAATTTGGAAGAGATAGTCGTCAGTTCTTTAGCCAGTCTGTCATTATCTATTCGTATTAGTCCTTTTTTTGTCTGAATCATCACTCCATATTTTTTATCGGACTCAATGCGCTTTTCTATAAGAGCATATTGAGCCTGAATAATTAATATTATAATTAATATTATAACTACCGATGCATAAATATAAGGGGACATTATATAACAATCTATATAAAAATATATAGT
>Ga0272446_1000219_pt1 | contig 90577 bp, 98 predicted proteins | sample YNPCB0061_FD_194587 | JGI IMG/M metagenome (GOLD analysis project Ga0272446, IMG submission 194587) | Hot spring microbial mat communities from Yellowstone National Park, WY, United States - YNP-CB-006-1 | ecosystem: Environmental > Aquatic > Thermal springs > Hot (42-90C) > Sediment | place...
CCATTTACGTGCAGCGGCCGTGCCAACTTTAGGGCGCGCTGGCGAAGCCGCCGGCGGGCGTTCAAAAATCCGCGTGATTTCAGGCGCTTGGCAAGATTGCACAGCATTGTGCCGGCGCTCCCGGCGGCGGCGGACGGGGATGCGGGCGGCGACGCGCTGCCGCTCCGGGGCAGGAGGTGACGATTTTCGTCACCGGCGGGTCGCCGTGATGGTTACAGGAAGCAGAAAACGAAGCGGCCCTGGTCGATGTCAACGGCCAGCCGCGCGCCGCGGTTTGCGGCGTAATCCCAGAACCCCCTGACCGGGCAGCCCTGATGGCATTCGCTCACGCCGCCGGGCGATTCGAGGTCGCGCACGCGGTCGTACCAGCTCAGGAGCATGGTGTCGTCGCCGAGCAGCCTGGCGGCGATGGCGGTGGCCAGATCGAGCGCGGCGTCGAAGTCGAGGCCGAGTTCGCCGGCGTCGAGGCGCAGGGTTTTCATGTCGGGTTCTCCGTGAGTGCCTTCAGGGCGTAGAGCGTGTCGAGCGCCTCGCGGGGGGTGAGGGCGTCGGGGTCGATCTGGCGCAGGCGTTCGAGCGCGGGATGCGTTGCCGGTTCGGGCGCGGCCGCAGCGAAGAGGTCGCCCTGCGGGCCGTGCACGAGGCGGGCGTTTTCGAGTTCGCGCAGGCGCCGCCGTGCGGCCTGGATGACGGGGCCGGGAACGCCGGCCAGGCGCGCGACCTGGATGCCGTAGCTCTGCGAGGCGGGGCCGTCTGCGACGCTGTGCAGAAAGACCAGGGTGTCGCCGTGCTCGCGCGCGTCGAGGTGGACGTTGGCGAGCTGGGGGAATTCGCCGGCGAGCTGGGTGAGCTCGAAATAATGGGTCGCAAAGAGGGTGAACGCGCCGCTGACGGTCAGCAGATGGCGGGCGACGGCCCAGGCGAGGGCGAGGCCGTCGAAGGTGGATGTGCCGCGGCCGATTTCGTCGAGCAGCACGAGGCTGTTGGGGGTGGCGTTGTGCAGGATGTGCGCGGTCTCGGTCATTTCCACCATGAAGGTCGAGCGTCCGCCGGCGAGGTCGTCGGCGGCGCCGATGCGGGTGAAGATGCGGTCGACGGGGCCGATGCGCGCGGCGTCGGCCGGCACCCACAGGCCGCAGCAGGCCATCAGCACGATGAGCGCGACCTGGCGCATGTAGGTCGATTTGCCGCCCATGTTGGGGCCGGTGATGAGCAGCATCTGGCGCGCGCGGGAAAGGGCGGTGTCGTTGGGGATGAAGCTGGCGATGGCCTGCTCGACCACGGGATGGCGGCCGCCTGCGATGTCGATCAGCGCCTGGTCGGTGAATTCCGGCCTGGCGAGGCCCAGCGTGCGGGCGCGCTCGGCCTGGCTTGCGAGGACGTCGATCTCGGCGAGCGCGGCGGCCAGGTCGATGAGCGCCGGAACGTGCGGGGTGAGGGCGTCGAGCAGCGCGTCGAAGAGCAGTTTTTCGCGCGCCAGCGCGCGCTCCTGGGCGGACAGCGCGCGGTCCTCGAAGCTTTTCAGTTCCGGCGTGATGTAGCGTTCGGCGTTCTTGAGCGTCTGGCGGCGGCGGTAGTCGTCGGGGACGTTGGCGCTCTGCGCGCGGCTGACCTCGATGTAGAACCCGTGCACGCGGTTGTATTCGACCTTGAGCGTGGCGATGCCGGTGCGCGCGCGTTCGCGCGCTTCGAGTTCGACCAGAAAGGCGCCGGCGTCGCGGGTCAGCGCGCGCAGTTCGTCGAGTTCGGCGTCGTGCCCGTCGGCGATCACGCCGCCATCGCGCAGCACGCTCGCCGGTTCGGGCTGGATCGCGCGGGCCAGGGTGTCGAACAGGTCGGGACGTGCGGCGAGCCGCGCCGCGAGCGACGCCAGGTGCGCGTCGTCCGTGGGGATGCGGGCGCTGAGGCCGGGCAGCATGCCGAGCGTGTCGCGCAGCCCGGAAAGGTCGCGCGGGCGGGCGTTCCTGAGCGCGATGCGCGCGGCGATGCGTTCGACGTCGGCACAGCCCTTGAGCTGGCGGGCGAGGGCGGCGCAGTCGTCGGGATGATCGACGAGGCTGGCGATCGCGTCGCGGCGCGCGGCGGGCACTGCGCGGTCGCGCAGCGGGTGATGCAGCCAGTGGCGCAGGCAGCGCGCGCCCATCGCGGTGGCGGTGGTGTCGAGCACCGACAGCAGGCTCGGCGCGGCCTCGCCGCGCAGCGTTTCGGTGAGCTCCAGATTGCGGCGCGTGGCGGGATCGAGTTCGACGTAGTCGCTGTCGCGCTCGGCGTGGATCGACTGCACATGCGGCAGGGCGCCGCGCTGCGTGGTGTGCAGATAGTCGAGCAGCACGCCGGCGGCGGCGAGGGCGAGCGGCAGGTCGGCAACGCCGAAGGCGGCGAGGTCGCGGCTGCCGAACTGCGCGGCGAGCCGTGCCGCTGCCCCGGCCGCGTCATACTGCCAGGCCGCGATGCGGCGCACGGCGGCGGTGGTGTCGGGCAGCGGAAAATCCTCCGGGGCGAGGATTTCCGCGGGTCCGATGCGCGCGAGCAGCGCGGCCAGCGCCGCGGGGGCGAGCTCGGTGACCTGGAAGCGGCCCGCGGCGAGGTTGAGCCAGGCCGCGCCGATGCGCCCGCCAGCGGCGGCGAGCGCGAGGAGGACGCTGTCGCGCGTGTCGTCGAGGAGTCCGGCGTCGGTCAGCGTGCCGGGGGTGAGGATGCGCGTGACCTGGCGCTCGACCGGGCCCTTGGCGGTGGCCGGATCGCCCACCTGCTCGGCGATGACGACCGACTCGCCCAGGCGGATGAGGCGCGCGAGGTATTGCTCGGCGCTGTGGTAGGGAACGCCCGCCATCTTGATCGGACGGCCCGCCGACTGGCCGCGCGTGGTGAGCGTGATGTTGAGCAGGCGCGCGGCCTTTTCGGCGTCGTCGTAGAACAGCTCGTAGAAATCGCCCATGCGGTAGAACAGCAGCCAGTCGGGATACTGCGCCTTGATGCCGAGGTACTGCTGCATCATCGGCGTGTGGGCGGCGATGTCCTGCATGGCGATGCGTCAGACCTTCAGTTCCGGCGGCAAATGCGGCGCGATGATCTGCAGCATCTGGGCGAAAATCTTCGGGTTTGCGGCGACGATGTTGCCGGATTCGAGGTAGCCCGCGTCGCCGGTGAAATTGCCGACCAGGCCGCCGGCTTCCTGCACCAGCAGGCTGCCGGCGGCGATGTCCCAGGCGTTGAGGCCGATTTCCCAGAAGCCGTCGTAGCGGCCGCAGGCGACCCAGGCGAGGTCGAGCGCGGCGGAACCGGGGCGGCGCAGGCCGGAGGTGGCTTTCATCATGTCGCGGAACATGTTGAGGTAGGCTTCGGCGAAGCGGAAGTCGCGAAACGGAAATCCCGTGCCGATGAGCGCCTCGTCGAGCTTGGCGCGCTTCGAGACGCGCAGGCGGCGGTCGTTGAAATACGCACCGCGGCCACGGGTTGCGGTGAAGAGTTCGTTGCGGGTCGGGTCGTAGACCACCGCCTGGGTGAGCTGGCCGCGCTGCCGCAGGGCGATCGATACCGCATATTGCGGCAGGCCGTGCAGGAAATTGGTGGTGCCGTCCAGCGGGTCGATGATCCAGGTCGCATCCTCGCCGTTGCGCGCCGGGGCTTCGCCCGACTCCTCTGCTAGAATCCCGTGGTTTGGGTAGGCCTCGAGCAGGGTGTCGATGATCGCGCGTTCGGCCATGCGGTCGACCTCGCTGACGTAATCGCGGTCGCGCTTGCTGTGGACCGTGAGCTGTTCGAGATCGAGCGAGGCGCGATTGATGATCGCCCCCGCGCGCCGGGCGGCTTTCACCGCCGTGTTGAGCATGGGATGCATGATGTCGGTTCGGGAATTCAAAGAACGATCGGCCATTTTACTTGATCTTCACCCGTGAAGCGGGCCGATCCGGAACCCTTCGGGCGGGTGCGCATCGTGCTGTCGCGCACCAGCCATCCCGGCAACATCGGCGCGGCGGCGCGGGCGATGAAGACGATGGGCCTTCGCCGCCTGTATCTGGTCGATCCGGCGGTGTTTCCCAACAGCCAGGCGAGCGCGATGGCATCGGGCGCGAGCGACGTGCTCGATGCGGCGACGGTGTGCGGCACGCTTGCCGAGGCGCTGGCGGGCGTGACGCTGGCGCTCGGCGTGTCGGCGCGGCGCCGCGACATCGTGGCGCGCGTTTTGACGCCACGCGAGGCCGCCGGCGCGCTGCTGGCCGACGCGCGGTGCGCCGACGTCGCACTGGTGTTCGGCAACGAAACCAACGGCCTGTCGAACGCGGAGCTGGAACGCTGCCAGGCGCAGGTGACGATTCCGGCCAATCCGGACTACGCGTCGCTCAACCTCGCGGCGGCGGTGCAGATCCTGAGCTACGAGCTGCGCATGGCCTGGCTGGGTGACGCCAGACCGCCGGCGACGGAGGCCGACTGGGCGCCGCTGGACGACGTCGAGCGTTTTTACGGGCATCTGGAGCGCACGCTCGCCGCGCTGGATTTTCTCGACCCGGGGTCGCCCGGCAGGCTGATGGCGAAGCTGCGCCGGCTGTTCGCGCGCACCCGGCTCACGCGCGAGGAGATCAACATCCTGCGCGGCATTCTCAGTGCCGCGACGGCGCGCCGCCCACCAGACTGAGGACCGCGAGGGATCGCCATGTTCGGCAAGATCAGGGAAGAAATCGCAGTGGTGTTCGAGCGCGATCCGGCCGCGCGTTCGGTGTTCGAGGTCGTCACCACGTATCCGGGCTTTCATGCCCTGCTGCTGCATCGTGCCGCGCACCGCCTGTGGCGCGCGGGGCTGAAGTGGCCGGCGCGGTTTCTGTCGTATCTCACCCGCTGGTTGACCGGCATCGAAATCCACCCCGGCGCGACCATCGGCCGGCGCGTGTTCATCGATCACGGCATGGGCGTGGTGGTCGGCGAAACCGCAGAGATCGGCGACGACTGCACGCTCTACCACGGCGTGACGCTGGGCGGCACGTCATGGAACAAGGGCAAGCGGCATCCGACGCTCAGGCCCGGCGTCGTGGTCGGCGCGGGGGCGAAGATCCTCGGCCCGATCACGATCGGCGCGAACGCGCGTATCGGCTCGAACGCGGTCGTGGTCAAGGATGTGCCGGACAACGCCACCGCGGTCGGCATCCCGGCCCGCATTCTCGATCCGGCGCTGGAGAAGCAGCGCAACCGGCAGGCGGAGAAGCTCGGTTTTTCGGCGTATGCGATTTCATCCGACATGAACGACCCCATGGTCAAGGCGATCCATGGACTCATCGACCACTCGGCACACATCGACGAGCGGCTCGCGCGCATCACCGCGCAACTGGAGAAGCTGGGCGTCGAGCTGCCGAAGGAAACCGGCGGCGACGACTTCGACCCCGGCTATCTCAACAAAATAGTTGACTAAAACGCTCGGTTAAGGAATAGTTGACCGAAATGCTTGGTTATTTTATATTTCGGGCAACCACAAGGAGCGTCATATGCGACTGACAACCAAAGGCCGATTTGCCGTGACCGCCATGCTGGACTTGGCCTTGCGCGGCGACAAGGGACCGGTGACCCTGGCCGGGATCAGCGAGCGGCAGGCGATTTCGCTGTCCTATCTGGAGCAGCTTTTCAGCCGTCTGCGCCGCCACGAGCTGGTCGAGAGCGTGCGCGGGCCCGGCGGTGGCTATTATCTCGCCAAGAAGCCGGACGAGGTCAGCGTCGCCGACATCATCCGCGCGGTCGACGAGCCGATCGATGCGACCCAGTGCGGCGGCAAGGAAAACTGCCACGATGAGCACCGCTGCCTGACGCATGACTTGTGGACCGGGCTCAATGCCCACATTTTCGAATACCTCGACAACGTCACGCTGGCGATGCTGGTCGCCAAACAGGGCGAGTGCGACAAGCAGGTCATCGCCGACCGGCGCGTGTCGCGGATGTCGGCGGCGGCGTAATGCAACCCAGGATGAACACGACCATGAAACCCATCTATCTCGATTATTCGGCAACCACCCCGGTCGACCCGCGCGTGGCCGAGAAAATGATCCCCTATCTGACCGAGCACTTCGGCAATCCGGCGTCACGCTCCCATCCCTACGGCTGGGAGGCGGAAAAGGCGGTCGAGGAAGCGCGCGGCCAGGTGGCCGAGCTGGTCGGCGCCGACCCGAAGGAAATCGTCTTCACCTCGGGCGCGACCGAGTCGAACAATCTCGCCATCAAGGGCGCGGGGCACTTTTATGCCGGGACCAAGGGGCGCCACATCATCACCGTGCGCACCGAACACAAGGCGGTGCTCGACACGGTGCGCGAAATGGAGCGCCAGGGTTTCGAGGCGACGTATCTGGGCGTGAAGCCCAACGGGCTCATCGACCTCGACGAATTCCGCGCCGCCATCCGCCCCGATACGGTCATGGCGTCGGTGATGGCGGTCAACAACGAGATCGGCGTCATCCAGGACATCGACGCGATCGGCCGCATCTGCCGCGAAAAGGGCGTGATCTTCCACGTCGACGCGGCGCAGGCGACGGGCAAGATGCCGATCGACCTGAAAACCCTGCCGGTCGACCTGATGTCGTTTTCGGCCCACAAGACCTACGGCCCCAAGGGCATCGGTGCGCTGTACGTGCGCCGCAAGCCGCGCATCCGCCTGGAAGCGCAGATGCACGGCGGCGGGCACGAGCGCGGCATGCGTTCGGGAACGCTGGCGACGCACCAGATCGTCGGCATGGGCGAGGCGTTCCGCATCGCCAGGGAAGAAATGGCGACCGAGAACGAGCGCATCCGCATGCTGCGCGACCGCCTGTGGGCGGGCATCCGCGACATGGAGGAAGTGCACATCAACGGTGACATGGAACGCCGCGTGCCGCACAACCTGAACGTGAGCTTCAACTTCGTCGAGGGCGAGTCGCTCATCATGGCGATCAAGGATCTGGCGGTGTCGTCCGGTTCGGCCTGCACCTCGGCGAGCCTCGAGCCGTCCTACGTGTTGCGCGCCCTGGGCCGTTCCGACGAGCTTGCCCACAGCTCGATCCGATTTACCATCGGCCGCTTCACCACCGAGGCCGAGATCGATTACGCCATCAAGCTCTTGCACGAGAAGATCGGCAAGCTGCGCGAACTCTCGCCGCTGTGGGAAATGTACAAGGAAGGCATCGACCTGAATAGCGTGCAGTGGGCGGCACATTGAAAAGCAGGGGCGACCAGGAACCAGGCCCCAACCCCTGATTTCCGGCCCCTAACCCGTGAGTGAAAGGAGCAGCAAATGGCATACAGCGAAAAAGTTCTCGAACATTATGAAAACCCCCGCAACGTCGGCTCGTTCGCCAAGGACGAGGAGGGGGTCGGCACCGGCATGGTCGGCGCGCCGGCGTGCGGCGACGTGATGAAGCTGCAGATCCGCGTCAACAAGGACGGCGTGATCGAGGACGCCAGGTTCAAGACCTACGGCTGCGGCTCGGCGATCGCGTCGTCGTCGCTGGTGACCGAGTGGGTCAAGGGCAAGACGCTCGACGAGGCGATGGAGATCAAGAACACCGCGATCGCCGAGGAACTCGCGCTGCCGCCGGTGAAGATCCATTGCTCGATCCTCGCCGAGGACGCGATCAAGGCCGCCGTCGCGGACTACAAGCAGAAGCACGGGCAGGGCTGAGTCATGGCCATCACGCTTTCCGAACGTGCCGCCGAGCACGTCAGAAACTTCCTCGCGAAGCGGGGCAAGGGCGTCGGCATCCGTCTCGGCGTCCGCACCACCGGCTGCTCGGGCATGGCGTACAAGCTGGAGTTCGCAGACGAGGCACCGGAGGGTGACGAGGTGTTCGTCAGCCACGGCGTCACCGTCTACGTCGACCCCAAGAGTCTGGTCTATCTGGACGGCACCGAGCTCGACTACACCCGCGAAGGGCTCAACGAGGGCTTCAAGTTCAACAACCCGAACGTGAAGAACGAGTGCGGCTGCGGGGAATCGTTCAGCGTGTGAGCCGCGCGGCGCGCTGACGCGGGGCTGCACGCTGCCGCGGTGGCGTGCAGCGCACTTTCCGGCCCCTCCCCAGCATGGATTTCTCCCAGAATCATTTCGCCCTGTTCGACCTGCCCGCGACGTTCGCGCTCGACCGCGCGCGGCTCGACAGCGCGTATCGCGCGCTGCAGAACGCGGTGCACCCCGACCGCTTCGCCGCCGAGGCCGAAGCCGGGCAGCGGCTCGCGCTGCAATGGTCGAGCCGGGTCAACGAGGCCTACCAGACGCTCAGGAACCCGGTCACCCGGGGCGCGTATCTACTGGGGCTGGCAGGGATCGACGCGTTCGCGCCGCACGATACGCGCATGGCGCCGGCGTTCCTGATGCAGCAGATGGAATGGCGCGAGGCAGTCGATGCCGCGCGTGCGCAGCGCGATGTCGCCGCGCTCGGCGCGCTGGAGGCGGAGCTTGCCGCCCACGCCCGGGCACTGGAAACGCGCCTCGGGCAGGCGCTCGACGTCGAGCACGATCTCGATGCCGCGACCGCGGCGGTACGCGAACTTCGATTCATGGAAAAACTGCTCGCCGAGATCGGCGACGTCTACGAAGAACTGGAAGCCTGATGGCGCTGTTGCAGATTTCCGAACCGGGCATGTCCACCGCACCCCACCAGCACCGGCTGGCGGTCGGCATCGATCTGGGCACGACCAACTCGCTGGTCGCCACGGTGCGTTCCGGCATCGCGGTGGTGCTCGACGATGCGCAAGGCCGGCCGCTGCTGCCGTCGGTGGTGCGCTACCGTGGCCCGGACGCGGTCGACGTCGGCTATGACGCGCTCGCCGCGCAAAATGGCGACCCGCACAACACCATCGCCTCGGTGAAGCGCTTCATGGGGCGCAGGCTCGCCGACATTCCCGACGCCGCGAGCCTGCCGTACCGCTTCGTCGATACGCCGGGAATGCTGAAGATCCGTACCGTGGCGGGCGACAAGAGCCCGGTCGAGATTTCCAGCGAGATTCTCAAGGTGTTGCGCCAGCGTGCGGAAGCGGCGCTGGGTGGCGAACTGGTGGGCGCGGTGATCACCGTCCCGGCCTATTTCGACGACGCCCAGCGGCAGGCCACCAAGGATGCCGCGCGGCTCGCCGGCCTGAACGTCCTGCGCCTGCTGAACGAACCCACCGCGGCGGCGATCGCCTACGGCCTCGACAACGCCGCCGAGGGGGTCTACGCGATCTACGATCTCGGCGGCGGCACCTTCGATATTTCCATCCTCAGGCTGTCGCGCGGCGTCTTCGAGGTGATGGCGACGAATGGCGATTCGGCGCTCGGCGGCGACGATTTCGACCAGCGTATCTTCTGCTGGATGCTCGAACGCGGCCGCTTTGCGCCCCTGTCGCCGGAAGACGCGCGACTCCTGTTGACCCGCGCGCGCGAGGCCAAAGAGGCGCTGACCGAGCATCCCGAGGTGCGGGTGACGGCGGTGCTGTCGACCGGCGAACTCTTCGACGCTGCGCTCACGCTCGCGGAGTTCAACGCCATGACCGCAAGCCTGGTGCAGAAGACCCTCGGGCCGACGCGGCGCGCGCTGCGCGATGCGGGGCTTGCGGTGGAGGACGTCAAGGGCGTGGTGATGGTCGGCGGGTCGACGCGCATGCCGTGCGTGCGCCACGCCGTGGCCGAATTCTTCCGCCAGACGCCGCTTACCAATCTCGATCCCGACAAGGTGGTCGCGCTCGGCGCGGCCATGCAGGCCGACGTGCTCGCCGGCAACCGCGCCGGCGACGACTGGCTGCTGCTCGACGTCATTCCGCTGTCGCTCGGCATCGAGACCATGGGCGGGCTCACGGAGAAGATCATTCCGCGCAACACCACCATCCCGACCGCGCGCGCCCAAGACTTCACCACCTTCAAGGACGGCCAGACGGCGATGAGCGTGCACGTCGTGCAGGGCGAGCGCGAGCTGGCGGCGGACTGCCGCTCGCTGGCGCGTTTCGAGCTGCGCGGCATTCCGCCCATGGTGGCGGGCGCCGCGCGCATCCGCGTCACCTTCCAGGTCGATGCCGACGGCCTGCTGTCCGTGTCCGCGCGCGAGCAGAGCACCGGGGTCGAGGCGAGCGTGCAGGTCAAGCCCTCCTATGGTCTTGCCGACGAGGACATCACGCGCATGCTCCAGGATGCCCAGGCGCACGCCCGCGAGGACATGCTGGCGCGCGCCCTCAACGAGCAACTCGTCGACGCGCGCGCGCTCATCGAGGCGACCCGTGCCGCGCTCGCCGAGGACGGCGACCTGCTCAGCGAAGCCGAGCGTGCGGACATCGAAGCCGCCGTCGGTCAGCTCGAGGCGCTGCTGACGAGCGACGATCATCTCGCGGTCAAGCGCGGTATCGAGGCGCTCAACCGCGCCACGACCGAATTCGCGCAGCGCCGCATGGATCGCGGCGTGCGGCGCGTGCTCGCCGGCAAGAAACTGGAAACCCTGTGAGGCCGCCATGGCACTGAATCCCTCCCTGATCGACGATCTGCGTGCGCGGCTGGCGTCGCACCCCATCTACGGCGCGCTGGCGAGCGTCGACGACCTGCGCGTCTTCATGCAACACCACGTGTATTCGGTGTGGGACTTCATGTCGCTCATCAAATACCTGCAGCATCACGTCGCGCCCGCGCGCTGGCCGTGGACGCCGCCGGCGGACGCCGCCGTCGCGCGCTTCATCAACGAACTGGTGCTGGAAGAAGAAACCGACCAGGCCCTGCCCGGCGAGACCGGCTACACCAGCCATTTCATGCTCTATCTGGCCGCGATGCGCGAAATCGGCGCCGACGCGGACACGCCGCTCGCGTTCGTGACGCGCGCCGGCGCGGCGGGGATCACAGGGGCGCTCGACGCCGGCCTTGCGCCGCCGCCGGCGGCCGAGTTCACGCGCACGACGTTCGGCTTCATCGACAGCGGCCGGCCGCACCGTGTCGCCGCAGCGCTCGCGCTGGGCCGCGAGCACGTCATCCCCGCGATGTTCCGCGCGTTCCTCGCGCAGATGACGGTCACCGCTGAACAGGCACCGAGCTTTCATTACTACCTCAATCGCCACGTCCATCTGGACGAGGATTTCCATGCGCCGCTCTCCTTGCGCCTGCTCGACGCCCTGTGCGGGGAAGACGCGGAGAAATGGCGCGAAGCCGAAGCGGCGGCCATCGCCGCAGTCGACGCCCGCCTGCGCTTCTGGGATGGCGTCCTCCAGGCCCTGCCCAGCCACGCTAACCGGATTGCCGCCTGACATGCCCCAGATCATCGTCCTGCCCCACGTCGAACTCTGCCCCGAGGGCGCGGTCATCGAGGCCAAGCCGGGGGAGACTATCTGCGACACGCTGCTCGCCAACGGCGTCGAGATCGAGCACGCGTGCGAGAAGTCCTGCGCCTGTACCACCTGCCACGTCGTGGTGCGCGAAGGTTTCGAGTCGCTCGAGCCGTCGTCGGAGAAGGAGGACGATCTGCTCGACAAGGCGTGGGGGCTGGAGCCGACGTCGCGCCTGTCCTGTCAGGCCAAGGTGGCCGATCAGGATCTGGTGATCGAGATTCCCAAATACACCATCAACATGGTCAAGGAAGGACATTGAGATGAAATGGACCGATACGCTGGAGATCGCCATCGCGCTCGCCGACGCGCATCCGGAAATCGATCCGCTGAGCGTGCGTTTCACCGACCTGTACCGCTGGGTGACCGAACTGCCGGATTTCGACGACCTTCCTGAACACGCCGGGGAAAAAATCCTCGAGGCCATCCAGATGGCCTGGATCGACGAAGTGAGCTGACCCCGGTGGCCACGCGGCGCGCGACAGGGCGCGCCGGCCGTGCTATGCTTGCGGGTTGATTTTGAACCATTTTTTCAACCCTCCCGGAGCATCAGCATGGCGATTCAACGCACCTTTTCCATCATCAAACCCGATGCCGTCGCGAAGAACGTGATCGGCAAGATCATCAGCCGTTTCGAGAGCAACGGCCTGAAGGTCGTGGCGTGCAGGATGAAACACCTGTCGCGCCAGGAAGCGGAAGGCTTTTACGCCGTCCACAAGGATCGGCCGTTCTTCAAGGACCTGGTCGAGTTCATGATCTCCGGGCCGGTGCTTCTGCAGGTGCTCGAGGGCGAGGATGCGATCGCCAAGAACCGCGCGCTGATGGGCGCGACCGATCCGAAGAAGGCCGAGCCTGGCACGATCCGCGCCGATTTCGCGCAAAGCATCGACGCCAACGCGGTGCACGGCTCCGACGCGCCCGAGACCGCGGCCGCCGAGATCGCCTATTTCTTCCCCGGCTGCGAGGTCTACAGCCGCTAAGCCGCCGCCGATGCCGCAGAACCTCCTCGATTTCGACCTCGAAGCGCTCAGCGCGTGGCTGGCCGCGCGCGGTGAGAAGCCGTTCCGCGCCCGCCAGCTCTTCCACTGGGTGCATCAGGCCGGGGAGGTCGACTTCAGCCGCATGAGCGATCTGGCCAAATCCCTGCGCGCCGAGCTCGCCGAGGGCGCCGTCGTTGCCCCGCCGGTGGTGCGGCTCGCGCACGCCTCGCACGATGGCACGCGCAAGTGGCTGTTCGATGTCGGCGTCGGCAACGGCGTCGAGACGGTATTCATTCCCGAGGACGACCGCGGCACGCTGTGCGTGTCGTCGCAGGTGGGTTGCGCGCTCGAATGCCGGTTCTGCTCGACCGGTCGCCAGGGTTTCAACCGCAACCTCACGGTGGCGGAGATCATCGGCCAGCTGTGGGTGGCGCACCACGGTCTGAAGGCCGAGGTCAACCGCACCACGGGCGAAATCGCCGCGCGGCCGGTGACCAACGTGGTCATGATGGGCATGGGGGAGCCGCTGGCGAATTTCGAAAACGTCGTCACGGCGCTGTCGATCATGCTCGACGACCATGCGTACGGCCTGTCGCGCCGCCGCGTCACGGTGTCCACCTCGGGCATCGTCCCCGCCATGGACCGCCTCGCCGAGCGCTGTCCGGTCGCGCTCGCGGTCAGCCTGCACGCGCCGAACGACGCCTTACGCGACGTGCTCGTGCCGATCAACCGCAAGTACCCGCTCGCCGAGCTGATGGCGGCGTGCCGGCGTTACCTCGCCTACGCGCCGCGCGACTTCATCACCTTCGAGTACGTCCTTTTGGCCGGCGTGAACGACGACCGCGCCCATGCGCGCGAGCTGGTCGAGCTGGTGCGCGACGTCCCGTCGAAAATCAACCTCATCCCCTTCAACCCTTTCCCGGATTCGGGGTACCGCAAGCCGGACGGCGAGGCGCAGCGCGTGTTCCGGGAAATTCTGCAGGATGCGGGGCTGATCGTCACCACGCGCAAGACGCGCGGCGACGACATCGACGCGGCGTGCGGACAGCTCGCCGGGCGGGTCGCCGACCGCAGCGGACGGGTGATGAAGCGCATGAGCCGGGTGGCGGCATGAAGCGCTGGTCGGCCCTGCTTTTCGTCGTGCTCGCCGCGTGCGCGCAGCAGCCGGGCATGCCGCAGCCGGCGACGGCAAGCGCCGATGCGGCCGGTACCGCCGACAGCGAGGCGCGGCAGCGCGCGCGGGTGTTCACCGACCTTGCCCGCGCCTATCTCGCGCGCGGCCAGTACAAGGTCGCGCTCGACGAGCTGCGCCGCGCGGTACAGGCCGACCCGCGCTTCGCGCCGGCATACGACGTGTACGGGATGGTCTACATGGAGCTCGCCGAAGACGCGCTGGCGGAGGACTACTTCCGGCGCGCGGTCGAACTCGAAGCGGAGAATTCCGAAGCGCACGCGCATTACGGCTGGTTTCTGTGCACCCGCGGCCGCCATGACGACGGTCTGGCGCAGCTCGCCCTGGCCCTGAAAAACCCCCTGTACGCCACCCCCGAGCAGGCGATGACCTATGCCGGCGTGTGCGCCGACATGAAGGGCGACAGCGCGCTCGCCGAAGCGAATCTCGTGCGCGCGCTCAAGCTGCAACCGGACAATGGCCAGGCGCTGATCCCGCTCGCCGGGCTGTATTTCCGCCAGGGCCGGCTCATGGACGCGCGCCGTGCGCTGGCGCGTTTTCATGAGGTCGCCGTGCCGACCGCACAAAGTCTGTGGCTCGCCATCCGTGTCGAGCGCAAGCTCGGCGACCGCACCCAGGAAGCGGGCTTCGTCTCGCAGCTGCTGCGCCGCTTCCCCGATGCGGAGGAAACGCGCCTCCTGCGCGCGGGGCAATACGAATGAGTGCGGCGCAAAGCCCCGCCGGCGAGGCGCTGCGCGCGGCGCGTGAGGCGCACGGCCTGTCGGTCGAGGAGGCGGCCACGCGCCTGCGCCTGATGCAGCGCCAGATCGAGGCGATGGAAGCAGGCGACTTCGAGGCGCTCGGCCGGCCGGTGTTCGCCCGCGGCTTCGTGCGCAACTACGCGCGGCTGCTCGGCATCGACCCCGCCCCGCTGCTGGCGGGCATGCCGGACGCGGGCGAGGCGCGCGCGCCGGCACCGCCTGCGCCGCCCGTGGTCGGCGCGCAACCCTGGTTCGCGCACTGGCGGGTGATCGCCGCCGGCGGCGCGATCCTGCTGCTGATCGTGGTTCCGGTCGCGCTGTACCTGTGGCTCGACGACCGGCCGCCTGCCGCGTCGCCGGCGCCGGCGGCCCTGCCTGCCGCAGCGGCGTTGCCGGCGCCTGTCGCCAAGCCCGCACCCCTCGCGGCAGCGGCCCCGCCCGCTGCAAGTACGCCCGCCGTCACCCCGGCGCCCGCCGTGGCGGCGGCGCCGGTGCCCGAGCCGCAAGCCCGGGCGGAGGACGCCGCGCCGCGCAGCCGCGGGCAGATCCACTTCGATTTCGGCGGTGATGCCTGGGTCGAGGTGCGCGACGCGACCGGCAGGATGCTGTTGCGCAAACTGAATCCCGCCGGAACGAGCATCGACCTCTCCGGCGAGCCGCCGTTCGATTTCGTGGTCGGTAACGCCGCGCAGGTGCGCATGACTTACAATGGCCGCCCGCTCGATCTCAGACCCTACATCGACATCACCGTCGCGCGCTTTTCCCTCGAAGAATGAATACCTCGTCACCCATCCGGCGGCGCGCCTGCCGCCAGGTCCATGTCGGCCCTGTGGCGATCGGCGGCGGCGCGCCCGTCGTGGTGCAGTCGATGACCAATACCGATACCGCGGACGTCACGGCGACCGTGCAACAGGTCCAGGCGCTCGCTGCGGCGGGCTCCGAGCTCGTGCGCGTGACCGTCAACACGCTCGAAGCGGCAATGGCCGTGCCGCGCATCCGCGAGCGGCTCGACGTCCTCGGCGAGCGGGTGCCCCTGGTGGGCGATTTCCACTTCAACGGCCACAAGCTCCTGACGCAGGTCCCGGCGTGCGCCGAGGCGCTCGCCAAGTTGCGCATCAATCCCGGAAACCTCGGCCGCGGGGCGAAGCGCGACGACGTTTTCGCCACCCTGATCGAGATCGCCTGCCGCCACGACAAGCCGGTGCGCATCGGCGTGAACTGGGGCAGCCTCGATCCCGCGGTGGTGGCGCGCATGATGGACGAGAACGCGCAATCCGCCGCCCCGCTGGAGGCCGGCGCGCTGATGCGGCGCGCGCTCATCGCCTCGGCGCTGGAATCCGCGGCGCGTGCCGAGGCGCTCGGCCTGCCGGGCGACCGCATCGTGCTGTCGTGCAAGGTGAGCCGCGTGCAGGATCTGATCGCGGTGTATCGCGATCTGGCCGCGCAGTGCGACTATCCGCTGCATCTCGGGCTCACCGAGGCGGGCATGGGATCGAAAGGCATCGTCGCCTCCACCGCGGCCCTCGCGGTGCTGCTGCAGGAGGGTATCGGCGATACGATCCGCGTGTCGTTGACCCCGGAGCCGGGCGGCGATCGCACGCTGGAAGTCCGGGTGGCGCAGGAAATCCTGCAATCGCTTGGCCTGCGCGCGTTCACGCCGCAGGTCACGGCGTGCCCGGGGTGCGGGCGCACCACGTCGACGGTATTCCAGGAGCTCGCCGCCGACATCGAGCGTTTTCTGCGCGAGCAGATGCCGCGCTGGCGCGCGACCTATCCGGGTGTCGAATCCATGCAGGTCGCGGTGATGGGTTGCGTCGTCAACGGCCCGGGCGAATCGCGTCACGCCGACATCGGGATTTCCCTGCCCGGAACGGGCGAGGTCCCGGTGGCGCCGGTCTACGTCGGCGGCGAGAAAACCGTGACGCTCAAGGGCGATGACATCGCGCGCGAGTTCCAGGCCATCGTCGAAGACTATGTGCGCAGCCGCTATGGCGTGCGCTGAGGCAGAGGCCCGCTTGCGCTCATGAGTGAAACCCTGCAATCCGTCCGCGGTATGAACGACCTCCTTCCGGAGGCGGCGGCCACCTGGCGCCGCTTCGAGGCGCTGGTCGGCGACTGGCTCCGGCGCTACGGCTACCGCGAGATCCGCACCCCCATCCTCGAACACACGGCGCTCTTCAAACGCGCCATCGGCGAAGTGACCGACATCGTCGAAAAGGAGATGTACACCTTCGTCGACGAGCTCAACGGCGAATCGCTGACGCTGCGCCCCGAGGGCACCGCGTCGGTGGTGCGCGCCGTGATCCAGCACAACCTCCTGTACGACGGGCCCAAGCGGCTCTGGTACGCGGGCCCGATGTTCCGCCACGAGCGCCCGCAGAAGGGCCGCTACCGGCAGTTCCACCAGTTCGGCGTCGAGGCGCTCGGCTTCGCCGGGCCGGATGTCGATGCCGAGCTCATCCTCATGGGCGTGGACCTGTGGCGTTCGCTGGGCATCGCACCCAGGCTGCAACTCAACACGCTCGGCGATGTCGAATCGCGCAGACGTCACCGCGCCAAGCTCGTCGCGTACTTCGAGGCGCATCGAGACCGCCTCGACGAAGACGCGCAGCGCCGCCTGCACAGCAATCCGCTGCGCATTCTCGACAGCAAGAATCCGGCGATGCAGCCGCTGATCGAAGCCGCGCCGCGGCTGATGGACGAACTCGACGGCGAGGCGCTGGCGCACTTCGAGGCGCTGCAGCGGATTCTGCGGCAAAACGGCGTGCCGTTCGACATCAACCCGCGCCTCGTGCGTGGCCTCGATTATTACAACCGCACGGTGTTCGAATGGGTCACCGACAAGCTCGGGGCGCAGGGGACGATTTGCGCAGGCGGGCGTTACGACGGCCTCGTCGAGCAGCTCGGCGGCAAGCCGGCGCCGGCCGCGGGGTTCGCGCTGGGCATCGAGCGCGTGCTGGCGCTGGTCGACGCCGAAGGCCACCGCTTTGCCCCCGAAGTGCCCGACGTCTACCTCGTTCATGCCGGCGAGGCCGCGGCCGAGTGGGCGTGGCAGGTCGCACGCGCGATGCGCGAAGGCGGACTCGCGGCGGTACTGCACTGCGGTGGCGGCAGCTTCAAGTCGCAGATGAAAAAGGCCGACGCCAGCGGCGCACGCTTCGCCGTCATCATCGGCGACGACGAGGCGGCTGCGCGTAGGGTGAGCTTGAAGCCGCTGCGCGAGGCGGCGGAACAGACCCGCGTCGGCGTTGCCGAAGCGCTCGATTTTCTCAAACAGGATTCATGACCATGGCGGCATTCGATCTCGAAGAGCAGGAACAACTGGAAACCCTCAAGGCGTGGTGGAAACGCTGGGGCAACGCCGTCATGCTGGGCGTGGCGCTGCTGCTCGCGGCGACCGCCGGCTGGCGTTATTGGCAGTACCGCACCGCCACCCAGGCCGAAGAAGCGGCGGCGATCTACGACCGCCTGACCCAGGCGATGGAAGCGAAAGACACCAAGCTCGCGCGCGACGCCGGCGCCATGCTCATCGACAAGTACGCCGCAACGCCGTTTGCGCCGCGCGCCGCGCTTCTGCTTGGCAAGATCAACCACGCCAGCCGCGACGACAAGAGCGCCGTCGCGCAACTCGAGTGGGCGATCGCGCATACCAAGGAAGTCGCGGTCAAGGATCTCGCCCGCCTGCGCCTGGCGAGCGTGCACCTGGATGGCAAACGCTACGACGCCGCCATGGCCCAGCTCAGGAGTCCGCACAGCGAGGCGTTCGGCGCGCGTTTCGACGACCTGACCGGCGATGTCGCGATGGCCGAGGGCAAACGCGCCGAGGCACGCGCCAGCTACCAGGCGGCGTGGGCGAAGCTGGAAGCCGACAATCCCTACCGCAGCATCGTCGAGTTGAAGCTCGACGCGCTCGGCGGACCGAACAAATGAAGTGGCTCGGCGCGTGCCTCGCCGCCATCGCGCTGACCGGGTGCAGCACCGTGGGCAGCACCGTGGGCGACTGGTTTGGGTCGAATGCGGCCAAAGAGGCGGCGAAGCCCGCACCCTTGCCCGAATTCCGGCCGGCAGCGACGCTCGCCGAAGCGTGGCGCGCGCAGGTGGGTGAGGCCGGCAGCGGACTGTTCCAGCCGGCGGTGGATCGCGACGCGGTGTTTGCCGCCGGCCAGGCGGGCGTCTTCAGGCTCGGCCTGCACAATGGCGCCATCGCCTGGAAGCACGAAAGTGCGATGAAGCTCGCATCCGGTGTCGCGAGCGGCGAGAACCTGGTCCTTGCCGCGACCGGCAAGGGCGACGTTCTGGCGCTCGACGCGGCGAGTGGGCAGCTGCGCTGGAAAACCGCGCTGTCGAGCGAAGTCGCCGGGCGGATGGTGGTGGCGTCGGGCGTCGTCGCGGTGCGTACCGGCGACGGTCGCGTCCACGCCCTGGCGGCCGCCGACGGCGCGCGCAAGTGGCTGTATACACGCAACCTGCCGGCGCTCACGCTGCGCGGCTCGGGGGGGCTCGCGGTGCGCGACGGGGTTCTGTTCGCGGGATTCCCGGGCGGCAAGCTGGTTGCCCTGGATCTGGCGAACGGCGCGCAGCTCTGGGAAGCGACGGTCGCGCTGCCGCGCGGCGCCACCGAGCTGGAACGGGTGGCCGACGTGATGGGCAACCCCGTCGTCGACGACACGCGGGTCTGCGCGGTGGCCTACCAGGGGCGCGTCGCCTGTTTCGACGCCAAGAACGGCGCCCTGCTCTGGGCGCGCGACACGTCGAGCAACAGCGGCCTGGCGATGGACGACGTCAACGTCTACGTCGCCGACGACAAGGACGTGCTGACCGCGTACGACAAAGCCACCGGCCGCGCTGTGTGGCGCCAGGACAAGCTCGCGCGGCGCGTGCTGTCGGTGCCGCTGGCCCTGGGGACGCGGCTGGTGCTCGCCGATGGCCAGGGTTACGTGCATGTGCTGTCGGCGGATGACGGCGCATTCCTCGCCCGGGCAGCACTTCCCGGCCCGGCGCTGGGCGCGCCCGTGGACATCGGCCCCGGCTTTGCCGTGCAGACGGTCAAGGGCGACGTCGTGGCATTCAAACTCAAGTAACGGTTCGTCGATGCTTCCCACCCTGGTTCTGGTCGGCCGGCCCAACGTCGGCAAGTCGACGCTTTTCAACCGTCTCACCGGCACGCGCGACGCGCTGGTGCACGACCTGCCGGGCCTCACGCGTGACCGCCATTACGGGCGCGGGCGCGTCGGCGACAAGCCGTATCTGGTCGTTGATACCGGCGGGCTGGAACCCGTGGCCAAGGACGGTATCCTCGCCGAGATGGCCCGCCAGACGCTGCAGGCGATCGACGAGGCCGATGCGGTGATTTTCCTGGTCGATGGCCGCGGCGGGCTGACGCCGCAGGACAAGCTCATCGCCGACCGCCTGCGGCGCGCGCGCTGCCCGGTCTACCTCGCCGTCAACAAGACCGAGGGCATGAACCGCGCCGTGGTGACGGCCGAGTTCTATGAGCTCGGGCTGGGCGAGCCGATCGCCATTTCCGGCGCGCATGGCGAGGGGGTGGCCGACCTGGTCGGCACCGCGCTCGCGCCGTTCGCCGCCGAGGAAGCGCCCGAGCCGGATTCGGACAGACCGAAAATCGCCATCGTCGGACGTCCGAACGTCGGCAAATCGACCCTGGTCAATGCGCTCATCGGCGAGGAGCGCGTGATCGCCTTCGATCAGCCGGGCACGACGCGCGATTCGATTTACGTCGATTTCGAGCGCCATGGGCGCGCCTACACGCTGATCGACACGGCGGGCGTGCGGCGGCGCGGCAAGGTCTTCGAAACCGTCGAGAAATTCTCGGTCATCAAGACGCTGCAGGCGATCGAAGACGCCAACGTGGTCGTCCTGGTGCTCGATGCCCAGGAAAACATTTCCGAGCAGGACGCGCATCTGGCGGGCTTCGTGCTCGAAGCCGGCCGGGCGCTGGTGGTCGCGGTCAACAAATGGGACGGCTTGCCCCAGGATCGGCGCGAAGCGGTCAAGCGTGACATCGCGCGCAAGCTGGGGTTTCTCGATTTCGCGCGCTTTCACTACATTTCCGCCCTGAAGGGCAAGGGGCTGGACGCCTTGCTGAAGGACGTCGAGGCGGCACACGCGGCGGCGTTCGCCCAGCTTCCGACACCCAAGCTCACGCGGGTGCTGATGGCGGCGGTCGAACAGCACGCGCCACCCAAGCACGGGCTGTTCCGGCCCAAGCCGCGCTATGCCCATCAGGGGGGGAAGAATCCGCCGCTCATCGTCTTGCACGGCAATGCCCTCGAAGGCCTGCAGGCCGACTACAAGCGCTACCTGGAAAATGTCTTTCGCAAGGCTTTCGACCTGTGGGGCACGCCGCTGCGCATCCAGGTCAAGAGCGGCGGGCAGAATCCCTACGAGGGGCGCCCCCGCGCGCCGCTGTCGGCGAGCGACGCCAACCGCCTGCGGCGCGAGAAGCGCATCCGCCGCAAGGTTTACGGCTCGACCTGATCGAGCCAGCGCACCAGGTAAAACAGGCGGAAGCCTTCCGAAGAGCGCGCCGGACCGCTGGCAATGGCGGCATAGCGGCCTTTTTGCGGATCGGCATTGCGCAAGGCCTCTGCTTCGCTGGCGTAGATTTCCACGCAGCCCTCGGGAAAGCGGTTGCGGTTCCTGCCCGCGGGCGCATAGACGACCACCGGCGAGGTCCCGACCACCCTGGATTCGACATCGGTGAACAGGCTCGTGGCGTTGGGCATGGCGCTCAGTTCGGCTTCTTGACGATGCTCTGGATATTCACGACGTGCGCCTTGGGCGGCTCGTCGGTGAAATGCGGCCGTTCGTTGCGCGTCAGGCCGAGCGCGTCGGCGATTTCCGCCTCGCGGCTGGAAATCACCATCAGGCAATCCTTGATGTTGAGGATGGTGTCCTGCGACAGCGGGTTGGGCTCGCCGTAGCGCGGCGCGATGTCGCGCACGATGGAAGTGAGCGTCTTGCGCATCATGCGCATGATGCGCTGGTCTTCGATGAGTCGGTCTTGGTCGTCCATGGAAAACTCCTGCGAATGGCCGCCCATTGTCGACCCCCGCCGGCGTTCCGTCAACGCGCTGGCGGTGGGGTTTTCAGCGCCTGTGCGCCGAGGGTGTGCGTCCACAGCGGCGCGCCGTCGGCGTCGAACACGCTCAGGATCAGGCGGCGCTGCGCTTTGGGTCCTTCGACCGCCAGCGTGCAGTAGTTGTGGCGCGCCACCTCGGTGCCGGGAACGCGCAGCGGGTTGTCGCGCTCCGTGCCGTCGGCGGCGCGCACGCCGGAGGTCAGCGGCGAACAGGTCAGCTCGTGCAGCGCATAGCTGTCCGCCCGCTCACGGCGCAACAGCTCGCTGTGGTGGCGATCGCCGGACAGGAATACGACGCCGTCGATGCGGTTCAGGGCCAGCCAGTCGAGAAATGCCGCGCGCTCGGCGGGGAAGTGCTGCCAGCCTTCGAACCGCGAGGCGTCGTTGAGGAACTGGCTGCCGCCGGCGATGATCTTGAACGTGGCGCGCGACGCCATCAGGGCGTTCTTCAGCCAGTCGAGCTGCGCGGCGCCGTAGAGCGTCTTGGCGGGGTCGTCGGCCATGCCATCGGCGGCACGGAACGTGCGGTCGTCGAGCAGGAAGAACGCGGTATCGCCGATCGTGAACTGGGTGAAAGTGGCCGGCGCCTCGGGGAGTCCCGCGCCGGGGTTGGCCCAATAGCGCTGGAACAGCCGCCGGCTTTCGGCCTTGAAGACGAAGCTGCGGTTCGAGTCGTTGGGGCCGTAGTCGTGGTCGTCCCAGATCGCGTAATGCGGCAGTGCGCCGAGGAGTTCTTGCAGTTCGGGCGCGGCGCGCACCGCGCGCCAGCGGCGGTTCATGCCCCATGGGTGCGCAAGGTCGGCGTCGCGCAGGTAGATGTGGTCGCCGAGCCAGAGCATGAGCGCAGGGCGGGTTTGCGCCTGCGCGGCGCGCGCGATCGTGTCGAAGATGCGCGGATCGCCGCCGTAGGGCTTGCCCGGCGGGTCCACGGCGGCGTCGTTCAGATAGGCGCAGGAACCGAGAAAGACGGTGAAGTCGAAGGGTGCGCCGCCGAAGCGCGGCAGCGGCAGTGTGCGAAAGCCGTGTTCGCCGCCTGCGGGCTGGTCGTCGAGCAGGATGCGGTAGCGCCATGCGCTGTCGGGCGCGAGCGCGACGAGGCTCACGTGGGCGGTGAAGTCGCTCGCCTCGTCCAGGTCTACCGGGGCGCTGCGCCGCGTGCTCGCGGGCGTCGCGGCCGGCCAGTATTCGACCGCCAGGCGCGCCTTGCGGTCAGCCTGCACCCAGATGGTGGCGGTTTCGGCGCTGACCGGCCCGAGCATCGATCCGCTGAGGCGGGCGCCGGCCAAAGCCGCGTGCGGCCAGACGACGAGCCACAAAATAAGAAACGTGAAAGTGCGCATAAGGAAGATTATAGGCGCGCGGCCAACGCCTGTTTTATGCTGACGGCGCACAAGGAGAAGCCGATGTCAGCCCCCAAAGAAATCCGCGAAATCCGCATCAATCCGATCGTTCCCGCCGAGTCCGTGCTGGTCGCCACGGCGCGCGGCATGCGTCCCAAGAAGGCCGAGGAGCTCGCGCCGCGCGACACCCGCAAGCAGGTGGACACCTGCCCGTTCTGCCGCGGCAACGAGGACAAGACGCCGCCGGCGATCCTGACCTGGCCGCCGGGTTCCGACGCGTGGGAGATCCGCATCGTCGAGAACCTCTATCCGGTGCTGGGCGACGACCGCGCGCAGGGCGCTTTCAGCTTCGGCCTGCAACAGACCATCGACGGCTACGGGCGGCACGAGGTGGTCATCGACCACTGCGATCACGGCATCGCGCTGTTCGAAATGAGCGAGGAACACCTCGCCGCCCTGTTCGGCGTTTTCCAGGCCCGCATGCGCCAGCTCTACGCATCCGACGCGCGCTTGAGGTACGTGCTGATCTTCAAGAATTTCGGGCCCGCGGCCGGCGCCTCGATCGCGCATACGCACAGCCAGATCATCGCCATGCCCGTGGTTCCCGAGAACGTCGAGGCCGAAGTGCGCAACAGCGCCGCGCATTACGCGAAGCATCACCAGTGCATTTTCTGCGCGCTGATCGACGAGGCGCTGACCTTCGAGGCGACGATCTACGATCGCACCTCGGGGGCGGTCCGTCGCAAGGTCAACGTCGGCCAGTACGTCGTCGAGCGCGGCGAGAAGTTCATCGCCATCAAGCCGTTCGCCAGTCGCTACGAGTGGGAGGTGCACATTCTGCCCTTGCAGCATCAGGCCGAATTCCTGGACGTGCGTGGCGAGGATCTCGCCGATCTGGCGCGCGTCCTCAGGCGCACCATGGCGCGTCTGGATGCCGTCATTGGCGGCGCCCAGTACAATTTTTTCCTGCACTCGGTTCCGCACGACAGCCAGAAGGATGCCAACGCACCGAGCTACCACTGGCATCTGGAAATCTGTCCGCGAACCTCCATTCCGACCGGGTTCGAACTGGGGTCCGGGTTGTTCGTCAACACCGTGAGTCCGGAAGACGCCGCGGAGCGGCTGCGCGCGGTCGAGCTCTGACCGGCGGCGGGCGCTTGCCATTGCGGCGTCGATGCGGCAAGGTGGCGGCGTGCAAGAATCCAGCCATTTTCCAGGAGACCCGGCCGCGCCCACGCTGGCCGCGCGTCTGACGCCGCTGTGGCGCGTCTCGGTGCAGCCGGGGCTATCGGATGCGGCGCGCATCCGCACCCTGCTCGCGATGGCGCAAGACGCCCTCGGCGCGGCGACGGCCGCGTTTGTCCGCGGGGCTGCCGATGGCGACATCGCGGCCGTGACCGATGCCAGTGGCGCGGCGGGTGACGCGGAGGCGCTGCCCGGGTCGAGAGCGCTCTGGCAGCGGATTGCCGCGGGCGGCGCGGCGTGCGAGGTGCGGGAACCCGGCACCGGCGGCGCCGCGCAGCGCGTGTGCGGTGTTCCCGTGCACGTCGCCGGGGCGCTTGCCGGCATGCTGGTATTCGCATGGCCGGACAGCGGCGCGCGGCCCGATGCCGACGATCGCGCGCTCATGGCGCTGGCCGCGGAATGGCTGGGGAACGCGCTGTACCAGTCGGCGCAGACGGCGCGGCTGGAAGCGCTTGCCCTGACAGACAGCCTGACCGGTCTGCCGAACCGGCGGGCAGCGGAGGAGCGCCTGCACCAGGAGGTCGCGCGCGCCGCGCGTCGTGGCGAGGGCTTTGCCCTGGCGCTGGTCGATCTCGATCATTTCAAGCTGGTCAACGACCGCTTCGGTCATGCGTTCGGCGACACGGTGCTGCGCGAGGTCGCACAGCGTCTGCAGTCCGGGCTGCGCGAAGGCGACTGGATTGCGCGCTGGGGTGGCGAGGAGTTCCTCTTCTTCCTGCACGACAGCGATGCGCAGAAAGCGGCACAGGCCATGGAGCGCCTGGCCGAGCGGATGCGCGCCACGCCGGTGGCCAGCGCGTTCGGCCCGCTGCGGCTGACGTTCTCGGCCGGCGTGAGTGCGATCGGTCATGGCGGCCACGATCTGGCCGCTGCCCTCGATGGCGTCGATGCCGCGCTCTACCAGGCCAAGGCGGGCGGGCGTGACCGCGTGTGCGTCGCGCCGGGGGCGCGTGCCGTGTGGAGCGGTCAGACGCTCAAGGAGGCGCTCGCCGGCGGACGGCTGCGCATGGCCACCCAGGTGATCGTCGACCTGCAAAGCGGCAAGCCGGTCGCCGACGAATCGCTGGCGCGCGTGGTGGCCGCAGATGGCCGCGTGCTCGAAGCCCAGGACTTCATCGACATGGCCGAGGGGCTCGGGCTGATGCACGAGATCGACCGCCAGATCGTGCGTCTGGCGCTGGCGCGCTGCATCGACCGGCTCGGCGCGGGGCTTTCTCCCGAGTTCGCGCATTTCGTGAACCTCTCGCCGCAGTTCCTCGCGCGCCGCGATCTGGTGGAAGAGATGCTCGGTCAGGCGCAGGCGTACTGCCAGAGCTGCGGCGTGGCCCTGGGGCCGGTCAAGCCCATCGTCCTCGAGCTCACCGAGCGGCAGCGCATCGGCAATCTCGACGCGCTGCGCGCGGATCTCGCGCCGTTCATCGATTTCGGTTTTCGCCTCGCGCTCGACGATTTCGGCAGCGGGTATTCGTCGTTCGTCTATCTGGCACAACTGCCGGTGAGCTTTCTCAAGATCGAAGGCTGGCTGGTCGCCAACATGCGCGCCGACCGCAAGGTCGCGGGGATCGTCGAGGGCCTCGCGATCCTGGCGCAGAAGGAAGGCATCCTCACCGTCGCAGAGCACGTCGAGGACGCGGAGACTGCGCGCATTCTCAGGGAAATGGGGGTCAATTATGGACAGGGGTGGCTTTTTGGGCGGCCGCAGCTCGCGTAGCGTGAACGGGTCCGGCGATGTTTGAGCGCCCGGATGGCGGCGAGCGGGTGATCCTCGTCGCGCTCGATTTCGGCGACCCCGATTACCCGGAAAGCGTCGAGGAGCTCCGCCTCCTGGCCCGCGGCGCGGGACTCGTGGTCGTCGGCGAAGTGCTCGGCCGGCGAAGCCGCCCCGACGCCGCCCTGTTCGCGGGCAGCGGCAAGGTCGATGAAATCGCCGCGCTGGTGCAGGCGACCGGGGCCGAGGTGGTGATCTTCAACCACGAGCTGTCCCCCGCGCAGGAACGCAATCTGGAACGTCGTCTCCAGTGCCGCGTCATCGATCGCGTGAGCCTCATCCTCGACATCTTCGCGCGCCGCGCGCACAGCGCGGAAGGCAAGCTGCAGGTCGAACTCGCGCAGTTGCAACACCTCGCCACGCGCCTGGTGCGCGGCTGGACGCACCTCGAACGCCAGCGCGGCGGGGTGGGCATGCGCGGACCGGGTGAGAAGCAACTGGAGACCGACCGCCGGCTCATCGGCGTGCGCGTCAAGGCGCTGCGCGAGCGCCTCGCCCGGCTTGCGCGCCAGCGTCACACCCAGCGGCGCGCGCGGGCGCGCGGACAGGTCAGGACGATCGCCCTGGTCGGCTATACCAACGCGGGCAAATCGACGCTTTTCAATGCCCTGACCCACGCCGCGACCTACGCCGCCGACCAGTTGTTCGCCACCCTCGACACCACCACGCGCAAGCTCTACATCCCTGGCGTCGGCGAGGCGGTGCTTTCGGACACGGTCGGTTTCATCACCCGCCTGCCGCACAGCCTGGTGGCCGCGTTCCGCGCCACGCTCGAAGAGACCGCCGAGGCCGATCTGCTGCTCCATGTCATCGACACGGCGAGCGCGAATCGCGAACGGCAGATCGCGGAAGTGGAAAGCGTGCTGCACGAAATCGGCGCCGATCCCGGCAAGGTGCTCAGGGTCTACAACAAGATCGATGTGGCGGGCATCGCGCCGGGCGTCGTGCGCGACGAATATGGTAAACTCCGCGCCGTATATGTGTCGGCGAAAACCGGTGCCGGGCTTGGCATCCTGCGCGACGCGCTGGCCGAGATTCTGACCGCTTCGCGTACGGAACGGCTCGAAAAACCGGGCCAACCCAATTCTTCCCACGAGCACACTGAACACCATGGCCTGGAATGACCCGCAATGGGGCAACAACAAGAACCCCGGACCGCCGGACCTGGACGAACTGTGGCGGCGTTTCAATCAGCGCCTCAATGGCATGTTCGGTGGCAAGGGCGGGGGCAAGGTGCCCGACGTGCCGGCCTCGGGCAATCTCTTCGGGCTGGTCCTCGCGCTGCTGTTTTTGTTGTGGATCGCGAGCGGTTTCTACATCGTCAACCAGGGTGAGCGCGGCGTGGTGCTGCGCTTCGGCAAATACGTCGAGACGACCGAGCCGGGGCCACGCTGGCACCTGCCGTGGCCGATCGAAACCCGCGAGATCGTGAACGTCGACCAGGTGCGCACGGTCGAGGTCGGATACCGCAACTCGGTGCGCAACAAGGCGCTCAAGGAATCGCTGATGCTGACCGACGACGAAAACATCATCGACGTCCAGTTCGCGGTGCAGTACATCCTCAAGGATCCGGTCGAGTTCCTGTTCTACAACCGCTCGCCCGACGAGGCGGTGATGCAGGCCGCGGAAACCGCGATGCGCGAGATCGTCGGCAAGAGCAAGATGGATTTCGTCCTCTATGAAGGGCGCTCGGAAATCGCCGCGAGCGCCAAGAAGCTCATGCAGGACATCCTCGACCGCTACAAGACCGGCGTGAGCATCAGCCAGGTGACCTTGCAGAACATCCAGCCGCCGGAGCAGGTGCAGGCGGCCTTCGACGACGCCGTGAAAGCCGGCCAGGACCGCGAGCGGCTGAAGAACGAGGCCCAGGCCTATGCCAACAGCATCATCCCCAGCGCGCAGGGTGTGGCGTCGCGCCTGCTGCAGGAAGCCGAGGGCTACAAGCAGGCGGTGACCGCCAACGCCCAGGGCGATGCCGCGCGCTTCAGGCAGATCGAGGCCGAGTACAGCAAGGCGCCGCAGGTGACGCGTCAGCGCATGTATCTGGACACCCTGCAGACCGTCATGAACAACACGAGCAAGATCATCGTCGACCAGAAGGGCGGCAACAGCCTCCTCTATCTGCCGCTCGACAAACTGCAGCACCTCGCCAATCCGTCGAGCGCTGCGCCCGAGGTTATCGCCCAGCCGCCGACCCCGGCGGCGGTTCCGCAGTCGTCGGCGGAGTCGCGTTCGCGCGACGCGTTCCGCAGCCGCGAGCGGGAGGAGCGGCCATGAACAAGTCCATCGTTTCCCTGCTGGTTGGCCTCGCGGTCGTGCTGGTTCTTCTGAACGCCAGCCTGTTCACCGTCGATCAGCGCCAGAACGCGATCGTCTTCCAGCTCGGCGAAGTGGTCGCGGTGAAGAAGGCGCCAGGGCTTTACTTCAAGCTGCCGTTGGTGCAGAACGTGCGCTATTTCGATACCCGCATCCTCACCATCGATGCTGCCGATCCGGAGCGCTTTCTCACTTCGGAAAAGAAGAACGTCCTGGTCGATTCGTTCATCAAGTGGCGCGTGATCGACCCCAAGCAGTTCTATGTCTCGGTCGGCGGTGACGAGGCGCGGGCCCAGATCCGCCTCACCCAGACCGTCAACGACGGCTTGCGCGCCGAATTCGGCAAGCGCACGATCCACGAGGTGGTCTCCGGCCAGCGCGACGAGATCATGAACATCATCCGCACCAAGGCCGACCAGGATGCGCGCAAGATCGGCGTGCAGGTCATCGACGTGCGCATCAAGCGCGTCGATTTGCCGGAAACCGTCTCGGTCGACGTCTACCGGCGCATGGAGGCCGAGCGCAAGCGTGTGGCCAACGAGTTGCGTGCGACCGGCGCGGCCGAGGCGGAGAAGATCAAGGCCGACGCCGACAAGCAGAAGGAAGTGATCGTCGCCGCAGCGTACCGCGATGCGCAGACCATGAAAGGCGAGGGCGACGCCAAGGCGGCGGCGATCTACGCCGCCGCGTATGGCAAGAATGCCGAGTTCTATGCGTTCTATCGCAGCATGCAGGCATACCGCGACAGCTTCAGGAGCAAGAGCGACATCCTGGTGCTCGACCCGAGCGCCGATTTCTTCAAATACCTGAAGAGTCCCAAGGCCGCGGCAAAATGACGCTTTCCGACGCGTTTCGCGCCCTGGCCCTGTTGCTGGTGATCGAAGGCATCCTGCCGTTTGCGGCGCCGGCTTTCTGGCGCGAGGCATTCCGGCGGGCCATCGAATTGAACGACGGCCAGTTGCGCTTCATGGGCGCGGCGTCGATGCTCGCCGGGGTGACCTTGCTGCTGTTCGTGAAATGAGCGGGGTTCGTCCATGACCGCGTGGCTGTTGCCCGAGAACGTCGAGGATGTCCTGCCGCCTGCGGCCTGGCGCATGGAGGACATGCGCCGCATCGTCCTCGACCTGTTCCGTTCGCGCGGCTACGAGCTGGTGATCCCGCCGCTGATCGAATACCTCGATTCGCTGTTGACGGGTGTCGGCGCCGATCTCGACCTCAAGACCTTCAAGCTGGTCGATCAACTGTCCGGCCGCCTGATGGGCGTGCGCGCCGACACCACGCCCCAGGTCGCGCGCATCGATGCGCACCTGCTCGCCGGCAATGCCGTCAACCGTCTGTGTTATGCCGGCAGCGTGCTGCACACCCAGCCGGAAGGCTTTCATCGCTCGCGTGAGCCGATCCAGGTCGGCGCGGAGCTGTATGGCGATCCCGGCATCACCGCCGACCTGGAAATCCTCACCTTGCTGCTCGACGCATTGGCCGCGTGCCAGCTTCGCGGTGTCCAGCTCGACCTCGGCCATGTCGGCGTGTATCGCGCCCTGTGCCGCGAAGCGGGGCTCGACGCCGACCGGGAGCATCAGCTCTTCGTCGCATTGCAGGCCAAGGATGGCAGCTCGGTCGCGGCCCTGACCCAGGGCCTGGCGCCCGGGCTCGCCGCGGCATTGCAGGCGCTGCCGGAGCTCTACGGCAGCCGCGCGGTGCTGCTCGACGCCCGGTTGCGTTTGCCGCAACTGCCGAAAGTGCGCGAGGCGCTCGACACGCTGGATGCCATCGACCGCGCGCTGAGCGCAGCGGGCGTGGATGCCGCCTACGACCTCGCCGAGCTGCGCGGCTATGCGTATCACAGTGGCGTGGTGTTCGCGGTGTATACCCCGGGCCGCAGCCACGCGATCGCCCAGGGCGGCCGCTACGACGAGGTCGGGCGGGTGTTCGGGCGCGCCCGGCCGGCGACCGGCTTCAGCCTCGATCTGCGGGAGCTGGTTCGCGCCAGCTCGGTTTGAAAACCAAGGGAGTTTCACAGCATGGCAGCAAAGAACGTCGTCGTCATCGGCACCCAGTGGGGCGATGAAGGCAAGGGCAAGATCGTCGACTGGCTCACCGATCGCGCGCAGGGCGTGGTGCGCTTCCAGGGTGGCCACAACGCCGGCCACACGCTCGTCGTCGGCGGCAGGAAGACCGTCCTGCACCTCATCCCGTCCGGCATCCTGCGTGAGAGCGTGACCTGCTATATCGGCAATGGCGTGGTGCTTTCGCCGAGCGCGCTGATCGAGGAGATGGACATGCTCGAGGCGGCCGGTGTCGACGTCGCCAGCCGGCTGAAGATCAGCGAGGCCTGCCCGCTCATCATGCCGCACCACGTGGCCCTCGACCGCGCACGCGAGATCGCCAAGGGCGCGGGGAAAATCGGCACCACCGGCCGCGGCATCGGCCCCGCCTACGAGGACAAGGTCGCACGGCGCGCGCTGCGCCTGCAGGACCTCTTTCACCGCGAGCGCTTCGCCGCCAAGCTCGGCGAGGTGCTCGACCACCACAACTTCATGCTCAAGCACTACTTCAAGGCCGAGACGGTCGACTTCAACGCCTCGCTGGACGAGATGATGGCGCTCGCGGACCGCCTGCGGCCTCTCGTCGCCGACGTGCCACGCAGCCTGTACGAGGCGAACCGGGCGGGCGCGAACCTGCTGTTCGAGGGCGCACAAGGCACGCTGCTGGACATCGACCACGGCACCTATCCGTTCGTGACCTCGTCCAATTGCACGGCGGGTGGCGCGGCGACCGGCGCGGGCGTCGGCCCCAATACGCTGCACTACGTGCTGGGCATCACCAAAGCCTATACGACGCGTGTCGGCTCGGGCCCGTTCCCGACCGAACTGTTCGACGACATTGGCCAGTATCTCGGCGAGAAAGGCCACGAGGTGGGCGCCACCACCGGCCGCGCGCGGCGCTGCGGCTGGTTCGATGCCGCGGCGCTCAAGCGCTCGATCCAGATCAACGGCGTGACCGGCTTGTGCGTCACCAAGCTCGACGTGCTCGACGGTCTGGAGACGGTGCGCGTGTGCGTGGGTTACCGCATCGATGGCGAGCGCTGCGACATCCTCCCGGTCGGCGCCGAGTCGCTCGCCCACGTCGAGCCGATCTACGAGAATCTGCCTGGCTGGAGCGAGTCCACCGTCGGCGTGCAAAGTTTCGACGCCTTGCCGCGCCGCGCGCGGGATTATCTGCAGCGCATGGAGGACCTGTGCGAGGTGCCGGTCGATGTCGTTTCCACCGGACCGGACCGGGTCGAGACCATCGTCCGCCGCCACCCCTACGATGCGTGACGGGACAACAAAAAAGCCGACGTGTGTCGGCTTTTTGCTTTTGCGTCTGGTGCCCAGAAGAGGACTCGAACCTCCACAGTGTTGCCACCGCCAGGACCTGAACCTGGTGCGTCTACCAATTCCGCCATCTGGGCAATAAGGCGCGCATTCTAATCAGCAGAGGTGAACTTGTCAACGAAGAAACCGCGCAAAAGCGCCTGCAAAACCACGCTTCCGGCCATACGCCGCGCCGATCCGTATTTCGAGCGCGAATGCGAACGCTACGAGTCGCCATTGCCGAGCCGCGAGTACATTCTGCAGCTCCTGGGCGAGGCCGGTTGCCCGGTGGATGTCGAGGAATTCATGCAACGCCTGGCGATCAGCGAGGCCGAACGCGACCTTTTCCAGCGCCGCCTGGCGGCCATGCAGCGCGACGGCCAGCTGGTCATCAACCGCAAAGGCCAGCTCTGTCTGCCCGAGAAGATCGATCTGATCCGCGGCCGCGTGGAGGGTCATCCGGACGGTTTCGGCTTCGTGGTGCCCGACGACGGCAGCGATGATCTGTTTCTGTCGCCCAAGGAAATGCATCGCGTGCTGCATGGCGACCGTGTCCTGGTGCGCGTGTCCGGTTTCGACCGGCGCGGCCGCCGCGAGGCGAAGATCGTCGAGGTGCTCGAACACGTCAACAAGCAGGTGGTCGGCCGCTATTACCTGGAGGGCGGCGTCGGTTTTCTCATTCCGGAAAACCGCCGCATCAGCCAGGACATCCTCGTACCGTCCGATCTGGCCGACGGCGCGCGGCCGGGCCAGGTGGTGACGGTCGAGATCGTCACTCAACCGGGGGCGCACAACGAGGCGATCGGCCGTGTCATCGAGGTGCTGGGCGGTTACACCGACCCCGGCATGGAGATCGAAATCGCCTTGCGCAAGCACGATCTGCCGCACGTTTTCCCCCCCGAGGTCGAGGCGCGGGCAAACGCCCTGCCGCAAAAGGTGCTCAAGAAGGATCTCGAAGGCCGGGAAGACCTGCGCCGCCTGCCCCTGGTGACGATTGACGGCGAGACGGCGCGCGACTTCGACGACGCCGTCTACTGCGAGCCGCTGGGACGCAACGGCTTCCGGCTCGTCGTCGCCATTGCCGACGTCAGCCACTATGTGAAGCCGCGGGATCCGCTCGACCGCGAAGGCTACAACCGCGGCAACTCCGTGTATTTTCCGCGGCGCGTGATCCCCATGCTGCCCGAGGCGCTGTCCAACGGCCTGTGCTCGCTCAACCCAGACGTCGACCGTCTGGCGATGGTGTGCGACATGCAGGTCACCCTGCAGGGCAACGTCAAGCGCTACCGTTTCTACCCCGCGGTCATCCATTCGCAGGCGCGCCTGACCTACAACCAGGTATGGGACTGGCTTTCCGGCGCAAAGCCCGGGCCCGCGGAACTCATGCCTCACCTGCAAGCGCTCGACAAGGTGTTCCGCAAGCTCTTGCAGGCGCGTGCCAAGCGCGGGGCGATCGATTTCGGCTCGACGGAAACCGAGATCAAGTTCGATGACCAGGGAAAGATCGCCGCTATCGTGCCGGTGGTGCGCAACGACGCCCACCGCATCATCGAGGAGTGCATGTTGGCTGCCAACGTCTGCGCGTCGGATTATCTGCGCGCCAACAAGCAGCCGGCGCTGTACCGTGTCCACGAAGGGCCGACGCCCGAGAAGCTCGAGGCGCTGCGCGCGTTTCTGGCCGAGTTCGGGCTCAGCCTGGGTGGCGGCGACAAGCCGCAGGCCAAGGACTACGCGGAACTGCTGGAAAAAATCAAGCCGCGGCCCGACGCGGCGCTCTTGCAGACCGTCATGCTGCGCTCGCTGCGGCAGGCCGTCTACAGCACCGACAACAAGGGCCACTTTGGCCTCGCGTACGAGGCGTACACGCACTTCACCTCGCCAATCCGCCGCTACCCGGACCTGATCGTGCATCGTGGCATCAAGGCCACGCTCAAGGGCGAAAAGGTGGAAGCGCGCGGGCTGGAGGAAATCGGCACGCACTGTTCGATGACCGAGCGCCGCGCCGACGAGGCCACGCGCGATGTCGAGTCCTGGCTCAAGACTTACTACATGCGCGACCGCATCGGCGAGGAATACGACGGCACCATCAGCGCCGTGACCAGCTTCGGCGTATTCGTCGCGCTCGACGACATTTTCATCGAGGGGCTGATCCACGTCTCCGAGCTTGGCAAGGATTACTTCCATTACGACCCCGCCAAGCACTGGATGCTCGGCGAGCGCACGGGGAAGCGTTTCCGTCTGGGTGACCGCGTGCGCATCAAGGTGGTGCGCGCCGACATCGAAACCAGCAAGATTGATTTCACGCTCGTCGAGCCCGTCGACGCCGCGTGCCGGCAACCGCCACAGGGCCAGCCGGCGCCGCGCGCGAAGGCGAAAAAGCGTTCATGAGCGAAAAGCTCATTTACGGTTTTCACGCGGTGTTGGCGCGCCTGCGGCACGATCCCGCAGGCGTGACGGAAATCTTCCTCGACCTGACGCGGCGCGATGCGCGGGCGCGCGACCTGCAGGCCCAAGCGGGACACAGTGGCGTGCGGCTGACGCTGGTCGAGGCGGACCGCCTCGCCCGCCTGGTCGGCAAGGCGGTGCGCCATCAGGGCGTCGTGGCGCGCGTGAAACCCGTCGTGCTCAGTCACTCGCTCGACGACATTCTCGAACGCCGGGCGGGTCCGCCCTTGCTCGTGGTGCTCGACGGCATCACCGATCCGCACAACCTCGGCGCAATCCTGCGTTCCGCAGACGCCTTCGGTGCCGACGCCGTGATCGCACCCAAGGACAACGCCGTCGGCATCAATGCCACGGTCGAGAAGGTGGCATGCGGCGCGGCCGAGACGGTGCCCTATCTCATGGTTACCAACCTTGCGCGAACCCTTGCCGAGATCAAGGAACACGACATCTGGGTCATCGCCGCCGACATGGCTGGCAACAAGCCGATTTCCGACGTGGACGCCACCCTGGGCGTCGCCTGGGTACTGGGTGCCGAAGGCACCGGCATCCGCCGCCTGGTCAAGGAAACCTGCGATGACGTGGCGCGCATCCCGATCGGCGGAACGGTAGAGAGCCTGAACGTGTCGGTGTCGGCGGCGCTCTGCCTGTATGAAACCATGCGCCAGCGCACGCCCGGGAGGCCGTGAATCGATCTGCTGCGCACCCCGATGGCCGCGTTGCAGGGTGCCCGCGCCGCAGGAACCGGCCCGTGCGCGACGATTGCCCGGCCCTGTTCAGTGAACGACGTCGTTGCGATGGCGTAGCCAGAGCAGCGCCATGACCGAACTGATGAAAAGGCCGAATACCCAGACGATGGTGTGGATGTGCCAACCGGCGCGCACCATCAGCGCGTAGGCGCCGGAAAGCAGCAGGATGCTGATGTTTTCGTTGAAATTCTGCTGCGCGATCGAGTGCCCTGCGCCCATCAGCAGGTGACCCCGGTGCTGCAGGAGGGCGTTCATCGGCACCACGAAGTAGCCCGCCAGCACGCCGGCCAGCGTGAGCAGGAACAGCGCCGGGACAAGGCTCTCCACCCAGATCAGCGCGATCGGTACGAAGCCGAGCAGGATCCCCGCGGGCAACACCCGGATGGCGCCGGTGAGCGGCACGAAGCGGCCGGCCAGGACGGAGCCGATGGCGATGCCGAAGGCGGTGGCGGCGGTGAGCTGCGTGGCCTGGTCCAGTCCATAGTGCAGGTTGAGCGCGGCCCAGGCGATGATGAGCAGCCGCAGCGTCGCGCCTACGCCCCAGAACAGCGTCGTCACCGCAAGCGACACCTGGCCGAGCGGGTCGCGCCACAGCAGCAGGAAGCTGTGCCAGAAATCGTGCATGAGAAAGCGCGGTGACCGGCTCGGCAGGCGGTGGTCGATCGGCAGCCGCGGAATGCAGAGGTTGACCAGCGCAGCCGCGAGGTACAGGCCGGTGATCGCGACGATGGCAAACTTGGGCGCGATCAGCACGCCCGCCAGACCGATGTGCGCGAGCGCCGATTGCGCCAGCGCCGGATTGATGAGGGCGCCGCCGACGATGGCACCGAGCACGATCGCGGCGACGGTCGTACCTTCCATCCAGCTATTGGCGACGACCAGCTTTTCGGGCGGCAGAAGCTCGGTGAGGATGCCGTACTTGGCGGGCGAATACATCGCCGCGCCGATGCCGACCAGGGCGTATGCCCAGAGCGGGCCCAGTCCCGCCAGCATCGCGAGGCAGCCGGCGAATTTCACGGCGTTGGCGATGAACATCACGCGGCCCTTGGGCAGGGCGTCGGCAAACGGTCCGACCAGCGGCGCCAGGACGATGTAGGCAATGACGAAGACGGTTTGCAGAAGCGGCGAATGCCAGGCTGGGGCGGCAAAAAACGTCAGCAGGCCGATGGCCGCGAACAGCAGGGCGTTGTCTGCCAGCGCGGACAGAAACTGGGCCAGCAGGATGGTGTAGAACGTTCGATTCAAAAGCGGTCGGCGTGCGGAAAAAGACTGCGGAGTCTATTTTGTCGGCGCGAAAAAGCCTGTGGTATCAATGAGCTGCACCTGTGGCGGTTCCCTCGCGCGGGGGTTTGTGGTTCAATAAAATTCTTTGTTGACCCGGGGGCAGAATTTATGGCCGACCGCAGACTGCAGGTATTCTACACCGTCTCCAAACAGCTCAGCTTCACGCGCGCCGCCGATATCCTCTACATGACGCAGCCGGCCGTGACCTTTCAGGTCAAGCAGCTGGAAGAGCACTTCAATACCCGGCTGTTCGAGCGCAGCCACGGCAAGATTTCGCTGACGCCCGTGGGCGAGCTGGTGATGAGCTATGCCGAGCGCATCCTGGCCTTGAACAGCGAAATGGAGGCGCGGGTGGGCGAGATGACGGGCCAGGTCAGCGGGCCGTTGATGATCGGCGCCTCGACGACCATCGCCGAATATCAACTGCCGCGCATTCTGGGCGAATTCAAGGAGCATTTCCCGCAGGTTCAGGCGCGCCTCACGGTGGCGAACTCGGAGACCATCGTCTCCAAGGTGGCAGACCACTCGCTCGACGTCGGTCTCATCGAGGCGCCGTCGCACAACCCGCATTTGACGACGCTGGCGTGCTGCGAAGACGAGCTGGTGATGATCTGCCCGCCCGACCATCCCCTGGCCAGAAAGCCGCGCGTGACCGCCAGCGAGATCGCCGAGCAGGCTTATGTCTCGCGCGAACACGGCTCCGGAACGCGTGAAGTGATCGACGAATTCTTCAAGGCCAACGGCGTCAATCCGGACGACCTGGCGATCCAGATGGAGCTCGGCAGCCGGGAAGCGATCAAGGGCGCGGTCGAGGCCGGCCTTGGCGTCGCCGTGATGTCGGCGTCGACGGTGGTCAAGGAGCTGCAGCTCGGCTCGCTGGTGGCCGTGCCGCTCGATCCGCCGCTCACCCGTCAGCTCTCGCTGGTGTACGCGCCGGAAAAGTTTCGCGGCAAGTTGCTGAACGCCTTCATCGAATTCGTTGCCAGGAAGTTCGCGCAGTGCAGCGTCGGCGAACCGCCCGCGAAGCGGGTCACCCGGGGACGCTCACGCGCATGAGCGGACGCAGCCGGCTGCTGAAGCTTTATGCGGCGCTCTCCGCGCCGCGGCAGCAGGCCTTGCTGGAGTATGCGGAATTCCTCGCCGCCAAGGAGCCTGCGCGGGTGCAGGCGGTGGCGGGCGAGCCGCTGCCGATCCCGCGCCCCGACGAGGAAAGTGTCGTCAAGGCCATCCAGCGTCTGACCCGTACCTACCCGATGCTCGATGGCAAGGGGGTCCTTCACGAGGCGTCGGCGCAGATGTCGCGCCATCTGTTGCAAGGCGTGCCTGCACGCGAGGTCATCGACGCGCTGGAAGCGATTTTCCGGCGCCATTTCGACGCCTGGGCGGCGGAAAACGTGGCGCCGGTCAGGTCCGGCGAACCCTGACGATCAGGTCGATGCCTTCGGTGGTCATGCCGGGCGGCAGCGCCGGAAGGCCGCTGATGTGGACGTCGCTGGCGTCGATATCGGAAAGCCTGCCGCTGTCGACCTCGTACAGATGGAAGTGCGGCGTGGTGTTGGGGTCGTAGAAGACCTTGTTCGGATCGACGATGACTTCGCGGATCAGACCCTTCTCGGTGAACAGGTTGAGCGTGTTGTAGACCGTCGCCTTGGATGTTTCGCAATGCCGCGAGTTGACGATGGCCATGACCTGGTCGGCCGAAAGGTGCTCTTGGTGCGAGAACAGGGCGAATGCGATCTCGATCCGCTGGTGGGTCGGATTGATGTCGTGCCGGCGCAGGAGCTCGGGCATGTTTTCGCGCGCGTAGGTCATGAAATCATCATAAACTCCGATCTGGACTTTGTCTAACCCCCGGACAGGGTATCGGGCGTCGCGTGGCCGGCATGAGCGGGCGGCGCGGCAAAAACGCTACAATCCGCTTTTGCCCCGGATGAACTTCTGCAATGCTCACGATCACCCGCCTTGACAGCACCCAGGCCGATTTTGCCGCGCGCCTCGACCGTCTGCTGCAGTTCGACGACGCGGCCGATACCGCGATCGAGACCGCGGTTGCCGCCATCCTCGCCGACGTGCGGGCGCGCGGCGACGCCGCGGTGCTCGAGTACACCGCGCGTTTCGATCGTCTGCACGCCGATTCGGTGGCCGGCCTGGAGCTTGCCCCTTCGCGCCTACAGGCGGCGCTGGCAGGCTTGCCCGGCGAGACGCGCGAAGCGCTCGATGCCGCCGCCGAGCGCATCCGTCGCTATCACCAGCACCAGGTGCAGACATCCTGGAGCTACACCGAGGCGGACGGCACGCTTCTCGGGCAGATGATCACGCCGCTCGACCGCGTCGGCTTGTATGTTCCCGGCGGCAAGGCGGCGTATCCGTCGTCGGTCCTGATGAACGCCATTCCTGCCCGTGTGGCCGGCGTGGAAGAGCTCATCATGGTGGTGCCCACCCCCGACGGCGAGCAAAACCCGCTGGTGCTGGCGGCGGCGGCGATCGCTGGCGTCGATCGCGTCTTCACCGTCGGCGGCGCGCAGGCGGTGGCCGCGCTCGCCTACGGGACCGAGACGGTGCCGCAGGTGGACAAGATCGTCGGTCCCGGCAATGCCTATGTCGCCGCGGCCAAGCGTCGCGTGTTCGGCACCGTCGGCATCGACATGATCGCCGGTCCCTCGGAAATCCTGGTGATCGCGGACGGCACGACGCCCCCCGACTGGGTCGCGATGGACCTTTTCTCGCAGGCCGAGCACGACGAGATGGCGCAGTCCATTCTGCTCTCGCCGGACGCCGCCTATCTCGATGCGGTGGCACGGTCGATCGACCGGCTGCTGGGCGAAATGCCGCGCAGCGCGGTGATCCGCACCTCGCTCGGCAACCGCGGCGCGCTCATCCGGACGCGCGACCTCGCGGAAGCGTGCGCGATCGCCAACCACATCGCGCCCGAGCACCTCGAACTGTCGGTGGCGGACGCGGAAGCCCTGCTGCCGCGTTTGCGCCATGCCGGCGCGATCTTCATCGGCAAGCACACGTGCGAGGCGCTGGGCGATTACTGCGCCGGTCCCAATCACGTCCTGCCGACGTCGCGTACCGCGCGCTTTTCGTCGCCGCTCGGGGTGTACGACTTCCAGAAGCGCACCAGCCTGATCCACGTTTCGCCCGCCGGCGCACAGACCCTGGGGCGCATCGCCGCGACCCTGGCGGAAGGCGAAGGATTGCAGGCCCACGCGCGCTCGGCGCAGTTGCGCTTCGAACACAAATGAGCCGCTACTGGAGCGAGGTGGCGCGCCGGCTCGAGCCCTATGTGCCGGGCGAGCAGCCGCGGTTTCCCAATCTCGTCAAGCTCAATACCAACGAGAACCCCTACGGCCCCAGCCCGCGTGCGATCGAGGCGCTGCAGCGCGCGGCGAACGCGGATCTGCGTCTCTATCCGGATCCCGATTCCACGCGGCTGCGCGAGTCCATCGCGGCGTTTCACGGCGTGTCTGCCGACCAGGTCTTCGTCGGCAACGGCTCGGACGAGGTCCTCGCGCACGCCTTTCTCGCGCTGCTCAAGCACGCTGCGCCGATCCTGTTCCCCGACGTCACCTACAGCTTCTACCCGGTATATTGCGGGCTGTACGGCATCGCGTATCGCGAGGTGCCGCTCGCGAGCGACTTTTCCATTCGCGTCGAGGATTACCGGCCGCCCAACGGCGGCATCATCTTTCCCAACCCCAACGCGCCGACCGGCCGCCTGCTCGCGCTCGCCGACGTTGAACACATCGTTGCCGCCAACCCGCAAGCCGTCGTCGTCGTCGACGAGGCGTATATCGACTTCGGCGGCGAATCGGCAATCCCCCTCATCCACCGTCACCCCAACCTGCTGGTCGTGCGCACGCTGTCCAAGTCGCACGGGCTGGCGGGCCTGCGGGTCGGCTACGCGGCCGGGGATGCGGCGCTCATCGCCGCGCTGGCGCGGGTCAAAGACAGCTTCAATTCGTATCCGCTCGACCGCCTGGCGCAGGCGGGTGCAAGCGCCGCGATCGAAGACCGGGATTACTTCGACGCCATGCGGGCCAAGGTCATTGCCAGCCGCGAGCGCCTCGTCGCGGGGCTGGGGGCGTTGGGCTTCGACGTCGTGCCGTCGGCCGCCAACTTCGTTTTCGCGCGCCATCCGGCCATGCCGGGCGGCGAACTCGCCGCACGCCTGCGCGAGCAGGGCATCATCGTGCGCCATTTCCGCAAACCCGCGCGCATCGATCCGTTCGTGCGCATCACCGTCGGCACCGATGCGCAATGCGACGCCCTGCTGGGCGCGCTCGGTGCGCTGTTCGCGCGCGCTGCGGGTTAGAATAACCCCCTGCATTTCTCGCCTCCACCCCATGCGTTCCGCACACGTTGACCGCAACACCCTGGAAACCCGCATTTCCGTTGGCATCGACCTCGACGGCAGCGGCGTCTCCCAGCTCGACACCGGCGTCCCTTTTCTGGATCACATGCTCGACCAGATCGCCCGCCACGGGCTCATCGATCTCGAGGTCCGCGCGCAGGGCGACACGCACATCGACGATCACCACACGGTCGAGGATGTGGGCATCACCCTCGGTCAGGCGTTCGCGCAGGCGCTCGGCGACAAGAAGGGCATCCGCCGTTACGGCCATGCCTACGTGCCGCTCGATGAGGCCCTGTCGCGCGTGGTCATCGACCTTTCCGGTCGGCCCGGGCTCGACTATCACGTCGACTACACCCGCGCGCGCATCGGCGCGTTCGATGTCGATCTGTTCCTGGAATTCTTTCGTGGTTTCGTCAACCACGCCGGCGTGACCCTGCATATCGACAACCTGCGCGGCATCAATGCCCATCACCAGGCCGAAACGATCTTCAAGGCGTTCGGCCGCGCCCTGCGCATGGCGGTCGAGTTCGATCCGCGCGCGAAAGACAGCCTGCCTTCGACGAAAGGGGCGCTGTGAACGCCGATATCGCCGTCATCGATTACGGCATGGGCAATCTGCGCTCGGTCTCGAAAGCGATCGAGCACGTCGCGCCAGGCGCCAGGGTGGTGGTGACCTCCGATCCCGCCGTCATCGCCCGCGCGGGCCGCGTCGTGTTCCCGGGGCAGGGGGCGGCACCCGACTGCATGCGCGAGATCGCCGCGCGCGGCCTGGTCGAGGTGATCCGTGACGCCGCGCTGGGCAAGCCATTTCTCGGCATCTGCATGGGGTTGCAGGTGCTGTTCGAACACAGCGAGGAGGGCGACACGCCCTGCCTGGGGATACTCCCGGGACGGGTGCGGCGCTTTCCGGCTGACGCCATGCACGACGCTGACGGCAACCGCCTCAAGGTGCCGCACATGGGCTGGAACAACGTCCATCAGGCGATGGCGCATCCGTTGTGGGCGGGCATCGACGACGGCGAGCGGTTCTATTTCGTGCACAGCTATTTCGTGGAACCGGCGCACAGCGACATCGTCGCGGGTTTCACGCATTACCCTTTCGCGTTTACGTCGGCCGTGGCTTCGCATACACTCTTTGCCGTGCAGTTCCATCCCGAAAAAAGCCACAAGGCCGGGCTGGCGCTTCTCGGCAATTTCGTCAACTGGGCTCCCGAAACGTCGCCATCCCCCCGTGAAACCCGCGGCGCCGCGTGCGCCTGATCCGCTCCGAACATCATGCTCATCATTCCCGCCATCGACCTCAAAGACGGCCAGTGCGTTCGCCTCGAACAGGGCGAAATGAATTCCGCCACGGTGTTCTCCGAAGATCCGGTCGCGATGGCGCTGCACTGGAAATCGCTGGGGGCGCGCCGCCTGCATCTGGTGGACCTGAACGGCGCCTTCGCCGGCAAGCCGGTCAACCACGCGGCGATCAGCGCCATCGTCGACGCGGTGGGCGACATGCCGGTGCAGCTCGGCGGCGGGATCCGCGATCTCGAGACCATCGAGCGTTATCTCGATGACGGCGTGCGCTACGTCATCATCGGCACGGCAGCGGTGAAGAATCCGGGCTTTCTGCACGAAGCCTGCGACGCCTTCCCCGGCCATGTCATGGTCGGCCTCGACGCCAGGGACGGCAAGGTCGCCGTCGAAGGCTGGTCCAAACTCACCGGTCACGACGTCATCGATCTCGCAAAGCGTTTCGAGGGCTATGGCGTCGAGGCGGTCATCTATACCGACATCGGCCGCGACGGCATGCTCACCGGCGTCAACGTCGAGGCCACGCAGCGCCTCGCCCAGGCGTTGACGATCCCGGTCATCGCCAGCGGCGGTGTAACCAATCTGGACGACGTGCGGGCCGTCTCCGCGGTCGCCAAGGATGGCATCATCGGCGTCATCACCGGGCGCGCGATCTACCAGGGAACGCTCGATTTCGCCGCGGCGCAGAAACTGGCTGACGAGCTCGCCGGCGGCGTTTTCGGCGTCTGAAGCATGCTCGCCAAACGCATCATCCCCTGTCTCGACGTCACCCACGGGCGGGTCGTCAAAGGCGTCAATTTCGTCGCGCTGCAGGATGCCGGCGACCCGGTCGAAATCGCGCGCCGCTACAACGAGGCGGGCGCCGATGAACTGACTTTTCTCGACATCACCGCGAGTTCGGACGAACGCGACCTCATCCTGCATATCGTCGAGGCGGTCGCATCCGAGGTCTTCATTCCGCTCACCGTTGGCGGCGGCGTGCGCGAGGTGGGCGATGTGCAGCGCCTGCTCAACGCGGGCGCCGACAAGGTCAGCATCAACACCTCGGCGGTTCTCAATCCGCAACTCGTCGCCGACGCCGCGGGGCGTTACGGCAGCCAGTGCATCGTCGTCGCGATCGACGCCAAGCGCGTCGGTGATCACTGGGAAGTGTTCACCCACGGTGGGCGGCGAGCCACCGGCCTGGATGCCGTCGAATGGGCGCAAAGGATGGAAACGCTGGGTGCCGGCGAACTGCTCCTGACCTCGATGGACCGCGACGGCACCAAGAGCGGTTTCGATCTCGATCTCACGCGCACCATCGCCGATGCGGTCGACGTGCCCATCATCGCCAGCGGCGGCGTCGGCAACCTCCAGCATCTGGTCGATGGCGTGAAGGAGGGCCACGCCGATGCGGTGCTCGCGGCGAGCATCTTCCATTTCGGCGAGTTCGGTATCGACGAGGCCAAGCGTTTCATGCGCGAGCAGGGCATCGAGGTGCGGTTGTGAACTGGCTCGACGAAGTCAAATGGAATGCCGACGGCCTGGTGCCGGCGATCGCGCAGGACGCGGTCAACGGCGACATCCTCATGGTCGCATGGATGAACCGCGCGGCGCTCGAGGAAACCGCGCGCACCCGGCGCGCCGTGTATTTTTCGCGTTCGCGCGGCAAGCTGTGGCGCAAGGGCGAGGAATCCGGCCACGTGCAGCACGTGCACGGCATCTTTCTCGACTGCGACGGCGACGTCGTGCTGCTCGAGGTCGAACAAACCGGCGGCATCGCCTGTCACACCGGCAGGCGCTCGTGTTTCTTCAGGAAGCTCGAAGACGGTGGCTGGCAGACCGTGGCCCCCGTCCTCAAGGATCCGAACGAGATCTACCACACATGAACGACATTCTCGACCGCCTCGCCGACGTTCTCGAGGCGCGCAAGCGCGCATCGCCCGAGAGTTCCTACGTGGCGCGTCTGTACGCCAAGGGGATCGACGCCATCCTGAAGAAGATCGGCGAGGAGGCCACGGAGACGGTCATGGCGGCGAAAGATGGCGACGACGCACGCATCGTCTGCGAGGTCGCGGATTTATGGTTCCACACGCTGGTTCTGCTCGCCGAGCGCGGCTTGCGGCCGGCGGACGTGCTGGCCGAGCTGCAACGCCGCGAAGGCCTCTCGGGTCTCGTCGAGAAAGCCAGCCGCAAGGAGAACCCGCATGAGTGAGTGCATTTTCTGCAAGATCGTCGCCGGTGCGGTGCCGGCCAGGAAGGTCTACGAGGACGAGGACGTGCTCGCCTTTGACGACATCCACCCCTTCGCACGGGTCCATTTCCTGATCATTCCGAAAGCCCATATCGCGTCGCTTGCCGATTGTGGGAGCGAGCATCAGGCGATTCTGGGTAAAATGCTCCTGCTCGCACCGCGCCTGGCACGCGAGCAAGGGCTCGACGCCGGATTCAAGACGCTCATCAACACCGGGCGTGGCGGCGGACAGGAAGTCTTTCACCTGCACATCCACGTATTCGGCGGCGGCGAGCCCGCGTCGCGCCACCACAACTGAGGAGAACATCATGGGTAGCTTCAGCATCTGGCATTGGCTGATCGTTCTGGTCATCGTGCTTCTGATCTTCGGCACCAAAAAGCTGCGCAACATCGGCAGCGACCTGGGCGGCGCGGTCAAGGGCTTCAAGGAAGGCATGAAGGAAGACGCGCCCAAGCTTGGCGACTCGGCCGAAGCGCGCACCATCGACGCAGAAGTCAAGGACAAGCAGAATTCCTGACAAAAGGACTCAGGCGTGAGGATTCGGGATTCAGGCGATGAGCGGCTTGCGGCCGCGCCCCTGATTCCGGGCCTCCGATCCCTGCCCTGACATGTTCGACATCGGTTTTTCTGAACTCCTCGTCATCGGGGTCGTCGCGCTGATCGTCATCGGCCCGGAGCGGCTGCCGAAGGTGGCGCGTGCCGCCGGCCATCTCCTGGGACGCTTCCAGCGCTACGCCGCGAGTGTCAAGGCCGACATCAGCCGCGAGATGGAGCTCGACGAGCTGCGGCGCGCCGGTCAGACATTCAAGGAGTCGGTCGAGTCGGCCGCCCGTGGCGTCGAGCGCGAGGCGAGCGCGGTGGATGAGCATCTCAAGGCCGAGGTCGGGCACGTGGAAAAAGTCCTGGCGGCGCTGAACACGTCGGTCGACGTCGCAGCGCTACCTGACCCCGCACATGGCCAGCGCGAGCCCGAGGAGACGCCCCCGGCGACGCCGCCGGGCACGCCGGCTGCGGTGGTCGAGCACGCCACGCCGCAAGACAAGCCGACCGGACCGGGTGCAGCATGAGCGAACCGGCGTCGAGCGAAGAGACCTTCATTTCCCATCTGATCGAGCTGCGCGACCGGCTGTTGCGCGTGGTCCTGGCGATCATCGTCGTATTCGTGGTGCTGTTTCCCTGGGCGCAGGATCTCTACGCGGTGCTCGCCAAACCCCTGCTGGCGGCGCTGCCCCGCGGCGGGCAAATGATCGCGACCGAGGTCATCACGCCTTTCATCGTGCCGGTCAAGGTGGCGCTGATGACGGCCTTTCTCATCACCCTGCCGCACACGCTCTATCAGGCGTGGGCTTTCGTTGCGCCCGGCCTGTACCAGCACGAAAAGAAGCTCGCGGCGCCGCTGGTCGCGTCCAGCGTGATCCTTTTTTTTACCGGGATGGCTTTTGCCTATTTCCTGGTCTTTCCGGTGGTGTTCGGCTTCATCGTCAAGGTCGCGCCGACGGGCGTTGCGGTGATGACCGACATCGGCAAGTACCTGGATTTCGTTCTCACCCTCTTCATCGCTTTCGGCGTCACGTTCGAAGTGCCCATCGCGGTGATCCTGCTCGTCAAGATGGGCATGGTCAGCGTTGCCAAACTGCGCGAGATCCGCCCCTACGTCATCGTCGGCGCGTTCGTCATCGGCGCGATTTTCACCCCGCCGGACGTGGTTTCGCAGATCATGCTCGCGGTGCCGCTGTGGCTGCTCTACGAGATCGGCATCCTCGTCGCCGCCATGCTCGCCAAGCCCCCGGCGCCAGGCGCGAGCGACTTCACCCCCTTGAGCGAGGCGGAAATGGAAGCCGAGCTCGACCGCATCGAATCCGAGCAGAACGCCAAGAAGTAACGCACCACAAGAGTGCGTCATGGCCTCCGATGCACCTATAGGGTGCCGACGCTTCTGCCTGATTGCCGAAAACCGCTTGGAAAACAAGTCGCATGCTTCCTGGAACGGCTCTTGCTAAGCGTTTCCGGATTGATTTGGCGAGGACGGAAAATTGAGTACCGCTGGTGACACGCTGTTCATCCTCCTGGGCGCGATCATGGTTCTGGCGATGCACGCCGGGTTTGCCTTTCTCGAGGTGGGCACGGTGCGCAAGAAGAACCAGGTCAATGCGCTGGTGAAGATCCTGACCGATTTCTGTGTCTCGACCATAGCCTATTTTTTCATCGGCTATGCGCTCGCGTACGGGATCGGGTTCTATGCCGGGGCCGATGCGCTGGCCGCCAAACATGGCTATGAACTGGTCAAGTTTTTCTTCCTGCTGACCTTCGCGGCGGCGATCCCGGCGATCGTCTCGGGCGGCATTGCCGAGCGTGCCCGCTTCCATCCGCAACTGGCCGCGACCTTCGTGCTGGTGGGCGTGTTCTACCCGTTTTTCGAGGGGATCGCGTGGAACGGCAATCTCGGGCTGCAGGCGTGGCTGCAGGCGACCTTCGGCGCGAAGTTCCATGACTTTGCGGGCTCGGTCGTCGTGCATGCCTTTGGCGGGTGGGTCGCGCTGGCGGCGGTGCTGCTGCTCGGTCCGCGCCGTGGCCGCTATACCCGGGACGGCATGATTTCCGCGCACCCACCGTCCAACATCCCCTTTCTCGCCCTGGGTGCGTGGATTCTCACCGTCGGCTGGTTCGGTTTCAATGTCATGTCGGCGCAGACGCTCGATGCCATTTCCGGCCTGGTTGCGGTCAATTCGCTGATGGCGATGGTGGGCGGAACGCTCGCGGCGCTGGTCGTCGGACGCAACGACCCGGGTTTCATCCACAACGGCCCACTCGCCGGCCTTGTCGCGGTCTGTGCCGGGTCCGACCTCATGCACCCGATCGGTGCACTCGTCACCGGTGCGGTTGCCGGGGCGTTGTTCGTGGTGATGTTCATGGTCACCCAGAACAGGTGGAAAATCGACGACGTGCTCGGCGTCTGGCCGCTGCATGGTCTGTGCGGTGCCTGGGGCGGGCTTGCGGCGGGGATTTTCGGCACCCGCGCACTGGGTGGGCTCGGCGGCGTGAGCCTGCTCGCGCAAGGCATCGGCACGCTGGTGGGCATCAGCGTCGCGCTGGTCGGGGGCGCGGCCGTGTACGGCCTGTTGAAGGCCACGGTCGGTATCCGCCTCGATCCGGAAGCCGAATTCAACGGCGCGGACCTCAGCATCCACAAGGTATCCGCGACTGCGGAGCGCGAAACGAGCTGGTGAGCCGGCGGCCTGTCGGACGCGCGTCAGACAGGCTGCGCGGCGGGGCTGTAGAGCAGGAACACCGTCGGCTGGCGCGGGGCATCCCAGCGGCGTGTACGCCATTCCGAGATCGGCGCGGTGTAGAGCATCGGCCTGTCGCCCATCAGGCCGCTGGCGATGCAAACCAGCGTCGTATCATGACAGGCGGCGAGCAGGGCTTCGAACAGCGCCGCATTGCGGTAGGGCGTTTCGATGCACAGTTCGGTTTCGTCGTCGCGTCGTGAGCGGGTTTCGAGGCGCCTGATCGCGCTGAGCCGCGCCTGGCGGTCGACGGGCAGATAGCCATGGAAGGCGAAGCGCTGGCCGTTGAGGCCCGAGCCCATGAGCGCGAGCAGGAGCGCGGACGGGCCCACCAGCGGCACGACGCCGATGCCCTCGCGGTGTGCGAGACGCGTCAGCGCCGCGCCGGGGTCGGCGATACCCGGGCAGCCAGCCTCCGACATCAGGCCGACGTCGAACCCCTGCCGCAATGGCTCCAGCAGCGCGTCGAGTTCGTCTGCCCGCGTGTGTTCGGACAGCGCCAGCATGCAAGTCTCCTGCAGCGGGCGCGGGTAGCCCATCCGCTTGAGCGCGGCGCGCGCGGTCTTGGCATTTTCGACGATGAATACCGTGAGCGCCCTGACCACTTCCAGCGTCCCGGCGGGCAGTGCCCATTCCACGGGCGTGTCCGCGATCGGCGTCGGGATCAGGTAGAGGCGGGCCACAGCAGCGGGTCGATGCCTTCGGCGAGCAGCATGTCGGTGAGCGCGATCAACGGCAGGCCGACGAGCGCATTGGGATCGGGCGTGTCGTAGCGCGCGATGAGCGCGATGCCGAGACCTTCGGAGCGCGCCGATCCCGCGCAGTCGTAGGGCTGCTCCTTTTCCAGGTAGCGCGTGATCTGGCGGTCGGTGAGCGGCCGGATGTGGACCACGGTCGGCACGTCGCGCAGCTGCGCGTTGCCGGTGCGGCTGTTGAGAAGGCATAGCGCGGTGTGAAACACCATCGCGCGTCCCTGCATCTTCTTCAGCTGGGCAAAGGCATTGGCGAAATTGCCCGGCTTGCCGAGTTGCTCGGCGCCGAGCATCAGAACCTGGTCCGAGCCGATGATGAGGGCATCGGGAAAGGACGCGGCGACGGCGCGCGCTTTCTCCTCGGCCAGCCGCAGCGCGGTGGCGCTCGGCGTCTCGTCGGGGCGCGGGGTTTCGTCGACCGCGGGGGCCGCGACCTCGAAGGGAATGGAAAGGCGCGCCAGCAGGTCGCGGCGGTAGCGCGAGGTGGATGCGAGGACGAGCTTCATTCGGGTTGGATCTCCAGGAGCGCCATGTCGGGGGTCACGCTGTCGCCCTTTTTCGCGAAGATGTTGATGACGGTTCCGGAAATGGCGGCCTGGACCTCGTTTTCCATTTTCATCGCTTCGACGACGAGAACCGGGTCACCCGCCTTGACCTTCTGGCCCACCGTCACCAGCACGTCGACGATGTTGCCGGGCATGGGTGCCGTGACGTGGCCGCGGTGCGTCGGTCGCGGTTTGCCGGCGGCCGGGGTGGCGCCGCCTTGCGCGGCGGGTGCCGCGCCGTTGTCGGCGACTTCGACCTGATGAAGCGCCTCGATCCAGACTTCCTCGGTCACGCCATCGACCGCGACGAAATAGGGCCGCAAGGTTTCGGCCGCGCGCCCGCTGCCGGCGATCTTGATGTGGTACGTCTCGCCGTGCAGCGTGACCCTGAACTCGTCCGCTGCGACGTGCGGCGCGGCGGCCGGCTGTCGTGCCGCGGGGGGCAGCAAGGGCTCCGGTTCCAGTCGGCCCGCCGCGCGCTCCTGCAGGAAACGCTTGCCCAGTTCCGGGAACATGGCATAGGTCAGCACGTCTTCCTCGGCGCGCGCCAGGTCGTGGATCTCGCTCGCCAGGCGGTCCAGTTCGTCGGGCAGCAGGTCGGCGGGCCGGCAGGTCGTGACGTCCGCATCGCCGATGGCGAGCTTGCGCACTTCCTCGTTGACGGGGCCTGGCGCCTTGCCGTAACGGCCTTGCAGGTAGAGCTTGACTTCGTTGGTGACCGACTGGTAACGCGCGCCGGTCAGCACGTTGAGCACCGCCTGCGTGCCGACGATCTGCGAGGTCGGCGTGACCAGCGGCGGATAGCCGAGGTCGGCGCGCACCCTGGGAATTTCCGCCAGCACCGCGTCCATGCGGTCGAGTGCGCCCTGTTCCTTCAACTGGTTGGCAAGATTGGAGATCATCCCGCCCGGCACCTGGTTGACGAGAACGCGCGTATCGGTGCCCGTGAACTCCGACTCGAATTGCCAGTATTTCTTGCGCACTTCCCTGAAATAGGCGGAAATCTCTTCCAGGAGGGGCAGCGCAAGCCCGGTGTCGTGCGGCGTGCCGGCCAGTGCGGCGACCAGGCTTTGCGTGGCCGGATGGCTCGCACCTTCGGCGAAGGCGGCGATCGCCGTATCGACGACCGAGGCGCCGGCTTCGATGGCTTTCAGATGCGCCATGTGGGCGAGTCCCGACGTGGCGTGGCTGTGCGTGTGGACCGGCAGCCCGGTCGCCTCGATGATGGCGCGCACCAGGTCGAATGCGGCGGACGGCGTGAGCAATCCCGCCATGTCCTTGATGGCGATGCTATCGGCCCCCATCTCGGCGAGCTCGCGCGCCAACGCGACGAAGTAGGGCAGGTCGTGCACCGGGCTCGTCGTGTAGCAGATCGCGCCCTCTGCGTGGCGACCGGCGGCCTTGACGGCAGCAATGGCGACGGCGAGGTTGCGGGCATCGTTCATGGCGTCGAAGACGCGGAACACATCCACGCCGTTGTCGGCCGATTTCTGCACGAAGGCGCGCACCACGTCGTCGGAATAATTGCGGTAGCCCAACAGGTTCTGGCCGCGCAGCAGCATCTGGATGCGGCTGTTGGGCAGTGCGCGGCGCAGCTTGCGCAGACGCTCCCACGGATCCTCGCGCAGGAAGCGCACGCAGGCATCGAAAGTCGCGCCGCCCCAGGCTTCCAGCGACCAGAAGCCGGCCGCGTCGAGCTTGCCGCAGATGGGCAGCATGTCCTCGGTGCGCAGGCGGGTGGCGATCAGCGACTGGTGGCCGTCGCGCAGAACGAGTTCGGTGATGTGTACCTTGCCCATGTCAAAGTCCCTGGTGTGCGGCGATGGCGGCGGCGATGGCCGCGGCGACGACCTCCGGCGGTTTCTTCTCGGTGTAGCGGACCAGTTCCGGATGCGCGTCGACGAAGCCGGTGTTGAAACGCGCGCTCCTGAACTCGGGATTTTTGAGGATTTCCTGATAATAGGGGATGGTCGTCTTGACCCCATACACCAGCATGTCGGCCAGCGCCCGCCGGCCGCGCTCGACCGCCGAGGCCCAGGTGAGATTCCACACCGTGAGCTTGGCGCACATCGAGTCGAAGTACGGCGGGATCACGTAGTCGGTGTAGATCGCCGCGTCCACCCGCACGCCGGGGCCGCCGGGCGAGTAGTAGCGGGTGATGCGGCCGAGGCTGGGCAGGAACTCGTTCTTCGGATCCTCGGCGTTGATGCGGAACTCGATGGCGTAGCCACGGTGGCTGATCTCGTCCTGCCGGTATTGCAGGGGGAGTCCGGAGGCGATGCGGATCTGTTCCTGGACGATGTCGACGCCGGTGATCGCTTCGGTGATCGGGTGTTCGACCTGCAGGCGCGTGTTCATTTCCATGAAATAGAACTGGTTCTCGGCGTCGAGCAGGAATTCCACCGTGCCGGCGTTGACGTAGCCGACCGCCTTGGCGGCGCGCACCGCGAGCTTGCCGATATACTGGCGTTGCGCCTCGGTGAGCTGGGGCGAAGGCGCGATCTCGATCAGCTTCTGGTTGCGGCGCTGGATCGAACAGTCGCGCTCGAACAGGTGGATGACGTTGCCTTGCGTGTCACCGAGGATTTGCACCTCGATGTGCTTGGGATTCAGAACGCATTTTTCGACGAATACCTCGGGCTTGCCGAAGGCCTTGCTGGCCTCCGACACCACGCGGTCGAAATTCTTCACCAGGTCGGCCTCGTTGTCGCAGCGGCGAATGCCGCGGCCGCCGCCGCCGTTGGTGGCCTTGAGCATCACCGGGTAGCCGATGGTCGCGGCGAGCCGGCGCGCTTCTTCGACGCTTTCCAGGTTGTGGTCGGAGCCGGGGACGACCGGAATGCCGGCGGCGAGCATGGCGTTGCGGGCCTGGATCTTGTCACCCATCTTGCGGATCACGTCCGGCGAGGGGCCGATGAAGCGGATGCCGCGGCGCGCGCACAGGCTCGCCAGATCGGGGTTCTCGGACAGGAAGCCATAGCCCGGATGCACGGCGTCGCAGCCGGACGCGGCGGCCAGGTTGACCAGCGTGTGCGGCGAGAGATACCCGAGCACGGGATCGCTGCCGATGTGGTATGCCTCGTCGGCCTTTTTCACGTGCAAGGCGTGACGGTCGGCGTCGGTGTAGATGGCGACCGACTTGATGCCAAGCTCCGCGCAGGCGCGGATGATGCGAACGGCGATTTCCCCGCGGTTTGCGACCAGGATCTTGTTCATCATCGCGGGCCGGGTTTTTGACAAAAAGGACGCGAAATCATATCATCGCCGGCTCATGTTTGACCGGGCCGGTCATGTTCGAAGCGGCGAGCGTCGATCCAGCGCAGTTTTGCAGGCAGTCCGCGGAGTGGGGTATCACCTCGGATCTGGCGGCTTTCCCGCGGCTGGCACAGGAATTCGCCGCCGGTCGGCTGGCCTGCCGGGTGACCGGTCGTGTCGACCGCGACAATGCGCCTGTGCTGCATGTCGAAGTGGACGGCGAAGTGCTGACCACCTGCCAGCGCTGTCTGAATGATCTGGTGCTCGCGCTCGCCATCGAGCGCGACATCCGCCTGGCGTCCAGTGCCGCCGAGCTCGAGCGCTACGAGGCCGACGCCGACTTCGGCGGCGATGTGATTCCGATGCCGGCGCGCTTGAGCCTGATCGAGCTGATCGAGGATGAAGTGCTTCTGGGACTGGCGTTTTCGCCGATGCACGCGCCGGGCGAGTGCGCCTTGCCGGCAAATCTTACGTAAAGGAGTTTGAGAAATGGCTGTTCAGCAGAACAAGAAATCCCCGTCCAAGCGCGGCATGCACCGCGCCCACGACTTCCTCACCAATCCGCCGCTGGCGATCGAACCGACCACGGGCGAGGTGCACTTGCGCCACCACATCAGCCCCAGCGGTTATTACCGCGGCCGCAAGGTCGCGAAGGCCAAGGGCGAATAACGCGCTGCGCGCAGCCCGGCTGCGCGCATTCCGGCTGCATGCGTAACATCACCGTCGCCATCGACGTCATGGGGGGCGACCATGGTCCCCATGTCACGGTTCCCGCCGCCATCCGCTGTCTGGGGCGCAATCCCGACCTCAACATCATCCTCGTCGGTCCGGACGACGTCATCGCCGCGGAGCTGAAGGCGCGCCGGGCGCACGTCGGCCCGCGCCTCATCGTGCGCCACGCCAGCGAAGTCGTGGCGATGGACGAGCCTCCGGCGTCGGCGCTGCGCTACAAAAAGGATTCCTCGATGCGCGTCGCGCTCGATCTGGTGAAATCCGGCGAGGCGGACGCCTGTGTCTCGGCCGGTAACACCGGGGCGCTGATGGCCATTGCGCGCTTCGTGCTGAAGACGCTGCCGGGCATCGACCGGCCGGCCATCGCTTCCCTCATGCCGACCATCAGCGGGCATGGGCTGGTCCTCGATCTGGGCGCCAACGTCGACTGCACCGCCGAGCACCTGTTGCAGTTCGGCATCATGGGCGCCATGCTGGTCTCGGCGGTCGAGAACAAGGCCAATCCGAGTGTCGGTCTCCTCAATATCGGCGAGGAGGACATCAAGGGCAACGATGTCGTCAAGCAGGCCGCCGTGCTGTTGCGCGACAGCCATCTCAACTTTTACGGCAACGTCGAGGGTGACGACATCTTCAAGGGCACGACCGACGTCGTGGTATGCGACGGTTTCGTCGGCAACGTTGCGCTCAAGGCGTCGGAAGGAGTGGCGAAAATGATTTCGGCGACGATCCGGGCGGAATTCCGGCGCAATTTCTGGACTCGCCTGGCCGGGGCGATTGCCATGCCGGTGCTGAGCACCTTCAAGAAACGCCTCGATCCGCGCCGTTTCAACGGCGCAACGCTTCTCGGCCTGCGCGGGGTGGTCGTCAAGAGCCACGGCTCGGCGGACCGCTTCGCTTTCGAACATGCCATCGAGACCGCGATCGGCGAAGTGCGCGGCAATGTGCTCAAGCGCATCACCGAGCAGATGCAGATGTTGCAAAGGGCCGCCGCATGACGACCCACTCGCGCGTCCTGGGGACGGGCTCCTATCTGCCGGAGCGCATCCTCACCAACGCCGACCTCGAAAAGATCATCGACACCAGCGACCAGTGGATCGTCGAACGGACCGGGATTCGCGAGCGCCATATCGCCGCGCCGACCGAAGTCACCAGCGATCTCGCGGTGGCCGCGGCGCGGCGCGCGCTCGATGCGGCCGGCCTCGACGCGAACGCTGTCGACCTGCTGCTGGTTGCGACGACCACGCCCGACCTCGTGTTCCCCAGTACCGCGTGCATCGCGCAGGCCAAACTCGGCATCACCAATACTTGCCCGGCGTTCGACGTGCAGGCGGTGTGCAGCGGCTTCATTTATGCCCTGACGGTGGCGGATCAGTTCATCAGGAGCGGCGCGGCGAAGACCGTGCTGGTGATCGGCGCGGAAACGCTGTCGCGCATCACCGACTGGAATGATCGCGGCAACTGCATTCTCTGGGGCGACGGCGCCGGGGCGGTGGTGCTGGGCGCGTCCGAGGCGCCCGGCATCGTCTCCACACACATCCACGCCGACGGGCGGCACACGGAATTGCTCCGCACGACCGGCGGCGCGTCGACCGGCATGGATGCGGCGCCCGTGATGCGCATGGAAGGTAACGCGGTATTCAAGATGGCGGTCAACACGCTCGACCGCATCGTCGACGAAACGCTCCAGGCCAACGGCATGGAGAAGCGCGACATCGACTGGCTGGTGCCGCACCAGGCGAATATCCGCATCATCAGCGCCACGGCGAAAAAGCTCGGCATGAGCATGGACCGTGTCGTGACCACGGTGGCCGAGCACGGCAACACCTCGGCGGCATCGGTGCCCCTGGCGTTCGACGTGGCCGTGCGTGACGGCCGCATCCGGCGTGGCCAGACCGTGCTCATGGAAGCTTTCGGCGGCGGCTTCACCTGGGGCTCGGCCCTCATTCGTTACTAGGATCCATCGACGTGAAATTCGCGTTCGTTTTCCCCGGTCAGGGGTCGCAGGCGGTCGGCATGATGCAGGGTTTTGCGGATCGCGCCGAAGTGCGCGAGACCTTCGCGGAGGCCGCCGATGCGCTCGGCGAGGACCTCTGGCAACTGGTCGTCGCCGGGCCCGCCGAGAAACTCAACCAGACCGTCAACACGCAGCCCGCGATGCTCGCCGCCGATATCGCCACCTGGCGCGTCTGGCGTAACGCGGGTGGCGCGCTGCCGGTCATCGCCGCCGGTCACAGCCTGGGCGAATACGCGGCACTGGTCGCGGCGGAAGCGCTGGATTTTGGCGACGCGATCCGGCTCGTGCGCCTGCGTGCCGAAGCCATGCAGGCCGCGGTTCCCGAGGGACAGGGGGCCATGGCCGCCATCCTCGGCCTGGACGACGAGACGGTGCGCACGGTGTGCGGGCAAGCCGCGGCCGGCGAGGTGGTCGAGGCGGTGAACCTCAATTCCCCTGGTCAGGTGGTCATCGCCGGACACCGGGACGCGGTGGAGCGCGCCATGGCGCTGGCGAAAGCGGCGGGCGCCAAACGCGCGCTGCCCCTGCCGGTCTCGGTGCCGTCGCATTCGTCGCTGATGCGGCCTGCCGCCGAAAAACTCTCCGCCCACCTCGCGTCACTGACGATCGCCACGCCGCGCTTTCCGGTGCTGCACAACTGCGATGTGACGAGCCATGCCGATGGCGCAGCGATCCGCGATGCCCTCGCGCAACAGTTGTACCGGCCGGTGCGCTGGGTCGAGACGGTGCGTGCGTTGCGCGCCGCCGGCGCCGAGCAACTGGTCGAGTGCGGCCCGGGCAAGGTGCTCGCCGGGCTTGCCAAACGTATCGACGACGCCTTTCCGGCAGCGGCCCTGGTGGACGAGGCGGCGCTGGCGTCATTGCTTTCCGCACAGGACGACATCTCATGCTGAATGGAAAAGTTGCGCTCATCACCGGCGCGAGCCGCGGCATCGGCCAGGCCATCGCCATCGAACTCGCGCGCGCTGGCGCGACCGTGGTCGGCACTGCGACCAGCGAGAACGGCGCTGCCGCCATCTCGGGCTATCTCGCCGCGGCCGGCTTCCAGGGGCAGGGCATGAAACTCGACGTCACCGATGGCGCCGAGGTCGAGGCGGTGGTCGCGGCGATCGGCCAGACGCACGGCGACATCGCCATTCTCGTCAACAATGCCGGCATCACCCGCGACAACCTCCTGATGCGCATGAAGGACGAGGAATGGGAGTCGATCATCGCCACCAACCTGAGTTCGGTATTCCGCCTGTCGCGGGCGGTGCTGCGCGGCATGATGAAGGCGCGCACGGGCCGCATCATCAGCATCGCCTCGGTCGTCGGCGCCATGGGCAACGCCGGGCAGACCAATTACAGCGCGGCCAAGGCCGGCATCATGGGTTTCACCAAGTCGCTGGCGCGCGAGGTCGGCAGCCGCAACATCACGGTCAACTGCGTCGCCCCGGGTTTCATCGATACCGACATGACCCGCGCCCTGCCGGAGGCGCAGCGCCAGGCACTGCTGGCGCACATTCCGCTCGGGCGTCTGGGCAGTGTCGAGGACATCGCGCACGCCGTGGCCTTCCTCGCATCCCCCGCGGCCGCCTACATTACCGGCACGACCCTGCACGTGAACGGCGGCATGTACATGGTCTGAGTAGTCGCACTTTGGTAGAATCACCCCCGCTTTTGACAAGCACTTCAACGAGAGAGGATTGAAAATGGAAATCGAACAGCGTGTTAAAAAAGTCGTCGCCGAACAGCTGGGCGTCAACGAGGCGGATATCAAGAACGAGTCTTCCTTCGTTGGCGATCTGGGCGCCGACTCGCTCGACACCGTGGAGCTGGTCATGGCGCTGGAAGAGGAATTCGGTTGCGAAATCCCGGACGAGGAAGCCGAAAAAATCACCACCGTCCAGCAAGCCATCGATTACGTCAATTCCCACCAGAGCTGAAACGCTCGTCCTGCAAAAGGTCCACCCTTGTCCAAGCGCCGCGTCGTCATCACAGGTCTAGGCATCGTCTCTCCGGTCGGCAATACCGTCGAAGAAGCATGGGGCAACATCGTCGCGGGGCGTTCGGGAATCACGCGCATCACCCGGTTCGATCCCGCGCCCTTCGCCTCGCAGGTGGCGGGTGAAGTCAAGGATTTCGATCCCGGTGCCTATTTGAATCCGAAGGACGCCCGGCGCATGGATCTTTTCATCCAGTACGGCATGGTCGCCGGCATCCAGGCGGTGCGCGATGCCGGGCTGGATACGATCCAGCTCGACCCGGAGCGGATCGGCGTCAACATCGGCTCGGGGATCGGTGGCATCCTGATGATCGAGTCGACCCACAGCGACTATCTGCAGGGTGGCCCGCGCAAGATTTCGCCGTTTTTCATCCCTTCCGCGATCACCAACATGATCGCCGGCCATCTGTCGATCCTGTACGGCTTCAAAGGCCCGAACCTTGCCATGGTGACCGCCTGCACGACCGGGACCCACGCCATCGGCGAATCGGCCCGCCTGATCGAGTATGGCGATGCCGACGTCATGGTCGCCGGCGGTTCGGAAAGCGCGATCACGCCCCTGGCGCTCGGCGGTTTCGGCAACATGAAGGCGCTCACCGGGCGCAATGACGATCCGCAAGGCGCCAGCCGTCCCTGGGACCGCGAGCGCGACGGCTTCATCCTTGCCGAAGGCGCCGGCGTCCTCGTCCTGGAGGAATACGAGCACGCCCGGGCGCGCGGCGCGCGCATCTACGCCGAGGTTGCCGGCTACGGCATGAGTGCCGACGCCAACCACATGACCGCGCCCTGCGAGGACGGCGATGGCGCACGGCGCTGCATGCTCGCAGCGCTGAAGAACGCCGGCCTGGATGCGGACCGCGTCGATTACATCAATGCCCACGGCACGTCGACGCCCCTGGGCGACAAGGCCGAGACCATCGCCGTCAAGCGCGCCCTGGGCGAGCATGCGGGCAAGGTGGCGATGAGCTCGACCAAGTCGATGACCGGCCATCTGCTGGGCGCCGCCGGCGGTGTCGAGGCGCTCTTCACCGCGCTCGCCGTGGCGCACCAAGTCGCGCCGCCGACGATCAATCTGGTCGAGCCGGGCGAGGGATGCGACCTCGATTACGTGCCGAACACGGCGCGCGACATGAAGATCGACGTCGCCCTGTCCAATTCCTTCGGCTTCGGCGGAACCAACGGCACGCTGGTCTTGACGCGCGTTTGAGCGCGTTGCCGACGCACATGCCCGCGTTGCGGGTCGCCGAGCTCGACGCGACGCCCGATCTCACCGCGCTGGCAGCCGCGCGCCCCGACCGTTACCCGGTGCTGTTCCGCACGACCGGTGCGAACGCGGGCTGGGACATCCTGTTTGCGTGTCCGCTCGCCATCGAGCGCGTCGATGACGTGCACGCATGGCCGGCGTTGGCGGCGCATCCTGCGCTACGGGCCCGCCCCGCCTCCCGGCCGTCCCCCGCGCCGCAGGATCTGCCTTTCACCGGCGGCTGGGTCGTGCTGGCCAGCTACGAGTTCGGCGGCCTGGTCGAGCCCGCGGCCGGGATGTCGCCGGGGCGGCGCCGACTGCCCCTGCTGTGGCTGGCGCGTGTGCCGGCGGCCGTGCTTCGCGAGTCGGCGAGCGGCAGAACATTCCTCGTGGCCGAGTCCGAACACGGCGATCTCGTCGACGTGCTGCGTTCCGACCTGGCCGCCTTGGCGCCCGTCGCCCCCGCGCCGTGTGCCATTGCCGATCTCGACGAAGCGCCTGCCGACGCGTTTCTCGACGGTGTCGCAGCGATACAGGATTACATTCGCCGTGGCGACGTGTTTCAGGTCAACCTGTCGCGTCCGTGGCGCGCCCGCCTGGTCGCGCAAACGCCGCCTGCCAGGTTGTTCGCGCGCCTCATGCAGGCCAATCCGGCGCCGTTTTCCGCGCTTTGGCAGGCAGACGGCCTGGCGGTGGTCAGTTCGTCGCCGGAACGTCTGCTGCGCGTCGCGCGCGGGGGCGCCATCAGCACCCGGCCGATCGCCGGCACCCACCCGCGCGGGCGTGACGCCGACGAGGACCGGGCGTTGCGCGAGCGGCTCATCGCGCATCCCAAGGAGCGGGCCGAGCACATCATGCTGGTCGACCTCGAGCGCAACGACCTCGGCCGGGTCTGCGTTCCCGGCAGCGTCCGTGTCGAGGCGCTGATGGACGTGGCAAGCTACGCGTTCGTGCACCACATCGAATCGACCGTCGCCGGCCGGCTGCGACCCGACGTGCGGGTCGTGGACGTGCTCTGCGCACTGTTTCCCGGCGGCACGATCACCGGCTGTCCGAAAATCCGCACCATGCAGATCATCCGCGAGCTGGAGGGGGCGCCGCGCGAGGCGTACACGGGTAGCATCGGCTACATCAATCACGACGGCAGCATGGACTTCAACATTCTGATCCGCAGTTTCCAGCTTGACGGGGACGCGCTGCATTTTCGCGCCGGGGCCGGCATCGTCGCCGATTCCGACCCGTACCGGGAACTAGCCGAGACACGCGCCAAGGCGCAGGGTCTGCTGCGCGCGCTGGGGGCGGCGTGAGGGGGCTGGTCGACGGCGAACCGGCCGTCTGCGTGAGCGTGGACGACCGCGGGCTCACCTACGGCGACGGCGTGTTCCGCACCCTGCGGGTGCGCGATGGCAGGCCGACATGGTGGCGCGACCACTACGCGAAGCTTGCCGCCGATTGCCGGGCGCTGGCGATCCCCTGTCCCGACGAGGCCGGTCTGCGTTCGGCGCTCGAGCGTCTGGCGGCGGGCCTCGCCACGGGGGTCGCCAAGATCATCGTGACGCGCGGGCGCGGGCAACGGGGTTACGCCATTCCCGAGCCCGTGCGCGCGACGCGAATCGTCACCGTGTCGCCGCTGCCCGCCCATGGCGGCGGCGCCGCCCGTGTGCGCTGGTGCGAATTGCGCCTGGCGCGCCAGCCGCGGCTGGCCGGCATCAAACATCTCAACCGCCTGGAGAACGTGCTCGCGCGTAGCGAATGGAACGACCCCGCGGTCGCCGAGGGGCTGCTGTGCGATGATACGGGCGCGGTGATCGGCGGGACCATGAGCAATCTCTTCCTCGTTTGCGCCGGGCGTCTGGTGACGCCGGCGCTCACTGCCGCCGGGGTCGATGGCGTGGCCCGGCAGCGCGTTCTCGCCGCTGCGCGCCGTCACGGGATCGCGGTGGAGATCGGACGCGTCGAGGCCGACGCGGTGACCGCTGCGGACGAGCTGTTTCTCACCAACAGCATCGTCGGCGTGTGGCCGGTCGCGGCGCTGGGCGACAGGGAATGGCCGCGCGGACCGCTCAGTGAATCGTTCGGCCGCTGGATCGATGAAACGGATTAGGATCTTCGTCGCCGCCCTCGTGGCGGTCCTGGCCGCCGGCGCAGGCTGGCTGGCGTGGTACGCCGATCAGCCGCTGGCGCAGGGCCCGTTCCCGAAAACCTTCAGCGTCGCGCCCGGAACCAGCCTCGCGGGGCTTGCGATCCAGCTCGAAAAGGCCCGCATCGTCGATTCGCCGCTGGCCTTCCGGTTGCTCGGGCGCCTGCTCGGCAAGGCAAACCGGCTCAAGGCCGGCGTCTACGAGATCGACCGTCCGCTCACGCCGCTGGCGCTCTACGACAAGATCGAGCGCGGCGAGGTGGTGCAGGCGGCGGTGCAGTTCATCGAGGGCTGGACGGTGCGCGAAGCGCGCGCAGCCCTCGATCGCCATGCCCTGTTGCGGCACGATTCGGCGCCGCTTTCCGAGCGGGAGCTGCTCGCGGCGATCGGTGCGAGCGAATCGCATCTCGAAGGGTTGCTGTTTCCCGATACGTATTTCTTCGCGCCGCTGTCCTCCGATCTGGACATCCTGCGCCGTGCCTACCGGCTGCAAAAGCGCAAACTCGAAGCCGAATGGGCGCTGCGCGCGCCGGGGCTGCCTTACAAGGATGCCTACGAGGCGCTGATCCTGGCATCGATCGTCGAGAAGGAAACCGGCGCACCGGCGGAGCGGCCGCTGGTCGCCGCGGTTTTCGTCAATCGCCTCAAGCGCGGCATGCGCCTGCAAACCGACCCGACCGTCATCTACGGCCTGGGTGAGGCCTTCGACGGCAACCTGCGGCGCGCCGACCTGCAGCGCGATACACCCTACAACACGTATACCCGCAACGGCCTGCCGCCGACGCCGATCGCGCTCCCCGGACTGGCATCGATTCAGGCCGCGCTGCATCCGGCGGCGAGCGATGCGCTGTATTTCGTGGCGCGCGGCGACGGCACGCACGTGTTTTCGGCGACGCTCGACGCGCACAACCGTGCCGTCAACCGTTATCAGCGAGGTCAGTGAGATGCCCGGAAAATTCATTACCCTGGAAGGCGTCGATGGCGCCGGCAAGAGCACCCATCTGCCGTTCGTCGCCGACTGGCTGCGGCAGCGCGGCCACGAAGTCGTGCTCACCCGCGAGCCCGGCGGGACACCGCTGGGCGAAGCCTTGCGCGCGCTGCTGCTCGAGTGCGACATGCATCCGGATACCGAACTCCTGTTGATGTTCGCGGCGCGCCAGGAGCACCTGGTGCGGGTCATCCAGCCGGCACTGGCCCGCGGCGCCTGGGTGGTGTGCGACCGCTTCACCGACGCCAGCTATGCGTACCAGTGCGGCGGGCGGGGCATCGCCGAGGCGCGCGTCGCAGCGCTGGAGGACTGGGTGCAGCATGGGTTTGCCCCGGACCTGACGCTGCTTTTCGACGTTCCACCCGACGTGGCGCAACGGCGCCGCCAGGCGGCGCGCGGTGCCGACCGCTTCGAGCGCGAGGCCGGGGCGTTCTTCGCGCGTGTGCGCGCAGCCTACCTGGCGCGTGCGCGCGCCAATCCGGCACGTATCCGCGTGGTCGACGCCAGCCGCCCGATTGCCGAGATCCAGGCGGACATCGCCCGCCTGTTGGCGGCGCTCGCATGAGCGCACCCTACCCGTGGCTCGAGGGGGTCTGGCAGCGATTGCTCGCCGGCCGCCCGCGGCCGCCGCAGGCACTGCTGATCGCCGGCCCCGAGGGGATCGGCAAGCGGGCGCTGGCGCGCGCCTGGGCACAGGCGCTGCTGTGCGAGTCGCCGCTGCCGTCGGGCGAGGCGTGTGGCGCGTGCGCGGGCTGCCACTGGTTTGGCGCCGGAACGCATCCGGATTTTCGCTTGGTCTCGCTGATCGAGAAGGAAAACGACAAGGGCGAGATGCGGCTCGCGACCGAGATTACCGTCGATCAGGCGCGCGAGGCGGTCGACTTCGTGCAGATGTCGACCCATCGTGCCGGCCGGCGCGTGGTCTTGGTCGATGCGGCGGACGCGTTCAATCTGGCTGCCGCCAACGCTTTGCTAAAGGTGCTCGAAGAGCCGCCGTTAAATACCTCGTTCGTGCTGGTGAGCGAACAGCCGCGTCGCCTGCTGCCGACGATCCGCAGCCGCTGCACGCGCGTCGAGCTGGGTTTGCCGACGCCGGAAGCGGCGTTGGCATGGCTTGGCGAGCAGGGCGTTGCGGCCGCCGCGGACTGGCTGGCGCTGGCCGGTGGCGCGCCCCTGCGGGCGCAGCGCTGGGCCGAGGCGGGCGGACTCGCGGAGCGCAACGCGATCCTGGCGGCGCTTGCCGACCCGCTGCGCCTCGATCCGGTGGCGCGCGCGGAAGCCTGGAAGGGCGTCGATCCGCGCGCCTGGCACGGGCTTGCGTACACGTGGCTGTGCGACCTTCTGGCCGCACATCTCGCCGTCCGGCCGCGCTTCAACCCGGACTGTGCGGCGGCGCTCGCGGGGATCGCGCCGCAGGCCGATCTGTCGCGCCTGCTCGCACTGGCCCGCCTGCACGCAGAACGGGGGCGCAGCGTGCTGCATCCCCTGAACCGCCAGTTGCAACTGGAGGAATGGCTGATTCGTTACCGCAACGTATTTGAACGAGGAACCCGAGCATGAGCGCAACGGAAAACGAAGCGGGCAATCCGGCACGGCCGGGCGTCCTGTCCCTGTCGATCAAGGAGCGGTCGGCGCTGTTTGCCGCCTACATGCCTTTCATCGCCGGTGGCGGGCTGTTCATCCCGACCAACAAGAGCTACAAGATGGGTGAGGAGGTGTTCATGCTGCTGACGCTCATGGACGATCCGGCGCGGCTGCCGGTGTCCGGCAAGGTGGTGTGGGTGACGCCGGCCGGCGCGCTGGGTGGCCGTACCCAGGGCGTCGGCGTCCAGTTCGCCGCCAACGAGAGCGGCAAGGCCGCGAACCGCAAGATCGAGGGCCTGCTCGGCGGCGCGTTGAAATCCGCGCGCCCGACGCATACCATGTAGCCGGTGCGGGCGGCGTCGTGATCGCCCGCCGTGAACGACGCCAGGGCCGCATGTACATCGATTCGCACTGCCATATCAATTTTCCCGAGTTCGCCGGCCGTCTGCCCGAGGTGTTCGAGCGGATGGCGCAGAACCGCGTGAGCCACGCGCTGTGCATCAGCGTCGACCTGGAAAGATTCCCCGAAGTACGCCACCTCGCCGAAGCGCATCCCAACGTCTGGGCCTCGGTCGGCGTGCATCCCGACCATGAGGTTGGCGCCGAGCCGCGTGTCGAGGATCTGGTCGCGCTTGCCGACCATCCGAGGGTAGTCGCGATCGGGGAAACCGGACTGGATTATTTCCGCCTGGGCGGCGATCTCGAATGGCAGCGGGCGCGTTTCCGGTCCCACATCCGCGCTGCGCGTATCGCCGGCAAACCCCTGGTGATCCACACCCGGGCGGCGGCAGAGGACACCCTGCGCATCCTGCGCGAGGAGAACGCCGCCGAGGTGGGCGGTGTCATGCACTGCTTCACCGAAAGCCTCGCGGTCGCAGAAGCGGCGATGGCGATGGGGTTTTACATCTCGTTTTCCGGCATCGTCACGTTCAAGAACGCCGCTGCCCTGCGCGAGGTTGCGGCAGCGATTCCGCTCGATCGCATGCTGATCGAGACCGACGCGCCGTACCTTGCCCCGGTACCGCACCGCGGGTCGCTCAATGAGCCGGCCTATGTCGTCCACGTGGCCGAGGAGATCGCGCGCCTGCGCGGCTCGACCGCGGAAGCCGTAGGTGCGGCGACGACGGAGAATTTCTTCCGCCTGTTCGCCGCGGCGCGCTAGCCGAAGAACGCCCGCACCTTGTCGAGGAAGGACTCGGCGCGCGGGTTGTTGTTGCGCCCCTGGCTCAGGGCATCGAACTCGCGCAACAGCTCCTTCTGGCGCTCGGAAAGATTCACCGGCGTCTCGATCACCGTGTGGCACAGCAGGTCGCCCGGCGCCTGGCTGCGTACGCCCTTGATGCCCTTGCCGCGCAGGCGAAACACCTTTCCGGACTGGGTCTCGGCGGGAATGCGGATCTTGGCGTGACCGTCCAGCGTCGGAATCTCGATTTCCCCGCCCAGCGCCGCGGTGGCGAAGCTGATGGGCATTTCACAGTGCAGATCGTCGCCGTCGCGCTTGAAGACCGGGTGTTCCTTGAGGTGGATGACGACGTACAGGTCGCCGGGCGGGCCGCCGTTGACGCCCGCCTCGCCTTCGCCCGCGAGGCGGATGCGGTCGCCGTTGTCCACCCCGGCGGGGATCCTGACCGATAGCGTCTTGTGCTTCTTGACGCGCCCTTCACCGTGGCACGCCTTGCACGGATCGGTGACGATCTTGCCGGTGCCGCCGCAGCGCGGGCAGGTCTGCTGAACCGAGAAAAAGCCCTGCTGGATGCGAACCTGGCCGTGGCCGCCGCAGGTCGGGCAGGCGCTCGGCTGGGTGCCCGAACGCGCACCAGTGCCGTGGCAGGCGGCGCATTCCTCCAACGTGGGGATGCGAATCTTGGTTTCGGTGCCGCGCGCCGCTTCCTCGAGTGCGATTTCCAGGTTGTAGCGCAGGTCCGCACCCCGGTAGACGCGGTCGCGGCGGCTTCCGCCCGTGCCGAAAATGTCGCCGAAAATGTCGGCAAAGGCATCGGCAAACCCGCCGGAAAAACCGCCGCCGCCCATCCCTGCCTGCGGATCGACCCCGGCATGGCCGAACTGGTCGTAGGCCGCCCGTTTTTCTGGGTCGCACAGCACTTCGTAGGCGAGTTTCGCCTCCTTGAATTTCTCTTCCGCGCCCGGGTCGTCCGGATTGCGGTCGGGATGGTACTGCATGGCCAGCTTGCGATAGGCCTTCTTGATCTCGTCGTCCGAGGCGTTGCGGGCGACGCCCAGAACGGTGTAGTAGTCGCGTTTGCTCATCGTCGTGCTGTGGCTGGGAAAAAAGAGCTGTCCTGAACGGCAAAAAGGGAGGTCGTGCAGTGCACGCCCTCCCCGAGTCAGCGCGTTTCCGGCGCCGGTTCCCGGACTTACTTGTCCTTCACTTCCTCGAACTCGGCGTCGACCACGTTGTCGTCACCGCCCTTGGCACCGCCGCTCGCCTGTGCCCCCTCCGCGGGGCCGGCGCCGGCGGCCTGGCCGGCGGCATACATGCGTTCGGCGAGTTTCTGGGCAGCGGCGGCCAGGGCGTTGGTCTTGGCCTCGATCGCGTCCTTGTCGTTCTCGCGCACGACTGCCTCGACGTCCTTGATCGCCGCCTCGATCGCCGCCTTCTCGTCCTCGGTCACCTTGTCACCATATTCCGCCAGCGACTTTTTGACCGTATGGATCATGTTGTCGGCGGCGTTGCGCGCGGTCGCCAGTTCGAAGGCCTTGTGGTCTTCCGCGGCATGCGCCTCGGCGTCCTTGACCATGCGCTGGATCTCTTCCTCGGACAGACCCGAATTCGCCTGGATCTTGATCTTCGCCTCCTTGCCGGTGGCCTTGTCCTTCGCCGACACGTGCAGGATGCCGTTGGCGTCGATGTCGAACGTGACCTCGATCTGCGGCACGCCGCGCGGCGCCGGCGGAATGTCGGTCAGGTTGAACTGGCCGAGGCTCTTGTTGCCCGACGCCATTTCGCGCTCACCCTGCAACACATGGATCGTCACCGCGCTCTGGTTGTCCTCGGCGGTCGAGAACACCTGCGAAGCCCGGGTCGGGATCGTCGTGTTCTTCGGGATCAGCTTGGTCATCACGCCGCCGAGCGTTTCGATGCCGAGCGAGAGCGGCGTGACGTCGAGCAGCAGCACGTCCTTCACTTCACCCTGCAGCACGCCGGCCTGGATCGCGGCGCCGATCGCCACGGCTTCGTCCGGGTTCACGTCGCGGCGCGGCTCCTTGCCGAAGAATTCCTTCACCGCCTCCATCACCTTCGGCATGCGCGTCTGGCCGCCGACCAGAATCACGTCGGCGATCTCCGAGGTGGACAGGCCGGCATCCTTCAGCGCGACCTTGCACGGTTCGATGGTGCGCTGGATGAGATCCTCCACCAGGCTCTCGAATTTTGCGCGCGTGATCTTGATCGCCAGGTGCTTGGGACCGGACGCATCCGCGGTGATGTAGGGCAGGTTCACCTCGGTTTGCTGGGACGACGACAGCTCGATCTTCGCCTTTTCGGCGGCCTCTTTCAGGCGTTGCAGGGCGAGCACGTCCTTCTTCAGGTCGACGCCCTGGTCCTTCTTGAACTCCTCGACGATGTAGTCGATGAGCCGCTGGTCGAAATCTTCGCCACCCAGGAAGGTGTCGCCGTTGGTCGACAGCACTTCGAACTGATGTTCGCCGCTGACCTCGGCGATCTCGATGATGGAAATGTCGAACGTACCGCCGCCAAGGTCATAGACCGCGATCTTGCGGTCGCCTTCCTTCTTGTCCATCCCGAACGCCAGCGCCGCGGCGGTGGGCTCGTTGATGATGCGCTTGACGTCCAGGCCGGCGATCCGGCCGGCGTCCTTGGTCGCCTGCCGCTGGCTGTCGTTGAAGTATGCCGGCACGGTGATCACCGCCTCGGTGACTTCCTCGCCCAGATAGGCTTCCGCGTCGCGCTTGAGCTTGCGCAGCACCTGCGCGGACACTTCCGGCGGCGACAGTTTCTTGCCGCGCACCTCGACCCACGCGTCGCCGTTGTCGGCCTTGACGATCTTGTAGGGCATGAGGCTGATGTCCTTCTGCACCATCGGGTCGTCGAAACGACGGCCGATCAGGCGCTTGATCGCGTACAGCGTATTCTTGGCGTTGGTGACCGCCTGGCGCTTCGCAGGCGCGCCGACGAGCACCTCGCCTTCTTCCGTGTACGCCACCACCGACGGCGTCGTGCGCGCGCCCTCGGCGTTTTCGATCACTTTCGGTTTGCCGTTTTCCATGACTGCCACGCAGGAGTTGGTGGTGCCAAGGTCAATGCCAATGATGCGTCCCATGATGTTTTCCTATCCAGATGAAAGTTGCGCTTTGATGAATATGGGGCAATTGCCGTTGATTTCAAGCGTGCGTCATTCCTTGCCTTTGGCGACCATGACCATCGCCGGCCGGATGACGCGGTCGTTGAGGCGGTAGCCTTTCTGCAGCACGCGCACCACGGTGTTCGCCGGCTGGTCGGATTCGACCATGCCGATCGCCTGATGCTCGTGCGGGTCGAATTTCTGACCCTGCGGGTCGATCTCGGCGAGATTGAACTTGCCAAATGCCGCGGTGAGTTGCTTCAGCGTCAACTCGACGCCACTCTTGAGATTTTCGACGCTGGGCGCCTCGGCCGCCAGCGCAGCCTCCAGGCTGTCCTTCACCGCCAGAAGCTCCGTGGCAAAGTTTTCGATGGCGAACTTGCGTGCGTTGTCCACGTCGATCTGCGCGCGGCGGCGCACGTTCTCGGTCTCGGCCTTGGCGCGCAGCCACGCGTCGTGATGCTCCTCGGCCGCGCGTTCGGCGGCTTTCAGCATTTCCTCGAGGCTGGGCATGACTTCTTTTTCATGCCCGGTGGCCGACCCTGTGCTGCCACCGGATTCGGGTTTGGTTTCGAGTTCTTCCTGCATGGTGATCCATTGGCTCCAGTTGATGATCCGTCACATTTATGTGGGACGAGTTGGGCGATTTCAAGAGAACGCGGGCGGTATTTTACCCTTGACGGGCGGTGCCGGTTTGCCGCGGCCGGGGCCTTCCGGTATGATTCGGCCCCTTCGGAGAGGTGGATGAGTGGTTTAAGTCGCACGCCTGGAAAGCGTGTTCAGGGTAATACCCTGACGGGGGTTCGAATCCCCCCCTCTCCGCCACGTTGCTCGTCACCCGCTTCTCCTTATTCCCGCATAGAAAACTTCGATTGAATTTGCCCGGCGCGCCGTGGCGAAGCGAACAGCCTTGGGAGTAACATTCGCAGGTTTGAATCGGGCTGAAAACCTGACGCTCGGAGGGGTTTCAAGGCGGCGCTCCGGGTGTTTTCGATTTGCCTTGCATCCTTTGGATGGAGAAACCAATGACGGAGATTGTTGCGACCAACGAGACGATTCTCGTGGTGGGCGGCGGAATTGCCGGCATGACGGCGGCGCTCGAGGCGGCGGAAACCGGCAAGAATGTCGTGCTGGTGGAAAAGAACCCCGCGCTCGGCGGGCGCACGTCCCAGCTGTACCGCTATTTTCCCAAGATGTGCCACCCGACGTGCGGCCTCGAAATCAACCTGCGCCGGCTGAAGGCCAATCCGCGCGTGCGCGTGTTGACGCTCGCCGAAGTGACCGGGATTTCCGGCGGCCCCGGCAACTACAGCGCAACGATCCGCATCAAGCCGCGTTACGTGAACGAAAAGTGCACCGCATGCGGCGATTGCGAACGGGCGGTCGAGACCCTGGTCGACGACCCCTTCAACTACAACCTCGGCAAGCACAAGGCGGCCTATCTGCCCAACGCGATGGCGTTTCCGCAGCGCTACGTGCTCGATCCGGCGATCATCGGCACGCCGGATGCCGAGCGTGCCAAGGCGGCCTGCAAGTATGGCGCGATCGACCTCGACATGCAGGAGACGGTCGTCGAGGTCAAGGCGGGTGCCGTGGTCTGGGCGACCGGCTGGCAGCCTTACGACGCGGCGAAGATCCAGCCGTACGGCTATGACCGCTTCAAGAACGTCATCACCAGCGTCGAATTCGAGCGCCTTGCCGACCCGCACGGGCCGACCGGCGGGCGCATCCTGCGTCCGTCCGACGGCAAGGAGGCCAAGAACATCGCCTTCATCCAGTGCGCCGGCTCGCGCGACGAAAACCACCTGCGCCACTGTTCGCGCTTCTGCTGCATGGCGTCGCTCAAGCAGACCCATTACGTGCGCGAGAAATATCCGGAAGACGGCAAGTCGACGATCTACTACATCGACATCCGCGCCATCGATCGCTTCGAGGACTTCTACCAGAAGGTCAAGGCCGACCCGTCGGTGACCTTCATCAAATCCAAGGTGGCGCGCATTTCCGAGGACGACGACGGCAATCCGGTCTGCTGGGGCGTCAATACCGAAGGCTACAAGCGTTACACGACGCCGCACGACCTCGTGGTGCTGGCCGTCGGCATGGAACCCTCGGTCAAGGCCATGAACATCCCGGCGCACGTCGTCGCCGATTCCAGCGGCTTCATCGAGGCCGACCCGGAAAACGGCGCGATCTTCGGCGCCGGTTGTGCGACCAATGCGCTGGACGTGAATCGCGCGGTCCAGTCGGCTACGGCAGCCGCCTTGCGGGCGATCCAGGTCGTGAACAAAGTTGCGAAGGCGGAGGCTTAAATGGCTGAGATGAAAGTTGCTGCGTACATCTGCAAGGGCTGCGGTCTGGGCGAACGCCTGGACACCGACGCGCTGGTCAAGGTGGCGCAAAAGGACGGCAAGGTGCCGATGGTCAAGACGCACGATTTCCTGTGCAACGCCGACGGCGTGGCGATGATCAAGAACGACATCGCCAGCGAAGGGGTGACGCACATCATGATCGGCGCCTGTTCCCGCCGCGCCAAGACCGAGGCGTTCTTTTTCCCCGAAGCGGCGGTGGCACGTGCCAACCTGCGCGAAGGCGTGATCTGGATTCGCCCCGATACCGAGGAAGCCCGTGAGACCACGCAGGACATGGCGGAGGATTACATCCGCATGGGTTGTGCCGAGATCAAGGCGATGACCGCGCCGGCGGGCAACACCAACACCGGCACCAGCAAGACCCTGTTGGTGGTCGGTGGCGGGGTGACGGGCATGACCGCCGCGCTGGAGGCCTCGAAGACGGGCTATCCGGTGGTGCTGGTGGAAAAGACCGGCCAACTCGGCGGCTGGGCCGGCAAGCTCTGGCGCCGCGTGCCGGTGCACGAGCCTTTCAAGGACCCGGCCGAGCCGGGCGTGGCGGACCTGGTCAGCCAGGTCCTGGCCGACAGCAACATCAAGGTCTATCTCAACGCGACGATCGCCAAGACCGAAGGCGCGCCCGGACGCTTCATCGTCGAAGTGGCGACCGAATCCGGCGCGACGCACACCGAAGACATCGGTGCGATCGTCCAGGCGTCCGGATTCACGCTCTATGACATGCACAACCTGCCCGAACTCGGTGCGGGCAAGTCGCCCAACGTCGTCGATCAGGCCGGGCTCGAGCGGCTCGCGATCGAGGCCGCGGCCAAGGATGGCGTGATCCGGCGACCCAGCGACGGCGCGCCGGTGAAGTCGGTGGTGTTCGTGCAGTGCGCAGGCCAGCGCGACCCGTCCGGCAAGCATCTGGCGTATTGCTCCGGCTTCTGCTGCAACGCCAGCATCAAGCAGGCGATGTATTTCAAGGATGCCAACCCCGACGTCGACACCACGATCATCTACACTGACCTGCGTACGCCCGGCAATGGCGAGGACTTCTACCGCAGCGCGCAGGAAAAGGGCGTCATCTTTACCAAGGGGCGCGTCGCCGAAGTCGTGCCGAACGGCCAGACGGCGACGGTGAAATTCCACGACCTGATCCTCGACGACGCGAACGCCACGGTGGAGGGCGTCGATCTGGTCGTGCTCGCCACCGGCCAGGTGCCCAATTCCGGCGTCAACATCGACGCCCTGACCAAGCCGCAGGTCGAAGGCCAGGAGGCGGCGGGCGGCGATCAGGGTGCGGTCGAGGTCAAGCCGGTTTCCATCCTCAACCTGACCTACCGTCAGGGACCGGATGTGCCGCAGCTCAAGCAGGGTTTCACCGACTCGCATTTCATCTGCTTCCCCTACGAGACGCGGCGAACCGGCATCTATACCGCGGGCCCGGTGCGTCGTCCGATGGACATCGCGCAGGCGCGCGACGATGCCACCGGCGCTGCGCTGAAGGCCATCCAGGCCCTGGAAAATGCCGCGCTCGGGCGCGCTGCACATCCGCGCTCGGGCGACCTGTCGTTCCCCAAGGTGCGTCTCGAAGGCTGCACCCAGTGCAAGCGCTGCACCGTCGAATGCCCGTTCGGTGCCATCGACGAAGACGAGAAACGCTTTCCGGTATTCAACGAATCGCGCTGCCGTCGCTGCGGCACCTGCATGGGTGCGTGCCCGGTGCGCGTGATCTCGTTCGAGAACTACTCGGTCAACTCCGTCGGCGCGCAGATCAAGGCGGTCGACATCCCGGACGAATTCTCCGAAAAGCCGCGCATCCTCATCCTCGCCTGCGAGAACGACGCCTACCCGGCGCTCGACATGGCGGGCATGAGCCGCAACACCTACTCGGCTTTCGTGCGCATCATCCCGATCCGCTGCCTGGGCTCGGTCAACACCATCTGGGTGACGGACGCGTTGAACGCCGGCTACGACGGCGTGATGCTGATGGGCTGCAAGTCGGGCGACGAGTACCAGTGCCATTTCGTCAAGGGCTCGGAGCTCGGGCGCGTGCGCCTGTCCAAGATCGACGACACGCTGAAAACGCTCAATCTGGAAAAAGAGCGCGTGCGTGATCTCGAGGTCGCCATCGCCGACATCGAGCGTCTGCCGCAGATGATCGACAAGTACGCGGCCGAGCTGGCCGCCATCGGCCCCAGCCCGTTCAAAGGCTTCTAGGAGATCGCAATGAGCGCAAATACCCAACTGGCGGCGAAATACCGCAACAACTTCCTCAAGGAGGTCGAGGAACAGGTCGAGATGGGCGACTGGGTGAAGATGTGCATGCAGTGTGGCGTGTGCTCCGGTTCGTGCCCGACCAATTTCCAGAACGCCTGGGAGCATCCGCCGCAGGAAATCTTCATGATGATCCGTGCCGGCAAGCGCGAAGAGGTGCTCACCAGTCCGTCGATGTGGAACTGTACGTCGTGCTACAACTGCATCGTGCGCTGCCCGCGCAAGCTGCCGATCACGCACATCATGCACGGCCTGGCCGAATACGCACATCGTCTGGGTCTGGCGCCCAAGATGCAGCCCACCCGCTTCTTCTCCGGTTTGTTCTGGAAGAATGCCACGCGCACCGGCCGCGTCAACGAGCTCAAGCTGTCGCTGGGTCTCTATTTCAAGGACGGCTTCGCGCAGGGCATCAAGAACGGTCTGGTCATGAAGAACGTCGCGCTCGGGCTGATGAAAGCCCGCCGCCTCAATCCCTTCGAACTCTTCGGCGGGCACAAGTGCCGCGACCAGAAAGGCATCCAGGCGATGCTGAAGAAGGCCTACGAGATCGAACGCCAGCGCAAAGCCGCAAAGATGGCGTAAGGAGAACAGACAATGGCAAAGAAGGAATACGCGTTTTACCCCGGATGCTCGTCGCAGAAAGGCGCTTCGGCGTCCAACTACCTCGCGTCGGTCGAGTCGATGTGCAAGACGCTGGACATCAAGCTGACCGAGATCCCCGACTGGAATTGCTGCGGCGCGTCGATCGGTTACGCCGAGGCGGGTGAGCTGCCGCGCCATGTGATGAACGCGCGCAATTTCGCCCTGTCGGAGCAGCATCTGCCAGGCCAGGAAATCGTCGCAACCTGTGCAGCCTGCTGGCTCGGTGCGCGGGAAACGCGCGAGCGCCTGAGCCATTCGGAAACGTTGCTGGCCGATACCCGCGAGGCGCTCAAAGAGGCCGGACTGACCATCAACGAGATGCCGGAAGTGCGCCACATGGTCGAGGTGCTCATCGAGGACATTGGTTTCGACGAGATGAAAAAGCACGTCGTCCGGCCGCTCGAAGGCGTCAAGATCGCCGGTTATGTGGGTTGCCAGACCAACCGTCCGTTCGGTGTCGCAGGCGAGTCGTTCGAGAATCCGATGTATCTCGACAAGATGGTCGAGATGGTCGGTGCCGAATCGATTCCCGAGTACGACATGAAGGTCACCTGCTGCGGCGGTGCCCTGGCCTTCTCGGAGCCGGAAAAAGCCCAGGCGCAGATCAAGGACATCGTCGAATCGGCCTATGACCACGGCGCGGAAATGATCGTGACGCCGTGCCCGCTGTGCCAGGCCAACGTCGAGATCTATCAGGAGCAGATCAATACGCGCTATGGCACGAAGTTCAACATTCCCGTCATGTATTACAGCCAGCTGATGGTCATCGCCTATGGCGGCAGTGCCAAGGATGCGGCGCTCAATGGTCAGGTGATCCGTGCGCGCAAGCTCGAGGAGATCGCGGCCAAGCCGGTCAAGCGCTGAACCGGGGCGCAGGCGAAAAAAAACCCCGGCAGGCCGGGGTTTTTTCGTTTGGCTCGATCAGCCAAACCTGCGCAACGCAAGCCTCAGAGAGGCTGGATGTTGGACGCCTGTTTGCCTTTCGGGCCCTGGGTCACTTCGAAGGAAACGCGCTGGTTTTCCTGGAGCGACTTGAAGCCCGACGACTGGATCGCGGAGAAGTGCGCGAAGAGATCCTCGCCGCCTTCGTCCGGGGTGATGAAGCCGAAACCTTTGGAATCATTGAACCACTTGACAGTACCTGTTGCCATTACATCTTTCCTTATTACAGTTAAATTGGGCGGATGCCCGGGATCGTTTCAACCAAACAAGAAATGACAGACTGATACTGCACTTACTGGCTCGAATCTCAACGACGACGCATCATAACAGACCTTCGACAAAAGCCAACATTTATTTTCGCCGCACATGAAAGGCTGCCATGCCGCCCGGCGCGCCTTACAATCGGCGGCAACGCTGCAGCCATTTCCTTCACCACGGGATCGACCATGAAGAAAGCCCACAACCTCGACGAACTCATCGACCTCGTCCATCAGGCCGTTTACGAACTCGACGAACTGCGTGCGTGCCTGGAGCACGACGATGACGAAATCGACACCTATACGCCGTTCATCGAGCCCCTGGACAAGATCCTGCGCGAGCTCTACGCGTCGATGACCAGCGGCCGGTACGCGGGTGCGGGTCAAGGCGAGGATCTGCCGTTCATGCCGCTGTTCAAGCGCTACGAGCGCGACATCCCGTTCCGCGAATTGCTGCGCACCATCAACGCGACCCATCGCGAGGGCTACGAGCGCTGAGGCTTCATTCCGCACGCAGTGCCTCGACGGGGTCGAGGCGCGCGGCGCGCATCGCCGGAACGACCCCGGCAGCCAGCCCGATCGCCAGCGACAACAGCAGCGCGCCGAACACGTAAGGCCAGGGTGTGTGGACCGGCAGGCCGCTGACGGTCGCGCGCAGGAGCGTGGCCAGCAGCGTGCCGATGGCAAGCCCGATCAGCCCGCCCAGCGCCGAGAGCACGGTCGACTCCATGAGGAACAGGGTGCGGATGCGTGCGCGCGTCGCGCCCAGTGCCGCCAGCAGGCCGATTTCCGCGACCCGTTCGGCCACCGCGATGTGCATCAGGGTGACCATGCCCACTGCGCCGACCAGGAGGGAGATGCCGCCCAGCGCGGCGACCGCGAAGGTGAGTACCTCGAGCACGGTCGAGAGCGTGTCGAGCATCTGCTGTTGCGGGGTGAGGGTGAAGTCCTCGCGCCCGTGGCGGGCGACGAGGATGCGGCGCACATCGGCGATGACGGCGTCGAGCGGCGCGTCCGGCGGGTAGGCGACGTGTGCCTCCATGACCCCGTCGCGGTTGAAGACGTCGAGCGCGCGGGCGGTGGGGATGTACACCGTGTCATCGAGGTCGAAGCCCAGCACCTGGCCTTTGGGCGCCATGACGCCGATCACGCGGAAGCGCGCATTGCCGACCTGGAGCACGGCACCCAGGGGGTTCGTGCTGCCAAACAGCTCGCGCCGGGCCTTCGCGCCGAGCACCGCCCAGGCGCGCGGATTGCGGGGGTCGTCGGCGGGCAGGAAGCGGCCGCTCGCGACGCGCATGCGGAAGATTTGCGGAAATTCCGGCCCTTCGCCGTAGACGGTGACACGCCGGCTGCGGCCCTGGGCGCGGATTTCCGCGTTGCCCATGACGCCGGCGTTGACGTGCAGCGCGTAGCGTGAGGCCTTGAGCGCGAGCGCGTCGTCCAGCGTGAGCAGGCGCGCGCTGCCGATCGCGCCGAGCGACGCACCATGGGTGCTGATCTTGCCCGGACGCACGGTGAGGATGTTGGTGCCGAACTGGGTGAATTCCGCCAGCACGAAGCGCTGGATGCCTTCCCCGATCGACGTCAGGAGAATGACCGCGGCGATGCCGATGGCGATGCCCGACGCCGACAGGAGGGTGCGCAGGGGATGGGCGGTGAGCGCGCGCAGCGCGTAGCGCAGGGTGTCGGCAGGGGTCATCGCGCGGCCAGTGCCATCACCGGGTCGAGACGCGCCGCCCGCGCGGCCGGGATGAGGCTCGCCAGAAGCCCGGTCGCCAGGGCGGTGACCACGCCCGCTACGCTCGCCCACGCCGGCGGCCAGGCAGGCAGTGCGGGATAGGCAAGACGCAGCGCGAGGCTGCCGACATGCCCGAGCGCGAATCCGGCCACCGCGCCGGCCAGCGACAGCCACACCGCTTCGGCGAGGAACAGGCGGCGTATCGCCGCGGCCTCGGCGCCGAGCGCCTTCAGCAGGCCGATTTCGGCGGTACGCTGGGTGACGGCGATCAGCATCACGTTCATCACCAGGATTCCCGCCACCGCCAGGCTGATCGCCGCAATGCCGGCCACCGCGCGGGTGAGCGCGGAGAGGATGCGATCGAACGTCGCGAGCACGGCGTCCTGGGTGATGACGGTGACGTCGTCCTCGCCGTCGTGGCGCGCCTTGAGGAGGGCGCGAATCGCCGCCTTGGCCGGCTCGATCGCGGCACGGCTGCGGGCTTCGACGAGGATGCGGAACAGCGAGGTGGTGTTGAACAGCGCCTGCGCTTCTTCGACCGGGATGATGACGATCTCGTCGCTGTTGAAGCCCATCGCCTCCCCCTGCCGGGCGAGCACCCCGGCGACCCGGAAGCGGCGGTCGGCGAGTCGTACACGCTGGCCGAGCGCGTTGCCGTCGGGAAAGAAGTCCTGGGCGAGCTTGGCGCCGAGAACGATTTCCGAGCCCTGCGCCGCGCCGTGGGCGAGAAAGCGCCCCTGGGCGAGGCGCATGTTGCGGATCGGCAGGAGCGCTGCGGTGCTGCCGAGCACCGTCACCTCGCGCAGCCGTCCGGCGGCGGAAAGCTCGGCGACGCCGACGTTGAGCGGCGCATAGCGCCTGACTTCGCGCAACTGCCCGACCGCGCGCGCGTCTTCCAGCGTGAGATCGCGCGGCGTCTGGCCGAGTGCGGCGCCGGCAAAGCCGCCCGCGGTCTCGGCGCGGCCCGGCAGGACGATCACCAGATGCGTGCCGAGTGCGGCGAACTGGTTCACGACGTAGCGCCGCGCGCCGTCGCCGAGCGCGGTCAGCACCACCACCGCCGCCACCCCGAGGGCCATCGCCAGGACGATCAACAGCGAGCGGGTGCGGTAGCTGGCGACCGTGGCGAGCGAGACGCGCAGGGTGTCGGCGAGCGTCATCGTTCGTCGGCGACGATTTCGCCGTCGCGCATGGCGACGTGACGGCGCGCGCGCGCACCGAGCTCGCGGTCATGGGTGACGACGATGAGCGTGGTGCCGGTCTGGTTGAGCCCTTCGATCAGCGCCATGACTTCGGCGCCGACGCGGTGGTCGAGATTGCCCGTGGGTTCGTCGGCGAGCAGCGCGCTCGGCCGCAAAATGGTCGCGCGCGCGATCGCGACACGCTGGCGCTGCCCGCCCGACAGCTCGGCGGGGCGGTGCCCGGCGCGCTCCGCAAGGCCGAAGGCGGTCAGCGCCGCGGCAACCCGCTCGCGGCGCTCGGCGGGCGGAACGCCTTCCAGGATCAGCGGCAGCTCGATGTTCTCGGCAGCGGTCAGTCGCGGCACCAGGTGAAAGGCCTGGAACACGAAGCCGATCTTTTCGCGGCGCACACGCGCGCGCTCGGCTTCGGAGAGGTGGGTCACGTCGCTGCCGTCGAGCAGGTACCGTCCCTGGTCGGGGCGGTCCAGCAGGCCGATGATGTTCAGCAGCGTCGATTTGCCGGAGCCCGACGGCCCCATGATCGAGACGTATTCACCCGGGCCGATGACGAGGTCGATCGCCTTCAGGGCGTAGACCGCCTGATCGCCCATGCGGAACACGCGTGTGACGCCGGCAAGCTCGATCATCGGCCGGCCGGCGCTTTGGGTTTCACGGCGACGCCCGCCTTGACGTCCTCGCGGTCGAAAGACACCAGCACGCGGTCGCCGGGCCGAAGGCCGTCCAGCACTTCGCTGAACGCCCAGTTCGCAAGGCCGGTCCTGATGCGCCGCTCGACCAGCCGGCCGTCGGCTCCCCACAGCAGCACGGTGCCGTTTTGCTGCACCGCCTGGGTGGGAACGCGCACGACGCCGTCGTGGCGGTCGAGGATGACCTCGACATCGGCGCTGTAGCCGACGAGCAGCGGCTGGTCGGGCTGCGTGGCGATGTCGACTTCGACGTCGACCGTGCGCGACTGCTTTTCCACCTCTGTCACATAAGGCGCGATGCGCCGCAACCTGCCCGCCAGGCGCACGCCCGGCAGCGCGTCGAGCGTGACGCGTGCCGGCTGGCCGACCTTGAGCCGCGGGGCGTCGACCTCGTCCATGGGCGCGGTCACGTACAGGCAGGCATCGTCGATCAGGTCGACCGCCGGCGGGGTGGGAATGCCCGGCGGCGACGGCGTCGTGTATTCGCCGAGCTCGCCGGTGACCCGCGCGACGATGCCGGAAAACGGCGCGCTCAGCACCGTGCGTTCGAGCCCCGCCTGACTCAGGCGGATCTGCGCCTCGGCGCGTTTGACGTCCGCTGCGGCAGCCTCGCAGCTCGCCTGGCGGGCGCGCGCTTCGGCGTCTGCCGCATCGCGGCGCTGCGCACTGACGAAACCCTGCGCGGCCAGCGTGCGGGTGCGTGCCGCGTCGCTTGCCGCGTTCTCGGCGACGATGCACGCCTCGCGGCGGCGTTCCGCGGCCGTGGCGAGCTGACGCTGGGCGACTTCGCGCTGCGCCGCGAGGTCGCGGTTCCACAGCGCGAGGAGCGGTTGCCCCGCCTTGACGCGCTGGCCTTCCTTCACCCACAGGCTGACGATCTGCCCGCCCGACGCCGGCGCCAGGCGCGCCCGACGGCACGCCTTGACGCTGCCCGCACGGGTGTTGACCACCGTCGCCTCGACCGTGCCGCGGTCGATGGTGGCGAGCTCGACCTCGATCGGCACGGGCCGCGTATAGCGCCAGATGCCATACGCGATGCCGGCCAGGAGGGCGAGCGCGAGGGTCCAGACGAGCGTTTTTTTGTTCATGGTCGGCAGTTCGTTGCAATGGCACACTTTATCATTCGACCATGTCCTCCGTGATCGTTCCGGCGTCGCTCGAATGGCGCGACGGCGTGCCCTATTCGCCGCAGTACGGCGATGTCTACCATTCCGCCGAAGGCGGCGTCGGTCAGGCGCGCCATGTTTTCCTCGCCGGATGCGGTCTGCCCCCGGCCTGGGCGGGCCGTGAGCGCTTTGCGATCCTCGAAACCGGCTTTGGCAGCGGGCTGAATTTTCTGGCGACCTGGGCAGCGTGGCGCGCTGACCCGCGGCGCGCGCGGTTCCTCGATTACGTGGCCGCCGAAAAGCATCCCTTCGACGCGCCCGATCTGGCGCGCGTTCATGCCGCCTGGCCGGAGTTCGCGCCGCTGTCCCGGCAGCTCGTCGCGCGCTGGCCGATGCTCACGCCGGGCTTCCAGCGCATCGCGCTCGACGGCGGACGCGTGCGGCTCACGCTGCTGTTCGGCGACGCGCTCGACACCTTGCCCGGCCTCGTCGGCCATTTCGATGCCTTCTACCTCGACGGCTTCGCGCCCGACCGCAATCCGGACCTGTGGCAAGCCAGGGTGTTCGGCGAACTCGCGCGCCTGGCCCGGCCCGGGGCGTGTGCGGCGACCTACACGGTGGCGGCGCAGGTGCGCAACGGACTGGCGAACGCCGGTTTCGTGTGCGAGAAACGCCCCGGCTACGGCCCGAAGCGACATTGCCTTGCGGCGCGGTTTGCCGGCGAAGGGGCGGCCGCCGTCCGGCCACCGGCGCAGGTCGCCGTCGTCGGTGCCGGTGTCGCCGGCGCCGCGACCGCCCATGCCCTGGCGTCGCGCGGCGTGCGGGTGCGCGTCATCGAGCGGGCCGCGGCGGTGGCGAGCGGCGCGTCGGGCAATCCGCTCGCGGTCGTGCGGCCGCTGGTCGCGGCGGCGGATCCGCCCGCCGCCCGCCTCACGCGTGCGGCATTCCTGCACGACCTGCGCGCCTTCGCCGAGCTCGGCGAAGCGGTGTCCTGGCAGCCGTTGGGTGTGTTGCATCTGGCGCGCGACGACAAGGATGCGGACAGATTGCGCGCCGCGGTCGGGGGCCTGCCGCACGACTTCGCGCACTGGCTCGATGTCGCCGGCGCGCGCAAGCGCGCGGGCTGGCCGGTGGCCGCGCCAGGCGTGTTCTTCCCGCTGGGTGGCGTGGTGGCCCCGCGCGAACTGGTGAGCGCCTGGCTCGCACAGCCGGGGGTCGAACCCCTGCTTGGCGCGGACGCCACGCGGCTGGTGCGGGATGGGCATGGCTGGCGGGTCGAGGATCGCGCCGGCGCGCTGCTGGCCGAGGCGGACGCGGTGGTTCTGGCCAACGCCTGCGACGCGCCCGCGCTCGTGCCCGGGCAGTCGTGGCCCATCCAGCCGGTACGCGGCCAGGTGAGCCTGTTTGCCTCGTCGTTCGTGCCGCCGTGCGTGGTCGCGCGCGAGGGCTATGTCGCGCCGCTGGCAGGCGGGCGCATCCTGGTCGGCGCGAGTTACGAACACGACGCCGACCCGTCCCCCAGGGCGTCGAGCGACGACGCGAACCGGGCGCGGCTGGCGCGCATCCTGCCGGGCGTGGACGGGCTCGCGCTCGAACGCGTCGGCAGCCGGGTGGCCTTCCGCGCCGCGACCCCCGACCGTCTGCCCATGGTCGGGCCGATCGCCGGCCACCCCGGGCTCCATGTCGCCGTCGCGTATGCTTCGCGCGGCGTGGTCTGGGCGGCGCTGCTCGGCGAGACGCTCGCCAGCCTTATGTGCGGCGAACCTGCGCCGATCGAGCGCGAACTCCTGGCGGCCGTCGATCCCGGGCGCTTCGCCGCGGCGGCGGGGCGGCGGCCGGCGCGCACTCAGTCGGCCAGGCGCAGAATGTCCCGATAGCCCGCGCGCGTCATCGCCAGGGCTTGCGCGCGCAGCCGCGCGCCGTGGCCCTCGTCCTCGATCAGGCCCGCGGCGATGCGTTGTGCCGTGGGCACGCCGGCGGCGTCGGCGTCGAGGACGCGCAGCAGCGTCTGCCAATGCGCGCATTCGGTGGCGACGGCGCGGGGCGCGGCGAGACCGGCGCGGCGCAGCTCGGCGACCCGGCTGGCCAGCCGCAGGCGCGCGCTGTCGAGCTGCGGCGCAAGCGGCAGCGAAAGGTCGAAGGCGAAGTCCAGACGGTAGGGGTCTTGCGCTTCGCGCGGCGGCGCCGGCGGCGGTGGGCGGAAGCTCAATGCCTCGCGGCCGGGGGTGTCGAGGCGCGGGTCGGGCGGGAATTTGTGGAAACCCCATTTGGCACCCAGCCAGCATTCGATGAACACGCGCTCGTCGTCGCCCGTGCAAAGCTCGCCGGTGGCGCCATCGAGGGCGCCGTCGGACTCGCCCGGCAGCGGGCCGTAGGCGCGCGGATCGGCCTTCCAGCGCAGGAAATCGCGCGCCGGCGGTGCGCCGTAGTCGGCTTCCAGCGCGCGCCAGATGGCGATGAAGCGCTGATAATCGGCCTGATAGTCCGGGTTGCGACGCAAGAACTCCCAGGCCCACTGTTCCCGGCCAAGCGTGCGGCAATGCCCGTAATCGGCCTGCCAGTCATGGAGGATCATCGGTCGGCGCCAACCGGTCGCGCATGAAAAAAGGGGAACCTGCGTTCCCCCGATGGATGCCGGAGGCGGGCCGTCAGGCGGCCTTGCTGCGGGCCTCGGCGAGCAGGGGTTGCAGTTCGCCCTTCTGGTACATCTCCAGCATGATGTCCGAACCGCCGATCAGTTCGCCATTGATGTAGAGCTGCGGGAAGGTCGGCCAGTTGGCGTAGTACTTGAGGTTCTCGAAGATTTCCGGGTCGGCCAGTACGTTGACGGCGAGATAGTCGTCGACGCCGCACGCGGCCAGCACCTGCGCCGCGCGCGACGAAAAGCCGCACTGCGGAAACTGTGGCGTGCCTTTCATGTACAGCACGATGGGATTTTGGGTGACTTGTTCGCGGATGCGGTCGAGTGCGCTCATTTCGGCTCCTGATGAATACTTGACTGGAATGCTCGGGAATTATACCCGCGGCCGTCGCGTCGTCAAGCGGTGCTCGGGTCGCGCTCGAACGGGGTGATGAAGGCCTTGTGGAAAAGATGCGGCAGGAGCAGGCGCGGCGGCATGCGCAGCCAGTGGGCGCGCACGAACGCGGCGTGCCGGGCGAGCGCCGTGAAGGCGTCCGCCGCGGTCGCATGGTCGGGTGCCAGGGCGCGCAGGAAGATCGCGTCCATGAGCGGAAGCTGCGCGCCCGAGGGCGCGGCCGGCGCCAGCGCGGCATCGACTTCGGCCGCCACCGGCGTGGCGAAGAAATGGCGCACGTAGCGCAGGGCGTAGAACAGCGGGCGGGCGAGGTCGAGCTCGATGGCGCGCGCCGCGAGCCGCGGCCAGAAGTCGGTGCCATCCGCGAAATGACGCAGCAGGCGATCGAGATCGGAGAGATCGCGCAGCCCATGCGGCAGCTCGCCGTCGTGGAAGAGGTGCGTGGCCGAGTGCAGGATCATGTCGACGGGCGCGAGCACGCGCACGCCGTCGACACCCGCGACCGCCACCGACGCCGCCGCGAGCTTGGCGGAATCCGGGTGATGGCGCGCGGTATCGGGCAGGATGGCGTGATGCACGTCGATGACGCTGGCGCGCTTGACGTGCTGCAACGGCGGGATTTCGTGCATCCAGCGACGGTAGTAGCGCTGGTCATAGGCAGACAGCGGCGCAGGGTGCCAGCCGGCGAGCATGAGCGCAGCCTCGACCGCCGGAAGTTGCGCGCGCGGCACGAGGATGTCCAGATCGTTGAACAGCCGCCCTGCGGCCGCCGGCAGGTCGGCGATGACGTACGCCCCGCCCTTGAGGACGATGGGCGAAAACGGCAAGCCGACGAGTGCGTCGCGGATCTTTTCCACTTCCCAGCGCACCGCGATCTGCTGCCGCGCGGCGAGTGTCGCGGCGGCTTCGAAGTGCCAGCGCGCGGCAGCGGGAATCACGTCGAGGCGGCCCTGGTCGACGAGCACCGCGTGCAGCCGCGCGAGGAGCCCCGCACGCCGTGCCTGGCGTACCAGCACGTCCCAGTCGCCCAGGGACAGGCGGGCGAGGGAATCGGGTGCGCGCAAGGCGCGCGAAACCAGCTCACGCGGCGTCGACATGGCGCTCTTCGGCCAGGCGGTCGAAGCGGGCGATCGCCTCGTCGAGGCGGCTGTAGGTGAAGTCGTAGCAGTCCACCGCGTCGATGAGCGCAGTGCCGACACGGAAGCCGTCGGCGCCGAGGTGGCTGTAGTTGAACGCGTTTTGCGCCAGGTACAGGAAGGTTTCGGCACGCGAGCGCGGCGTGAGCGTGGTCGCGGCGCCCGCCTGCCATTTGGGGAAGATCACCCAGCCCGGGCGCGCGGGTTCGTGCTGGCGGCGCACGCTGTCCCGGGGCGGACGCAGGTGCGCGACACTGCCCTTGGCGGTGTCGTGCACCGCGCGGGTCAGGAAGGCGTCCGGCGCGAAGGACTGGATGAGCGGGATGGACGCATTCTTGAGGCTCACCGGGCGCGGCAGCGGGTGGATGAGGCCGGTGGCGCGGTCGATGAGCGTGAGCTCGTCCGACAGCAGCCGCCAGCCGGACAACGCCAGCGCCGCGGTGAGCGTGCTCTTGCCGGAGCCCGGCGGCGCCGGCAGGATGGCTGCGAAGCCGTTTTTTTCGACCACGCCGGCGTGGATGACGAGGTAGTGGTGGGCGTGCATCGCCACGCACCAGTTGAGGCCCCATTCCAGCATCGGGTAGGCCTGGTCGAGCGGCAGCGGCTTGAACGGGCGCTCGCCGTCGAAGGAAAAATTCACCTGCGGGCGCAGCCAGCGGCGCAGCAGGCCCGGCGGATTGATTTCGACGTGAAAATCGGCGAACGCCTCGATCGGACTGCGCGTCTCGAACTGGCCGTAGAGGTCGGCGAGACCCTGCGCCACCTGCGGCAGGCGCGAGCGCACCCGCACCGAAAACGGCCCGGTGCGCAGCCACACGCCGGAACCGGCGAGCTGGCGGCGCAGAGCGGCCGGCGACAACTGCATCAGCTTCATGGCGTGGCGAGGAGCCCGATGCGGCGCAGGTGGGTCAGCGCGTCGTCGATGTCTGCCAGGGGAATGTCGGCGGGCGCGAGCGCGAAGCGCGCGGCGACGCGGGCCTGCATGTCAGTGAGCGTTGCCGTGGGCGCTTCGAGGCAGATCGAATACAGCACGGTCGCCAGCGCCGAGAGCACGTGCGTGTCGCCCGAGGCGGTGTCGAATAGTGCGGCCTCGTCGTCGAAATGCTTGATCTGGAAACGCGCCAAATCCGCTCAGGCCTGAAGCCCGCGCAGGTAGTTGACGATTTGATTGGCGTCCCAATTGACGCCGGCCTGCGGGTTGAAAATGCCGTCGGCCACCCAGTCGTTCCACATGCCGATGAGCTGGACTTCGGTCAGCACGCTCGCCGGGATGAACCCACCCCGGATGTTGAGCAGGGTGGCGGCGAATTCCTGGGAGATGGGCTCTGGCTTGTTGCCTGTATTGGAGTTGCTGGTTTCGTCCAATACCGTTTTGAGGCGATCATTATCGCCTCGAGTCGATTTGGTTCCATTTTGAAACACGTCTTTGAATTTTGGGTTCCCACCTGGGTATTGACCGGGTGCAGTTCCGGCCCAATAGCTTACGGTCTTTCCGTTGCACAGCGGCGGCGTACCGTGGTGGCTCATGTTGCCCGAAGCCGCAGCCGAGGGTGAGACACAGTTGGTGGCCAAAACCGGCCGGCTGGCGAGCGTCAAGATCGCCGACATGCCCAGTCCCGAGAGCCGCCGGCGCGAGCGGTCGATGGCCGCATCCTGCGGCTGGTCGAGCGAGGCGGGCTGATTTTCCGGTGAATTCTGTTGGTTTTCCGACATGGCGGGCTCCGATCAATGCGGGTTTGGTGCGAACGATTGTAAGCGAGTTGCTTTGCAAAACTGCATAAGCAATAAACACGCCAGAAGAGGCATCGGACGCACAAACGCCGTAGCCATGCGGCAAGGCAGGAATCAGCCCGACTGCCCGACGCGTGAGTGTAAAGTTTTCCGACACTTGCCGCCGCTGACGCGATCGCATCCGGCCAGATCCTGCCAGGTCTGGACCTCGCCGAACCCGGCGTCGACGAGTAGGCGGCGCACCGCGTCAGCCTGGTCGAAGCCATGCTCGAGGAGTAACCAGCCGCCGGCAGTGAGGTGCGCGGGCGCAGCGGGGATGATGCGCGCAAGGTCGTCCAGCCCTGCGGGGCCGGCGACGAGCGCGGACAGGGGTTCATGGCGCAGCGCGGCGAGATGCGGGTCGTCGCTGGCGACATAGGGCGGGTTGCCGACGATACCGTCGAAAACCTGACCGGCCAGGGCTTCGAACCAGTCGCTGTGCAAAAACGTCACCCGTGCACCAAGGGCGGCGGCGTTGGCGCGCGCCACGGCCAGCGCCGCTGGCGAGCGGTCGACGGCGGTGACGGTCGCGTTGCGCCGTTCGAGCGCCAGCGTGATGGCGACGGCGCCGCTACCGGTACCGAGATCGAGGATCCGACAGGGCCGGTCGGCGGGCATCCGATCGAGCGCGTGTTCGACGAGCAGCTCGGTTTCCGGGCGCGGAATGAGCACCGCCGGCGTGACGTGCAAGTCGCGGCCATAGAAAGCCCGCCTGGCGCCGATGTAGGCGACCGGCTCGCCGGCGAGCCGGCGTGCGAGCAGGGACTGGAAGCGCGCGTTCGCCGCGGCGTCGATGGGATCGGTATCGTGGGCGATGAGCCAGGCCGGGGTGACATTCCAGGCGAGGGCGGCGAGGGCGCGCGCTTCGATGCGCGCTTCGCGCCGCGACAGGCCGAGCGCCGCGCCCAGCGCCGCGCAGGCGGCGTCCAGGCGCGCGCCCACGCTGGCGCGGTCATTCACCGCCGAGCGTCGCGAGCTGGTCGGCCTGATGCTCGGCCGCCAGCGCGTCGAGGAGTTCGTCGAGATCGCCGTCGAGGATGGCGTCGATCTTGTAGAGCGTGAGATTGATGCGGTGGTCGGTGACCCGTCCCTGCGGGAAGTTGTAGGTGCGGATGCGGTCGGAGCGGTCGCCGGTGCCGATCAGGCTCTTGCGGGTGCTCGCCTCGCGCGCCTGCTGTTCGCGCAATTGCCGGTCCTTGAGGCGCGCGGCGAGGACGCTCATCGCCTGGGCGCGGTTGCGGTGCTGGGAACGGTCGTCCTGGCATTCGACCACCAGCCCGGTGGGCAGGTGGGTGATGCGCACCGCCGAGTCGGTCTTGTTGATGTGCTGGCCGCCGGCCCCGGAGGCGCGGAAGGTGTCGATCCTGAGGTCGGCGGGATCGATGTCGACCTCGCCCACCGCGTCCACCTCCGGCATGACCGCGACGGTGGCCGCCGACGTGTGGATGCGGCCCTGGGTTTCGGTGGCCGGCACGCGCTGCACGCGATGGCCGCCGGATTCGAACTTGAGGCGCGAGTAGGCGCCGTTGCCCTCGATGCGCAGGATGATCTCCTTGTAGCCGCCGGCGTCGCCGGGGGATTCGCTGACCACCTCGACGCGCCAGCCCTGGCGTTCCGCATAGCGCGTGTACATGCGCGCGAGGTCGCCGGCGAACAGCGCCGATTCGTCACCGCCCGTCCCGGCGCGGATCTCGACGAAGACGTTGCGCGCGTCGTTGGGGTCGCGCGGCAGCAGCGCCGCCTGCAGCGCGTTCTCCAGGCGCGCGCGCTGCGCCGCCAGCTCGGCGAGCTCGGCGTCGGCGAGCGCGCGCATCTCGGGGTCGGCGCGCAGCGCGTCGAGGGCACGCGTGTCGGCATCGAGCTTGCGATACTCGCGATAGAGGCCGACCACCGGCGTGATCTCGGCGTGTTCGCGCGACAGGCGGCGGAAGGCGTCCATGTCGCTGGCGGCGCCGGGCTCGGACATGAGTGCTTCGAGCTCGGCCTGGCGTTCCTCCAGCCGGGCGAGCTTGTCGACCAGCGTTGCCTTCATTCGTGGTGCAGGCCGTAGAGCTGCTGGACGAGGTTGGCGAGCGCGTCGCGCGTGTCGCCGCTGGCGTGATTCAGCGCGTGGGTCGGCGCGTGCAGCAGCTTGTTGGTGAGCGCATGGCTCAAGGCTTCGATGACGGCTTCGGGGTCGGCGCCGTGGGCGAGGGCCTTGTGCGCCTTTTCGATTTCGTGGCGGCGATGGCGTTCGGCGGCATCGCGCAGCGCGCGGATGGTCGGCACCATTTCGCGGCCTTCCAGCCAGTGGAGGAAGTTCGCCACATTGGCCGCGATGATGGCCTCGGCCTGCGCCACCTGGGCCGCGCGGTTGTCCATGCCTTCACGCACGACCTGGCCGAGATCGTCGACGGTGTACAGGAACACGTCGTCGAGTTCGGCGACCTCGGCCTCGACGTCGCGCGGCACCGCCAGGTCGACGATGAACACCGGCCGGTGGCGGCGCGCCCGGACGGCGCGTTCCAGCATACCCTTGCCGAGAATGGGCAGCGGGCTCGCGGTGGAGGTGATGATGATGTCGAACTGGGCGAGTTCGGCGGGCAGCGCCGAGAGCGGAATGACGCTGGCGGCGAAGCGGTCGGCGAGCGGCTGGGCGCGCTCGACGGTGCGGTTGGCGACGGTCATGCGGCGCGGATGCTGGGCGGCGAAATGGGTCATGCACAGCTCGATCATCTCGCCGGCGCCGATGAACAGACACGACTGTTCGGCAAGGCTGGGGTAGATGCGTTCCGCCAGCCGCACGGCCGCGGCCGCCATGGACACCGAGTTGGCGCCGATGGCGGTGGTCGAGCGCACTTCCTTGGCCACCGAAAACGTGCGCTGGAAGAGCTTGTTGAGCAGAAGCCCGAGCGTGCCGGCCTGTTGGGCGGTGGCCACGGCCTGTTTCAACTGGCCGAGGATCTGGGTTTCACCCAGCACCATGGAATCGAGCCCGGACGCGACCCGGAAGGCGTGCTGTACCGCCTGTTCGCGCGGCAGGGTGTAGAGATAGGGCGCGAGCTCGCGCGGACTGATACGGTGGAACTCGGCCAGCCAGTCGACCGTGGCGTCCGGATCGGCGGTGTTGCAGTACAGCTCGGTGCGGTTGCAGGTCGAGAGGATCGCCGCCTCGCTGGCGCGCCGGCTCGCGGTCAGGTCGTGCAATGCCTGGGTGAGTTTGTCCGGGCCGAACGCGACCCGCTCGCGGATGGCGAGCGGGGCGGTGTGGTGATTGATCCCGAGGGTGAAAAGATGCATTGCGGCAGCCAAATGGTTCAGGCCGCCATTTTAACGCCGATGCCGTGCAATCAGGCGGGAATGAGGCCGCGCAGCTTCTTCATCGCCGCACCCTCGATCTGCCGGATGCGCTCGGCCGATACGCCGTATTCGGCGGCAAGCTGGTGCAGGGTCGCCGGCGTGCCTTCGGTCAGCCAGCGCGCCTCGATGATCCGGCGGCTGCGCGGGTCCAGGGTCTGCAGCGCCTCGTGCAGCCCGTTGTGGCGCAGCGCCTCGGTTTCTTCGCGTTCCAGCACCTGCGCCGGGTTTTCGTCGGGGCTGGCGAGATAGGCAATCGGACCGTAGCTCTCCTCGCCGTCTTCGACCGTCGGGTCGATCGAAACATCGTGCCCCGAAAGCCGCATTTCCATTTCCTGCACGTCGGCGCGCGACACGTTGAGTTCGCGTGCCATCGCCTCGGCCTCGGCGGCGGTGAGCGCATGGCTCGACGTTTTCATGCTGCGCAGGTTGAAGAACAGCTTGCGCTGCGCTTTGGTCGTCGCGATCTTGACCAAGCGCCAGTTCCTGAGGATGAACTCGTGGATTTCGGCACGAATCCAGTGCAGCGCGAACGACACCAAGCGCACGCCGCGGTCCGGGTCGAAGCGCTTGACGGCCTTCATCAGGCCGATGTTGCCTTCCTGGATGAGGTCGGCCTGCGGCAGGCCGTAGCCGAGATAGTGGCGTGCGACGCTGACCACGACGCGCAGGTGCGAGAGCACGAGCTGGCGCGCCGCGTCGAGGTCCTGGTGATCGCGCCAGGCGCGCGCCAGCGCCTGTTCCTGTTCCGCCGACAGCATCGGATAGCGGTTGACGGTCTGGATGTAGCCGTCCAGGCTGTGCGCCGCAGGTACGGGCAGGGAAAAAGCCAGTGCAGTGTTGCTCATGTGTGTTACCCCCCTTGAATTCTGATTTGGCAGTCTCGGGCTTAGAGTGCCAAACCGGGGAAGAGTTCCCGGCAGCATTTTTCGTGCCCGCCGCAGGCCTCGCGTTAAAGTCGCCATGTGCGCTGCCGTTATCTCCCCAGAGCGCGCTTTGCGCTTGATCCTGCTCAGTCATTCTAGGGAAGCCCTGAACAAGTATCGATTTTCAACCCCGCAATCCGGCAAGTGAACAGTTCTCTGGGCACACCCGTGGTTTGCGCACGAATCATCACCTGCCTGCATCGTGAATTGCGCATTTGTTGAGCAATCCGCCGCATCGCAGGCGGATTTATCCCGTCGCCAGTAACGCACGTCTTGCCTGATACAGGTGCGGTGGTCATCGACAGCCAGGCCGACTGGCAGGCCGACGCCGAGGCGGTGCGCACGCGCATCGAGAAGCTGGAACGCAAGCCCATCGCGCCATGAGCGTGCTGTCGTTCCGGCGCAAGGCGGAATCGCCCGCCGCGCCCGCCGCCGATGTCTCCCCGGCGGTCGAGGGCCTGTCGTATCTCGGCCATTTCGGCCTCGCGCGGCCGCCATTCGGGCTGACGCCGGACAGCGATTTCTTCTTTGCCGCCGCGCCGCACCGCGAGGCCCTCAACACGCTGCGCTACGCGGTCACCAGCGGCGAGGGCTTCATTCAGGTGACCGGGCCGGTGGGCACCGGCAAGACGCTGTTGTGCCGCACGCTCCTCGCATCGCTGCCGACGCGCACCCAGGCCGTGTACCTGCCGAATCCGGCGCTCGACGCCGCGGGCGTGCGCCTTGCCGTCGCCGCCGAGCTCGGTCTGCAGATGGACGAGGCGGCGAGCGCGTATCGCGTCCAGCAGGCGATCGAATCGCGTCTCATCGCCCTGGCGCGTGAGGACATCCAGGTCGTCGTGGTCGTCGACGAGGCGCAGGCCATGCCGCTCGACGCGCTGGAAACCCTGCGCCTGCTTTCCAATCTGGAAACCGCACGCCGGAAGCTGCTGACCATCGTGTTGTTCGGCCAGCCGGAACTCGATGCGCGCCTCGACGCGCTGCCACAGCTCAAGACGCGCATCGGTTTTCACGATCGTCTGCGGCCGCTGACGCGTAGCGAGCTCACCGCCTATCTTGCGCATCGCCTGGCGCGCGCGGGTTACGTGTTCGGCGGCCGCTTCGTGTTCGAGGCACGCGCCATCCGGGCGCTGCACCGGCGCAGCGGGGGCGTGCCGCGCCTCGTGAACGTCATCGCGCACAAGGCGCTGCTTCTCGCCTGGGGGCGCGGGCTGGCGGCGGCGCGCGCACGCGAGGTCCACGACGCCGCGCGCGACACGCTGGCGGCCCGGCCGGCGCGCCGCTTCTGGTGGGGGTGACGACATGAGCATCATCGATCAGACGCTGCGCGAACTCGATGCGCGCCACGCCCACGAGATGCCGCAGGGAGCGCCTGCGCAGGGTGTTGCCGTACCGGCGGAAAGCCGCACGGGATGGCGGGTGGCCGTGTTCGCGGGCGTGCTGGCGGTGCTGGTCGCGGCGGCAGTGGTCCTCATGCGCGGCGGCTGGCGTGCGTCGCCCGCGCCGCACGCCGCGCCGCCGGCAAGTCGTCATCCCGCACCGGTAGCGGCCGCGCCGGTGCCGCCCGCAAGCCTTGCAGCTGGGCCACCCGCACCGCGGGCGGCGGAAGCATCGGCGGCGCGTGTCGCGCCACCGGAACGCGCTCACGCGGATGCGGGCGGCACAAACGCACCGCGCACGACGCCGCCATCAGCCCCGGCGCCGCTCGATCTGACGCGCGCCGCGGGACGGTCCGGCGCGATCCGCAAGGACATTCACGAGCTCACGCCGGAAGCGCTGGCCGAGGACGACTTCCGGCGCGCGCGCGAACTGCTCGCGAAAGGGCGTGACGAGGCGGCCCGCCGCCTGCTCGAAACGCTTCTCGAACGGGCGCCGAAGCACGTCGCCGCGCGCCAGACGCTTGCCGCGCTCCTTGCCGATGCCGGGCAGGTGCGCGAGGCCGAGCGCATCCTCGCCGAGGGCCACACGCTGTTTCCGGAAAACGCCTGGTTCGCGCAAAATCTCGCGCGCCTGCAGGCCGCGCGCGGCGACACTGGCGCCGCGATCGCCACCCTGCGCGAAAGCCTGGCGGCGCCGGACGTGGATGCGGACTACGCCGCGACGCTCGCCGGCCTGCTGGTGCGCGCGGAGCGTTTCGCCGACGCCGAACCCCTCTACCGCAAGGCCCTCGCCAGCCGGCCGCGACAGGGAACGTGGTGGATGGGGCTCGGCCTGGCCTTGCAGGCGTCGGGCAAGGCCGACGAGGCGCGAGACGCGTTCGAGCGCGCGCTCGCAAGCGGAAACCTGCCGGATGATCTGGCCGCTTTCGTGCGCGGCCGGCTCGGTGAGTGAGGCACGCACGCCATCGCCTGCGGGCGATGCCGTGTTGCTTTGCTGCAACATGCGCGTGCGCAAGATGCGGAAATTGCGCCGTGACTGGTTTTCTTTTGCCGATTTGCTAGAATCTCGCGCGTCGGTTGGATTTCCAAGTCCCTGACCGATTTCTGGTGTGGGTTTTTAATTTGTGATTGTAAAGGGAAGATAAATGAAATACTCCGTTCTCCTGGCCGCCCTGCTGGCAGTGTCCATGACCGCTTGTGGTAAAAAAGAAGAAGCCGCTGCTCCGGCACCGGCTCCCGAGGCTGCTGCGCCGGC
>Ga0272446_1000220_pt1 | contig 90510 bp, 69 predicted proteins | sample YNPCB0061_FD_194587 | JGI IMG/M metagenome (GOLD analysis project Ga0272446, IMG submission 194587) | Hot spring microbial mat communities from Yellowstone National Park, WY, United States - YNP-CB-006-1 | ecosystem: Environmental > Aquatic > Thermal springs > Hot (42-90C) > Sediment | place...
CGGTCGCAGCGGGCGGCGGAGCGAGGGAAGGACAGCGAGGGGGATCTTCTCCATGCGGCTGCTGTGCACCACCTGTCGAAAAGTTGGCAAATTTTCGGCGGCTCTGGTAGCTATGTCCCCCTACATGGTCGCTAGACATGCGCGCGGCTGCGACGAGTACCGTACCGTTTCGCTCGTGCGCTGCGCTTTCCGTCAGGTGGTCGCTCCCGTGCTGGAGCAGGTTGACGGCGACTTCGCCGATGGACACCACGGGGTCAAGCAGGTTGTGCCATCGATCCTCGCCATCGCGCGAGACGAAGGCATAGCCGATGTCCTTTACCTCAGCTCCCACCATGTAGACCTCAGGGCCGGTGCTCGGATTGCCGTTCCAGCTCGCAGGCGCCAGCGCGACCGGACCGGTGGCATCCCCCTGGATGTCGGGCGGCTTCGCCAGGTCACCTAGATCCAGCCATTCCCCAGTACTGCCGTTGATCCGCTTCCGCCGCACAACGCCGTCTATCGCGTAGGCCAAGTCGTAACCGGGCGGGATATCGCTACCACCATCATTGGCAGCCGCGGCAATCGTGTTGGCCCAGCTGCCCCAGTGGCCTTCATCGATGGTCGTCCACGTAGCCGAGCCGCCCCGCTCGATCCGCGCTTCGAGTAGCCGACCGTCGTCGTCGCCATCGCGGACGAGAGCGGAGAGCCAGCTCCGGGAACCGTCCGACCAGGCGACGGCCGCGCCATCGCCTTGGAGCGCTTTGGAGCCGCCGTGAACCAGCGACCCCTGCCACCCAGAGCCAGTGTCCGTGTAGAGCATGAGCTGCCCTGCGTCAGTACTGGCGAAGAACTGCGGATTGCCGTTGAGAACAGCCCCGAACACGTTGCTTGTGGCCTTGAGGAGCTGGCTGCTCTGGAAGTCGACCGAGTAGGGTGACCCCGGCCGCATGATGTCGAGCGTGAGCCGACCCGGTTCATATTCGCGGATCGCAGCCACGTGTGTCTGGATGCCGGTTTTTTTCGACTTGTCTTGCGAGCGCGAAGAGGGGGCCGTAGTACGCGTAGTCCGGCGGGCCATTGGATCGGCTTAGCCAGTTGAACGCCGACCCGTCGTGCCCGCCTTCATGCACGCGCCCGTCAGTCCCTACGTAGTACACGCGGTCGTGCCATGCGTTGGAACCATCCATCCAGGAGACGGCTGAAACACCACCCCTCACGTTGACCGAGTTCGGGAATGGCTCTGGATCGGTGAGGTGCGTCTTCCAGTTGCGCGCGCCTTCATCGTAGCTGATGACGCCTATTTCGAGCCCGGCCGGGTCGGCGCGGGACCACCTCCAGAGCCGGGTCTTGGTCTCTGCCTTTTGGGTAACGGATATCCGTGAGAAGAGGTGGACGCCGGTGCAAGTGCAACCCGCCTCAAGGCAGAGGGCAACTGCCAGAAATGCCGTTACCGCGCGCGCCCCTGACGGAAAGCAATCCCGCAACATATTCCGATGGTACGCGCGGGCCTGCGCACCGTCAACCGGATTCGGGTGCGGCTCGATTGCGACGGGATGAAACGGCAGGCATTCGCATGGCTGCGGGAATTCTCGGCGGTTGCAGGGGTTGTGGGCGCAAGGCCCGGGCTGGACCCGGACCCGAAACCAGCAGCAAGCGCCTTGTCGGTCCAACTCGCCCAGTCTGTCCAGACTGCCTACGAACCCTTCGCCGCTGCCAGGAGCCACGCAGCCAAGCTCGATGCTGCCCTGTCGAGCGACCAGATGCTCCGAAAACCCCACACCGAGATCGAATAGCTGTGCGCGCAGCAGGGGCGCGAATGGGCACGCTGGTGTTTCAGGAGAACATGAGGCTGCGCGCGCAACGGAAGCGACGCGTCGATGTGCGCGATGCCGATGGCGTCGAGCGCAGCTCGGTGCGCGCCACCGAGCGGCAACTCGAAGCGGTGCTGGGCACGATAGCGGTGCCGCGGATGGCGTACCAGGCGCCCGCAAGCCGGGCTCTTCACCGGATGGACGCGGTGCTGAACCTGCCCCGCGAGCGGTTCTGCTACGGGCTGCGCTGACTGGTAGCGATGGAGGCGGCGCGCGCTTCGATGCCAAGGGCGTGGTGATGCGCCATGAGGATCTGCCGGAGGCCAGCCGTCTTGCAGCGGACAAGAAGGTCTACAAGCTGCAGATGCGGCTCAGCCCGGCCGACAAGAGCGAGCGCAACCGAATGGCGCAGGTGGCGACGGTGTACTGGATCGAGCCGTAGCCCCGGACAGCGGCCGATGTGGTGCACACGTTGCGCGGGCCTGAGGTGGAAACGAAGCGGCGGCGACCCACCGACAAGCGCGTATGGGCGAGTGTGGAGAAGCCGCCGGGCAAGGTGATTCGAGAGGCCTTTGAGGATTCGCTGCGCCGCGATCCGGACAAGCAGCATCACTAGGTGGTACGGGTCGATGGTGAGCGCAAACAACTGCGCGCGGTCAAGGTGCAAACACGTCGGGTCGGCGTGAAGGTAACGATTCTGGTCGATGTGGTGCACGTGCTGGAATACGTATGGAAAGCGGCGCGAGCCATCTTCGGCGAGAGCATTGCGCAAGCGGAGGTGTGGGTTGCCAACCGGCTGCTGGCCTTGTTGACGGGTCGCACGGGAGGCGATGTGGCCGCCAGGATCCGCAAGTGGGCGGAGCATCCTGGCAATTGCACCTGGAGCGCGAGAAGGAAGGCAACCACACCGTACTATACGAAGCAGGACGTATCCCGGATCCGCTACCTCCGCCCAAGCGATCCCTCCGGAGGGTCAACTGACGAATGTTATGGCGGAAACAGGTCGTCGCAGAAAAGCCGCACCCCGCTACGATCGCGCGGCGTTCTGACGGCGTTTCTGCTCGGCTAGCTCGAGCACGAGACGGCGCTCGCCCCGCGCAAGCACCGCCTGGAGCAATCGGTCGAGACGCTTGCGTGCGGGCTCGGGTGGACTCCCGTTGCTCACCTCGCAGGGCGAAAGAGCGTACAGCACCCCCGCCGACCGGTGGTCGACCCGCTGCAACCGAACACGCACCGTGCCCCCGCCCTCGTGGTCGAACCTCATCACCACGAAACGGCCCGTATCCCGCGCAACACCGAGCTTCCGAAAGGTCCACCCCTCGTACGCCCTGCCCGGCGGCCAATCTCGCAGCAGCGTCGCAAGCCTGGCCCGCGAAAACCACGGACTCAGACCGCCGCGCGACTCCATCAGCACAATCGCCTCCGCGGCCTTCAGCGTGTCGGGGTGCGATCCGATCCGGCGAACGAGCTGAGCCTTGGCGCGGGCAAGGGCTTCCGCCGACCAACTCTTGCTCTCAAGCAGGTACGGAATTCCACGCTCGGCAAACCGCAACCCCAGCTCCTCCCTCCGCTGCCACAGCTTGGAACCCCGATAGACCTGCAGCAAGGACACCAGCACCGTTCCCACCGCCCGTTCGCCGTCCGCATCCGGCTCCGTCCAGCTCAGCAGCGTGTCCAGCGTGGCGAGGAATCCCTCCTCGCTGTCGCCAGGCAGCCCCAGGACGATGCTGACCACGGGCGGACGAATCGCGCGCGCGATCTGCACCAGCCGCGTGCGTAGCTGCGCCACGTCCACCGAGGCCCTGTCGACGTGCGCCATGCCCGCCGGCCAGAGCGTCTCAATCCCCAGCAGCACCATGTGCGTCGGAAGGCCCGACAGGAGGCTGAGCTGCTCCTGCGTGATCGCGTCGTGCCGGATGTTGTACGTGAACCTCACGAGCCCTTGCGGGTCGGCCTTGCGAATCGCCTCGATGGTGGCGCGCAGCCTCTCCGTGTCGTAGTTGAGGGCCGAATCGGTGACGGTAATATGCCGGTGTCCCTGCTCGAGCGCCCATCGAACGTCGGCCTCGATGCGATCCGGGCCAAAGTGACGCAATCGCTTGCTCGCGTTCCAGGTGCAATAGCCGCACGCGTGCAGGCAGCCGCGCGACAGCTCCATCATCACGCCATGCAACGGCGGCTTGACCAGGCCGAGCTGGAACGGCGACGGAATCGTGTCCAGGTCCATGACGATCATCGGCGCGCCGCCGGACACGACTCGCCCTTCCGCTCGCGCGATGACACCCGGAATCCGGTGCATGTCGCGCAGGTCCTGCCGAAGCATCTGGGCGAACGCCAGCTCTCCCTCGCCGACCACCATCGCGTCGATCGCTTCGGCACGGCCCATCAGCTCCGCCGGATCCCCTTCGGTGGCACGCCCGCCCAGGATGATCAGCACCCCCGGCCTACGCTCGCGCAGCCAGCCTGCTGCGTGCAACACCGCATCAATGTTCCAGCAGTACGCCGAAAAGGCGACCGCATCCGGGCGGTAGGCGAGAATGCGTCGAAGGTCGTCCTCCGACAGAACGACCTCTTCGCGTTCGTCCTCGATGTCGATGGGCTCCGACAGGTTCAGCAGCTCGATCCGGAAACGCCTTCGAATCTCCGGATCCTGCTCTGCGAACGCCTTGAGATAGGCATTCGCGAGGCTGTACGGCGCGGGCGCCAGCGTGTCCACGAACCCGCCTTGCGAGCCGAACGGACCGTCGGCGCCTTCGGGGACCATGCTGCGGAATGCGCCGACCAGCACGACGCAACGACGGCCGTCAGCCGCCGCATCCGGGTCATCCGCCGCGGATTTCGCGTGCATCGTCATCCAGGTAGCATCGACCGCACAAGCCGTCAAAGCCGCGATCCGGCCACAAGACCGCTTGGTCCGAAGCACCGATCGGCAACCACGGCTCCCCGCCAGCCTCCCGCCGAGTCGCCCGCCCCTCGATGACGTCGACGATCCGCTGGGCGATCTGCGGCGCCACGGCGCACACCAGCATCATTTCCACCTTGTGTGCCGAAGTCCACCGTATCATGCCCCGGCCATGCAACGAGATCGACGTGACGTCCTCCGATGGGGCCTCGCCGGGCTTACGGTGTCGCTGCTGCCTGCGCCCGCCTGCTCGCCGGCCTCGGGTTCGCCTGCACGGTTGCCCCCGCCAGCACCGCCGTCTCCCGCGACACCCGCGCCCCACGAACCATGCGCCGAGCTCCTGCCCCCCGGGCTTTCGCAGCAGGACCTTTCCATCCTCTCGGCGTCCCACCCCGCGATCGCGATCGTGCAACGCACACCCGGCCAGCACGGCGTGCTTCGCCAGCTCGCCCGCCCTCTCACGCGCGCGGATGCCGCGCAAATCGACCGGCTCGAGGCCTGCCTGCGTGCGTCGTTGCAGGCCAGCGAGCGCGGCGTCGGCCTGGCCGCACCTCAGGTGGGCGTCGGCGCCCGTGCGATCGTCGTGATGATCGGGGCGCGGACCGATTCGCCCCGCGTCGAGTTCTTCGTCAACCCGCGCATCGTTCAGCGCAGCGACGACCTGACCCTCGACTACGAGGGTTGCCTGTCGGTGCCCGATGTCTGCGGGCTGGTCCGTCGCAATCGCAGCGTGGTGGTGGAGCATGGGATGATCGAGGGAGCCACCCGTCGGCTGGAAGTCAGCGGCTTCGACGCGCGCATTTTCCAGCACGAGATCGATCACCTCGACGGCGTGCTGTACATCGATCGCGTCGAAGGCGGCCTGCAGCCCAAGGATCGCCTGAAGCAGCTCCGCGAGCAGCTCCGCAAGGATCATCCCGAGCTCGCGATGGCGCCGGAAAGCAACGACGACCGGCTCGCCGTCCTTTGACCGACCCGCGCACGAACGTCGTTGCGGCAGCACCTCGTTCGAACGTCGCGCCAGGCGTCAAGCGCCGCTGGACACGCCGGTTCCGGTAGCCATCCGCTCCGCGGTCGCGATAATGGCCCCGCATGCGTCAGCTCGCTCTCGTACGTCCCCGCAAGCGGCTGTTCCTCGGGCTCGCCTCCCTGAGCCTGATCGTCTCCGCCTGCGCGATGTTCGGCCTGTGGCTGATCATGTCGCCCGGCCTCCAGCGAATTCACGCATGGCTGCCCGTCATCGTCGCCGTCGTCCTCGTGCTCGCCGTGCTCGTCATCGCCCTCGGCGTGCTGCTCATCGTGCTCGCGGTGCTCGGCGTGCACGTCCTGGCCACGGCGCGCCGAATCGCCTGGTGGGCCATCAACCTGATGTTCCCCGTCGCCCTCATCCTCGGACGCCTCGCCCGCATCGACCGGGAAACAATTGAAAGGTCGTTCATCGAGGTCTCCAACCACCTCGTCCGCAACCGGCATCTCCGCTTCGACCCCGACCGCGTCCTCATCCTCGCCCCGCACTGTATCCAGCTCGACGTCTGCCGTCACAAGGTCACCAGGAAGGTCGACAACTGCAAGCGATGCGGCAAGTGCAACGTCGGCGACCTGCTCGATCTCTCCCAGCGCCTCGGTGTGCATCTGGCCGTCGTGCCCGGCGGCACGCTCGCGCGACAGGTCATCAAGACGATCCGGCCGAGGGCTGTCCTCGCAGTCGCTTGCGAGCGCGACCTGGTCACCGGCATCCAGGACGTCTTCCCGCTCCCCGTCGTCGGCCTGCTCAACGATCGCCCCCAAGGCCCGTGCTGCAACACGCGAGTCGACGTCGCCCTGGTGGAACGGTCGGTGCGCCTGCTGACGGACGCCCGAACGACCGCATGACGATCGCAAAAACACGGCCGTTCGCCCGATCGTTCCTGCGTCCACCGGTGCCGTCCGACAGGACGCCGGCCTGGATGTCGGCAACAGAGGGCGAGCCATCTCGCTGAAGACCGCCGCCGCGGGGACGTCGAACATCGCAGGGCGTGGAGCGTCGGGCGCGTGAGCCCCGCGATCATCACCAGGCGCGAGCCGACGCAGTGGTGGCGCTCAGCGACTTCGCCGCGAAAGGCCATCCACGACTTGCGGTGGACGAAGCTACTTGTTCACCCTTGCACACGCCTGCTTGTCGCCGAGCTTGCATGCCTTGTCGAACGCGTCTCGCGCTGCGTCCTTCCAGTCCGCTCCCGCGCCCGGAGCCTCCAGCATGTCTCCCAGCGCAACGCAGAACATCGCGATGTCTGCGTCGCACGCCATCTCGAGCCACCCGCGCACCTTCCTCGGGTCGTCCGAGCTCCCGCGTGAAGACAGCGCAGCCCGCACACCGCATCCCATCGCCGATCCCGCGTCGCACGCCTTCCTCGCCGTCTCCGCTGCCTGACCGCGCGCGCCCGCGTCCTTCGCCCCCGTCATCTGGAGAAGCGCCAGGCCGCCGCACGCATCCTGGTCTCCCCCGTCGCAGTTCGAACGGCACGCATCCACTCCCCGGTACACGCAGCTATCCTTGGGCACCGACCCCGGTTGGATGCCTTCAGGTGGCGACGGATCTCCGGTCGCCGCTTGCCCCGCACCGCCCGCCGCCGCCTCACCCGGTTTGGATGGCTCCGCGCGCTTGCTGCATGCACACAGTCCGAGCGCCGCACACCACAAGACCAACCCTGTCCACCATCCACCACGGCAAGCCATCCGGTTCCTCCAACCGACCTCTGGACCAGCGCTGCATCTCACCCAGCGTCACGGGCGCCCTTTCTAGCAACGGACAGCGCGTTCGACGAGTGCTTCGGATGGTGGTACGCACGGGGCAACCATGTGTGATTTGCGCAACCTGGTTCGGGCATCGTTGGGCGCCATCGTCCTTGTGTGCGGATGCGGGCAGTCCTGCAAGAACGACAAGCCCTACGTGCCGTACTCGGTGGACCCCTCTGCCCACCCCTCGGCTGCTCCGGCCAATCTTCCACCACCCAGCGTCAACGCTTCCGCCGATCCGCTGACCAACCCGCCCGGCCAACGCTTTGCGCCGGTCAAGGCCCGCAAGCTCAAACCCGGAACCTCCCGGCTCACGGCCGGCGCTGGCACCTTCCAGGCCCCGCCAGGCTTCACGTGCGACTCCGTCCTCGAAGCCGATCTGGACAGCGACGGGGCGCAGGATGCCGCCGCGTGGATCACGAGCACCGACGCCTCGACCGGGCAGCTCGTCTGGTTCGGCCCAGGCAAAGACGCTCGCACCGTCGCTTCTCCCCCCGCATCGTTTACCGGCGGTGGCTGCAAGGTCGAACCCGACCTGTCGCAGATCGGCCCGCACACGCTGCTTGTGACGGTCCGCCGGACCTGCCCGGCCGACAGCACGCCGGCGCCCGCCACCAAGTGGTGGTCTGTCGTGGTTCCTGCCCGCACCCCGGCCGAACGCTTGACGCTGACCACCGTCGATCAACGCTCCAGCGAGCGGCTCGACGTCCAGGTCGATGCGCTCGACCGCGACGGCGATCAGCTCGACGACGTGCTGGTGACGCTGGCGATGCTCGGTCCGGATCCGGGATTCGACGAGGACTCGTCGCCCGCGATCTCGGTGGACCTGGCGTACTTCGACAGGCCGGCGGGCTTGTCCCGCGACCCGCACGAGCCTGCCGCGTCGTTTCGATCCATCGCCGACAAGCTCGCCAGGCAGGTCAAGACCAAGAAGGCGAGAGGATCGGTAGGACCAAGCGCACGACGCGTGCGGGAGCTGTTCCGATCGATTTGCGGAGAGTGGGGCGCGGCCGCGCTGGAAATCGGCGGTGCGCCCCTTCAGTGCGGCGCTGGCGACGCCATGGACAGGGTCGACCGTGCGGACCTCGAGGCAGCGTTGCAGGACGGTGATCTGTTGAAGGCCATCGCCACGCTGTCCCGCATCGCGCGCGAGCCCGGCGCCCAGCACGGAACAGTGCCCGACGAGCTTCGCTCCTTGGTGACGAAGTCCTGGGACATCAAGGAGGTCGACAGCTACCATCTGCCCTTCGTGCCCGAACCCGCCACAGCCAAGGCAAGCTGGGGCGGGCTGTCCTTTGACACATCCGGCGCCCTGCTCATCCGCACGGCATCGAGCGTGCTGCGTTTCGACGCCAGAACCCGTGTGGCGCTGCCCGACGGCCCGGAGGGACCAACAGCTCCCTGGCCCCTCGAGGTCGCCTCCCCCGACGGTACGATGACGCTCCAGTCGGTCTACGACCCGTGTGACGGTGGCCCCCTCCGTCTCACCATGCGCACGACCAGAGGCATGCTCGATCAAGCGATGCCGGTCGATCCGATGCCTGGAAACGCTTGCTCGAAAGGCTCGCTGCCGCCGATGGCGCGTTGGCGCGCAAGCGCCTGGACCAAGGCAGGTCTCGAGCTCCTGGTCGAAGGGATCCCGGTCACCGTTGCCCCCGACGGCAAACGGATCAAAGCCGCCCGGCTTCCTGCCCAACCCGGCACCCGCGCAGGGGCACGATCGCCCGACGGCACCACCCTCGCGATCGAAACCGCCGAGGGCGTCGCCGTCGTGCCGGACCTGGGAAAGCCCCAGCTCTGGCGTGTGAAGGGATCACCCGACGCCCACCTGCGCCTGCACGACTGCGTTGCGGCACCGGCCGCCGCGGCGGTCGCCTGTGTCGACGGCAACCGCACCAGGGTGATGATTGGATCGTCGCAGTGAAGGTCAGCGCCGGTTGACGCGTTCCATGTATTCACGCGTGCGGGTGTCGACCTTGATCCACTCGCCTTCGTTGATGAACAGCGGAACCTGGATGACCGCGCCGGTCGACAGCGTGGCCGGCTTGGTCACGTTGCTCGCCGTGTCGCCGCGCACGCCAGGATCGGACTTGGTAACCTGCAGCACCACGTGAGGCGGAAGCGTCAGGTCGATCGGCTCGCCCTTGAAGAACACGACCTCGACCTCGAGCCCGTCGATCAGAAAGTCCTTGTTCTCTCCAACCTTCGAGCCGAGGATCGTTACCTGCTCCCCACCCGGATCCATGAACACGAAGTCCTCACCGTCGGGGTAGATGAAGCTCATCGTCCGCACCTCGACGTCGGCGGGCTCGAGCTTCTCACCCGACCGGAAGGTGCGTTCGATGACTGCGCCCGTGGACAGGTGCTTGACCTTCGTGCGCGTAAACGCCTGCCCCTTGCCTGGCTTGACGAACTGAAAGTCGACGACGATGTACGGCTGGCCGTCGAGGATGATCTTCAATCCCTTGCGGATGTCGCTTGTATCATACATGTTGAGGTGCTCCGTGCGGTCCGGGTTGCCTCGGGTCGAGGGCGACTGGACCTATCACGACGTGAGCCGATGCGCCACACCGAACCGTTCCTGGACCGTCGCTCTTTCGCCCCGGTTCGCGGCGACGCCGGCCCGGATCGAAGCCTGACCATCCGTACGGTAGCCGGGGATCCAGGCCCCCTGGAGGCCGCAACCGCCGGGCCGCACACGCTCGGTGTTGCGTCCTGCCGCCCGGTTCGCTAGCTCGGACAACGCCGAACATGGACGACTTCGATGACGAGCTGCGGGAGATCAAGAGGGAAATCATCGAATCCCGCGGACTCATCATCAAGACCAACAACCTGACCAACGCCCTGGCCGCGGACATCAAGAGCATCGCCAGGCGCCAGCAGGGCTACGAACGCCGCCTCGTCTGGAACAGCGCCACCGCGTACATCGTGTTCGTCATCGTGGTGTTCATCGCCCTGAAGCTCGCCTGGGACGCTCGGGTCGACGCGGTGCGTGCCGAAACGGAGCAGACGCGGGCCGCCGCGACCAAACTCACCAACGAGCTGCGCGAGGTCCAGCAACGGGAGGAGGAACGAGCCCGCGCCGAAGGCAAGGCGGCCGCCATCTACGAGCTGATCAAGCAGGGCAAAGACGTCGAGGCGATCCAGGCGTACGAGGCAATCGACAAGGATCTGCTCACGCGCACGGAGCAGCGTGTGTTCGACGACGCCGTGGAGCGCGCGCGCAATAGCCTGTCTATCGCCGCCTACCAGGCCGGCGTGGAGCACGCACGCGTGGGACGGTGGCACGACGCCCAGCAGGCGTTCGAGGACTCGCTGCGCTACAAGGACAACGCTGCCCACTCCCCCGCAGCGCGCTACTTCCGCGCCGACGCCCTGCGGCACCTTGGGCGCCAGCGCGAGGCGATCACCATCCTCATGGAACTGTCCGAGTCGTCCGCGGACAAAGAATACCTCGACGACGCTTCGTACCTTCTCTCCCAATGCCTCGTCGACATCCAGGCATGGAACGACGCCAAGACCGCCATGCGATCGTTCTTGCGCAGATTCCCGTCCAGCCCCTACGCCAACGAGCTCAAGACCCAGCTCGCCGAGCTCAACCTCAAGCACTGACCGGGCTCCCCGCCACCGTCTCGATCGCCTTGCGTCGCTGCCCCGAAGAACGGGAAGTGGGGCGCCCCGCACGTCCATGTGGGGCGCCCCGCGCGTCCATGTGGGGCGCCCCGCACGTCCATGTGGGGCGCCCGCAGGTCGGCGAGCATGCAACCACGGAAGGCCGCCGGAAACGGATCACATCGGGTCGCTGCGAATCACGGTCATCGTGAACCCGGCCCACCAGGCTCCGTCGCCGAGCCCTGCCCTGGGACCGACCAGCAACACCGTGAAGTTGGATCCGCCCACCACATCCTGAGCTGCAATTCCGCCTCGCGCCATCGCGTCCCCCACCAGGACGGTCGACGACGCTCCGGGCTGGCCCGAATCGAAGAGCTCGAAGCGGTTCGACGACCCGGGTCCGCCGAACCAGTCCGGTTCGATGTCGTCGTTGGGGGGCTGGGGAGCGACGCCACCGGGCGCAAGATCGGTCGCAAGCGTGGTGCGCACCACGGGGTCCGCCAGCACGTGGTCGACCCGCGACAGGGGCGTTGCGAGGGATGCCGCGAAGACCTGAAGGCCCACGCGGTCCGCCGAAGGAAGCCGGTCGACCGTGCCGAGCAGGAGCGTCACGGTCGGGTGCTCGGGCGCGTATCCCACGCCGCACACGGTTTCCTGCACGGGGTCCGTGTGCGTTGCTCCTCCCACGCACCCCGCCGCAGCCATCACGACATGCCGGCCGTGCGAGAGCGTACCTGCCGGGATGACCTCGAGCGGAGACGAAACCACACCCGGCGGGGGAGCAGCAAGATCCGCGCACGTGCGACCGCCGATCGAGGCCAGATCACCGCTGATCACCACGATACGCACGTCCTCCGAGGCCAGGTCCACCCCGCCCGGCACCGAGGAATCCGCCGATGCATGCGCGTAGGCGATGCCCGCGGCATCGGCAGGCCAGGGCGCAACCGGCTGAAGCTCGAACCCCGACTGCGCTCGCAACGCAAAGCACACACGGATCGCCGGCGCGTCCGGGATCGCATTGACGAACGTGAACACGGACGGACCATCGGGTTGAATCGGGAGCGGCGCGTCGTGCGCATCATCCGAAAGCGCATCCTCCACGTCGACGAGCGCGTCCTCGCCCATCGCACCGTCAGCGTCTGCCGCATCGGATGCGTCGGCCTGCGCGAACGGGCCAGCGTCCCTTGCCGCGAGCTGATCGTGGTTCGAGCTCATACACCCCGCTGCAAAAAGCACGAGCCACAGGGTGGCTGCCTGTGCGACGATGCGAGACATCACCACGACTCATAGCGCGACTTCGGCCCTGATGCGACCGACACGCGAGCGGAGCTCCGGATGCCGTCCCTAGCCAACCTCACCGCTCACCCGGCCCGTGTGGAAATCGATCGATCGGCTGCCACGGCCATACGACGAGGCCATCCTTGGGTCTGGCGCAACGCCGTGCGTCGCGCTCCCGCCACGATTCGCCCAGGAAACGCGGTGGACCTGCACGCGGAAGATGGAACCTTCCTCGGCAAGGGGCTGTGGGATCCGGAATCACCCATCGCCGTGCGCGTCTACACCACGTCCCCGGACCAGCAGCTCAACCTCGCGCTGCTCGTCAACAACGTTTCGCGCGCCATCGACGCGCGCGACGGTTGGTTCGACACGTCGGACACGGACGCCTACCGGCTCTGCAACGGCGAAGGCGATCGTGTGCCGGGCGTGGTGCTCGACCGGTACGCGCAGGTGGTCGTCGCGCGCATCGACGGCGGCGGGATCGAGCCGTGGGCCCACGCATTGCTCGAAGCGCTGTGGCCTCAGCTCGAGACCCGTGGTGTGCAGAGCCTGGTGTGGCGCAGGGTCAGCCGCGACAAGACGGACCTGGTGGGGATCGCGGGACGCCCCGCGGCCGATCGCGTGGTCGTGACGGAGCGCGGGATGCGCATGCTCGTGGACCTGCCGCACGGGCAGAAGACCGGCGCGTTCCTCGACCAGCGCGAGAACCGCCGGCGCGTTCGCGCCATGAGCGCCGGCGCCCGCGTGCTCAACCTGTTCTCCTACGCAGGCGGCTTCTCCTGCGCCGCTGCGCTCGGAGGCGCCTCCCACGTCACCTCCGTCGATGTCGCTCACCCCGCTCATGCCGTCGCCCAGGAGACGTTTCGTCTCAACGGGATCGACCCCTCCTCGCACACGTTCGTCACCGCCGACGCTTTCGCATGGCTTGCACAGGCACAGGCACGCGGCGAGCGCTTCAACCTCGTCATCTCCGACCCGCCGTCGTTCGCGCCCAGCGAACGAAGCCTGCCGCGAGCGCTCAACGCCTACCGCAAGCTGCACGAAGCCTGCATCCGCCTCACCAGCCGCGGCGGCGCGTTCTGCGCATCGTCGTGCTCGAGCCACGTTTCGCTCGACGCTTTCCTGACCACACTCGACGACCAGGTCACCGCGGGCAGAGAATTCCGTGTGCTCGAGGTCTTCGGACAACCCATGGACCACCCTACCACCCCGAGCTGGCCAGAGGGACGATACCTGAAGTTCGTCGTCCTGGGCGAAGTGCAAGCTTCGCTCAAACGCTGACATGCCCGGCCGGCCGTTGCGCGACGCCGTCGACTCGACACTGGCACGGGTCCGCCGGCACGCTACGATGACTGCCTATCGGAGATCGCTGCATGGAGTTGACCCTGTTCGTGGAACACCAGTGCAACCTTCGGTGCACCTACTGCTACACCGGAGAGAAATTCACACGGCCCATGGACAGCGACACCATGCGCCGCGCCGTCGACCTCGCGCTGAAGCTGCCGACGTCCCACCTTGACATCTCCTTCTTCGGCGGCGAGCCGCTGCTGCGCCGTGACCTCGTCCGCGAGACGGTGGACCACGCCGAGCACGCGGTCCGCAACCTCGACGGCCGCAAACCCACCTTGCGCTTCCTGATGAACACGAACGCAACCCTCCTCGACGACACCGACATCGAGCTGATGGCGCCTCCCCGATCGTGGACCGTGTTCGTGTCTCTCGACGGCCCTCGCGACGTGCATGACCGGCATCGCGTCCATGCGTCGGGCAAGGGCAGCTTCGACGACGTGATGGCAGGACTCGACAAGCTGCGCGCGCAACGGATCCCGTTCCAGCTCGTGGCCGTGGTGAGCACGGCCACGGCGCCGCATCTGGGCGACACGGTCGCTGCGCTCGCACCCCTGGGTGCAACCAAGATCATCCTCGCCCCGAACTTCCGCGACGACTGGACCGAGCAGTCGATCCGGGGGCTTCGATCCGGCTTGCAGAACGCCGGCCGAAGCTGGATGGACTTGTTCAGAAAGGGCACGACACTACCGCTCGAACCGCTGCACACCAAGATCCTCACCCACCTCAAGGGAGGAATCCCGTGCCCCAGCAGGTGCATGATGGGCGGCAGCGAGTTCTGCGTCACCCCGCGCGGGCGCATCTACCCCTGCGCGCAGATGGTCGGCGAGGACACGGCCGATGAGCTGGTGATCGGCACGGTCGACACCGGGCTGCTGCCCGACCGCATCGCCGCGCTGCAAGCCGCCAAGGACCGCGTCGAAATCACCTGCGAACCCTGCGCCATCCGCGACCGTTGCCAGAGCCATTGCGGGTGCAGACACATCGCCCTGTCCGGCAAGCTCGGCGAGATCACTGCCGCGTTGTGCGAGATCGAAGCCGCGTTCATCGACGCCGCCGACGACGTGGCGGAGGCCCTGTACCAGGAGCAGTGCCAGGCGTTCATCGACTACTACTACAAGAAATCGTGGGTCGCCTCGCGGGGGGTGTCCTCACCCAGATCCGTCGATCCAACAAAGCCTGATCGGTCCGGCGCGATCCAGACATCCACGGACCGCATTGTCTTCCGACGCGCCGCACGCGTCGGCCCCCTGGTCGCGAACACACTGCTCGCTCCCCGCCCATCGCTCGGCCATGCGCGACGTTCCCCTGTGCAGGGCGAAGCTCCGTTTGGGCGGAAGGGTCGAGCAACAGGCATTGACTTGTGCGCACATGTATGACAAGGTGCACCCCAGCTCAACGATTCACCGCGGGAGTGCGTCCCCTCTCTGCCACTCCCGCAAGGAGTCTGCACCCATGAAGCTCACTTTCGCTTCCCTCGGACTGTTGTTCGCCGCTCTCGCCTTCACCCCGTCCGCCGACGCCACCGTGGAAACGATCCTCGACTACACGATTGTCTACCACGAGCCGCAATCCGACGACTATTGCTACCGCACGATGCCGATGCGCGCCGAGCTCGGCATCCCGGGCGCAAGTGTAATGCAGGCGGTCTACGCGCCGGTCCAGGTCTTCAACCAGAATGGCATCCCGTCGAAGTATGTGAATATCAACCTCATCGCCACCCAGCCGCCCATGGTGCCGTCGTACGTGTCCGACAGCATCGATCCCGACGGCACCATGAACTACGCGATGAAGGTGGACGTGACCGCGCTTGCGAAAGCGAATGGCACGTCGACCTCGGGACGGCTCGCCACCATTCGCGCCGCCAAGCTCGGCCTGCTGTCGATGGCGAAGAGCATCAGTCGGATTTCGGGCGGCAAGTTCCGTTTGCGCGTCACCTTCGTGGGTCTGCCGTCCCAGACCGGTCTGCCGGGTCTCACCTTGCCGGCGACCACGACATCGCCGTACTCGGCGGCAAGCCCCCTTCTCGCCGCGTTCGAGAAGGAGTGGATCAACACCGGCGGATCGTGCCGTTGACCGCCTGAATCCCACCAGCGGCCGCGTCACGTCAGGCCAAAGTCCCATCCGGGACAACGGCCTGCCAAGTCACCCGACAACGAGATTGCGAACACGGGACGCGGGACGTTCGCTTGGGAGGCCAGGGCAGCGGTTGACGGCTTCGAAGTCCTGGGCCGCCGTGTCTCCCATCTTGTCGATTCCCCCGGAGCGGAAGCGTGGACCCATTCCCTCCGCGCGTGGGTGTCCCGGTCGCCTGGCGCCTGCGCTGCGCCGGGCTCGATTGCGAAACATACAGGATCGGTCGGTCGAAGGCCGTGCCATCGTTGACGTACGACAGCCGCACACCGGATACGCACGACGGCCTTATCCGGCGTGGCTACCCACGTTGCGAGGTCGGGGGAGCGCAAGCTGCAAGGAATGTGGGCCGCGTCCTGGGTTGCCGTGCGGACGCGACCTGCGCGGGGATCATTGCATGTGCGCCAGGAGGAACTGGCGGGCTTGCGCGATCGCGTTGGCGCGCTCGCCGGTGGCGAACAGCTCATGCCCGTAGTTGGGGAACTGCACCACGTTGCATTCGCCCGCAAACGGCGCGGCGCAGACGTGCTTCGATGCGTCGACGACATGGTCGTTCGGGTCGGACAGGATCAGCGTCGGGACGTTGATGGCAGATCCGGCGGCGAAGGCGGCTTGCGCGAGGAAGCCCTGGTTGAGCCAGCCGAATGTCGGGTCTGGCGTCCACAGCGGGCTGTGCTCGGTGTAGTTGCAGTAGGCTTCATCGGTGCCGAGGGCGGGATCCGGGCATGACGGCTGCCGCGGCGGGCACCCGTCGGGCAGGCTCTGGAGGTACGTCAACGCGCCGTACAGACCAGCAAAGTCGATGGCTGGCAGTCCGCAATCGTTGGGCAAGCCGTAGAGCAGACATTGCGTCAGCATGCCGCAAACCGGCTGCGTCGAATCGTAGAAGCACCCCCTCAGCGTCGCGTCGCTATGCACGGCGGCGATCGCCACGAGGATGTCGGGAGTAATACCCGCGGGCGAGGTGCATAGCTTGGGAAGCCCCAGGCCGTAGGGCTGAGGAGCGGCGTAGAATGCGGCTACGCCCGCCAGTTGCTCCGCCGTGAGCGGGGGCGGCGCGAGATGACCCAGCATCGGCGACCCCAGGATCAGCCCTTTGATCTTGTCCGGGTGCTCTTGCGCGTAGCGCGCGGCGATCAACCCGCCCATGCTGTGCGCCATCAGGAACACCGGGGTCTTGTGCCGACCCAGCTCCGGCACCCGGTCGAACAGCTTGTCGATGTCGTCGACGTAGTAGCTGAAGTCGTCGATGTGCGCCGCCAACCGACCCTCGGCGGAGGCCCCCTGCCCCTCGTGGTCGATGGCGACGAACGTAATGGGTAGATCCGCCAGCGTCTGATCGGCGGGCGCGTCTCCCACCGGGAACTCGTGCAGCGACGTGAACAGCACGTCATACTTCTCGATGAACTCGGATCGTCCCTGCAGGAACACGACCGCGGCCTTGTCCTTGCCAAGCTTGCCGTACACGCGATACCGCACCGGGAGCCCGTCCGCGCCGGTGAACGTGCTCGTCCTCACGATCCGCTCGTACTTCTTGTCGAACGCAAAGGTCGTCTTGCACGCCTCGGACGCCGAGATGCTCTGTTCCGGCGCCCCCGTGTCATCGTTGGGAGCCGCGCCGCAAGCGCCGAGGGCGACCGTAGCGACGAGGGCGAGGGAAGGCAGAGTGACCATGTCGCGAAGCTGGGAGGATATCTTCATTGTTCGAGGTCTCCGTGTGTGTGGGGGCTCACCGCGTGGTGCCGCCGTGATCGCTGGCGGGACACCGAGGGCCGCTCGAAACAAGATTCATGCCCCCGACGGCTTGTGCGAAAAAGCGGCGGGAAGCCGCGAATCCTGCGGCTCCGCGCTTGGACCAAGGCGGGAGCGGGTGTAACATCCGGTCCTCAATCGAGGACCGAATGCTGCACGCGCACAGATCCACAGGTGCCTTGCCGTGACCGAATCCAAGCCTCCGGCTGCCAACGCCCCGAAGACCTCCCGCGTCGACGACGACGACATGACGTTGCCGACCGGCAACGACGCTGTCGAGGTGCCGCGGATCGAGGTGCACATTCTGCGCGAAGCGGGCGTTCCCGTGGACAAGACGGTGGTCTTCGAAGGGGATCAGTGTCGCATCGGCTCCAACCCATCCAACGAGGTGGTGCTGAACGACCGGCGGGTTTCCCGGTTCCACTGCTTTCTCCGACGTGGGCGCAACGCCTGGCGTCTGGTCGACAGCGGATCGAGAAACGGAGTCGTCCTGGAGGGCGTCAAAGTGCGAGACGCCGACCTGCCGCGCGGGGAATGCAAGCTGCACCTCGGCGACTCCGAGCTCGTCGTGCGGGAGTTGCGCTCCCTGGCGCGCGTGCAGGTGCCGATCATGCCCGTGTTCGGCGCGCTCGTTGGAGCATCGGTGGCGATGCGTCAGATGTTCGCGCTCCTGGACCGCGTGGCGCGCAGCGACTCCACCGTGATCATCGAGGGGGAGAGCGGAACCGGCAAGGAGCTCATCGCGACGGAGATCGTCAAGCGGGGGCGCCGCGCACGCAAACCCTTCGTGATCGTCGATTGCGGCGCCATCGCCCCCGAGCTCATGGAAAGCGAGCTGTTCGGCCATGCCAAGGGATCGTTCACGGGGGCGGACCGGGACAGGATGGGCGCGTTCGAGGAGGCCAACGGAGGCACGGTCTTCCTCGACGAAATCGGGGAGCTCCCCTTATCGATGCAGCCCAAGCTGCTTCGCGTGCTCGAAAGCCACGAGATTCGCCGGGTCGGAGAGAACCGCCCTCGCAAGGTCGATGTGCGTGTCATCGCAGCCACCAACCGGCAGCTCGAACGCGAGGTCAACCAGGGCCGCTTCCGCGAAGACCTCTTCTTCCGCTTGTCCGTGGTCACCGTACGCGTGCCCCCGCTGCGCGAACGCCCGGAAGACATCCCGCTGCTCGTCGACGCCATCCTCACCAACCTCGGCGCCACCGGCCGTCGATCGCTGTTCTCCGCGGACGTCAGGGAGTCTATGATCCGCTTCGAGTGGCCCGGCAATGTCCGCGAGCTGCGCAATTTTGTCGAACGGGCCATCGTCCTCGACTCGGTCGACTCATCCCGCATCTCTTCCGCTCCGCCCGATTCGTCAGGCAGAACAAGCGTGACCATCGAGGTACCCTACAAGGTCGCACGCGAACGACTGCTCGCCGATTTCGAGCGTCGATACCTGACCGCGCTGATGGACTGGTCCGGTGGACGCGTCGGCAAAGCAGCAAAGAAAGCAGGGGTGGATCGGATGTACCTCTACCGCCTCATGCAGCGTCACGGCATCAGGCGCAGCGGATCCCTGGACGACTGACCCCCGTCCGGTCCCGTCCGCCACCATCCCCGCGGCGGATCGTGGACAGCCCCAAAGACGAAGGGTCGGAGACTCGGCAGGCCGCCCGATCGCGCAGCCGGCTTCACATCGGATGAACCATGTGCTTCTTGGCGAGGCGCACCTCGCGCTTGTCCGCGAGCAGATCGAGACGACGCGCAATCTGCGTGCGAAGCTGCCCGGGCGGAACCACAGCGTCGATCACCAGGTCGTCGGCAAGCTTCATGAGGTCGATGTCCTCTTCGTACTGCTTGCGCTTCTCGAGCACGAACGCATGGCGCTCCGGGCCGGCGGGGATCTCCTGGATCTTGTTATAGTACACCGCGTTGACCGCCGCCTGCGGACCCATCACCGCGATCGACGCCGACGGCAACGCGATGCATGCGTCCGGTTCGAACGCCGGGCCGCACATCGCGTAGAGCCCGGCTCCGTACGCCTTGCGCACGATCACGGAGATCTTCGGCACCGTGGTCGACGACACCGCCGCGATCATCCGCGCCCCTGCCCGGATGATCCCTTGCCGCTCGACCTTCGACCCGATCATGAAGCCGGGCACGTCGGCCAGGAACAACAGCGGGATCCCGAACGCATCGCACAGCTCGATGAACCGCGCCGCCTTCTCCGCGCTCTCCACGAACAGCACGCCGCCAAGATGCTTCGGCTGGTTCGCCACCACGCCCACGGTCCTGCCCTCGATACGGCACAACCCGGTCAGCACCTCCTTCGCGTAGGTCGCCTTGACCTCGAACCAACTCCCCTTGTCCACCAGCGTCTTGATCACGTCCGTCATGTCGAACGGCTTCGACTCGTCCGACGGAATGATCTCCGGGAGCCGCGAACACGGCACCTCGGGATCGCACGACACCATGGTCGGCACCTCGTCGCCCGTTCGCGACGGCATATAGGACAGATAGCGGCGAGCCCACGCGATCGCTTCGGCCTCGGTCTTGACGAGCACGTCGCCACAACCCGACACCGTGCAGTGCATGCGCGCCCCGCCCATCTCCTCGAGCGACGTCTTCTCCCCGATGACCATCTCGGCCATGCGCGGCGAGCCGAGGTACATGCTCGCGTTGCCCTCGACCATCACGACGACATCACAGAATGCCGGAATGTAGGCGCCGCCGGCGGCGGACGGCCCGAAGAGCAAACACACCTGCGGCACGAACCCGGACATCTCGACCTGGTTGTAGAAGATCCGCCCAGCACCGCGACGACCCGGAAACATCTTCACCTGGTCGGTGATCCGCGCCCCCGCCGAGTCCACCATGTACACGAGCGGGCACCGCAGGTCCCGCGCCGTCTCCTGGATCCGCAGGATCTTCTCCACCGTGCCTGGTCCCCACGATCCCGCCTTCACCGTCGAGTCGTTCGCCATCAACGCCACGACCCGCCTCCCGATCCGCGCCGTTCCAGTCACCACACCGTCGGCCGGAAGCTCGCCGTCCAGGCACCGCGCCAGCGCGCCGTCTTCTACGAACGTCCCTTCGTCGCAGAGCATCCGGATGCGTTCACGCGCAAACGCCTTGCCCTGCTCCGCGTTCTTCTGGTGGTAGCGCGGTGCGCCACCTTGCTCCACATGATGCAACACTTCGAGCAACGCCTTGTCCGAGTGCATGCGTCGCGTATAGTGCACGGTCCCCGCCTCGTCATGTGGTGCTTGCGTGGAACTTGGTCCACCGTTCCTGCACAATGCCAGGCCGCAGGTTCGGCAAAGCTGACATGCACACGTCGTCCACACGACGATCATCCGGCATGGACGCCCTCGTCATGGCCGTCCTGCCGATGCCTTCGTCATGACCCATCGCGACCCGGACCGTGCCAGCGCCGTTCGACCATGTCCTCGGCCCCGCTCCCGTCGCATCGACGCCCCGCCCGACGGCGCGGGTTCGAAGCGTGCGCTTGCACCGGCGACATCGCGGCTTCAGGCGACGTCGCCGCAAGCACGGCAATCGAGTCCCCCGCGGCAACCTTGTTTGAGGCCCCCACGGCTTGAGACGGCCGTGCTCATCGTAGGCATTGATGATGATAGGATGAGACCCATGCGATCATCAGTGTGGTGGATGGTGATGAGTTATGCGGGACTTCTCGCATGCTCGACGGAGGAGACGCCGGCAAGGGGCCTGGCAGGCGCGGACAACGATGCGGGAACGGAAGCCGGCGACGCGGCCGGCCAGGAGGGCGACGCCGGATCTGGAGCAGGGGCGGGAGGAGCGAGCGGCGTCGGGGGCGATGGCGGCATGGCGGGCGTGGGAGGCACCGGCTGGCCGGGCGGGGCAGCAGGGTCGGCCGGCGCGGCCGGATCCGGAGCGGACGCAGGAAGCGCCGGAACAGGAGGCTCCGCGGGAGCGGCCGGCGCCGGGGGCACTACCACGTACGGATGGGACTACAATCTTGCCCACGCGTGCGCCTCCACCACGGGACAGCCGGGCGACGTGAACTACTATCGCATCGACACCGATTGCCCCGTAAACAAGCCAGGGTGGCTCCTGGTCGTCGAGTCCGAAAACGGCGCCTCCCAATCGTGCCCGGGACCGATCAACCGATCGTTTCCGATCAACACAGCAGGCAGCCCCGTGTCGCTATCGTTCACTCCGCACCAGAGCTCGCTGGGCCCCAATTGGACCGTGAACATGAAGGTGGATCACGCTTCGGCGCCACACCCGTGCGGGCCTGGCTACTTCACCTTCTTTGCCTTCATGGATCATGTGGGCTACGGCGGAGGGCCGTTCCCCCTGCCGCGCGAAACCAGGAGCCATCACACGTTGAGCTATTCCTACTTCGCCCCTTCACCCGGCGATGCAGCCAGGACGATCGTCGCGGGTCAGTTCTGGTGGGACGGCAAGGCGCGTCTGATCGAGATTCATGCAGGAAGCGTGAACTGGGGTGACGCAGTCCCCGCGGACCCGTGCACTGTCCTCGCGGCGGAGTGGACCCCGGAGCTGACCTTCGTGTCGCTGGAAGGGTCTTGTTTCGGGCTGGCTCTTCCGCCCGACACCGACACCACTATCGACGTGACCTGGAAGGATCCGATCGACTATTGCGTCGCGAAGGGCTACTTCCCGGCTCCAGCAAGCTGGTCGCAGACCGCGGTTCAGGCATTGTACGTGGCAGTCGAGGCCAAGAACGGCGCGGTCGCGGATCTGTGGCAAACCGACTTCCGGGTGGACCGGGCGCCCTGAGATCGGGCGCGGCGCCAAGCGGTGCGGTGGACGACGGCATCGATGGCCCCGAGCATGACGGTTTGCGTGGCGGCCTCTCCGTCTTGTTCCTCGCTACCGAGGAGTTTGCCAAGCATCGACAATCAGGGCTGGTACAGGCACGCCTCCGCCCCCGCTGCCTTCCAGCGGGACACGAGCGTCGTGAAGTCGGTGAGCACCACCTGGCCCGCATCGCGCATCGCGACCAGCGGAATCAGCGTTTCCTGCACGATGGTGTCGACACCTCCCGGCGCCTGGATATCGCCGGGCTTGATATTCCAGGACGCGGTCAGAAGGCACGACGGGTCCACGGTCTTGTTGGTATAGAGATTCACGAGCTCCGCCACGCCGGCCGCGTCGCCGTGCCAGGCTCCGACGGCGACGATGTTCGCCGCGGGATCGTCCTCGAAGAAGTGGTCGCGGTCCCGGGGACGCCACAGACCGCTTACCAGCGGATCGTTCACATGGTTTGGAGTTCCGGCGCCGATGAGGATGTCTCCGCGCCACAAGGCATCGGGATAGTGCTGCCCCGGCACCGGGTCGCGGAACCGGTCCCAGTGCTGGAACTGGGGCAGCGACGGGTCCCCAATATGCCCGCCAAGGACCGTGCTGCCGCCTACTCCCAGAAGGTCGAGCAGATGCGCCACATCGGTGTAATTGTAGCCGCCATTCTCATGCGAATGCGGGTCGAGCACCACGCCCAGGTCGTCGCGCAGTTACACGAAAAGGTTTTTGCCGCCGGTGGACGCCATGACCGTGGCGTCTTCGCAGAGCCGCGCCGCTTCGAGCAGCGTCCAGTCGGGCTGCAGCGACCATGTGACCCCGTTGTCGTGTGCCGCCTCCGCCATCGCGATGAGACGCTCGCGCAGCACCAGATAGGACTGATGGCTCTCAGGAGAACCCAGGGGGCCAGCCGGTTGACTGTCCTCGATGTGCGTGAACAACACGACCTGGACCTGCCCCGTCGCCGTCATGCAGCCCGCGGCGTCGAACGTGCAGGCCGGCGTGCAGCGGAGGTCACCTCCGATGTATCCCCCAGGAATCGTCAGACACGTCGCCCCGCCGAGATTGGACCCGTCGCATGCCTCCTGTTCCTGGACCACCCCGTCCCCGCAACTGGCAGCATCCTTCTCTTTCTCGTCCAATCCGCCGTCCTGGCTCGTCTGGTTCTGACTGTCGGAACTACCGCCTTCACCATCACCACCACAGGACACGCCCCACATCAGCGCAAGCACACATGCCACCTGGCATCATCCCGGCCGTCTTCATGTCGACACCTCATGATCTCCTCCCGCCGCATTCTGCAACGGGCTGAACCATCTGTCGATGCCCCATGCCCCCAAGATTGAACCGTTGCACCTCGCTTCCTTCTTGCGCGATCAGCCCGGACAACGGCTGCAGGGCAGTGTCGTGCAGCCGGCCACGAACGCCGCGCCACACGCTATGGCGCCTCCGCCAGCAGTCGCACCACGAGCGTCTCGATCTCCGCCATTCGCGTCGGAGCGTACCCCGTCGCCACATCGCGGACCATGCCCCTGCGGTCAATCACCACCACCGTTGGAAGCTCGTTGACATGATAGGCCTCGGTCGTGCCCATCGTGGGGTCCGCGGCCGTGGCGTAACGGATGCCATGGCGCTCCCTGCCTGCCTGGACCTGGTCGGCCGGCTCCGGCGCCACCCCCACCACGACCAGCCCGCGCGCCCCGTACTTGGCCGCCCATTCGTTCAAGTGGCGCGTCGTGAATCCGCACGCCGTGCACCACGACGCCCAGAAATCGACCACCACGACCCGCCCGCGCAGCGACTCGATCGTGGGCGCGGGGCGTCCTTCGAGCCCAGCGAGCTGCTGCCAAGCCGGCGCCGCCTTGCCGACCAGCTCGCGCTTCATCAACGATTCGACCGACGGCATCGCCTCCACGCGTGCGGTGATCGTCTGGCGGCGTCCATCCCGCTCCACGATGATCTGGACCGATGCGCCGGGTGCAAGCCTCGCCACGGCGCGCACGACATCGCCTGGCGTGTGTACGGTCCGTCCCCCGATCCAAACGATTCGATCGCCGGCCTTCACCCCGGCACGCTCCGCCGGTGAGTCTCGCACCACCGATCGCACGAAGACCTGCTCGGCAGACTTGTCTTCGCGCATCGAGATCCCGATCCAGCTCCGTGCGGACGGCTCCTGGGCCATCGCCACCGGGACGTCCAACGCGATAGCGGCTACCATCCACGCCGCGGTCGCTGCCACGAGCACTGCCGCGCTTGCCAGCTTGGCCACACGAAGGCTACGCATCACCCTACAGGACATGATCCAAACACACTCCCTTGTCGAGCGTCGGTCGATCCTTTTGTCGGCAGCTTTCATCGTCGTCGCTGTCGCTGTCGCCGGATGCGCTGGCAGCGACGCCTTCCGGCCAGGCGAATCCGACATGCCCCTTGCGGCGCCGGACAGCCGCGGCCAGCGGGCGCCGCAACCCGCGGTGAAGTGGGAGCTTGCGAGCACGATCGCGTCGATGAAGGTGCTTCAGGAACGGTTCACGTCGCGCGGACACCGCATGGGCGACTTGCAGGCGCGCTGGCTCGCGAACGACGTAGGCGCGGCGGCGTTCCCGGCCTTGCGACGAGGCGAGCAGATGCCTCGCGGCGCGGTGCTCGTGTCCCAGCACACGGTCCGCGGCAACGGCGCCCCCGCGGGCGCCTTCGCCATGGTCAAGCGGGATCCCGGGTTTTTCCCCGAGGGCGGCGATTGGGAGTGGATTGCGATCGGGTCCGATGACAACATCGTCGCCCGCGGCAAGCTGGCCGCGTGTGCGCGTTGCCACGCCGACGCTGTCGCCGACTTCGTGTTCCCGGTCGCGACCCAGCCGGCGCAGCCCTGACCCCACAAAACGACACACGCGGCGACCCGGACGGGCCAGCCGCGCGCGACGGCAACATCATGGCGTGGAATCAGCCATGATGTCGGCGGTTGAAGATCAAGCGAGGCAGGTCAAGCGCAAGATCGCTGGAAAAGCCAAGGGAAAGCGTCAACAAGAAAAGCGAGGCTACGCAGAAGGAAAAGAAACAAGGAAGGAAGTCCAGCGTGCCCGGATGGCCGTCGCTTGAAAGGGTAAGTAAGAGGCGACCGACCATCGATATCTCGCAGCCCTCCCAGGCGTGCGCCGGGCATTGAGCAGCATGCGTGCCAAGTTAGCGACGGGCCGCAACCGGTCGAAAATTCGCCTTCCAAACGCCTGTGCCCCCCGTGACCAACCGTTCAGACCCAAGACAGCGATGTCAGCCTGGCCCACACACCTCGCAATCGTTGCGAGGTTGCCCGCGCGCCCCGGTCGTCACCCCGCTGTGAAACCGAACGCACCGTCGCCGCACACGACGTCCACGCTTTTCCTTGACACGACATCGGACGGCGGCTATATCCGCGCGTCCGAAACAGAAAGCCTGCGCCCATAGCTCAGCTGGATAGAGCATTGGTCTACGGAACCAAGGGTCGGAAGTTCGAATCTTCCTGGGCGCGCTGGGGTTCTCCATCCCGTTGTCGTCACCGTTATCGTCGGCAACGGGGCGTCGCGTCGGCGACCAGGGCAGCAGCCTTAACCTCGAAATTGGGGTTGCAGCGTTCGATCGTGGCACGATCCTGTCGTGCGAGCATCCAACCACCACGACTCCGGTGACCGTCTGCGAAACGACCCACGACGCGACCCCACCGATCCGCCCCCTGCACCTCCCGCATCGAAGGAGCAGCCGGACGTCGAGCAGGGCGAGGCAGCCACGCAAGGTGCCGTAGACTCAGCACCCGATAGCCGCCGGGGCGACGTCCCAGCCCATGTCCGTGAGAAGGTCGAGCCCGCAAGGCCCGGGGCGCCTCACGTCGTCACCATCGACGACCCGCGTATCCCCGAGATCGAGGCCGCCTTGACCGCCAGCGATTGGGACCACGTCATTCAATCGCTGGGCCCCGCCGAGCAAGCCGGCCGCCTTCCACCCAACCTCGGTCTCCTTTTCGCGGTCGCCATGAAGGAGAAGGAACGCCCCAACACCCCGCAGCACGACATCACCGACCTCGCCATCCGATGCTGTGCAGGCGTGTTCGGCGTCGACCCCTCCAGCCCCATCGCGCTGGTCCTCGCCAAACGACTGCTCCGCAAGAACCCCGTCGCCTGGCAGAAGAAGCCCGCGCCCCCACCCTCGATCTCCATCCTCATCATCTCGATCGGCGTCGCCGTCGGCGCCCTCATCGGCTGGCTCGTCAGCTTCGGCTACATCCAATTCCACTTCCATTGACCGATCATCGCCCAACGCTCACCACATCCCGCACGAACGTGTTGACCTCGAGCCGCACGCGGTAGCCGCCCCGCTCGTGCGGCATCGACACCTCGAGCGTGAACCGCACCGGTGCGCCGACCTCGAGCCCGATCAGGTCGACGTCCAACACCGCGGCATCCGTCATGTCCTCCGAGCTCATCGTCGCGGTCTTCGGCGCCAGCATCACGAACGCCACGGCGTCGCGCGTGACCGCATGCCTGCCTTGCTTGATCGTCGACGGCGATGCAGACAGCACCAGCGACAGGCGCGGCTCCGGCGCAATCATCGTGGGGGGCCACCCCTTCGTCGAAGCCTCGCCGAGCAGGATGCTCGTGCCCGCCACGCTCCTGCGGACGGTCGCGGGGCCCCCATGCATCGACAGGTCGAACGTCTTCGGCTTCTCATCGCCCGCGTCGCCGCCAGGCGTCACGGTCATCGAGATGCGCGTGCCCAGCTCGGGTCCCTGCGCAGCATCGCTCACCAAGCCGCTCCACCGCGCCACCAGCCGCGCGCAGCGCTTGTTGCCCTCACACTTCGCCGCGTCGTGCGCCAGGATGGCTCTGCACAGCGCGCGGTCCGTGCGGGACACCGCCGTGCACAACCGCGAGTCCCGCCGCGCGAGCGCGACGCAAAGAGGGTCGTGGGTTTCGAGTGCCAGCGGACACATCCCTTCATCGCCCACCACGATCGCAACCGACGCCGTGCAATGCTCGCGAAGCGACGACGACACGATCGGCTCGCACTCCGCGATGTCGCGCTTCTTGATCGCGAGCAGCACCCGACATGCGTCGTGCAGCAGCGAGTCGTATCCGATCGCGTCGATGGCGTCACCGACCACGGGATCCAGGGTCGCTCGCGCGGCGACGCAGGCTTCCACCGTGGTGAACGCGTCGACCTCGGCTTTCAGATCGCCAGCCGGCGCTGGTGGATCCTCGACAGGCACGTCGGCATCCACCCCGATCATCTGCGCGAGGCCGGCGTCGATGGGGCGTGGGGCAGGTCGCGCCGGAAGCTCCGGCCCGCGCGGCGGCGGCTCCGGGTGCGGCTCGCAACCGTGGTCGCAGGCCGGAAGCATCAGCGCAGCCGGCAACACAAGCCCTTTCACGATCGCGGATGGACGACATTGCACGGCGACTACATGCCACAAGTCCGGGGCGGGCAAAGCATCTTGCTGCCTGAACCGCTGTCCAGTATAGAACAGAAGCGCTCGCTCTTCGAGCGCAGACCGTGTAGGCCATCCGCTCCCTCACGGCCTCACGCTCGCGGAGACCGCCATGGAAGACAAGAACCGCCAGAAAGCTCTCGAGCTTGCCATCGCCAGCGTCGAAAAAGAATACGGCAAAGGCGCGATCATGCGCCTCAAAGACGGCGAAGCGCTCACCGACGGCCTGCGGGTCGTGCCCACCGGATCCATCGGCCTGGACATTGCGCTCGGCACGGGGGGATGGCCGCGGGGCCGCATCGTCGAGATTTACGGGCCGGAGTCCAGCGGCAAGACATCGCTGGCCCTTCACGCCATTGCCAGTGTCCAGGCCACGGGCGGTGTGGCGGCGTTCATCGACGCCGAGCACGCGCTCGATATCAACTACGCCAAGCGTCTGGGGGTGAAGACCGACGAGCTGCTCATCAGCCAGCCCGACTACGGCGAGCAGGCGCTGGAGATCGCGGACACCCTGGTGCGGTCCGGAGCGGTGGACTGCGTGGTGGTCGACTCGGTGGCCGCGCTGGTGCCCAAGGCCGAGATTGAAGGCGACATGGGAGACCAGCATGTCGGCGTCCAGGCCCGCCTCATGAGCCAGGCGCTCCGCAAGCTCACCGGCAACGTCGCGCGGTCGCAAACGCTGCTCATCTTCATCAACCAGATCAGGATGAAGATCGGCGTCATGTTCGGCAGCCCGGAGACAACCTCCGGTGGCAACGCGCTGAAGTTCTACTCGAGCGTTCGCATCGACATCCGCCGCATCGGCGCCATCAAGGATCCGTCGGCGGGTGACCGTCGTGAGCCCTCGGTGGTCGGCAACCGTACGCGCGTCAAGGTGGTCAAGAACAAGCTCGCGCCGCCGTTCCGTGAGGTCGAGTTCGACATCCTCTACGGCCAGGGCATCAACCGGGTCGGCGACCTGGTCGATCTGGCCGTGGAAGACGCCATCATCGAGAAGAGCGGCGCCTGGTATTCCTACGGGGGCGAGCGTCTGGGTCAGGGCCGCGACGCCGCGATGCGTTTCCTCGAAGAGCACCCGGCGCTCATGGACAAGATTCGAACCCAGCTCATGGTCCGGCACGGCCTGATGAAGGATCCACAAGCGGCCGACAAGCCGGCTTCGGACAAGTCCCCGGCCGACAAGAGCGACGCCGACAAGTCGGCGAAACGGCCGGCTCCCGCACCCAAGGGCTGACGCATCAAGCCTGCCACCGAAATGTCACAAGCGCGCCCCGTGGCGGCGTATATCGTCGCTGTGTCATGAAGCTTTACGTCACGCGCCACGCCGCCGCCGAGGACGCATCCGCGGCGCCCAACGACTTCGACCGCGCCGTCACGCTCAAAGGCCGAAAGCGCGCCGTCGAGGTCGCCAGGGTCTTGCTCGCCGAGAAGGAAACCCCCGACATCATCGTCGCCAGCCCGCTCGTCCGCGCCGTCCAGACCGCGGAAATCATCGCGTCGGTCACCAACCCGCCGGAAGGCGTCGCCGTGCGCCAGGAGCTTGCGCCGGGCAACACGGCATTCCCGTTGTTGCAAGAGCTCGGGCGCGCCGGAACCCGGGGCGTGATGCTCGTGGGTCACGAGCCTGGTCTGTCCGAGCTCATGATCGCGCTGCTCGGGGACGGCGCCTGGCCCAAGGGGTTCACCAAGTCGATGGTCGCGTGTGTGAAGATCGACGAGGCAGGTGTCCCGAAGCTCCGCTGGGTGCTGGACCCGAAGTCGCTGCGCTTCACCTCGCACCGCTGAAGGCCACCTTGTCCGGGAGGCCGCCCGGCCGTGTGCATCCGCCGCATCGGGAAGCTCCGCATGTGGTTTCTCGCAACGCCATTTCTCGTTTCCCGCACACCATGGGGGTGCGCTTTCGCAGCAAGCGGTACTACGCTGCGGGCCTGCCGGCGCCCCAGGGATCTGGCGTCGGCGTACCACGCGCAACCATCTTCAAAAGGAGCCCGTCATGCTCGACGCGATCATGCTTCCTCCTCCTCCGACCAACGAACCCGTCTACGCCTATGCTCCTGGTTCCAGGGAACGCGATCTGCTCAAGGCAGAGCTCGCGCGGATGTCCTCGACGCCTGCCGAGTTCGGGCACTTCATCGCGGGGCGCGAACGCCGCACGGGCAAAGTGGTGGAAGTGCGCGCACCTCACAAGCGATCGCTGGTGCTTGCTCGACGCTTCCAGGGCGGAGCGGAAGAGGTCCAGGCGGCGATTGACGCGGCGATCGAAGCGAAGACCGATTGGGCGCGCATGCCCTTCCAGGCCCGCGCCGCGATCTTCCTCAAGGCCGCCGACCTGCTCGCGGGCAAGTACCGCTACATCGCCAACGCAGCCACCATGCTCGGGCAGAGCAAGACCGCGTTCCAGGCCGAGATCGACTCGGCCTGCGAGCTCATCGACTTCTTCCGCTTCAACGTCCACTTCGCCGCGAAGATCATGCAGGAGCAGCCCATCAGCGCCCCCGGCATGTGGAACATGCTCGAGCAGCGTCCCCTCGACGGCTTCGTGCTCGCGGTCACGCCGTTCAACTTCACTTCCATCGCGGGTAACCTGCCGACCGCTCCCGCCATCATGGGCAACACCGTCGTGTGGAAGCCCGCCGAAACGGCCGTTCTGTCCGCCTGGGTCATCATGCGGATCCTGCATGAAGCAGGGCTACCCGACGGCGTCATCAACCTGGTCATGGGCCCCGGGTCGGTTGTCGGCCCTCTGTGCCTGCGTCACCCAGAGCTCGCCGGCGTGCATTTCACCGGGTCGACCGCGGTCTTCCAGGGCATCTGGAAGACCATCGGCGAGAACATCGCGAAGTACAGAGGCTACCCCCGCATCGTGGGCGAGACCGGTGGCAAGGACTTCATCTTCGTACACCCGAGCGCCGACGTCGATGCCGTCGCCACGGCGATCGTGCGCGGCGGCTTCGAGTTCCAGGGACAGAAGTGCTCCGCGGCATCTCGCGTCTACGCCCCCAAATCCTTGTGGCCTCGCATCCAGGAGCGCTGCGTCGCCCAGATCAAGGAGATCGGCGTCGGCGACATCACCGACTTCCGCAACTTCATGGGGGCCGTCATCGACGCCAACGCATACCGCGATCACGTCACATACATCGAGCTCGGCAAGAACGACCCGAGCTGCACCGTCATCGCCGGCGGCGACTACTCGGACAAGGAGGGCTTCTTCATTCAGCCCACCATCATCCAGACCACCGATCCCAAGCATCGCCTCATGAGCGAGGAGATCTTCGGACCGGTCGTCACGGTGTATGTGTACGACGACGGCAACGTGGAAGACACGCTCAAGCTGTGCGATCAGACCAGCCCGTACGCGCTGACCGGCGCCGTCTTTGCCCGCGACCGTGCGGCGATCGAGCAGGCCATGACCGCGCTTCGCTTCGCCGCTGGCAACTTCTACATCAACGACAAGCCCACCGGAGCCGTCGTCGGACAGCAGCCCTTCGGCGGCGCTCGCGCGTCGGGCACCAACGACAAGGCCGGAAGCATGCTCAACATGCTCCGATGGACCTCGCCGCGCGCCATCAAGGAGACGTTCGTCCCACCGACCGACTTCCGCTACCCCTTCATGGGCGACAAGTAGCCGCGCGCCGCGAGCCGCCACCCCGCGTGGCGGCCGTCCCTACGCCCCGAACTTCCGCTTCAATGCATCGCAGACCACTGGCGGCGCATATCGAGAGACGTCGCCGCCGTGGCTTGCGATCTCGCGCACCAGCGACGCCGACACGAATCCGTACATCGTGCGGGTCGGCAGGAACACCGTATCCACGTCAGGCGCAAGATCGGCATTCGCGTGGGCGATCTGGAGCTCGTACTCGAAATCGGTCACCGCACGCAGACCACGCACGATCGCGGTTGCGCCCACCCTCTTGCAGAAGTCCACAACCAGGCCATCGAACGCCGTCACCTCGACGCCCTCGATGCGCGCCGTCACGCTGCGCAGCAGCGCGATCCGATCGTCGACGCCGAAGCAGGGGTTGCGCGTGGGATGCTTGCCGACCGCGACGATGGTGCGGTCGAAGAGCTGCGCTGCGCGGTGAATGAGATCGAGGTGCCCGTTGGTGACCGGGTCGAAGCTCCCGGCGTACACGACGATGCGTGGCTGGTCAGGCTGCCGGGGCGGACGGTTCGCGTGCTTGGGGGCCATCGGCGTGCGCCTCGCGAGTCAGCGCGCTGGCGGCGCGATAGGTGGTGCGATCGAAGGAAGCGCGGAGCCGGTTGCACCCGGAGCTGTCGGTTGCGCGGGTGGCGCCGGGCTGCCGTCGGGCGCCCCGGAAGCCGCCTCCGTCGGAGTCGGCCCCGTGTCCGCGACGACCTCTTCTTCGATCCACATCACCCGGCCTGCATCCCCCAATGTCACGCGGAACCCCGCCAGCAGACCGGCTCCCACGACCCCGTCGATATCCAGGCCGAGCGAGGTCTCCAGCGTGGCAATCTCCTTGCCGAGCACGCCCGCTACCTGGGGCAGGTCGAACTGACCGACACGGAGCAGGGGCACCGTTCCCTGCTTGAGCGACGGCTCCTCCGGCACCGGTGTCAGGCGTGCCGTGCTCACGCCGGCCTTGCGCCACCCCTCCTCGTCGAGCGTCAGCGGGAAAAGCATCGATGAGTCGATCATCAGCGACGCATGCGACGCCGCGTTGTCCGACTTTAGCGCGCTGCGCATGACCATGCCGCCGCCCCGGATGTAGAAGATCGGCACATCGGTGGCGGTGGGTGGACGCGGAGGCAGGAACCGGCGGACAACGAACTGATGGGCTTCGTAATCGAAGGTCGGGTTTGCGTGTCGCAGGAAGTTGACGCCAAGCAGTGCCTTGATCGGCGCACTGAGCTGCCTGGACAAGCCGGACAGATCCTGGGTGACAGCCGGCACGTCGCCGAACTCGACGCCATCGCCGATGCGGATGGACACCCATGACGGCTCCTTGCGCACGGCGCTGTCGAGCACCACCTCGGCCGTTCCCGTTGCGACGAGCGCCAGCCCCTGGTCTCCGTCGACCTCCACGGGCACGATGAGCGCTGCACCACGCACATGGGGCATCTCCGCGACCGCCACGATGTTGCCGCTTGCCCGGTATGGTGTGCGGCCAGCGCCCAGATTGGCCAGCTTCGAGATCGCCTTGGCCCAAGGATCGTGCACCTCTGGATCGCGGAGCAGCGTCTCCAGCACGATCCCCGCGTTGCGCACGTCGCCCGCGTACCACAGCGCGCGTCCGCGCACTGACAGCGCCCGCGGATCGGTGAGCCCTCCGGTCAAACGCTTGGCTTCCTCGAAGTCCAACCTCGCCAGCGCCAGGTTGGCGGCCAGCAGCTTCACATCCGGATCGTCGGGGGCTGCGCGCAACGCTTCCGCGACCGCGTCTTGCGCGTCCTCCACGTCTACCGTGCGATACGCGGCTTGCGCGCGATCGAACCACTTCTGCGCCACGGGGGACCGGGCAGGCTGCGGACTTGCCGCGGGCGAGCACGCGGTGGCTGCCACGCAGACACCCGCCAACGCCACGATCGACGCGACTTGTAGAAAGACTGAGCGACTCACTGGTTTAGACCTGGGCTGAGACCGATCCTTCAGCGCCGCCAGCGCACGCATTCGCGCTTCGGCAGATCGTGTCGTTGGTTGGTGGCACGAGATAGCCGATTCTCGCCCCAAGGTCGAGGACCGTCGCCCCGGACGCCTCACCGGGCCGTGCTACCATGCGTTGCACCCGCCACCGCTTGCCATGAATGACGTCCTCGACACGTCCGTGCTCATCCTCAACCGGCTCTACCAGCCGGTGCGGGTCACCACGGTTCGCAACGGATTCAGGCTGCTGTTCCGTGGCGTTGCCCAGGTCGTCGACGACTCCGGCGAACTGCTCGACCTTTCCATGTGGGCGCGGTCCGGCGCCCGCGATGGCGACAACCTCGTTCGCACCGCGTCGTCCGAGATCCGGGTGCCCCGCGTGCTGCGTCTCCTGCGCTACGACGGGGTGCATGGTGCCGTCGTGCACCTGTCGCGGCGCAACGTCATGGTCCGGGACCGTTTTCAGTGCCAGTACTGCGGAGCCACCCCTGGGCCCGAGCAGCTCAACATCGATCACGTGGTGCCGCGGTCCCAGGGCGGCCGCGACTGCTGGGAGAACCTCGTCACGGCCTGCAGATCCTGCAACCTGCGCAAGGGCGGACGCACGCCCGATCAGTCGAACATGCGTTTGCGCCGACGGCCCGCTGCACCTGCCTGGTCCGTCGTGTATCGAGTCCTCGCAAACGACCAAGGCACCATCAAGGCGTGGGAGCCGTTTCTTCAAGCCGTGTGATCGGGGCTGCGCACGATCGCGTGATGACGTGACCGCTCCGCGCAGCCGCGCCGCGGCTTCGATCGCATGCCCTGGGCGCAACCGTCGGCTCCAGCCGCTTTCTGCCGGCCTGCGTGAGCACCCCATTACCGTGAGGACGTCGCCCACTCCCACCACGATCCAAGGCGTGATCGACTTGCCGCCCGTCGTGGCGGCTTCGGATGATAGCCCTGCTCACCGAGGCGGAGCCGATTCGCGCCATGAAACGATGGGCCTGCCGTCCACACGCCCGTGCCCGATCGCGCACGCTACCCCGCCTTGTTCGACCCCCCACAGCTCGCGGGTTGCGACGGACGAATCCCAACCGGGGCTAGGACAGGCAACGTCCGTGCGTGTCAAGCAAGCGCTGAGCATGCGACGAAACTCAGTACCCGCTACAGTGGAAAGCACCAGCTTCTCCACAGATACAGTATGGATCTGGGATGTTGTCCGCAGTCTTTCCGCCGGGGCACATCACGTCGGGTCTGGAGCATGGCTCCCCTTCCGTCACGAGCCTCGACGGGCAAGCGTCGGCGTGGGCGCAGCTCCAGATTCTGATTCCTGGCGTGTCCGCGCTCACCGCAAGATCCGCGTTGCACCGGCATACGCCATCTTCCCACGAGTACGCGCACCGCACCCACTCGGCGCTCTTGTTCGCTCGACACTCGGCGTTATCGATGGGTGTCCCGGACGGCGGTTTCGCAGCACACGCACAGATGGGCGCCCCCGAGTCGCCCGACGTCCTGACACAACTCCACTGTCCACCAGACGCATTATCTGAGGACACACACGAGAGCGCTGCAAGACTCAGCAGCAATCCGCCACAGATGCTCACACGTCGCCATGGGCCGCGCACCGTTCCCAATGCGCTTCCGCATCTGTCCAGATTTCTGCCTTTCATCCTCCTGTCCCGCTCCTCGCCAATGGCAACCCTAGCATGACCGGGTCGCAAACGCCGCATGGGAATGCAGGAGGGGTGCATTGCGCCGGCCCGGGGTCCTGCCCTTGCCCTTTCCCCTGCCCCTTCCCTTTCCCGACGCAGCGGCAAGGGTGCGGCTAGCCGGGCTGGCTGCGTCGTGCCTTGCGCGGCGCGCGGGTCTTGAGGTTCTGCACCATGCGGCTCAGCATCTCTTGCAACAGCTCTGCGCTTCGATCGATGAAGTAGCTGCCGCCGTCCGACAGCCAGACCCAATGCTGGTGGCCTCCCGCACATCGTTGGCCAATTCGCCATCGGGCAGCGACCACGCCTTGTCGAACGCCAGCTCGCTCGACCCAGATGCGTCGCACCCGGGCCGACGCCGCATCACGCGCACGCGCCCGAAACGCATGAGGAACGACTTGGGCTCGAAGCCATCCCAGTGTGTTGGGCCGCCGCACGCAGACGCCCCGCCTCCCGTAAAGCATCGGCCAACTCGCAGCCCATCTGCACCACCGCCGTCGCTTGCCCAGCCAGCGCGCGCTGCTGCATCTCGACCCGTTTCTCGGCCACGGGTTGCAGAGCCTGCAAAACGCTACCTGCAACATTCGATCGCTTCATGGCGGGCCTCCTTGTGCTTGGCAGCGAAGGGCATCGCCATGGGTCCTTTCGGCGGGCCAAGTGCTCGGCACCTCGGGCAGGGGAAAGGGCAGGGGTAGGGGATCAGAGCCCGGGCCGACGCAATGCACCCCCCCTGTCTTGACCCTTATCCGTCCGGTTGGAATCGCGGTAACCTGCGGTCATGCGTACAGCCTGGATCCCTACCTGCCTGCTGCTCGTGGCCATGACGGCGTGCAACCAGGGCGCTCGACCTGGTGCCGAAACCGCTTCCACGGGCGTGCCGCAAGCCCCTGCATCGCCTCAACCCGAGGCGGCATCCTCCCCTGCCGCGGCGCCGCCTGCCGAATCCTCCTCGCAGCAACCTGGGCCGGCGCAGACCGGCGACGTCGCCCTGCCTCCCTCCAGCGCCAAGCCCTGGAACAACGCACAGAGCGACGGCAACGCGCCCACGGGCGACCGCGGCATCGAAACCTATCAGCAGATCATCCAGCGCAACCGCGACATGTTCAGGCGCTGCTATGATCAAAGCCTCAAGAAGCACCCCGGCATCCAGGGCAAGGTCACCCTCAAGTTCGTCTTGAACCCCAAGGGCGACATCAAGGAGGCATCCATTGACAGGTCCGCCTCCGACATCACCGAGCCCGACCTCGAAACCTGCATGGTCGCCGCGCTCAAGGCCTTGTCGTTCCCGGCCTCCACGCGCGGCATGGAGTCCACGGTGCGCTACCCGTTCAACTTCTTCCCGCGGGCTCCGGCCGCATCGAGCCGCTGATCATCCTGCGTCAGAACGTGCCGCCGTAGCTCATCCCCGCGTAGCCTGGCGCAACCGTCGGCTCCAGCCACCCCGTGCTCGGCGTGCCCGGCTTGTCGAAAGCGAAGTGCCATACCAGGCCGCCGGCGACACCCGCAAGTCCCAGACCGGTCAACACGCCTCCCACGTTCATCTGCTTGCGCCCATCGTTGCCCTTGTTCTGCGTCGCCGGATCCGCGCACACGCGGTCCGGGCATGCGGCCTCGGCATCGTTGACCTTCGACTTTCCGCCGGCGTACGTGAGCACCCCCACCACCGTGAGGACGCCGCCCACGCCCACCACGATCCACGGCGTGATCGACTTGCCGCCCGTCGTAGCGGCTGTCTGGGTAGGCACGGGCGCCGGTGATGGCGCCGACGACGCGGGTGGAGGCGTGGCGCTTGGCTTTGCAGAGGCAGCCTCGGCAGCGGCGATCTGTTCCTCGAGGTTCTTGATGCGCTTCTCCAGCATCGGGCGGTCCGTGACGTCTTTCTGGCGCTCGAGGTACGTCTTGAGCGCGAGCACCGCAGCCCGACGGTCGCCCAATCGCTCGTACGCATTGGCGAGGTTGAGCAAAAGCATGTGGGCCGTGCAATCTCGCCGGTATGCGTCGCGCCAGTACTCGATCGCCTTCGTGTACTCGCCTTCCTGGTACGAACCCGACCCCGCTTGGAAAGCGCCCTGCGCAGCCTGCCGCTGCGCCGGCGAAGGCTCGCGTTCACACGTCGGGTACGCTTCCGTCGTGTCCCCCGCGACCACCGCCGCCACAGGCGCCAGCACCAGCCCACCGCAAATCAACCAAGTCCACCGTCGCATCGAGTCTCCTCCCGCTTGAATCCGTCCGCATACACTGCGGATCCACACCCGGGACTACCGTGCTACCACAAGGTGCCACGAAAGTAGCACAACCCCGGCCTCAAGGGTTCCTCGGCAATCACGACATGCCGCGGATCGCGCCCGTTTCGCGGGCAAGGCACGCTCCCGAACGCCAGCCCGGTCGCTAGGCTAGGGACGTGGACCGCCAAACCCGCACGCATCCGCGGTTGCGCGTCTTGCCCTGCGAACCCGTTCGGTGGAGGGTAAGAGGCGTGAAGCTCATCGGCCAGATCCTGTGTGCCATCCTTCTTGGTGCCCTGACGGCTACCGTCGGTGTGCGTGCGGTGGCCGACTCCGGGTCGCCTCCTCCAAGCGCTTCGCTCGATTCGGCCCGCCGTCAGATGGAACGCGGGCAGGATCTGTATGCTCAGCAGCGCTACGCGGAAGCGGCCGACGCCTTCGCCGCAGCGTACGCAGCCGAGCCATACGCCGCCTTTCTCTACAACGAGGCGGTTTGCCACCAGAAGCTGGGCAACCTCGACCGAGCTTTGGCGCTGTTCCGCAAGTACCTCGCCGCGGACCCGAACGCGCCCGATGCCGAGCAGACCCGTGCGCGAATCGCCCGCATCGAGGCCAGCATCGCTGCTTCCGCCCAGCGCCCGGATGCCGCCGAACCGTCGGAGGCCGGCCCGCCCGACGCCTCCGCCGATGCCGCCCCCGCCGTTGTCGACGACCCCGTCGACATGAAGTCGCTCGTCATCATCGAGAGCGACCCCACCAACGCCCCGGTCAGCGTCTTCCGCAAGACCTCCCCCTCGACCGGTCCGTTCTCCGCCAACAGCCCCAATCCTGGGTGGGTGCGCGTGACGTCCGGCTCCACGCCGCTCACCACCACCCTCGACATCGGCAGCTATCACATCGTGATCGACGCGTTCGCCGACTATCACCGCAGCGAAGCCGACATGGAGGTGGCGGCTGGCCACATCCACCAGTTCAAGGCCATCCTCCGCCAAGGCGAGTTCCTCGCCTTCCTGCGTGTCACCTCGCCGCAGAGCGGCGCTCGCATCTACCTCGACGACCCGCCACCTCACCGGCGTCCGCCGTGGGGCACCGCTCCGCACGAAGGGCTCGTCGGAGTCGGCCAGCACCGCATCTGGGTCGAACGATCCGGCTTCGAGCCTGTGTCGCGCACGTTCACCGTCACCCACGGTGAGCAGCGGGAGCTGCTCGTCGAGCTGCAGCGCGCCCCTTCCGGCATGCTCGTCATCACGGGAAACGCTGCCGCCATCGAGATCGAGATCGACGGACGCCGCATCGGGATGGCGAACGCGGACAACCCGTTGCAGATCGAGCTGCCGGCCGGTTCGCACGACGTCGTCGCATCCGCCAGCGGTCGCAAGACGGTGCACGCCCGCGTCGACGTTCCGAAGGGCAGGATGCTTCCGGTCGACGCCATGTTGATGCTGCGGACGCCGCGCGGAGCAGCGTGGACGCAAGCCGTGCTGTCGGCTGCCTTGCTCGGAGGCGGGCTGTTCCTCGGCTCGCGCTCCAACGCCATCTACGATGACCTGCAGGAGGATCGCCGCGCTGGCAGGCTCACCGACGAAGACGACCGCTACGGCAAGGGCAAGGTCTACGCGATCGGCGCCGACCTTTGTTTCGGCGTGAGCGGCCTGCTCGCCGCCCTCTCCACATGGAACTTCGTCAAGGAAACTACGCCATCGTCGTCCCTTGCGCTTGGCGCGCCACGCGACCTGCCCGATGCACCGACATCGCGACCGGCAGAACGCCCGCAAAGCAGGCCGACTGCTCCCTCCGCGCGCGAGTCTTCGCCGCAACCTCCGACATCGGGCATGCCGCGCCTGTTGCCGATCGTCGTGCCGGCTTCCGCACGGGTCACCATCGAGTGGAGGTTCTGATGCACCGGAGGCCCGCACTGCCGACACTCTTCGCGCTCGGTGCGCTCGTGTGCTCCTGCTCCTGGTCCCGCTTCGACGACCTGCGGGATGATCCGCCCGTCGTCCGGCTCGACGCGCCCGTCGACATCGACCGCTTCGGCGCGCGTCTGGCATCCGCACCTCTGGATAAGGGCGGCGGCCTGATCCTGGTGGGCGGAAACCCCGAAACCTCCCTGCCTCTCGCCTCGTATGTCATCGCCGACGACCGCCCGTCGACGTCTCCCGAGGATAGGGGCTTTTGCGGCGAAGCCTGCGTGTCGGGACGCACCATCTCGGCATGGAGGACTGTCGCCGATCATCAAGGCCCGTGTTTCCTGATCGGCGTCGGGACACGAAGCGGTGTGACGGGACTGATCGGCCGGTGCAGCGACGGGACGGACTTCGCTCTCGATGTGCCGCACGACAACACGCAAAGCCAAGCGGAACCTACACCTCGAGAGGTCGTGGACGCCGCTCTTGCCGGCCACGCCTATCCTGGCTTCATTCAACATGCGGTGTCGGCCGAGCCGACGCCCGTCCTTGCAGCCGCAGCGCCCTCCGCACGTGTCGCATGGTTCTACGCTGCCGGCTCGCTCACGCCTGTGTCGCTGCCCACGCCTGCGGCTGTCCTTGCCGATGATGTCGACGACTTCGGCGCCGCCGTCGCCGTCATGCTGCTTTCGAACGGCGATCATCTCCTTGCGGTGTCGGCGCCCGGCAGCGCGGATCCGGCCACCACGGGGAGAGTGTGGCTGTACCGCGTGGACAGCGCCGACCAGGTGACGTCATGGGGATGCCTGTCCGGGTCGTTCGGCTTCGGTGCAACGATGCTGGCGGGCGCGGCGGTGGGTGACGCGAGCGACGACCTGCTGGTCGCCGACGCGCAATCCGTTTCGGTGTTCGACGGATCGGTCCTGGCGTCCCATGTGCAACCGCAGGATTGCCCGGAAGCGACCACGCCGTGGGGTGTCGTCTCATGCCAGCAGGCCGAGGGCGTGTCGGGTTGCGGGCGGGCGCCGTTCTCGTTCGGCCGCGCCATCACGCTGGGCGACCTCGACGGCGATGGCGCCGCGGAGCTGATCGTGGGGATGGGCGAGGCGGATGTGGATGGCGAAGGCGGTGCCGGCGCGGTGCTGGTGTACCGATTCGACGGCACGTCGAGGTCCGCCGGCCTTGCGGCGGTTGCCCGGATCGCGGCGCCGAGCCCGGGGCAGGGCCTGGGATCGTCGGTCACGACGGTCCGGATTGGCCGGCGCGACGTGCTCGCCGCGGGATCCCCTGGTGCGGACTCGGTCTTCTTGTTCTACTGTTCGGCGCTCGGTGGCGCGGGCAGGGATTCGTTCCGATGTCCGTGAACCCGCCGGTGTTCAGGAAAGCAGGCGGCCCATGATGTTGACTTCCCGAGAGCAGATCCTCGTCGTCGACGATGAAGCGAACATTCGCCGCGTCTTGGCTGCCCAGCTCACGCGCGACGGCTACGAGGTGCACACCGCGGAAGATGGCGAGCAGGCGCTCGGGATTCTGCGGGAGCATCACATCGACCTCGTGATCACCGATCTGCGCATGCCGAAGATGGACGGCATGGACGTGCTGCGCAACGCGCTGGCGATCGATCCGGACCTGCAGGTGGTGATCCTGACCGCGCACGGAACGGTGGACAACGCTGTGGAGGCGCTGAAAACCGGCGCGTTCGACTACATCACGAAGCCATTCGATCAGACCGAGCTCAAGGCGATCGTGAGCAAGGCGCTGCGCACGAGGAACCTGGCGGAGGCCGAGTTCACGGCGGACGCGACGGCGCGCGCCGACTCCGGCGCGAGGTTCGGGATCATCGGGGAGAGCCGATCCATCCGGGAGATGTACGCAATCATCGAGCGGGTCGCCGACACACCGACGACGGTGCTCATCAGCGGCGAGAGCGGCACGGGGAAGGAGCTGGTCGCGCGCGCGCTGCACGAGAACTCGTCCCGCAAGGACAAGCCCTTCATCAAGGTCAACTGTGCCGCCATTCCCAAGGATCTGATGGAGTCCGAGCTGTTCGGCTACGAGCGCGGGGCCTTCACCGGCGCGGTCAATTCCAAGCCGGGGCGCTTCGAGCTCGCCAGCACCGGCACGCTGTTCCTCGACGAGATCGGCGAGATCCCCGTCGAGATGCAGGTCAAGCTCCTGCGCGTCCTGCAGGAAAGCGAGTTCGAGCGCGTCGGCGGCATCAAGACCATCCGTGTCGACGTCCGCCTCGTGGCTTCCACCAACCGCGACCTCAAGAAGGAAATCGCCGAGGGCGGCTTCCGCGAAGACCTCTTCTACCGCCTCAACGTCGTGCCCATCGTGCTCCCATCGCTCCGCGACCGTCGCGAGGACATCCCGCTTCTGGTCGAGCACTTCATCAAGAAGTTCAACGGACGCCTCCGCAAGTCCGTCGAGTCCATCGACAAGGAAGCCCTCGATCGCCTCATCGCCTACAGTTGGCCGGGCAATATCCGCGAGCTCGAGAACGTCATCGAGCGCGCGGTGCTGTTCTGCGACGGACCACGCATCCTCGTCGGCGACCTGGCCCCCGAAGTCCGCGGCGGCCAGGATTCCACGACCCCGCTGCCGTCGCCCGTGACGCTCGACGACGGCGTGCCGGGCGACGGGCTCAAGGAGCAGGTGCGCGCGGTTCGCGCCAAGATCGAGCGCGACTTGATCGTCCGCGCGCTCGAGCAGACGTCGTACAACGTCACCCATGCCGCCCGCATGCTCAAGATCTCCAGGAAGGGCCTCCAGCTCAAGATGAAGGAGCTCGGCCTGCGCGACCGCGATGACAAGTCCGACGGATGACAGCGTCTCGCCTCGCCTTGTGCCTCTCGATCACCATCTCGCTCGCGGGTTGCGGCCGGGCCTCACGCAACGATCCGACGGCCGCTGACGTCGTCGTCGTGGCGCTGCCGGAGGTCGAAGCACCACCGCCGCCGCGCAAGAACATGTCGTGGATCCCGGCGGGAACCTTCCTCGCCGGCACTCCCCTCGACGTGCTCCCCCGCGCTGCCGACGAGGAGATGCCTGGTGTGCAGGTGGTACTCCATGGCTTCTACATCGACCAGTATCCGTGGCCCAACGAGCCCGGCGCCATCCAAACCACGAACGTCACGCGCGAAGAAGCCCGCACCCGATGCGAGGAGGTGGGCAAGCGGCTATGCACCGAGCTCGAATGGGAGCGCGCATGCAAGGGCCCCAGGAGCACCACGTACGAATACGGCGACACCTATCACAAAGACGACTGCGCGGTGACCGCATCGACCGCGCTCGTTCCGACCGGAACGCGCGTGCCGTGCCGCAGCTCCTTCGACGTGTTCGACATGCATGGCGGCGCCTTCGAGTGGACCGCCAGCGCCTGGGGACGCGGCACGACGGATCCGCGTCTCGTCACGTTGCGTGGCGGTTCGGGCGAACCAGGCGACGTCTTCGCCCGATGCGCCAACGCGGTCGCCAGACGCGACGATGCGCGCCAGCCAAACATCGGCTTTCGCTGTTGCGCCGGCGACCCGAACGACGCCCAGGTGGCACTCGATGTGGCTCGCACTCCAGAGCCGTTCAAGCCCATGCAGGGCACCCCCGATCTGCTCGCGCGACTCCAGGCGTCGCTCCCGCCAAACCTCGCTGCCCAGGTGCCATCCTCCGGCAACGGCGCCTGGCAATTCGACCAGCTCTGGGCCTGGAGCCCGATCGGCAACGAATCCCTGACGGTCGCCAGCGGCTGTGCGCACCCTTCCGTGCATGCTCTGTGCGGCATCGTCATCGCGCGCGTCCGCGATGACGTCGTCGCGCCGCTCGCGTTCGTCAGCAGCGGCTGGTGGGTTCCCAATGTGCAGGCCGATGCGGACGCACGCGTCCTGTGGGTATACGGCGGCGACGGCCAAGGGAAGTACCGCGTTCGGGTGGCGTATCTGTGGGGGAGGATCGGGGTCGCCGAGCCTGAGCGTGGCGCGATCTCGCTGTCGCGGAGGAAGCACAAGCGTTGAGGCGAGTCAGGTCTTCTTGACGGCCGCAGCGCGTTTGGAGGGCTTCTTCTGCGGGGCGGCTCCGGGATCCGGCGGCTGCTGACCGCCCGACCGATGCCGTTCGATTTCCGCAACCACCGCGGCGACATGCCCCGGAACCTTCACGCCGACCCATTCCTTGATCACGGTCCCGTCAGGGCCGATGAGGAACGTGGAACGCTTCACTCCCTCCACCGTCTTGCCGTACATGTTCTTCGTGCCAAACGCGCCATAGCGCTTCGTCACTTCGAGATCCGTGTCGCTCAGCAGGGTGAAACCGAGCGTGTGCTTGGCGTCGAACTTGGCGTGAGACGCCACCGTGTCCTTGCTGATCCCGACGACCACCGCGTCCAGCTTGCGCAGCGCGGCGCTCGCGTCGCGAAAGTCACACGCCTCGGTCGTGCATCCCGAGGTGAAGTCCTTCGGGTAGAAATAGAGGACGACATACTTGCCCGCGAACTCAGACAGCGTGCGCTGCTTGCCGTTTTGATCGGGAAGCGACAGCGGCTTTGCTTTCATGAGCGACCTCCGTTGGATGCGCCTCAGCGGAGCACAAGAACGAGCGCGATGACACCGACGACTGCGACGACCAGCAGGACCACGCCAGCGGCGATCAGCCCGATGGGCGGCCCCTTGGGAACCAGCCTGGTCTCGATGTCGTCGGCGACCGCGACGCGGGACGCCGAATCGTTGGCGGCCGGTCCACGGTCTGGTTCGGCAGGTTGTCGTACGGGATCGGGAGCGCTCGGCTGGGTCGGCGCCGTGGGCTGGGGCGCAGCGAACGGGTCGGCTTCGAGCTGCGCGCGCACGGGCTTGGGCGCGGCCGCCAGCGCGGCGAGCTTTTCCGCGATCTGGTCGGACAACACCTGCTGCGGTGTGTAGGCCCACTCGCGGTGCGACCCCTGCAGCCCGTAGGCGTGCCCCACCTTGTCGGCCAACGACGCGACCGACGCCACACGCCGGGCTGGATCCTTCGCGAACGCTTCGTCGAGCACCCGGTCGACATCCATCGGAATCGGGAAGCGCGCGTTCGTTGCCAGCGCGATGTCCGACGCAAGCTGCGGCGTCTGCGTCAGGATCGCGAGCAGGATCGACGGTCCGTTGCTGCCCTGGAAAGGCACCTGACCGGTCAGCGCCTCATACGTTATCGCGGCGAGCGCCCATACGTCCGCCCGCGCGTCGATGGACTCCAACCCCTGCGCCTGCTCCGGCGACATGTAGAAGGGAGAGCCTATCGTGGTACCCATCACGGTGAGCTTCTTGGCCCCCTCGGACTTGTCCTTGACCGACCCGAAGTCCAGCAGCTTGACGACATCGCCGTCGCGCTTACCGCACAGGAAGATGTTGTCCGGCTTGAGATCCCGGTGGATCAGGTTGCGCCGGTGCGGCTCGTCGAGCCCGATCGCCACCTGCGCGAGCATGCGGACGACACGCGCCGGCGGGATGGTCTTCTCCCGCTTGAGCACCGCGCGAAGCTCCTCGCCCTCGAGGTAGTCCATGACCAGCATGTAGCTTGCGTCAGGCAGCTTCGCGAAGTCGAAGACCTCGACGATGTGCTCGTGTGGAAGGAGCTTGGAGATCTCGAACTCCCGCTTGAACCTCTCGAGGGCTACCTTGTCGCGGGCAACGTCGGCGTGGAGGATCTTCAGCGCCACGCGCCTGTCCTGAGCGAGGTCCAGCGCCTCGTAGACACGCCCCATGCCGCCATCGGCCACGACCCGACGGACCTGGTACCGGCTTTCCAGCACCGTCCCGATGCGGCTGTCCTCCGCGCTCGGCTCCGGCGGAACCTCCGTGGCGGCCCGAAGCTCCACGCCGTCGATTGGGCAGAACCCCGCGTCGTCCTCGTACAGTCTACGGCATGTCGGGCAGCTCTTCACGGAGCGGCTCCTGTCGCTCAGGTCTCGTCGGCCTTGGGCGCCGGCTTGTAGTACAGAATCCTCTGGCAGCTCGGACACGTCTCGAGCGCCTCATTGCGCAAGACCTTCTGGAACAGTTGGGGAGGTACCTGCATGTGACACGCCAGGCAGGTACCGTCGTGCGTCAACGCGAGCGCAGTGCCCCGGCGCTGCCGGATCATATCGTAGCGGCTCAGGATGTTGCGCGGCAGCGACTTGATCAGAACCTTTCTCGCCTCGAGCTTCTTCGCGAGCTGACCCTCGACCTCGACGATCCGGGACGTGGTCTGCCCCTCGCTCGACGCGAGCTTGCCGAGCAGGTCGGTCCGCGCAGCTTCCGCATCTTCCCTGCTCTTGGCCGCTTGCGTTTCGAGCACCTGCAGCTTGCCTATCTCTTCTTCGCGATCCTTCTGGATCCTCCGGAGCTCTTCCAGCTCCCTGGTCGCCGCGTTCTGCTCCCGCTCATTGCGCGCCCGCGACAGCTTCTCGCGGCTGCGCTCCACCTGCGCAGACAGTTGCCTCACCTCCAGGCTGAGCTCCCCCCTCGTCTTCGCCATCTCCGCGATGCTCGCCGCGTCCGCTGCGATCGACGCGTCCAGCCGCTCGAGCTCCTTCTTCAGCTCCGTCAATGTGCCGCGCTCTTGTGCCAGCGTTTCTTCGATGACGCGGATCTCCTGGTCGAGCGCTGACAGCTCCTCCAGGCAAGCAATATGTTCTCGGATGCTCACTTTGGATTGATGCTCCTGTGCGAGATGGACCAATGGGGTGACCGTGGGCCCACCTGGGTTCGAACCAGGAACGGCCCGGTTATGAGCCGGGGGCTCTGACCGATTGAGCTATGGGCCCGTGCTGGCGCTTGCAGCCCCGTCACTCGCACGCTCTGCTTGGCGCGATACGCTTCGACGAGGCCGGGAAAAGCCGTGGTGCAAACCACGAACCGCACCGTAGTCGAACCGAAGGTTCAGGGGAAGGGGCCTGTGCCGTTCCCTGCCCCGATCGCCCAGCCCCCTCCTGCGCGTCCGAGCAGCACTCTCCCCCTCGCTCGCCCCCATCGGCCTTCGGCGGCCCGTCCGCTTGTGCTAGCTAGGGGGCCTCGACCCAACACCAGGCAGGACCCTCATGAACCGTCTCGTGGTCCGGGGCGCTCGGCAGCACAACCTCAGAAACGTAAGCTGCGAGATCCCGCGCGACCGCCTCACCGTGATCACGGGCCCCAGCGGCTCCGGCAAGTCGTCCCTCGCCTTCGACACCATCTACGCAGAAGGCCAGCGCCGCTACGTCGAATCCCTCTCCGCCTACGCCCGCCAGTTCCTCGAGCAGCTCGCCAAACCCGACGTCGATTCCATCGAAGGTCTCTCCCCCGCCATCGCGATCGAGCAGCGCGCCCTGGCTCGCAACCCGCGATCCACCGTCGGCACCGTCACCGAGATCGCCGACTACCTCCGCCTCCTATTCGCCCGTGTCGGTGTCCCTCACTGTCCTCGATGCGGTCGCCGCATCGAGGCGCAGACCGTCCAACAGATCGTCGACGGCGTTCTTGGCGGCGCCGACGGCGACCGCCTGGCTATTCTCGCTCCCATCTGCCGGGGGCGACGCGGCGACCTCAAGGTCGAGCTCGAGCGATTGAGGCGCGAAGGTTTTGTCCGTGCCAGGATCGACGGCGCCACCGTCGACCTCGGCGAGGATCTGGTGCTCGACCGGTCCGCGGCCCACGACCTCGATGTCGTCGTCGATCGAATCGTTCTGCGCGCCGGCATCAAGTCCCGTGTTACCGACTCGGTGGAGCTGGCGCTCAAGCTCGGCGATGGACGGCTTCTCATCGACGACATGTCCGGCGCGGAGCCGCGGTGGCTCACCGAGCGCTTCGCCTGCATCGATTGCGGCGTGTCGCTGCCCGCCATCGAGCCACGCATGTTCTCCTTCAACGGCCCCCACGGCGCGTGCCCCTCTTGCGGCGGCCTCGGCTCGCGCACCCGCATCGACCCTGTTCGGTGCGTGCCCGACGACCGCCGGACGCTGCGCGAAGGCGCGATCGTCGCCTGGGGGGAGCGCGGGAGCCTGTCGCTTGCAACGGAAGTCGCCAGGGCCGTCAAGGCGCTCGGCGTGGATCCCGACTTGCCGTTCTCGGAGCTGCCCGAGAGCATGCGACACGCCCTACTGTTCGGAGCCCCACGCGCCGGGCGGCGCAAGGAAGCCTACGAAGGCGTCGTTCCAAAGCTCGAGCGATTGCTCGAAGGCGGCGACCTACCAGGCGACGACTCCGACCTCGATGCGGACGACATCGAGGATGCCGGCAGCGTGGAGGACAATCTCACCCGCTTCGTCGTGACCACGACGTGCGATCAGTGCGGTGGCAAGCGCTTGCGGTCCGAAGCGCTGGCGGTCAAGTTCGCCGGAAGCAACATGGCCGAGCTCGCCGAGCTGCCCTTGGGACGCCTGCGTGCCCAGCTCGAGAGCGTCATCGGGCCCGACGGCCCCCTCAACGCGCGCGAGCGAGCCATCGCCGAGCCCATCCTGCGCGCCGTCATCAAGCGCCTCGGCTTCCTCATCGACGTCGGCCTCGACTACCTGTCCCTCGACCGGTCCACGCAGAGCCTGTCCGGCGGTGAAGGCCAGCGCATCCGCCTCGCAACCCAGATCGGCGCTGCCCTGGTCGGCGTGCTGTACGTCCTCGACGAGCCCTCTGTCGGGCTGCATGCCCGCGACAACGCGCGTCTGCTCGCCGCCCTCCGCCGTCTCGTGGACATCGGCAACACCGTCATCGTGGTCGAGCACGACCGTGACTCCATCCTCGCTGCAGACCACGTCATCGACATGGGCCCCGGAGCCGGTGTCCAGGGCGGCCGAATCGTCGCCGAAGGCACGCCCGAAGAGATACAGAACAACCCGTCGTCCATCACAGGCCCCTATCTTTCCGGGCTCAAGCGCCTCGCCTTGCCCGCTCGTCGACGCAAGCCGTCCAAAGCCTCGATCCGTGTCGTTGGCGCCAAGGCGCACAACCTTCGCAACATCTCCGTCGACATCCCCATCGGCGCCATCACCGCCGTCACGGGCGTGAGCGGATCCGGCAAGTCCACGCTGATCATCGACACCCTGCTGCAGGCTGCCCGATCCAGCCTCTACGGCGCGTCCGGCCCGGTCGGCGTCTGCGACAGGATCGAAGGGCTCGCCCACATCGACAAGGTCGTCGCCATCGATCAGGCACCGATAGGACGTAGCCCGCGATCGAACCCCGCCACGTACGCCGGGGTCTTCACCTTGCTCAGGGAGCTGTTCGCCGCGCTCCCGGACGCACGCGCCCGCGGATACAAGCCGGGCCGCTTCTCCTTCAATGTCAAGGGCGGACGTTGCGAGTCGTGCAAGGGCGACGGCGTGCTCCGGGTCGAGATGCATTTCCTTCCCGACATGTTCGTCACCTGCGAAGCATGCGGTGGTCGACGCTACAACCGCGAGACCCTCGAGATCCTGTATCGCGGGATGTCCATCGCCGATGTGCTGGACCTCACCGTGGCACAAGCAACTGAGATCTTCGACGTGGTCCCACGGGTCGGCGAGCGGCTCAACGCGTTGATGCGAGTCGGACTCGGGTACATCCGTCTCGGTCAGTCCGCCACCACACTGTCCGGCGGTGAAGCGCAACGTGTCAAGCTCGCCCGTGAGCTCGCACGCCGCGCCACCGGACGCACCCTGTACATCCTCGACGAGCCCACCACGGGTCTTCACTTCACCGACATCGAGATCCTCGTCGACGCCCTCGTCGCGCTGCGAGATGCTGGGAACACCGTCGTCATCATCGAACACAACCTGGATGTCGTGGCCTGCGCCGATTGGGTCGTCGACCTCGGTCCGGAAGGCGGGGACCGCGGCGGCAACGTCGTCGTCGCCGGTACCCCCGAAGACGTCGCATCATGCTCCGCCTCCGTGACCGGCCAGTTCCTTCGGTCGTTGTTGCCGCAGAGCAAGCCGGCCGCGCGTGGTGCACGGAAGCCGGTGCCGGGATCGTCGGATTGATGGGTGCGCGGATCGGTGAGGCGCGAGGTCGAGGCCGGATCAGCCGAAGTCCTTCTCGACCCGCTCCTGGTCTTCCTTGCAGCGGATGCACAGCGTGGTCTCCGGCCGCGCTTCCAGCCGCTTGATGGAGATCTCTTCCCCGCACTCCTCGCAGATCCCAAACGTGCCTTCGTCGATCTTCGCCAGCGCCTTGTTGATCTTGTCGAGAAAAGACTTCTCGCGCCCGCGAAGTCGGAACGTGAACGACTGCAGATACTCGCTCGACGCAAGGTCCATCTCGTCGGGCAAGTCGTTGACGTCCAGCGTCATGTCTTCGTCGAGCGTCTGCAACGCCTTCTTCACCAACTCATCGCGCTTCGACTCCAACAAAGCGCGGAACCTCTTCAACTGAGTCTTGTTCATGCGGGCAACCCCTGCCTCGACGGATCTTGATTCGGTCGTTCTGCACCCGGAAAGGGCCGGGTACTATAGGCGGGCACGCGCCGATAGTCAACGCCTCGCGCGCTCCAGGGTGCATTGCGTCGGCCCTGGTTCTGATCCCCTGCCCTTTCCCCTGCCCGAGGTGCCGAGAACTTGGCCCGCCGAAAGCAGCGATTCGCCACCGTCCGCATGCTGAGCCGCATGGTGCAGAACCTCAAGACCAGCGCTCCCCGTAAGAAACAACGCGCCCAGCCTGGCTAGCCGTACCCTTGCTGGTGCGTCGGGAAAGGGAAGGGGTAGGGGAAAGGGCAAGGGCAGAAACCCGCACCGGCGCAATGCACCCCGCGCTCCAGGCGCGTTCGATCGGAGCCGGTTCCGGTGGCCTGTCCCGGCTAGCCAGCCGTGGGACATGCAGGAGAACCACCAACACGCGACACGGCAACACCGGAACGCGCACAGACCACGGGAGCGCTCGCGCCCCGGCGACCATCCAGCATTCTTCGTTCGCGCTGCGCGTCGTGGGCTGCTGCCTGTTTGCCCCCTCGGTAGCGGCTCCGCCTCCTTCCGAGCCCGGCCCGACCGAATGCATCCGGGACCGACAGACCGCACCGGGCCGGAGGTCAAGCCCATCGCCCGCCCCGGACGTCGTGACCCCAACACGTGTTGGACTCGACCCCAACACGTGTTGGGGTCGGACACCTTCCCCTTTCGCCCAACGGCGCGAAGTTCCATTGCTCACGATCCCTGCAATGCCGCGGGCGGTCGGCGTCTGCTGGCTCGCTGGCCTCCCTCGCCCCGCGCGCTCCAGGGCAGGCTGGCGTGATCGCGGGCAACACGTTGGCAACGACGCGATCGCAACCACCGAGCCTCGCCTCGCGTGCAGCATCGCCCGGGCCGACGCACCGAACCGCCCCGCCGGCCGCCACCGCTGCTTGCTTGCGTGCAAGCACAGCAGCGGGCACAGCGTTCCCTGCCGTCGACAATCTGCGTTCTCGACAGCGTCACAAGAGGGCGGTGAACCGCGTTCGATCAGGCAGGAAGGAATCGACGACCGGCCTGTCAGAAGCGGGCGGCGCGGCCCGTCCGAACTGCCAGAAAAACGAAGCCACAAGCGGGGTCGCAACACTGCGCAAAACACGCCGGCCACCGGGTTCCATTGCACAAGGATGGAGAGCACCATGTCGAACAAGCACGGGCACTGGGCGCCAGTCAATCGAGCAAAGGGAGAGTCCGTCGACCACTGGCTACGCAGGTGTCGGGATGCGCACCAGGCGCCGCATATCGAGGCGAAGATCGCCAGGGGCGAGTGGCTGCCCAAAGAGGAGTATGAGCGGCTGACCGGACGTCCCGGCAAGACCCTCTCCGCGAGCCAAGAGATCTGGGCGGAAGTCCAGCGTCTTCGAACGCAGAATGGGGCGGTCGCACCTGCGCCGGTCCAGGCCCCGCGATGCGGGGATGTGTTGCAGCACGCCGCGGGCGCGGTCCTCGTGTCGTCCGTGTCGTGCGCCGCGTCCCATCTGCTCCGCGGCGACCAGCGCCTTGCAGATGCGGCGGTGGACGTCGCGAAGACAGGGGTGAAGGCCGGATGCCGCAGTGCCGTGGTCAAGCTGGTCGAAGAGGGCTTCGAAGAAGGGCTGCGGCGGATGGCTGCTGCTCAGGCCGCCAGGACGTTTGGACAGGAAGCTGCCAAAGCAGCGGCGCAGCAGGCGGGCAAGGTTGCCCTCAAGGAGGCAGGCAAGAAGGCTGTGAAGGAGGCCGGCACCGCGCTCGCCCGGGAAGCGGGCAAGCAAGTGGCTAAGGAAGCCGCCAAGCAAGTCGCACAACAGACAACGAAGCAAGTTCTGATGACAACGCTGCGAGGCAATGTCGTGGGCACCACCGCGGGGCTCCTCGTTGACCAGGCAGTGGACACGGCGCGGCTGGCAGTGGGGAAGATCGACGCTGCGGAGTATGGCAAGCGCAGCGCAGAGAACGTTGGCGGCGCGGCAGGAGGACTCGGCGGCACGGCAGCGGGCGCGGCGATCGGAAGCATGGTGTGTCCGGGCGTGGGCACGGCGGTCGGGGCGGTCGTGGGCGGCATCCTGGGCAGCCTGGGCGCCAATTGGACGGTGAAGAAACTCATCCGCTGAGAACGACGGTCGGTGTGTCACAACTCGCCCAGGTCGAGCGTTCGTGCGAGCAGAAGGGAGATCGTCATGAGTGATTACGAAACAGCAAACAACCAGTTGGTGCGGGCTTTGGACAGCGCGGTGACCACCCTGGCTCCGGTCGCGGTAGGGGCGAGCGCGGGAGGCGTGGCGATTGGCACGTTCGGGGCCGGGGCCGGAGCGGCCGTGGGGATGCTCCTTGGCGGACCTCCGGGGGCTGCGGTGGGGTACTTGTTTGGGATATGCATTGGCGCGGCAGGCGGGCTGCTGGGCGGCGGCTACGGTGGATACAGCGTGGGCAAGCAGCTCGATAGCTGGAGGAGAGGTTGATCATGGCAACATCCGGAGCAGGAAAGGTGTTCGAGGCGGGGGTAAAGGCGGCGCTCGAGTTCTTCAAGAACGTCGACTGGAAGAACTTGCGGCAGCTCCTGGCCGAATCCGCCCAGACCGTGTTCGAGGCGGCAGCGAAGAGCAAGAAGCCCTGAGCAGGGGCGAAGGAATGGTCGGATTTGCGCTGCTGAGATGCGAATCCGTCCTCCCTGTGCGCAGCATAGGTCGCGACAGGTCACGCCCTGTTGCCAAGGGTCGCGACGGTGGCAGGCACGGCCGGCGCTGCGCTTGGCGGCCACAAGCCGTTTCGGGGCATGAAAAAGGTACGCAAGCCGTGGCGTCGCGGCGCACACCAAGCCACGCCGCCGTCGGAGGCTGCATGCGCGAGTCGGCAGCGCCCGTCGCCGGGTTCGTGACGTCCTGAGCGACACGGGGATCGGCCTGGCGCCCCGCTCGCGTTGCGACTGAGCAACCGAGCGAGGCCCCTGCATGTGTCGAAGCTCGCCTGCGTGACGGCCGAAGAGGGCGACCGCCTGGTCCTCGACCGTCCGCGGCCAACGTCCAGGCCTTCCAAATTAATCTCCACCAACCCCTTGCCGATGTTTCGGAGCCGGGTCATACAAACCGAGAGAACCCGACTTTGCGGCGCAACCGAAAGCTCCAACGCCGCGCGTCTTTGCGGCCATCTGCGCCGCACTTCATGGTATCTCCTCAGGGTCCGCTCGGGATTGTCCCGCACTGGTCCCTGCGGACGTTTCATCCTCGAGCAAGCAACATGGACCCCAAGGATTCTCCCTCCCATCCCGAGCTGTTCACCGCAAGCGACGTGGCCCGCTTCTGCCAGGTGGATCTCAAGACCATCCACAACTGGGCCGACAAAGGCGAGATCCGCTATTTCCGCACACCGGGCCGACACCTGCGCTTCCGGCGTCTGGACGTCCTCGATTTCCTGCGCAAGTACGGCTATCCCATCCCCGAGGCGCTGCGTGAGGGCAAGCCCAGGGTCATCGCAATCGACGACGATCCCAACGTGCTCGCATCGTTGCGGCGCGTGCTTTCACGGCGCGTGGATCTGATGACGTTCCAGGATCCCTTCGATGCGCTCGTCGCGGTCGGGACCGCGCAGCCCGACGCGATCATCCTCGACATCCGCATGCCGGGGCTGGATGGGATCCGATTGCTCGAACGGTTGAAGACGATCGAGAGCACGGGCCACATCCGCGCGATCGTCTATTCGAGCTACGAAGATCTCCGCAAAGCCGCGCTCGAGGCCGGCGCCTATGACTTCATCCTCAAAGGCGAGATCTCCGAGCTCCGCGACTCCCTCGAACACCTGATCGGACTCAATCCCGTCTGACGCCGCCCAGCCAGCGCCCGCCGCTACCGTCCTTCGCGGTAGGCGCGCACCGCATTCGCGATCCCGTCCGCCAGCTTCTGCCGGTAGTCGGCGGTCGCCAGGCGCGACTCCTCGGTGGGGTTCGAGATGAACGACACCTCGAACAGCGTGGCCGGCATCTGCGCACCCAACAGCACGAAGAACGTCGCCGACTTCACGCCTCCATCGGTCACGTCGCCAAATCGGCTTCGCACCGACGCCATCGTCGCTTGCTGCAGGAGCGACGCGAGCTGGTGCGAGCTGGCGCTGACCGACTCGACCCGCAGGTTCGCGAGCACCTGTCCAAGCTGCGTCCCCGCTGCCGCGCTCGTCGCGTTCTCCCTGGCGGCAACCCGCATCGCAATCTCGTCGCGGCTCGAGTCCAGCACATAGCTCTGGATGCCGTGCCCGTCCGGGTTCTCTGACGCATTGCAATGAATCGAGATGAACAGGTCCGCATGGAACGCGTTGGCCCGGGCAGTTCGCTCTTCCAGAGGCACGAACCTGTCGTCGTCCCTGGTCAGCATCGTGACCACGCCAAGCTCGCGGGAAAGGATCGGCGCCGTTCGATGGGCGATGTCGAGCACCACGTCTTTCTCTTTCAGCCCTCCAGGCCCGATCGCACCAGGGTCGCTGCCTCCATGCCCCGGATCCAGCACGACTCGATCCACGGTCCTCTTGCCCGCTGCCCGGGGCTCTGGTTGACGTTGCATCGCCGGCGTTCCGACGTCGACGATGACGCGAAAGGGCTCAGGGAGAAAGAACACGCGACGTTGAACCGGGCGCCCAAGGTCGAGCACCACGCGGGTCTTGTCCCCATGGGTACCCAACCTGACTCTCTCCACGATCCCGCCGACGTCCTTCGATCGATTGACCTTGCCGCGCTTGGCTTGCAGCAAGTCTACAAACAACCGAGGGTGCGTATCGCTTCCGCCACCATCGATGTAGCCCACCTCGTAGCGGACCGGCCCGCTCAGCTCGATCACCACACGCGCAGCATCCCGCGCACCGAATGTCTCGATGCTCGTGATCGTGGCCGGCCCCGTCCGCGTCTCTGGTCCCGGCGTCACGACCGGACCGTCGGTACCACTGGGCTCTCCCGTTACCCGCTCGGCTGCCGCACGACGCTCCAACTCCAGCAGTGTGACCGGGTCGGGCCGATACGCTGCCAGGTCATCCAACGCCGCCTGCTGAAGCACCGCACAAGATCCACCGGGCGTCCGCTTGAGCTGCCCGTAGATGGCCCCGTACGCTTTCGCGGCTTCCCCCGTCACCTCGGCCTCCAGCAGCGACGCGCTCAACGCCGCGCGACATGAGGCATCAGCGTCCGCGGACCGTGCGGCGATGCGATATTGCTCGACCGCTTCCCGCGCATCCGTCGGGACGTGAAACGTCCGGTATGCGCGACGTCGTACATCGCCTGCGATCAAGGCCAGGGCAGGACGCTGTACTGGTGGAAGCTTCGAGGCCGCAATCGCAAGCTGGTCGGAGAGAGCAACCGCCTCTTCACGAGACGTGAATCGCGGCGTTGCCTCGAGCACCGCCTTGGCGTGCGCCAGCTCCGGGACCTCCGCGGATGCGGACGTCGAAGCCGTGGGCTGGGTGGGCAGGGATGCAGCCGGGCCGGGGTCCGAGCTCGACGGCTGACGTCCTGGTCCGGAGCACCCGGCCATCGACAGCACGATAGCCGCGAGCCGGAGGCTGGTCGTCCACTCGTCACGTTGCATGGTCGGCGTGGAGCATGGCACGAGCGGCGTCGACTTGCCCACCCTCCGACGCCCGCACTGCCCACGACCTTGCCGTCCGCGCACGGTCGTGCCAAGAACCAGCCTGCGCTGCCCAGCACGAACGCCGGCACGTCCCGGCGTTGGGACGTCGGCTTTCCTTGCTGCGAACCGGTTGCCTCGGTGGTACGTTTCGCCATTGGAATTCATCCTGTACGCGCGATGGGGCGAAGCATGTCGACTTCGACGAAAGAGCACGCGGCCCAGAACGTGGTTGAGAACCACGACACGACAGACAGCCAGGGTCCTGTCAGCGCGCCCGTATCGCTCGAGGATGTCGAGCGCGCTGCTGCGCTGCTCAGGCCGTCGTGGGAAGCCGAACCGTTCGACGACTTCGACGCCGCCGCGCTTGCCTCTGGCGCCGCCGAAGGCGCGCCCGACGGGTCCACGAAGCTCGCTGACACACCTGCCGAAGCACCACCTCCAGAGGCCCCGCCGCCTGAACCCGCGCCGATCGACGCTCCGCCGCCGTCTCAGCCCCGCAAGCTCGAGCTTGTCGATACCTCCTCCGAACTCGACGAGCAAGGCCCGGTCGATATCGTTGCCGCCATTCCCAAGCGCACCGACGTCCAGATCAAGGATGAGCCCAGCGTGGTGCTCGCGGATGACGAGCAGGAACGCAAGCGCCCCACCGTTCCGCCTCCTCCGCGGGCTCGTCCGTCGAGGCCGTCGCCTGTCGTTTCTGCCGCAGAGGATGGATCGGATCCGGTCGCCCAGAAGTCGCGCAATCGCAGGATCGTCTTCGGCGTGTTGGCCGTTGCCGGCTTGCTCGTGCTCGCCGCAGCCGTTCGCTTCGCCGTCAGCGGTGGGGAAGACAAGCCCACCGGCGGGGTTTCGGAGGCCCGCACGTCCGCGACCGACACGTCGGCCGCGACGGCGGCGACCACAACGGCGGCGACCACAACAGCGCCAGCCGCAACGCTGGCGCCCGCAACAACCGCCACCGAGACCGCAGCACCAACGCAAACGACGGCGCCCGCGACAACGCCGTCCGTCGCAACGAAGGCAGAGCCGGTAGCGACCAGGCCGTCGCCCGATACGCCGGCATCGGCTCACACCAAGGCGCCACCCAAGCCGACGACCGATACCGGCGAGCCGCCGCCCGCTACGACGGCCGCCAAGCCGCCGCCCGCGCCAACGCGCACGGAGAGTCCTCCCAAGCCCCCGGCAGGGGGCATCGTGAGAGAGACGCCGTTCTGAACCTTGTCCAGGTCGCATCTGAAGAGCCAAGAGGACCCCTCATGAGGATTCGAGCCGTTGCAGCAGCGTTGCTTCTCGCCGTGAGTCCTGCCGCCTTCCACGCCGCCCCTACCGCTGCGCAGCCCGCCAAAGATGACCCGGTCACCGAGATGGCGCGCCAACGCTTTCAAGAAGGCGTCAAGCTCTTCGACCAGGGCAGGTTCGAGGAGGCGCGCGCCGCGTTCCTTCAAGCCTATGCCCTCAAGAAGCACCCGGCCGTCTTGCTCAACCTCGCTCAGAGCGAGCTGCGATCCAATCATCCCGTCGACGCCGCTCGCCACTTCTCCCAGTACCTCCGCGAAAACCCCAACGCCAACGCCGCCGAAAGCAAGGCCGCGCAGGAGGGCTTGTCGGCCGCCCGCACGCGTACCGCTCGCCTCGACATCCGCGTCAACATCCAGGGCGCCGATATCGTCGTCGACGACGAACTCCTAGGCCGGTCTCCGCTCCCTGAACCCGTCGACACGCTCGGCGGGGCACGCAAGGTAGAGGTGAAGATGCCAGGCTACAAGCCCGTGGTCGTCACCACAAACGCGCGTGTCGGCAAGACCGAAACCGTCAACGTCACCTTGGAGTCCGAAAGCGGTGCGCCGGTACCTGCGCCTCCGTCGCCCGCCGAGCCGGAGCCCACCTCCGATCGATCCGCCTCCGAAAAGGACGAAGGCGTGTCGATCTCCACCGAAGGTCGCAAGCCGTTTCTCCAATGGATGCAAGACGATCATGCCGCGTGGGTCACCGGCGGAGTGACCGTCCTCGGCTTGACCTCCGGTGTGGCCTTCACGCTCCTCGCCAACAAGGCATCCAACAACGCAGACATTATCGCGCAGCAGATTCTCGACCACACCGCGAAGGATCCGGAACTGCTCAACTACGGCAATGAAAACCGCACGGGCAACCCCTGCGCAGACCCCATCCCCGTCACGTCGACCACCAACTACGCACCCGCCTGCAAGCAGCTCAAAGACAACCTCGACATCCGGGACACCGACCGGACGCTCTCGTATGTCGGTTGGGGCCTCGCCGGTGCAGGTGCCGTCGCCACCGGCGTGCTTTACTTCGTCAGAACCTCCCCCGGCAAATCCACGGCGTCGAACGTCCAGCCCGTCGTCGTCGCGCCGATCGTGGGCAGCAGCGTCCATGGTATGGTCATCGGTGCGTCGTTCTGAACGGCGGCCAACGCCCACCATGGTGGTGGCCCGCCTCAGCTCTCCCCGAGCCACCCCCGAAACGTCGACCGCGGAACCCCGCACCGCCGGGCCGCACGCGCAATATTGCCGTCGCTCGCGATGACCAGTGCTCGTGCGGCTTGCGCCGTCATGCGAGTGCGGACGGCCGGCTGCTCCTGCATGGCCTTCGCAATGTCGCTCGTGCCGATCACCTCGCCGCTGCTGATCACAGCCGCCCTGGTCATCACGTTCCGAAGCTCCCTGACGTTGCCGGACCACGGCGCGGCCATCAGGCACGCGAGCGCCCTGGATGACAGCGACTTGGGGCCAAGCTCCATCTGGCGATCTCGGAGAAAGTGCTCGGCAAGTGCTGCGATGTCTCCCCGCCGCTCGCGAAGAGGCGGCACCGAAACCGTCGCCACTGCCAGACGGTGATACAGGTCCTCGCGGAACTTTCCTTCCTGGATCATATGTTCCAGAGGCGACCAGGTCGCGGCCACGAGTCGCACGTCCACCGCATACGTCACGGCCCCTCCCAGGGGACGCACCTCGCGCTGCTCCAGCACGCGCAGGAGCTTGACCTGCACGTCGAGGTCGAGCTCGCCGACCTCATCGAGAAACAGCGTGCCTCCCTGCGCTTCGAGAAAAGCACCGAGCCGGCGTGCGTGCGCTCCGGTGAAGGCCCCTCGCTCGTGACCGAACAGTTCATCCTCCGCAAGGTCCCGCGGCAGCGCTGCCGCGTTCACGGCAACGAAGGGCTTGCTGGCCCTTGGACCAAGGGAGTGCAGCGCCCGCGCCACCAGCTCCTTGCCGGTCCCTGTCTCCCCTCGCACGACCACCGGCATGCTGAGCTGTGCCAGCCGGCGGACCTGCCGCCCGAGCTCGAGCATGCACGGCGACGATCCGATCAACCCGGGTATCGGCGGCTCTGCCTCCTGACTCGATACGACATCGTCCTTGCTCCGCACCGTCACGCTCACCCGCCCAAGCACGAAAAACGCCCCAGGCCCCAGCTCCGCTCGTTGCACGCGCGCGCTGCCGACGAACACCCCGTTTCGTGACCCGGCGTCCTCCACGAACAGCCGGCCCTTCTCACAGCGCACACGGCAATGAACCGAGCTGACCGTCGGATCGTCGAGGATCACGTCGCTGGGGGCCCGGCTCCCAAACACCAGCTTCGACCCATCGGCGATGGTGACCGCCCTGGTTTCGCTGCGTTCGTGGATGTCCAGCCAATACGTCGAGGCCGCGGGCTCTCGCGGAATCTCGACCGTGCCCGTGCATGGCTCTCTGCTGCATAATCCTTTCATGGCGGTGGCTCTCCTGTCATGGTGGCCGTCGGCCACGAGCCGGCACATGTTGCGAACTTTCTGCATCAAACCATCCATCACGCGCGCTTTCGCGCTACGATGACTCCGCCCATGAAGACCGTGCTGGTGGACCTCACCTCGTTGAACACGAGCCAGCGGCAACGAGGCGTCGGTCGCCACATCCGTGAGCTGGCTGCCGGGCTTGCATGCCTCGATGACGCCGACCGCGGCCCGCTCCGCATCATCGGCGCTGCCTTTATCCCCATCATGGGCGACGTGCAGGTGACAGAAGACCTCGCAGGCTTCGACGGCTCTCCCCTGATCCGCAACGCCACCCTCATCGACGACCACAAGACACGCTGGCAACGACGGTTCGGCATGTGGCGAGCCGTGCGGCACGTCGGCGCCGACCTCGTCCATCTGCCCGACCCGGATGCAACCCCCGTCGGACTCAAGCTCTTGCAGACCCCGCGCATCATCACATGCCACGATCTGCATGCACTGCGTACCGGCACCGGCCAACCGGTGAGCTCACGTGCCGCGGCATCCGGACGCCGTCGTGTTGCCAGCCGCAGGTTCCTCGACGCTGACCACGTCATCGCCATCAGCAGCTACACCGCCGACGACCTTCGTGCGCAGCTCGGGCTCGAAGCGTCGCGCGTATCCGTGGTCTACAACGGCGTCGACCTGTCCCGCTGGGTTTCCTGCGCAGACCTGCAGAGCGACGGGCTTGTGCTATCCACCTACGGTCTGCATCGCGGTGCGTACGCATTGTTCGTGGGAGGGGCGGCCTGGCGTAAGAACCGCGACGGCATGCTCCGTGGCCTCCGCCACGCGCGTGAGCTCCGGCCGGACATCGGCCTCCAACTCGCGTGGGCAGGACGACTAACCGCTCGCGAGTCCTCCGTCGTCGACCAGACCGCACGCGATCTGGGCATCCGCCACGCAGTACACCTCCTCGGATACGTACCGGACAGAGAGCTCGCCGCGCTGTACCGAAATGCCGCCGCCCATGTCCTCGTCTCCAGATACGAGGGCTTCGGCCTCACCATGGTCGAGGCCATGGCGTGCGGCTGCCCCGTGATCACCACCCGCCGCACTGCCCTCGCCGAGGTCGCCGGCGACGCCGCGGTCGACGTCGACCCGGAAGACGCCGACGCCATCGGCGAAGCCCTGGTGCGCGTCGCAACGGACCCGGTGCTCCGTGCCGACCTCTCCCACCGCGGCCTCGCTCGCGCTGCGCTGTTCTCACGCGAGCGACAGGCCCGGGAAACCGCCGCCATCTACCGGCGGTTGCTCGGTGTCTGAAACCGTTCGCGCCCCCCCGGCCCTTCCGCCTCCAGCGTCGTGCGGTACGCCCAAATCGTTGCCCGTGCCTGCTCCTCACAAGAAAACCGCCTTGCCCGCAGCAGCCCACGAGCAACATGCTCCCCACGAAATTCCTCGTCGACCGACAACCTCCGGATCGCTTCCGCCACCGCATCATGGTCGTCCGGTTCCACCAAAACTCCCGCGTCCCCCGCTACTTCGCCCAGAGAACCACATCGTGTCGTCACCACCGGACACCCCGAAGCCATCGCCTCGACCACCGTGTACCCGAATCCCTCCGCACGAGAGATGAACAGGTGCGCCGCCGCGTGCCGATACAGAGCCTGCAAGTCCCCATCCGACACGAACCCGACCAGCTTCACCGCCCCCGCAATCCCATGGCGAACCGCCTTCGCCCGAATCGCCTCCACCTTTTCGACCTCGAGCTCCCCAGCGAACACCAGATCCAGCTTGCATCCAAGCGCGCGCGCCCTGCGCATCGCCGCCAGCATCCCGTCCACGTTCTTGCGCCAGTTCGTGTCACCGACGTACAGCACATATCCCCTTGCCTTCAACCCGTGCCTCGCCAGCGTCACATCGTCGTCTTCGCCTGGCTGCGACGTGAACGACGCCAAGTCCAGACCGTTGTAGACAACCATGATCCGGTCTTCGGCAAGGCCGAGCAGCCTGGTCAGATCTCCTCGCGTGGCCTGGCTGATCGCCAACACCCGATCTGCACTGCGGAACCGACGCCCGATCAGTGCCTTGCCCACCAGACCGTAGCCGTCGCGTGCGCCCAGGTACACCGCCGGGAACTGCAGCGGAATGAGGTCGTGGCAAGTCACGAGCCGACGACATCCGACGAGCGAAAGCCCGAGCGGCGTCACGTTCGGATCCCCGAAGTGGATCAGGTCCGCCCCAACCGAACGCGCGACCGACCAGGCCGCCAGACGCCTCGCAAACGCCCAACGATACCGATCCAGTGACGTCGGTGACGCGGGCCCCACTTGGTCCGGCGCTCGCCCGAAGTCGTCCGTCACTCGGTACCCTCCCCTCAGATCCAGACATGTCAACGCGAGCAGGCGCAGCCCGGTCACGTCTGTCGCCCGCATTCGCGACAGACCGAGCGCCAGCGTCTTCAAGTACCGCCCAATGCCGCGCATCCGCGTCGGTGTGCCGAGCGGCGTCAGATCGACGATGACCGTGTGAGTCACACGCCGGGAATACCACGACCTCCCGTCCGCGTGCATGCACACGTCCGCCTCGCTCGCGCTCCTTCACGCTACCCGCGACGCCGGACGACAGCCGCCATCACCACCCGCACGAACTTGCGACCGACCACTTCCCAGTCGAGCAGTTCGGCTACCTTCCTCCCAGCCAGGGCCATCGCATCCAAACCCGCCCGGTGCAGCAGCGCGCGTTCGAGCGCTCGCACCATCTCGTCAATGCTTTCGGCCGCCAGAAAGTGCTCTCCCGCGCGGAGCGGTAGTCCAGCAACAGCCAATCGAGGCGCAACCAGCGGAAGCCCACACGCTAGCGGCTCCAACACCTTGAGATTCATCGCCCGCTCCGACACCGGCGGGAGCGCGAACGCCGCGTGCGTCTCGTACAGGGGCGCCAGCGCCGATACCGTCCCCGTCACCCGCACGTCGTCCGCCTCCAAAGCGCGTACCGCTCTCGACGGCGAACGTCCCGCAATCGTCACCGACACGTTGGGAACTCGCTCTCGCAGACGTGGCAGCACCTCCCGCACCAGCAGCCTCGCGGCAGCTTCGTTCGCATGGCTCGCCATGTGCCCCACGTACAGAACCTCGTTGCCCGTCCGTCGTGACGGTGGCCTGTAGGCGAACGACTCGACCGCGACGCCGTTCGGAATCAGCACGCCCGTGTCCGGTCGAACCCGCTTGATCTGCCGCGCGGCTTCTTCGCTCGCTGTCGTCACCACGTCGGCGTCGATCCACAACCGACGCTCCCATTCGCGCCACCGCCGAAGCTCCAGCTTGCCCGGCAGCCATTGCCTCGCGCTCTTCCCAATCCTCCGCTCCAACACCGTCGACTCGAGCTCTGGTTCATCCACGACCACGGTCGCGCCCGCGATGTGCCTGACCGCACCTCCTGCCCGGCTGTGGGCAATCAGAAGCGCGTCAAAACGCTTGGCGTCGTGCGCAGCAGCCAGCGCCTCCCCCAGCGCCCGCGGAAATACGGCGCAGCGTGCATCGCCCCGCTCCCGCGCGTCGTGCCCCGCTGGCAAGACGTGCGTGACGACGCGTGCATAGGGAGCAATCCCCTGACCACAACGCGCAGCCTCCGCCTGCGCATCATCGGGCTCCAGCGCCGCGAACAGATGCACCGTCCCCGACGCCGCAAGCGCCTTGGCGAGCTGATGCACACGGACCCGTCCTCCGGTGTCCTGCGGGTGGGGGAGGTACGGCGTCACCAGGGCAATTCTCATGATCCGCCCAGATGCTCCCCCATCGCACCGCTTTCGCCTAGTCCTTTGTAGAGTTGCCTCGTGGCGCATTCCGTTGCCCCCCACTGCTTTGCCCTGGGCTTCTCCCACCCGCCCGACTACCCTCTCCCTCACGAGGTCGCGCTCGAGATGACGAGATTCCCCTGCCTCGCACGATCCGTCTTGATCCTCGGGTGTCTTGTGTCGTCGTCGACAACCACCCATGCCCAGGTCGACGCTCAGAACGAGGACGGTGCCGGATCCCCCCTCGACAGTTCCCCCTGGCGCGTTGCACTCGGCGCTGGCATGGCGTTCGGAACGGGCCGGATTCCACCGGGCGAAACGATCAACCCGTACGGCGTCATGGTCGGAGCTCGCCTCGGCTACGTCTTCGCCTTCCCGCTGTACGCCAGCATCCGGTACGATCACTTCTTCGGCTCGTCCGCTGACTACCCGGTGCCGCTCGTTGCCTTGACTACCTACCACCTGGGCGCGTCCTTCATCGGCGGCGAGCTCGGCTATGAGGTCCGGACAGGACCAGCGTATCTTCGACCACAGATCGCCTTCGGCGCCCTTCCCATTCGGTTCAACGCCACCTGTGACCCGGTCTCGGGATCGTTCTCCGACCTCGCCCACCAGCTCTGTCAGGCCAATAACACGTCCTCGGTGTCCTGGGCCGCTGCCGTCGCCCCCAGCCTGCCTGTCGGCCTCCGCTTCGCACGCTTCTACGGCGTCCTTGCCCCGGAATACTACGTTCGGAAGACGTCCAGCGCGTACGGCGTCTCGGCCGCCATCGGCATGGGGTTCTAGCCTCCCCTCGCCCTCCTTGCCCCGAATCGCCCGCCGATCTCCTCGCATCCATTGCACCCGCTGCGCTTCTTGCCTACACGACTGTCCCCGATGATTCAGCGTGTCCCCGCTCTCGCCGTCTGCACCGTCGCTTGCGCGCTCGCTTCGCTTCCACGCGTCGCGGGCGCCGAGGAGCCCTTCGCCAACCAGATCCCTCCGGCCACCGACCAGGCCCCCGATGACCTGTCCGGGCATCTCCTGATCGCCCCGCGCCTCGCGTGGGTCTTGCCCACCGGCAGTGCCGAAGACGGCTTCCCACAGCGACGTTACGTCGCCGCTGGCCCGGGACTTGGCTTGGACGCAGCCTTCGGTGTGAGCAAGTACGTCGCAATCCAGGCTCGCTTCGACTGGGCTTCCTTCGACAAAAACGCCGATTGCCCCAAGGCCTGGTCCTGCACTGCCCGTTCCACGGCCTTCGGCCTCGGCGTGGAGTACCACCTCGTCAACGGTGCCGCGTTCGACCCCTGGCTCGCCGCAGGCATCGCGTGGCGGCGCACATCCTTCGACCTGTCCGCACCGACCTATCAGCCCGGCACCCTCGATTACACCGGCCTCGACTGGATCCACTTCGCCGTTGGCGGCGAATGGTACCCGACTCGTCTCGTCGGCTTCGGTCCCTACCTCGGCTTCGATCTCGGCACCTACTCCAGCCGCCCTGGCCCCAATACCCCCAGCCCGTCACCCCTCCCCGATCAGCCCGCCATCCACTCGTTCTTCACCATCGGCGTCCGCGGCGTCTTCTCCCCCATGCGATAGACCCGCGCCGCACGCGTCGGCGTGCCCTCGTCTACACGCACCACAGCGAAACCAACGGCCGGGCACTTACCCAACCGCTGCTTCCGATGCTGCTTTCGTGAGAGGAGATCGTTCAGGCGATGGAAAGGCCAAGCGCCTTCCGGAGCGCAAAGTACTCAGACGACACCGAGAACACGATAAGCTCAGTGATCTTCTCCTGCGCCGTCTGCTCGCCTGGAACCTGCGGCTCGATGAGCAAGATCTTCTTCGCCACCTCGAGATCGCCGCAAACCACCAGCCCCGCCCGGCACGCCGTCAGCTCCGTCGCCTGCAGCCACTGCTTGATGTTGATCGCCGCCTTCGTCTCCATGAACTTGCGCACCACATGACGCAATCCCTCCTGATGCTGCGGTTGCATGAAGGGAGCCAGGGCTTTCGCCGTCACGTCGATGTTCTGCGCCATCTCGGGCGGTACCGGCGCGTCGGGGAGCACCATCCTCAGCCCCGCGAAGAAAAGCTGCGTCAGCTCGCTCTGCGTCGGGAAGATGTTCTTGATGTAGTGCTCGCCCCGGTAGTTCGAAAGATGCTTCGCGCACACGAACGACAGCTCGTGCGGCGAGAAGCCCGACAGCACGCTCTGCCCCGCCACCGACGCGAACGGAATCACCGGTGCAGCGGTGAGCCCGCCCTGGATGTTCGTGTGCACGTACAGCTCGGGCGGCGTGATGCCCAGCACTTTCGCGACATGGAAGAACGTCTTGGCAAACGTCACCGTCGTCGTGTGCGGCTCCTGCTTGTAGCGCTTGTCCAGCACCGGCATCTGCTTGCTCGCCTGTAGCTGCCTGATCTTCGCCGTCAACGCCGCGTTGGTCAGCATCTCGAAGATCTGACCCACGTAGACGTCCTCCTTCGGATGGAAGACCAGCTTGCGCCACGCATCGTTGTCCACACGGTTGCGGGCTGGCGGAATGCCCTTCGGCCGGTAGTCCTCAAAGAACTTCTGCTGGTCTTCGTCGGCCCGGCGAAGGAACGACAGCGCGGCACACATGCACCACGCCTCGTCGAACGCCTGCTTGCGATAGTAGAGCTGGTACAACGCACGGTACGGCGCTACCTGCGTCGGATCCTGGCGCAGGATCTCCTGCTGCTCCTCGATCGCTTGATCGAGCATGTCCGCGCTCTCGTACAGCTCCGCCAGGATCTGGCGCTGGGTCACGTCGTCGGGCTTGAGCCGCGCGGCCATCTTGAACGCTTCGATCGCCTTGTCCACCTCCCCCAGCCGATCCCGGTAGACCACACCCAGGTTGTGCCAGAGGTTGAACTCCAGGTCGCTCTTACCCTTGCCCGCGATCCGGTGGATCATCTTCCGGTACGACCGCTCGAGCTGCTTCCAGTCCTTCTGCGACGTCAGGATCTTGTTGATCCGCTCGAACGCCTCGAGGAAGTCGGGGTTCAGGTCCAAAGCCTCGTTGAACAGCTCGACAGCCCGCCCCAGATCCTGCTGGTCGCGGTGGAGCTGTGCCATCGTGTACAGATACCGCGCCTTTCGCTCCGGATTCGTCTCCAGATCCGCGATCGCCTGGATCGTGTCGATCATCTTCTCGTAGTTCTTCACCGCCTGGTAAAGCCCGAGCAGCTTGTGCAAAAGCACGTGGTTGTCAGGCTTCAGCTCGAGCGCTTCCTCCAGCGTCTCGATCGCCTTCGGCGCGTTCTTCTCCTTCTCCGCCCAGATGTCCCCGATCTCGTTCAGCATCAGGAACCGCTCGTCGGCGTCGAACACGTTGTCGAGGATCTGACGCTTGTACGCGCAAACCTGCTTCCAATCCTTGAGATCCGAGTAGATCTCAACCATCGCCTCGAGCGTCGGCCTGTGCGCGTCATCGATGGCCAGCGCCTTCTCGAAGTTGTTGACTGCCTGCTTGACCTGGTTCTGCGCCCGCTTGATGCACCCCAGCTTGTAGTACACCGTCGCCCGCTGCTCGCGGTCGTCCTCCTCCAGACTCGTCAACACCTTCTGGTAGTTCGACAGCGCGCCCGCCCAGTCCCCCAGCTTGAAGCACACCTCCGCCAGACCGCGGATCGTCTCCTGGTCCGTCACATCCAAATGGTGCGCTTCCTTGTACGCTCGCAGCGCCTTCTCGTCGTTGCCCAGCTCCGCCGCAATCCGCCCCTGCATCTTGTACAGGTAGTGCAGCTCGACACGCTCGGCCTTCGCCGACTTCTTGAGCAGCATGTCCGCCAGCGGGTCGGCCTCCGCCCAGCGGCCCACCTTCACGTACTCCTCGAGCAACGGCCGCGCCGCCTCCTCGTTCTCCGGATCCGCCTGAAGCGCAAGCTCGTAGGCCTGCACCGCAAGGTCGTGCTCCTCCAGATGCTCGTCACGCAAGCGTCCCAGCTCCACCAGCAGCTTCGACCGCTGACGCGGTGCCTGCGTGTGCGTCTGCTCCTGGTCCAAATACCGCGCCGCCTGGTCGTACTCGCCTGCGTCCAGCGCGATCTCCTTCAACGCCGCCAACGTCGGAAGATGTGTCGGATCCAAATCCAGCGCGATCTCGAACTTCTCACGGGCTGCAATCCGATCCCCGAGCTGCGTGTCCAGCGACCGGCCGATCCGATAGTACATCTCCACCCGCTGCGCACCGTCCGCCGTCAGCTCCGCCACCCGCGTCATGAAGTCAATCGCATCCGACGCGCTCCCCTTCTTCTCGTAGAGCTTCGCCAGCTGCTCCAGCGCACCCACGTTCGCGTCGTCCAGATCCACGATGTTCTGGTACGCATCGATGGCCCGGTCGACGTCGTCGACCTCCGTCGCAAACACCTGCGCAATGTATCCGTACAGCTCGATCTTCAAGTTGCGATCGAGCGTGACCGCGATGTGCCGCTCGTACGTGTTCACCAGATCGAGCCACTGACGCATCTTGCTGTAGCAACGCTCCAACCCGACGAGCGCAACCTCCTGGTTCGGATCGATCTCGAGCACCTGCTCGAAGCGCGACGCCGCCTCCTCCGGCTTGAGGAACTGGTCCTCGTAGATCGTCGCCAGCTTGAGCAGCACCTCAATTCGCTCGCGCTCCGTCGGCACCACATCGAGCTGCTGGTCGAGTACCTTGACCAGCGCCGGCCAGTTCGACTGCAGGTTGTGGATGCGCTCCAAGCCGCGCATCGCCAGCAGGTTCCCCGGCTCCACGTCGAGCGCCGCCTTGTAGGCCTCCGCCGCCTGCCCCGGATCGCCCAGCGTCGTCTCCCATAGACCGCCGATCCGAACCTTCAACGACGCTACCTGCTCCGCGTCGTCTTTCAACGCAACGACCTTGTTCTCCAGAATGCTCACCAGCTCCCGGAATTGCTCGCGGTCCGTGTAGATGCGCTCGAGCGCATTGAGCGCCGGCAGGTAGTACGGATCTACGTCCAGCGCGTTCTTGTAGAACAACGTCCCCTTCTCCACGTCGCCAAGCTGACGCTCCAGCAGCTCGCCGAGCTCCGTCTGGAGCTCCTTGCGGTCCGTCTCCGTCGTCGCGTGGTTCAACGCCTCCGTCAGCGTGCGCCCCAGCTCCTGCCACTGCTGGTTCTTGCGGAACAGACTCGCCATCTGACGCAGCACAGCCACGTTCCCGCGGTCGAACTGCATCACCTTCTGGAAGTACGCATGCGCGTACTGCACCTGCCCCAGATCCTCGCCGTACCACTTCGCCAGTCGCAGCGAGAGCTGGATGATCTTCTGCGGCGCCGTCTCCGCCAGCAACCACTGGTTCGCCGTCTGGATCAGCTCCGTCCAGCGCCCCGTCGCCTGCGCCATCTTCTCCAGATACCGCGCCGTCTCGTTGTCCGAGTAGTCCTCCTCGAATGCCTTCAGAAGAGCGTCGAACGCCTGGTTCTTGTCGTCGACATGCTCCTCGAACACCTTCGCGATCTTCCGCAACAGCTCCGTCCTGTCCGCCACCTGCTCCCGCGTGTCCAGCCGCGCCAGATACAGCTCGATCAACGGCTCCCACCGCTGCGCAGCCGTGTGCAGCTCCTCCAGCGCCAGGAACGCTCGATCGTGCGTCGGATCGATACCCAACACCTTCTCGAACGCCAGCGTCCCAGCATCGCGATCCCCCACCCGGTGCTCCCAAAGCTCCGTCACCTCCAACAGCTCGTTGATCCGGTCCGACGCCTCCGGCAACGCCTCCGCTCGACGCATCTTTACGTCGATCACGTCGGTCCAGCGCTCGTCGGCCCGGTAGATCGCCTCGAGCGCGTCGAGCGCCTCGAAGTCGCCCGGATCAACCTCCAACAGTTTCGTCCACGCTTCTGCCGCGTCGAACGGCTGCTGCAGCGTGTTGCCGTACGTCAAGCCGAGCTCGCGGAACACTGCCTTCAGCTCGGCGGCATCCAGCATCGCCGCGGCCCGGTCCACCAGCGCATGCAGCGCATTCACCAGCTCGTATGCCTCGCCACGCACACGCCAGATATTCGCGATCGACCGCAACGCATCCACGTTCCCGTAGTCGATGTCCAGCGCCCGCTGGAAGTCTTCCAGCGCCTGCTCGTCACGCCGTAGCTGCTCCAAAAACACGTGCGCCCGGCGAAGCCGGATCGCTACCCGCTCTTCGTCGCTCTCCGCAATGTCGAACTGACGCTCCAGAACCTCGCACAGCTCTGCCCATTGCTGCTGGGTCTCGTATAGATTCGCCAGCGCCCCCAGCGCTTCCGCATCCTCTCCACGAAGATCCAGAACGCGCTTCCAGGTTTCGACCGCACGCGCCACGTCTCCGAGACGATCCGACGCCAGCCGGGCCATCTTCGCGCGGATCTCCGCCTCCTCCGCGTCTCCCATCGCATTGCTGAGCTGCCGTTCGTAGACCACGTTCAGCTCGACCCAGGCTTCCTTGTACTCATAGAGACGCTCGAGCGCCGCGATCGCGGCCTCGTGCCCAGGCTCCAGCTCGTCGAAGATCCGACGGTACGCCCTGATCGCATCGTCGTATTGCGCCAGCTTCTCCTCGTAGGTCGCTCCAAGCCGCGAGTACAGCTCCACCAGCTCGCCCGTGTCCTGCGTCGCCAGCACACGCTGCTCCAGTATCTGCGCAAGCTCCGCCCACCGCTCCATCGCCTCGTAGATACGGTCCAGGTTCGACAGCGCATCGGGATCCAGCGGATCCACGCCCAACACGTAGCGGTACGTCTCAATCGCGTTGTCGACCTGCTGCAGCTCCTCCTCGAACACCCGCGCATGACGCTTCCCGATCGTCGTCCGCACCGTCGGATCGTGCTGCACGTCCAGCACGTCCGCATACGCATTGCCAAGACGATCCCAGCCGCCGTCAATCGATGCCGCCAGCCGCTCGATCTCCTCCCCCACCCGCTCGTCCAGCGGGAACTCCTTGATCGCACGGACATACACATCCATGCTCCGCACCGGGTCGAGCAGGCTGTTCTCGAACAGCTCCGCAAGGCGATAGTACATCGCCAGACGCTCCGTCGGGTCCGCCTGGTGTGCAAGCTTCGCCTCGTATACCCCCGCCAGCTTCTCCCACTCCGCGTTGTCCGTGTACAGCGGCTCGAGAAGCTCCCCGATCTCTGCCTGCTTGATCCCAGCCCCAAATAGCTGCTCCAGTGCCTCGAGCGTGGGCCCATGGTCCGGTCGGGCCGTAATGACCTCCCGATACGCTTGCACCGCCGAGTCCAGGTCGTTCAGCCGAAGCTGGTGCACCTGCCCGAGGCGGAACTTGAACTCCAGCGCCGCCTCCGGATCCTCCGCTGTCTCCGCCTCCCGCACCAGCACCTGCGCCAGGTCGCCCCAACGCTCCGCTTGCCTGAAAAGCCGATCCAGCGAGCTCAACGCCTTCTCGTTGTCCGGAGCAGCCACGAGCACCCGACGATACCGGGCGACCGCACTGTCCAGATCCTCGAGCTGCGTCTCGTAGATCCCCGCAGTCCGAAGACCGAGCTCCACCAGCCAGTCCGGGTTGTCGTCGAGCTTCGCCAGCTCCGCGTCGTATAGCGCCGCCGCCTGCGCCCATCGATCCGTCACACCCGCCAGGCTCTCGATCGCCGCAAGCGTGTCCTGATTCGTGTTGTCGAGCGCAAGCGCCCGCGCGTACGTGTCGAACGCCGCATGGTGGTTCTGCAGGTTGTCCTGGTACAGCGCCGCAATCCGGTGCAGAAGATCTACCCTCTGGTATGGGTCGTCCTGGAACCTCACCTGCACCTCGAGCACGCTGATCAGCTTCTCCCAGGCCCCCGATCCGTCGTAGAACGGCTCCAGCACGCTCGCCGCAGCCAGCGGGTCCACATCGCCGTTCTTCAACCGCTCCAACGCCTCCAGCGTCGGCGCATGGTCCGGCTGCTGCGTCAGAATGTCCCGGTACAGCTCGATCGCACGCGGCGCATCGTTCAGGTGCTTCTCGTACAGCTCCGCAATCCGATACTGGTACGAGATCGCTTCCGCCGCATCCGTCGTGAGCTCCGCTTCGTGCTGCAATACCGACAGCAGATCCGGCCACGACTCCGACGTCTGATACAGCACGTCGAGCCGCCCCAGCGCCGTCAGGTCGTCAGGATCGAGCTCCAGCACCCGCGCATACGTGTCGATCGCGCGGGCCACATCGCTGAGCTCACGCTCGTACACCGCGCCCATCTGGTAGTAGATGTCCTTCTTCTCCTGCGGATCGAGCACCAGATCGACCTTCTTGGTGTACGTCGCCAGAAGGTCCTCCCAACGGCCCAAACCCATGTACCGCTCAATCAGCGCGTCCACCGCCTGCAGGTCGTCCGGATCGATGTCGAGGATCTTCAGATACACGCTTATCGCCGCCTCGGGCCGCTCGAGCATCTGCTCCTCGATCGTTGCCGCCTGGAACAACGCATCCTTCTTCGACTGCGGGTCGTCCAGGATCTCCGCCTTGCGCTGCAGCACCAACGACAGATCCGCGTAGCGCTCTACACCTCGGAACAGCCCCTCCAGCGCCTCCGCCGCCGGCAGGTTCGTCGGGTCGATCGACAACACCTTGCGGAACAACCGGACCGCATTGTCGACGTCGCGCAAGTCCTGCTCGTACACGCGCGCCGCCATCGAGAAAAGCTGGCTCGTCAGCATCGGATCGTCCTGCCGCCCAGCCAGGTTCTCGAACACCTTCGCCAGGTCCGCGAACCGCGACGTCGCCCTCGCCAATCGATCGAGCCCCGTCTGCGTCTGCTCGTGCGCAGGATCCTCCGCAAGCGCCCTCGCAAGCGTGTCGAACGCTGCGTCCAGATCGCCCGCCGCATCCTCATGAAGCTGCGCGATCGCGTGCAGCAGCTCCACCCGGCGAAGCGGGTCGTCTGAGCGCCGGACCTGAACCTCGTGCACCCCGATCAGCTTCCTGAAGTCGCCAGACTGCCGGTAAAGCGGCTCCAAGATCTCCGCGATCACAAGCTCGAAATCCGGTAGCTTGCCCAGGCGCTCCAGTGCCTGCAACGCCGCGTCGTTCGACGGCTCCCGGTCCAAAACCTGACGGTAGATCTCAATCGCTTGATCGATCTGGTTCATCTCCGATTCGCGAAGCCCCGCTAGCCTCAGCATCAGCGTGATCTGCGCGTCGTCGGACTCGGCCAGACGCAGTTGGGCCTCCAGGTTCTCCGCCAGCTCCGTCCACATCTTCTGGCGCGTGAACAGAGCGTCCAGCGCTACCAGCGCCACCTGGCTCGTCTCGTCGATCTCCAGCACCTCGCGATAGGCGGCGATCGCCTCTTCCGGTTCGCCGAGACGCTCCTCGTAGACCTGCGCCATCTGCGCGTACAACTCCTCGCGACCCCGGAGATCCTCCTCCAGCTCGATGCGACGACGGTACACACCGATGAGGTCGGTCCAGCGCCCCGTACGCCTGTACAGCGCGTCGAGCGCTGCCAGCGCCTCTCCATCCGCAGGATCAATGGCAAGCACACGGTCGTAGCCCGCTGCCGCCTCGTCGATCTTGCCCAGCTTCTCCTCGATCACCGCCAGCCGCAGCCAGTAGTCCCGCGCCAGAGCAACGTCGGTCAGCCCCTCCGCCACCTCAGCGAAAATTGCCTCGAGCTTGCTCCACGCCGACGACTCCGCCGCGAATGCCTCGAGCTCGCCACGCGCCTCGCCATTCGAAGGATCCTGCTTGAGCGCTCTCGCTTGTGCATCGAACGCCCGGTCGAGATCGTTGAGCTGCCCGGCAGCCGTGCGCGCAATGCGGCGCAGCAGCTCCACCCTCAGCCCGACGTCTTGCTGGCAGCCCGCGAGCACCTCCAGCACTCCCACCAGCTTCTCCCAGTCCGCCCTCGCCTCGTAGATCGGATCCAGAATCTCAGCCGCCTGCGCCATCAGATCCGCGTTGCCGAGCATGCGCTCGAGCGCCATCCGCGCCCCTTCGTGCCCAGGCTCCAAAGACAGAATCTCCCGGTAGTTGTCCAGCGCCCCCTGCGGATCCGACAAGTGCCTCTCCAGCGTCGTGCCCAGCCGGAACTTGAGGTCCACCAGCTCCTCATTGCTCACGTCCAGCTCGATCAGCCTGCGAAGCACCTCGACATGGCTCGGATAGTCCTCCATCTGCCCGTAGAGCGTATCCAGCGCGCGCAGCGCCTTCACGTCCGTCGGATCCTCCTCGAGCACCGACCGATAGGTCGCGATCGCAAGGTCGGGCCGCTTCATCTCGTTGACATACAAGCCCGCGATGCTGTTCAGCACCTCGCGCTTCTGCTCGAAGCTCTCGGCAAGATCCCGCCTGCGCTCATAGATTTGAAGAAGGTCGTCAAACCGCGACGTCTGGCGGTACAGCGCCTCCAGTGCCGTCATCGCCGCAGCGTTCGTGTCGTCCGCGTCGTACACCGCCTTGTACTCCACGATCCCTTCGTCGACGCTGCCGACCTCTTCTACCAACACGCGCCCGAGCGTCAGGTGCAGCGCAATGCTCAGATCACGCTCCCCATTGGACTCGGCCGACTCGATCGCCCGGCGATACGACGCGATCACGTCGGGCCACCTGCCCGTCGCCTTCGCCAAACGCTCGACATCGTCACGGCAGGCTTCGTCTCCGGGAGAGATCTCGAACGCAGCCAGAAAACGCTCGAACGCCTTGTGCGTGTCCTTCACCTTGCTCTCGTAGAGCACCGCTACCTCGCGCAGCAGCTCCAGACGCTCGAAGTCGTCCTCCTCGTGAACGAGCTTGACTTCAATGGCCGTCGCGAGACCCTTCGCATTGCCCGCCGCCTGATACATGGGCACCAACGCCTGCGCTGCAGCCAGATGCTGCGGATCCAGGCTCAGCACCTTCTCGAGCGCTTTCGCGGCTCGATCCGGCTTGCCCTTCTTCTCCGCCCAGAGCTGCGCCACCTTCATCAACAGCGAGATCTTGCCCTTCGCATCCGGCTCCTTGTCTTCCTGCGACTCCAGCACCCGGATGAACTCGTCCCACTTGCCCGACTCCGCATAGAACACCTCGAGGTCGTCCCAGCGGCCCAGCGCAATGTACTTCTTGCGGAGCTGCTCCTGCGCACGCCGATCGTCCGGCGTCAGCGCCAATAGCTGACGCCACGCGTTCACCGCCCCTTCGTCGTCGTTCAGACGATCGCCGTACAGCGTCCCAAGCTTGGTCAGTAGCTGCACCTTCTGCTTGAGGTCCGCCGTGGTCTCGACCTGCTTCTCGATGACCTTCGCCAGCTCGGCGTACTGCTTGGTGTGCTCGTACAACGGAGCAAGAGCCGCGAGCGCCGCGTCGTTCTCGGGATCCGACACCAGCACCTCGCTCCACAGCTCGATGCAGATCTCGGGCTTGCGCAGACGCTTGGTCGCCATGTCCGCGATCTCGACGTACTGCGCGATGCGATCGGCGACCGACAGAGCCTTGTCAGCCTGGCGACGACGCAGACGGATCAAGCTCTCCCAGTCACGACGCTTCTCGTACATCTGAAGCAGATACTCGACCGCCTTGGCGTTGTCCGGGTCGTACTCGAGCACCTTCTCGTACGCCTTGATGGCTTCTGCCTGGTTGGCGAACTTGGTCACGAACAGGTCCGCAGCACGCTGGTACAGGTCCACCTTCTCTTCTGGGTTCGGAACCAGGTCCGCCAGCGCTACCAACGTCTTGACCAGCTCGTTGAAGCGCTTCGCGCCTTCTTGCTTGATGGCCGCCTCACGTAGCTGCGCGATCTTGTCATCGTCCGCCTCCGTCTCGGCCGGTGCTTGCACCGCTGCCGACGACGTCTCCACCACGGCTCCCGATCCCCCTGGACCAGCCTGCGCCACGGCCTGATCGACCGTCGCCTCCAGTGACGCCGGCGAGGGCTCCGGTGCTGCGGGCGCCGGGATCGGGGTCCGCGCCACGGGCGGAGGCGCAGGCGTTGGATCGACGGCAGCGGTCGACGGCGCGAGCTTCTGACCGATCTGCAGCTCGAACGCCTTGACGCTCGGATGCTCCGGCGCGACCGCACACAGACGCTCAAAAAGCTTCTGAGCTCGCAACATGTTGCCGAGCTTCTGCCAGGTCAGCAGTCCAGCTTGCGCAAGGTAGAACGTTGCCGTCGCGCCGTCGCCTGCCCTCGCATGAGCCGCTTCCGCGGCCTGCACCACACGGTCCCATGCTCCGTCGCGCGTTCCCCATACCTCGCGCAGATAGAGGAACGCAGCCTCGATGCCCGGGTCCAAGGAGAGCGCTTCCTCCGCAAGGTGCGCGCCGATTTCGGGGTTCTGGTGACGCGTGGCCCAGCGCACGGCAAAGCTGAAGGCAAGCGCAGCACGCTGACCAACGTCCGCCACCCGCCCCATCGCTGCCTTCTGCACGGCCAGCAAATCGTCGACGCGCGACTGCTCCATCAACATCCCTTCGAAGAGCGCAACGACCTGCGTGTTCGAGGGATCAGCCTCAAACGCCTTGGCCAGCATTCCCTCCGTCTCCTGCGGTGCAAACCGACGCGCGATGCGTGCGACACGCAGGAACAGACGCGCCCGCTTCGCACCGTCCTGCTCCTGGTGCGCCGCACGGAGCAGAAACGCCACCCGGTCCTGCCAACCACCGGACTCGATCTGCGCATCCTCCAGGCACGCGCTCGCCTCGACGTTCGCACCCTTCGACGCCCCGAGCGCACGCGCGTAGGTCGACATCGCACGCTCGTTGTCGCCTTCGTCTGTGAGCACGTCGGCAAGCTCCAGAAGCAACGCGCTCATGCGCTCGGAATCGGTCTCGACCTTCAGCTCGAGATCGAGCAGCTTCTGCACCATGTTGACCTTGCCCAAACGCCAGTAGATGCGGCGCGCTTCGGACAGCGCACTCACCATGCTCGGCTGGAGCTTGAAAGCATCCTGGAAGTGCTTCAGCGCTTTGACGCTCTGAAGGAACTTGTCGTCGAGCAACCTGCCCACCAGAAGATGCAACTGGGCTTTCGACGACGGCTGGGACTCGTTGGCGAGAGCTTTCTCGAGCTCGTCGAGCGTTCCCTGCCAGTCATGCATATCCTCAAGTTGCTTCAGACGCTGCTGCAGATCCATGAATCCCTCGGTCATTCACGCGAAGAAGGCCACGATGAGAAGCGCGTAGGGCTGCACCGCCGCCAGGCAGCGGTGAACACACGCGGTGGTTGGAGGCGCGACGTCACTCAAACGCCGCCCAGCTTTCCGATGAGCGCCATCGCCTGCTCGCACTGCTCCTTGTACTTGTCCGACTTGCCGCCCTTGCAGCCGCGCGCCTGGAACTGCTTGAGCATCTGGATCGCCTGCGCCTTCTTCGGCGGATTCATCACGGCGTATGTGCTCCCAAGATTGAACAGGATCTCAGGATGCTCCTCCGCCGGCCCAAGCTTGTTCGCCGTCTCCAGCGCCTCGACCATGCCGTTCAGATCCCCGCGCGTCTGCCGAACCTGGGCGAGCAGCATGTACATGTTGAACTTCGCCTTGCTCGCATCCGACTCGAACGCAATGCCTTCCTTCAAAACCCCCTCGGCCTGGTCGTTGTAGCCAAGCCGAATGTACAGGTCCGCCAGCGGCGCGTAGAACGAACCCTCCGACGGCAAGTGCTGGATCGCCTTGGTGTAGTTCTCGAGCGCGTCCTGCTCCTTGTCGAGCCACAACATCACCGTGCCGAGCTCGAAGTAACAGTGCGCGAAATTCGGATCCGCCTGCACGCATTTCTCGAGAGGCTCCCTGGCCTCCTCCCATGCGGTCTGCGCATTGGACTTGTCGGCAATCTGCACCAGCGCGTAGCCGCGCTCATACCAGTAGGTCGCAAAGGTCGGCGCAATCTGCGTGGCGCGCGCAAGCGTCGACGCGACCTTCTCCCACTCCTCCTTCTTCCGGTAGGTCGTCGCAAGCTTGTACATGATCTTGTGGTTCGTGGGATCGAGCTGCACAGCTTGCTCGTACTTGTCGATGGCGGCGTCGAATGCCCCCTGCTTCTTCAGCAGGTCCCCGTCGTTCGCCAGGTTGACCGCGTCGATCTTCGCTCGACTGCATCCCATGCCGAGCACCAAGGCCATCGCGACACACAGCGTGCCAAGCTTCATCTGTCTCGCCACCTTTCAGTTCGGAACGTGGTTCACGTCCCCAAACGAACGAGTTGACCTCCCGCTCTCGAGCGGTCGTCCTGTACAGCGCCGCGCCCGCTGACGTCCTCCGCCAGTGGCTCGGAAAGGTATTCAACACCGGGACACTCCCTGTCGGGCACCCGCATTAGAACCGCAAGAAGCGCCGGAAGTCTACGCGGACGCGGCCCGAAAAGTCCAGGGCGATCGGGGGAAATGCTGCGGCGGGAAGCGACGACCGGGCACGTGCCCGGGCCTTGGTTTGGTGCTTTGCGGGGATGACGGACAACTTGCGTGGAATCAGTCGCCCGGCGAGAACATGATCGGGTAGACCACCGTCACGATGCCGCCCTCCGGCTGCGGGAACGACAGGCCGTAGTAGGCACGCGTCACGCACGACACCACGCCCGGATCCGGCAAGTCTGAGCCAGCATTGCCCACGTTCGAAACCGACCCGTCTCGCCCGATGATGAACCGCACCGAAACACGCCCCTGCAGGTTCGGGTTGTTCCGCAAGCCGTTCTCGTAACAGAGGCGGAAACGGCCGTAGTTCTGACGCACGATGCGCTGGATGACCTCCGGCGGAAGACGACCGTTAACCGTGGTCGCACCCATGCGGACCTTCGGCGCACTCGTGCGGTGCGAGCCCCCCAGCCTACCGTGCCCCGAACCGAAGCCCTGGCCGGTACCCGTCCCTGCACCATGCCCAATCGTCCCGATCGACCCGAGACCAATCCCCTCGCCGCGGCCACCTCCGCCTTCACCAATGCCCGACAACCCCAACCCGCCTGCACCGAACGCATCGCCGATCGAGTCGCCCCACATGTTGCCGCGCGCGCTGATCGGATCGCTGCCCAGCGAGTCGTCACGTCCCCATGGCGCCGTCGGCGCGTTCGGGTCACCGCCAGCACCCGTGTTCAACAGCCCGATCATACCGAACTCGGCTGCCTCCCGCAGCGCTGCCGAACGCGCAATATGCGGATCGGGATTGTCCTTCGGACCTGCCACGCCATACCGACGGTTCGTGTTGCGCGAGTTCGGGTCGCCCATCGACCCCTCCTCACCCTTCGCTCGCGTGCCCGTGCCACCTTCCTTGTTGTCCGGGTTGTCCTCGGCCACCTGGTCGGTGTCCTTCTGCTCCATCTCCCGCTCCGCCGAAGCGTTCAGGTACTGCTGCAGCAAGTAGAGTTGGTCCTTGCTCATCTCCTCTTCTTCGGTGAGCCCCAGCGGCGGCATGAAAAACGCCATCGCCGCCAACAGACCAAGGTGCACCGCCGACGACAACCCCACGTACAGCGCCGTCGACCAGTCACGACTCGAGGTGAACAGACCTGCCGGCGCACGGCGCCCCGCATTCACTGCGCCAACCTGGAACACAAGAGCCGCGCCCGGAACCTCCGACGGGATCTCCATCCGCGCCTTCGCCCCTGGGGGGAACGGGATCTGGTGAGCACCAGACATCTCCGCGCACGGCTGCGCCTGCCCACGCGCGATGAGATCCTCAATCTTCTGCTTGCCCTGCCCAGGGATCTCGATGAACCCCTTGGCCTTCGGCAGCAGCACCAAATAGGCCGGTCCGCCGCGGTCTGCCAATACCACCGGCGCACGCGTCGCCCCCAGCTTTTCCGCCGGGATGAAGTAGTCGCTCGCCAGGTTCTTGCCTTGCTCCTCTCCCACATAGAAGCTCCGCGGCGGCGATAGATGCTGCACGTGCAGCACCATGTCGCCCCACAGAATCATCACCTCGAGCGCCGGCACGTTCACCAACTCCACTTCGTCGGGATTCACGTCCGGCCCGCTCTTCGTCATGACATAGCGTACCGGCCCCCCCTCCGCTGGCGCTTCACCACCCGGCGGCGCGAAGGGGTCCACCACACCCGCAAACGGATTGGCCGACGCAAACGCAAAGGGGTCCGCACCCGCACCCGCAAACGGGTTCGCCGGCGACGCAGCCGCGAACGGGTTAACCGCTGCCACCGCCACAGGCGCAACCCCGGCTGCAAACGGATCCGCCGGACGCGCCGGCGCCTCTGGCCCGGGTGCCGCCACTACCGGCGCCGATGGAACTGCTGCCGCTGCGTCCGACGCTACCTCTGCGTTCTCCAGCACGATCAGTGTGCCACCCACCTGGATCTGATCCCCGGGATGAACCTTGCACTTGTTCACCCGCGCGCCGTTCACCACCGTGCCCGGCTCGTTGCCCAGATCGATCAGCGTGATGTCGTCGATGGACGCCACCTCGATCACCGCGTGCATCCGCGACGCGAGATCATCGTCGACCCGTAGATGACTCTTCGGATCCTTGCCGACCTTCACGATGTCTTGCGTCACCGCCTCGCGCCGAACCAGCCGGTCGCCCTGATACAATGCGAACGTGAGCGTGACCTTCATCCTGCCCTGACCTTCCATCGGACACCTATTCAGACACCCGGCGTCCCGATCTCCGGGTGCCTTGCGTTGCCTTCACCCGACCGCTCGACAACCTCTAGAGGTTCTCCACGGACTTCAGCATGTTGTCCACAAACGAGATGCGCGGGCGAATCAGCGTCGTGCGAACTGGACCAGGTCGAACCCGGATCGTAGCGTCGTTCGGCCCAAACCCACCGGCTGCCAACGGGTCGTCCTCGAACTCGTACCCGTACCCCTGCTCCGCGCCCTTCTTCTCGCCTTCAACCGTCCGCACCCCCTGCGCGAAAGCTGCAGACGCGATCAGGAACACCCCCACGCCGGTCAGAACAGCCAACAGCTTCCTGCTCATTTCACTCTCCTCACAACAATTTGCTATCGTTACAGTGCAAGTGTAATCCAAATCGGCTGCGTCGTCAACTCGAAATCCTCGGGGGCGCTGACTCAACCCGCATCGCGCGTACCGACAGTCGCGCCTCCCGAGAGTTCCCCACCCCTCGAAAAAAGCAACGCCGCCCCAGAGGGACGGCGTCGCTCTCGCACCCGACTAGCGGCTCCCAGCCGGGGTTGGCGCCCCCGACCCAGCAGGGTGCGCGGAGCCGGCCGCCGCAGCCTCCCGAGCCTTGCGCTCCTCTTCCTTCCCTTGCTTGATGAACTCGATCATCTTGTCGATGTCTTCCTGACGGTCCTTCGAGTTCTTCACTGCGTCCGCAAACTCGGGCGATGCCCCAGCCTTCTGGATGAAGTTGCTGAACATCGCCTTCGCCTGCTCGAGGATTCGAATCGTCTCGTCGTCGTTCTTCGCGCTCTTCGCCTTGTACTCCTGGACGAGAATCGCCTCATTGAAGTAGGCCTCTGCGCGACCTGGCTGCAACTGCTTGCACCGATCCAACGCGGCTTGCGCGTCCTTCAGGTTCTTGTCCCAGTTCGAATCATTGATCTGGCCGCGAATCGCCAGGGCCAGCCCTAGCTGCGCTTCGTAGCTGTCAGGACGCATCTTCAACGCCTGACGATACGCAGCCTCGGCCTGATCGAAGCCACGGAACGACAGGTTGACCGCCGCGTAGTTCATCTGTGCTTCGAAGAAGTTGGGGTCGAGCGTGCGCGCCGTGTTGAACGCCTGCACCGCGTTGTTGATGTTCTTCTGCTCGACCTGAATCAGCCCGAGCGTGTTGTAGATCGGCGCGTACTTCCCGTTCTTGCGGATCGCCTGCGAACATACCAGCGCCGCCAAGTCGAGCATCTGCCCGCTGAGCTCTTCGGTCTCGCCGCTCGCCGCGACCAGTCCCCGTCGCCCCTTGCGCCCCGCGTCCTTCTTCTTCTCCGCCTTCGCGTGCGCTTCGTTCAGGTAGTACAGCGCGAGCTGGTTGAACGCCGGCATGAATCCGTCGTCGATCGCCAGTGCACGCTGAATGTTGAGCTTCGCGCACTCCATGTCGTTCGAGCAGCCCTGCTGCCCCGTCGGCCCGGCACGCCTCATCTGCAGCATCGCCAGGTTGACCAGCGCGTCGACATTCTGGAACTTCGCTTCGACCACCGCGTCCTGCAGCTTCTGGATCGTCTGGTCCAGTACGGCGTCGCCCTTCTCCTTGTAGTCGTAGAGGGCAAGCTGCACCTTGGCGCGGTGGAAGCCCGATGCCTGCCCGAGAGCGGCCTGGAATTGGGCCTTGGCTTCCGCATCCTTGCCGCAGCGCTGATAGGCCAACCCCGCGTTGTAGTGGCCCTCGGGCAAGGGCTTGTTGGCTTTCTTCTGCTCCTCGACCGCCGCGAGGAACGTCTGAGCCACCTGCGTGCACGTGGCGTCCGACCAGTCGGCCTTGGCGTCGTGCGCGGTCATCGCGTTCAGGCCGTCGTCGAATTTCGCCTTGGCTTCTTGCGTGACCTCCGAAGGCCGCGTTCCCTGCCCGCCGCCCGGCACCTTCGGGCCCTCGCCCTTCGACCCGCCGCACGCGGCCGCCAACAGCATCACCGCTACCAGTCCGAGGATTCTATGCGTCTTCATGAGCATTCTCCTGCAAGTCGATCGCCCTCTCGGACAGGCTCACTTGCCGCCTTCCTTGTTCTGGTCCTTCTTGTCGTCCTTCTTTGGCGCCTCGGGCGGCGGTGCCGGAGCCACAACGTACGGCTCGCCGCCGATCTGCACCGGGTACGGCTTGTCGTTCAATCCCGACCCAACCTGGTCCGGTGCACCGCGGAACTCGTCGACCTTGTGGAACTCCGCCTTGTAGTTCTCCGCAAGCCACACCTCGCATTCGCGCGAGTACTTGTCGAAGTACTGGTGCTTGACCGACAAGCTCAGGCAGGTCACGAACGCCGCTTTCGCCTTTTGCTTGATGGGCTCGCTCGCCGCATCGAGGTTCTGGTAGTACACGCCGCGAAGCTCATCATCCTTCTTCATCCACTCCGGGATCGGCGCACGGCGGAAGTCGCGCACGAACTCGGCCCACATCTTGCCCACCGCAGAGCCCGCCGCGATGACCCACCGCGGAGGAGGCGTCGGCTTGAGGTTCAGGATCTTCTGGTACTCAGCGTCGGCTGCCTCGATCGCCTTCTGCTTCTTCTCGACCCAGTCCTTGACCTTCGTGTCGATGTGCTTCTTGACAGCCTCGCTCTCCTTCTTGCGCTTGGCCATCTCCGCCTCGAACTCGTCCTGCATCATGTCCTCGAGCTTCCTGCTCGACGGCGTGTAGCCCGTCGACTTGTACTCGGGGAACTTGATCGTATCGACCGTCTTGGTCCTCTTCTGCTCCGCGAAGAAGAAGTACGCTTCACCGACCGCCGTCAGCGCCTTGCCCAACCGACGAACCTTCGACGCTTCGTCCTCGTCGATCTTGTTGATCTCTCCGACCGCCTTGTTCGGGTCGCTCCACAGATCGGCCACCTTGCGATACTCCGGCTCGGCGCTGGTGGGACGGTTCAGCTCCATGAACACGCGGGCCAGCATGGCGTGCGCCTGGACCCGCACGTCGTAGGTGGCACTCTTGTCAAGCGCAGCCATCGATCCGGAAAGCTGCGAGCGCGCGTCTTCCCACCTGCCCTGCTCGACATAGTGCGCGGCGATCGCGAACGCGATTTGCGCATACTGCGCCGGGTTGCGCGCACCGAAGTGCTGCTTGAACAGCTTCGCGTCGTCGATGGCCTTGTCGTCCTGGCCCAGTCCGAGGCGAAGCACCACGGCATCGGACAAGGCAACGTCTGCCTTCTCCTCCTTGGGATTGTCGCGGGCGAAACGCTCGTACCAGTCGGCGGCCTTGTCGTAGACCGCGATGGCCTGATAGTTGCCGCCTATCTCGTAGACCGCCTTGCGCGCCAGCGGGCTCTTGTCGAGCTGGTTGTTTGGGTCGAGCAAGATCTGACGGCACTGAATCGCCTTGGCGATCAGACGGCCAGCCTGGAACGCGCGACAGCCGTTGTACACAACCTCGTCCATGCGCTCGCACTGCATCGGCTGCTTGTTGCGCAGCGGCTCCTCGCCATACTTGCGCCACAGTCCGATGTACGCGTTCGCGGCTTCCTCGTAGGTTCGCAGCGCGTTCGGCCCGCCCTTGTCGGCAAGCTTGACCATGTTCTCGGCCTTGAGACGCTCGATGTCGCACTGGATCTTGGTCAGCTGCGTGCACTGCTCCTCGTTCGTCTTGGCCTTGGCGCCGGTGCAGTACAGCCCGATGAGCTTCGGCACGTCTTCGCCCATCTGGTCGAAGCACCGTGGACGCGGCGGATCGGTCTTGGCACCGAGCACGTTCAGCGACTCGAGGTAAAGCTGGGCCGCGAAGACACCTGCCTCGTGGTCCGAGTGGTTCATCGCCACGTCGCGGAACGCGATGGCCGCTTCTTCCCAGTGCTGCGCCTCAAAGTACGTACGCGCGCGGGCGTACTTCACCTCGACGTACTGATCCTTGGCGTCCTTGTCGTTGTCCGCCGGCTTGATGTAGCACACGTAGCGGTTGAAGGCCGTGATCATGCCCTTCTGACGCTCGTCGAAGTCCTTGGGCTTGTACTTCGCAGCCTCGCTCTGGGGCGTGGACTTCTCGTTCTTCTTTTCCTGGCCCGGCATCAGACCGGCACCCTTGCGGTCCTTGCCGCCCTTGTGCTGCTCCTCGTAGATGTTCTGGTAGCAGAGCACCGCGGCGAACGCCGCCTCGGGCGCCTCGGGGCCGGTCGGGTTCTCCGCGACGACAGCGTCGAAGGCGGGGCCGCACTGGTCCCACTTCTTCTGCGCGTAGAGCAAGTCTGCGCGGTGGTACTTGATCTTGAACAGGTTCGGCCAGTCCTCCTTCGCAATGCGTGGGAACTCGAACTTGGCGAAGTCGTCGTTGGTGAAGTTGTCGACAACCTGCCCGTAGAGGTAGTCGGCAAGAGACATCGTCTTGGGATCGTTGGTGCCGCGCACACCACCGGATCCGACCGCTTCCAGGTGCCACGCCATCGCCGTTTCGGCCGCGAGCGACGCCGTGGCGTTGCCGCACTTGAGCTTGGAATCGGCGCTGTGGCTGCCCGCCTTGAACTCCTTGTAGACCGCCACTTGCTCGTCGAGCACCTGCTTGATCTGGTCCTTGTTGCCCGACTTCATCGCGAGCGTCGCTTCCGCGATGTGCGAGTGGTAGAGGCAGTACTTGTCACCCTTGTCGCGCTTCATCAGGTCCTGGTACAGCGCGATCGCCTCTGCATAATGGCCCGTGTCGAGGTAGTTTTGCCCTAGGGCGTCGAGCATCTCGAAGGTCTTGGTGTCCTCGCCCGGCTTGTCGCCCGACAGACCCTTGAAGAACCCGTACGCAGCGTCGGGGCGCCCCGTCAGCGCGTAGACCGGGATCATGTCCCGCCGCGCAGCCTTCGCGAGGGGCGTGGCGTTCGGCAGATTGGCGTACTGGGTTCCGAACTCGATCGTCTTCTTGAAGTGCGCGAGCGCCTGCGGGTAGTCCTCCTGGTTCCAGAAGACATACGCCAGCTTGTAGTGAGCGTAGCCCCACATCTTGTTCTCGGGTGGGGGATGCTTGATGACCTCGAGATAGGCCTGCTTCGCCAACTCGAACTTGGAGTTGTCACCCTGGGCCTCCGCGAAAAACAGCTCGCCGAACGCGAGGTATGCGCTCGGGATGTACTTCGAGTTCGGCGTCTTCTGGATGAGCTCGTAGTAGACCTTGCGAGCGTTCGTGAAGTCCTCGGCCTGCTCGTACTCGTACGCGAGGTAGTACAGGACCTCGTCGAGATCCTTGTACGACGCATACTGGCTGCGGATGAGGTCGTAGTACTTGATCGCGTTCTTGCGCGCGAGCAGCAGCACGGACTGCGCCTTGTCGACCTCGGCCTTGTTCTTCTTGATCTCGGCCTGGGTCTTGTCACGACGGGCAGCCGACTCCAGCTCGACATAGGTTTCCGCGAGCCTGCGTGCGATGCGAACGCGGTCCGGCGCGCCACGCGGGGTGGTCTTGAACAGGTTCTCCAGGCCGGTGATCTCCGTGATGAGCAGCGCGCGGGCTTTCTTCGTGACCTTCTGCTGGCGTTCATCGCGTTCGGCGAAGCCCGCCATCTCCTCGGTGGGACCGCCAGGCTTTTTCTTCTGGTCAGCCTTCTTGGTTTCGACGGCCTGCGGCGCGCTCTTGAAGTGCACTTTGGGCTGGGTTCCCCGCTGACCGCTGCTCAGCGTCTGCGGCCCACTGCCAGGGCATGCCGCCAGCGCCTGCTCCGACTGCTTGGACCAGCACGCATCTCCCTTCGCGTCGTCGCCGGCGTGGGCAGTTGTCACGTTCCACGTCAGCGTGACTGCGGCTCCAGCAAACAGCACGCGGATGATCCGCAACGGCTTCATGATGCCTACCTCCCGCAATTCGAGATGACCACCTGACGATAGAACCCGAGCTCGTCACGCCAGTATTCACCGTCGAAGGGCCACAGCACATGCTCTTCGTCGGGGTTGACCACGCCCATGATCTTGGACTCGGCCTTGGACACCTGTCCGGCCTGAACCACCTGCTCCAGCTTGTTACGCTGGGCCGCCGTGACGTCGATGAGGATCTTCGCCGAGTCGCGCAGGTGCTCGTTGATCTCGTCGATGGTCCGCTGGAACCGTGCACGGGCAAGCGTGCCCGCGTTGCGCACCGCGACGTCTCTTGCCAGGTCGAGGGCGTCTTGCACGTCACCGCCGAGCGGCGAGTTGCGGAACGACGCCGGCGCCGACTTGAACGTCCGCTCCTCTTCCTCCAGCACGCGGACGTACTCGATGTTTCGAAGTAGCTGACGATCACCGAGAGCGTTCTCCACGATCGGCCGGATCGTCTGGGGCAGCTCCGCCTTGCCGTCGCGCACGTCGCGCAGGAACTTGTAAAGCTCAGCTTCCTTGCCCTCGCCCTTGTAGCGCGCGAGCACCGCCTCGAGCTCCTTCTTGACGGGCTCGTACCTCAGCTTGAAGCGAGCCACGACCGTGGTGGCTTCGTCGTACTGGCAGTTGGAGAAGTAGATGACCGCCTTGAGGATGTCGGCCTCCGGGTACACGGCGTTCGGGAAGAACGGCGACTGGATGGTGTGGATGTTGCCGAGCGCCCGGGGATAGTCGCCCGCCATGAAGTACGCCCACGATTCCTCGAACAGGCCGTCAAGCCAGTATTCGCTCGCCACGTCGATCTTGTTCCAGTACTTCACCGCCGCGCTCAGCTTCGTCGCGTCGACCGTGGGCACGTTGTTGTCGTCCAGCTTGATCGACGCCGTGTAATACGTGCGCGCCATCGACAGGAACGCGAGGTCGCGCATGCGGCCCTCGTCTTCCACGCCCTCGATGCCTTCGTCGAGCGCAACGACGATCTTGTTGAACGCCTTGACGGCGGGCACGGAACGGCGGAGCTGTACGTAGGAGATGCCCATGAAGAACTGGGACTTGATGTAGTACTTGCTCTGCTTGTCGACGTTCTGGAACAGGCGGATGGCCTCTTCGTACTGACGATTGCGGTACTTGTAGCGGCCGAGAAGGTAGTTCAGCTGCCAGTACAGCTCGCGCTGGTTCGGGTTGTTGAACCGCGCGATCGCGTCGCTCTTGTACTTGCCGACCCGCTCGATGATGTCGGCGGGCTCGGGAAGCTGCGTGGCGAGCTTGGACAGCCACAGCAACGTCTCGTTGAACTTGAGGTGGTTGGGGTTGTCCGCCACGAGGCTGAAGATGTTGTAGCTCGCCTGGTACAGCTTCAGACGATACAAGGCGATCGCGAGGTTGTACTGCGCGATCTGCTTGTTGCCTTCGTCATCGCCCGTGTCGCCCTTCTGCACGCGATCGAGCGCAAGCGCTGCTTCCGCCCAACGCTCGGCGTCGAACAGCCTCTTGGCCTGCGCCGCCTCCTCGGTCATCTGCCCTGCCACGACAGGACCTGTCGGCTCCTTTTCCTGCCCGGGCTCGTCGAGCTCGATGTCGACCGCCCCGGCGTCGCTCTTCTTGCCCTGGTCCTTCTTGCCCTGGTCCTTCTTCCCTTGATCCTTCTTGCCCTGGTCCTTCTTCCCTTGATCCTTCTTGCCCTCTGCAGCGGCGGCACCGGCCTTCTTGCCGCCCTGTGCATAGGCGGATCCTGTCGCCAGACTCAGGGCGCTGAGCACCAGGCAGATACGCGCAAACCGATTCAGCATCGTCGTTCCTCGCTTTCGGCGACGTTGGCGTCGGCTCCCACGACGCTGCCCGACGCAACGCCGCGAAGCCCCGAAAAACTCAATGATGACATGAAGATAGCGCTCGCAAGGGAGGCGATGTTAGTGGGCAGCAAAACTCGTTGTCAAGCACGACCTTCGGGGAGGCCTTCCCAGCCGGATCCCCTGCCTGGTGGAAAAATCCGCCAATAGCCACCTTTGTGAGGTCTCGCCTGCACCCCCATGCTCCTTTTCGCGTTCCCGTTGCATTCGACGCACGACGTGCACGTCCCGGGTCACCGTCTTGCCATTTCCTAGCGCGCGCCAGCGTCGACAACTCCAGGGCGCTGCCGTGGCCGAGGATTCGCGCCAACCGGGCCTATCGCCTGGTCGCGACATCGAAGTTCCCGGTTGACGGCCCCCGACCGCGTGGTCTAGGTTGCGACCTCGCCGGCGCTGCTGGGACTTATTCATTCCCCGCAGGTTGACCTGCGTCAGGTTGGTCGGCTCGATTCCCCTGAAGACTGTTCCTCGAGGGAGCCATTGACGATGATCCGGCAGACTCTGCTTTCGGTATTCGCGGTCCTGATCCTCGGCGGCACCGCCGCTGCCTGCAAGGCAGGTGGCGTCGGTGACCCCTGCATCCCGAACGACGAGTTCGCCGCCAACTACGAGGGTTCCAAGGTCACCGAGGTCCAGATCGAAGACCGCTCGTTCCAGTGCGAGACGCGCGTGTGCCTGGTCAAGAATTTCCAGGGGCGCGTCACGTGTCCGTTCGGCAACCCTGCCGGCAATTCGGTCTACGACGGTCCAGATCGCGAGTGCATGGTCCCGGGAACGAACGCGCAGGTGACCGCAGCCGTCAAGCCGCAGTGCAGGGACCGCAAGGACGCCGTCTACTGCTCCTGCCGCTGTGACGGCACGGACAGCAACGCGAAGTATTGCGAGTGCCCGGACGGCTACGAGTGCAAGGAAGTCGTCAACTCGCTCGACCCGAACCTGGTTCGCCCCGGCGACAAGTATTGCGTGAAGAAGGGCGACAATTTCGACAAGGACTGCGCGGAGGACACCTGCGACGTCGCCGCTGACCACTGCGGCTACTCTTCGAACATGCAGGAGCTCTGATCCTCCCGGCCCCGCATGCCCTCCTCCCCGCGCCGTGCGCCGGCGACCGGGCGGCGAGCCGAGGCCCATGCCGCGCAATGGCTCGCCGACCGCGGATGGAAGATCCTGGGACGCAATGTCCGTACGGGCCACCTGGAGATCGATGTCGTCGCCCAGCTCGATGACGTCGTGTCGGTCGTCGAGGTCCGCGTGCGAGGGCCCGGCGCTTGGCAGCGTGCGCTCGACTCGGTTGACGTCCACAAGCAGAGCCGCTTGCGCGCGGCAGCCAGGCAGCTTTGGGACACGAAGTGGTGTCGTGATCCGTCGATCCGCGTGGTGCGGTTCGATATCGTCGTGGTCGACTTTGGCCCCGGTGGCGCGGTGTCTGTCGATTGGCTTCCGGGAGCGTTCCAGTGAGACGGGGGCCTCACCCCCGAAGTCCTGCTAGCTGTCAAGCCCCGCAGCGAGTCCCTGGCGAAGCTCCCGAAGTGGCCGCAGGCTCGCCTCGTCGACCTTCCCATCGAGTGCCGTCAGCACCTTGTCGATCTGTTCGACCTCATGCGCGCGCTGCTTTCGAAGCGACTCGAGCATGGTCACGAACATGTCGAAGAACGACCGCAGCTCGTCGCCCTTGCGCAGCCCCGACGGTATCCTGAGCTTGCCTTCGCTCACCTCGCGCAGCAGCCCTGTCATCTTGAAGACCGGCCCCGAGATCTTGTGCGTGAACACGATACCCGCGAGGCCGATCGCGATGACGAGGATGGTCAACCCGCCGAACAGGATGTAGAGCGTCTTCTTCTGCTGAGCTTCCAGGTACTGCGCCTGAGCTTGGAGCGCTTCGGCGTCCTTGACGAGGCGCTCCTGCTCCTCGGCGAGCTTCTTCTCCCGGGCCTTGTTGTCCTGCGAGAACAAGTCCGCCAGCTCCGGGTTGTCGGCGTACTCGCGGGCGATGTTCATGGCGACAACCTCGGAGACCTTCCGGCTCTCCTCGACCATCGTCTTGCCACGCGCCACGGTCTCCTGGCCGGCCCTGACCGCGTGCTGGCTCTGAGCGATCACCTCCCTGCTGGTCAGCCAGAGTTGGAGCCCGAGAACGCTCGACAGCAGCAGCGCCACCAGCACCAGGAAGCCGGTGTACTTGAGCTGAAAGCGAGGGTCGAGCAGGTAGTTCCGGGCGCGCCGCTGGTGCCGTCCGGTTGCGTTTGCAGAACCTTGGGGCGATGTGGATGGGCTCATGGCTTGCCTCTTGGATGCGCGAGTCGATTCCAACCGGACCACCCGCGGTTGCAAGCGTACTTGGTGCGCATGGGACGGTACAACAAATGGCTCAAGGCGCCTGGGCCTCGAGCACGGCAATGAACTTCGCCACCGCGCGCTCGACCGCCATCTTGACGAGCTCGTCCTCGGCGGCCTTGTCCTTGGTCGGCGTGCCCGACTGCGTCAGCTTCGGCGCAAACTCGCCCTGCAGGGCCTTGTTCGGGTAGCTAAACATCGTGACGCGGACCGTGACGGTGAGCTTCGAGTCCTCGTAGCGGAAAGGCTCCACGGTGGCTTGCAGGAAGTAGCCCTGCAGGTGGTTCTTCTGGATGACCGCGCCCGCCTGTGTCGCGGTTTCCGCCGGCGGCGCGATCGCCACGCCGCTCTTCGCTGCGAGCCCTTTCCGCAGGCCCGTCTGGACGATCGCGTCGATCTCGGCGTTGTCGCGATCGCTCTTGTTCTTGGTGGGGCCGACCGCCACGTACCACTTGCTGGACGCGTCGGGCGGCTTCGATGCGGTTGCGCCGGACGATCCTGAAGCCGCGCCAGACTCAATCTTCGAGATGGCCTGCTGGATTTGGGTCTTGACGGAGCTGTTGCTCTCGCTGGCCGCCTTGCTCTTCAAACACGGGAGCCCGCTTGCCAGACCCAGACGGCCAAGCGCTGCCGCCGCGGCGCTCCGCACCGTCGCGTTGCTGTCGTCCAGGCCGTCGCACAGAGGTTGGACGGCGTCGGACGACTTGGACGCGCCGAGCGCGAGGGCAGCCTGCACCCGGACACGGAAGTCGGATGCGTTGCGGAGCCTGTCCGCGAGCTCGGCGGTCGACTTCTGCGCGAAGGTGGCGTTCGATGCGAGCAGCAGGAACCACGCCACGACAAGGGCGACTGCGACAGGGCGAGAGCCACGAGAGATGTGCTGGAGGAACGCCATGCAATAATCCAGGATAACACGGCTCGACGACGACGAGACCATTCGGATCGCGCGCAGGCGTCACCGTGCCGCGGATCCTGGCTCCGAACAGCGTTCGGAAGCGATCGGATTGACGAGGTCCCGCCTGCCGGTGTTCAACAGGGGCGAGGAGTTTTCGATCGTGTTCTGGTTGTCTCGTCGCGCACTCATGGGGATGGTCGCTGGCCTGGTGTGGGGCGCGGTAGGCGCGGGCACAGCAACCGTCTCAGCCGCTGGCCCGCGCGTTCAAGTCCGCGGCTCGAGCCGCATCGAGCTGCACGCCGTCGGACCGTCGCGCGCGCTTCGCGTCTCGGGCGTGCTCCGCGATGAAGTGGGCACTCCCATATCCAACGCGGCGATCGCGCTGTCCGCGATC
>Ga0272446_1000221_pt1 | contig 90156 bp, 79 predicted proteins | sample YNPCB0061_FD_194587 | JGI IMG/M metagenome (GOLD analysis project Ga0272446, IMG submission 194587) | Hot spring microbial mat communities from Yellowstone National Park, WY, United States - YNP-CB-006-1 | ecosystem: Environmental > Aquatic > Thermal springs > Hot (42-90C) > Sediment | place...
ATATTGCCATTGAGAATCGCTTAGGGGAGTGAATTTTGCTCTCATTTCCTTGAAGTTTTTAGTTGAACAACAAGGTAAGCGATTCTTCTTTAAATACAAATACTAACCTTCGCAAAACATTATCTCAGTTTTGACGAGGCAATTGTAGTGAAAGATTATAAAGAAAGCTACCTGCAAGACAGCGTAAAAACAGTGCAACTGCTGACAGATGAAATTAAAAAACGCTTAGAAGCCATGATTGTCGTTACTGAAAATAGAGCAATAGACGAGTTAGTAGAGAAAATAGAAAGACTCTATGCAAGTACTTTGCGCAAGGAATTAGACTTGCCTGCCTCCGAAACAGAACAAATTTTTATTGTAGCCCAGTACTTCGCCGAAGCCGTACATTACTTCAAAACCACCCAAGTCGAGAAAGTAGATAAACTGCAGGCAAGTATCAATCGGTATTTCAATATATTAGAAAGATATAAGCTAAGCGATAGCCTAATAATCGCACCTATTTTAACTCCAAAGGAAAAAATAAAAGGAGTTTTTACTGCTTTATTGGGTTTTCCTTTGTATCTCTATGGACTGATTCACAATTTTTTACCTTACGAACTTCCTGCTATTGCTACTCACGCTATTACTAAAGACATCACCTATCACGCACCTATGAAAATTACTTTTGGCATATTTTCTTTTCTCAGCTTTTATACGATATATGCTTGGGGATTTTATCATTTTATTCCTCATGTAGGCTATTTGATTTTGTATCTGATTTCTCTTGTTTTCGGAGGTTTTTTTACTTACCGATATTGGTTTTATCTTTTGGATTTGATAGGAAAGTGGAGAATCAGTTTCCTGATGAAGATTCCTGATTTTCTATTGCTTTTAGAATTGAGAAAAGAAATTATTAAAGAATTGGAAAAAGCCAAACAAGAGTATCTGGAAACATTGGTAGATAGACAGGGGATTTAATCCTGTGCCTGACCTTATAAGATTTTGAAAATCTTATAGGATTAATAACCAGATTTTCAATTATTTGTGTTTGTTCCTCACCAAAAAACTATTTTTCATTTATTGAGTATAAAACTATTGTTGTAAATGTTACGTATATGTTAATAAATTAAAAATCCAGCATAATTATCTACAATATACTTTTACTGCCTGATATTTTTTTAAAATTTTTTAAAACTATGGTACTCAATGGTTTAGTATTTGTCTATCCGATGCTGATTTTTTTATATCTGGTAATTACTCCTGTGGCAGCATATTATGCTCAAACAACCTTGAAACAATCTTTTGGAAAATGGTTTATTATTAGTGCCTTATTGCCATTTATCTCCATTTTTGTTCTTTTAATTTATACTCTTTTCTTTCATAAAAAAGTTCAAACAAAGGCTACACAGAGAGAGATATACCCCAAAAGAGGGTAGTAGTAAAGATGTAATGCTACGCAATAGGTCAGCTTGGCTTTGTAAACGTTTATAAGGTTTAAAACCTCATAAACGTTAATCTTCAGTAGGAAGTATGAATTTTAATCAATGTATCTGCTTGTGATAGGCTGATAAGAATCTATGCGCCTATCCCGCAAGAAGGGCCAATGCGTTCTATAAAAATCAGCTTGGTCTAAATCAATCTCTTGCACATGGATTTCCTCTTTGTCATGTGAGGCTTGATAGATAACTTTGCCAAAGGCATTGGCTACAAAAGAACCTCCCCAAAATAACATTTCTCCTTCTGTGCCTACCCTATTGACAGCAATCACAGGCACGCCATTGGCAACGGCATGGCTACGCTGTATAGTCTGCCAAGCGTTGTATTGGTCTTGGTTTACTTCCTGTGTCTGATGAATAGACCAGCCTATGGCAGTGGGATAGAACAACATTTCCGCTCCCATGAGGGTTGTAATTCTTGCTGCCTCGGGATACCACTGGTCCCAGCAAATCAGGACACCTAACTTGCCAAATTTGGTGTTAAAAACCTTATAGCCCATGTCGCCGGGAGTGAAATAGAATTTTTCATAGTAGCCCGGGTCATCAGGAATGTGCATTTTACGGTATTTGCCCAAATAAGTACCGTCAGCATCTAATACAGCAGTAGTATTGTGATAAATTCCTTGCGTCCTTTTTTCAAAAAGAGAAGCAATAATGACTATGCCTAATTCTTTGGCAACTGCGCCAAATCTTTCGGTTGTCTGACCGGGGATACTTTCTGCTAACTTAAAATTCTCATAGTCTTCTACATCGCAGAAATACAAAGAAGCAAATAATTCTTGAAGGCAGACAATTTGTGCGCCTTTTGCCGCAACTTCTCTTATTTTTTGGATTGCTTTATCTATGTTTGTTGCCTTGTCTTTTACACAAGACATTTGAACTAAGCCAACATTTACTTTTTTCATTTTAAATAAGTTAGGTGAATTTATTATGAGTAAATCCTAAGTCTTGTAAAAACACTACAAAGTTAGGGAGATAAAAAAGAAAATCGTATTGTGAGGCATTAAATATTAAGGAATAAACATTATCTTTGTAGGATTTCTTAGAAACTGACTAATAAATACCTGTATCATGGTTTCCCAACTTAATTTGCCTGAATTTAATATGGACGTAGCAACATTGACAAGTGTAAAACTTCCCTCTGCCGCCAACATTATCAACGCACATAAAGATTTGAAAAATGTAGTAGTGCGTACTCCTCTCCAATTTAGCCACAATTTATCAGAAAAATATCAAGCAGAAATTTGGCTTAAACGCGAGGATTTGCAAGTGGTGAGGTCTTACAAGCTCCGAGGTGCTTATAACAAAATTACCAGTTTGAAAAAAGAAGAATTGGAAAGAGGGGTGGTGTGTGCAAGTGCGGGCAATCATGCGCAAGGGTTAGCTTTTTGTTGTAATTTATTGAAAATCAAAGGTACTATTTTTATGCCTAACCCTACGCCACAGCAAAAAATCAAACAGGTAAAGATGTTTGGAAAAAGTTTTGTCAATGTAGTACTTACAGGAGATACCTTTGATGATGCTTATAATGAGGCAATTAAGTTTTGTCAAGACCATAATAGTGTTTTTGTGCATCCTTTTGATGATGAAAAAGTCATAGAAGGGCAGGGTACGGTAGGCGTAGAAATCTTAGAAGATGCCAGAGAACAAATAGATTATATGTTTATTCCTGTGGGAGGCGGTGGATTAAGTGCAGGTGTAGGGGCTTATTTTAAGCAGCTTAGTCCAGAAACTAAGATTATAGGGGTAGAGCCAGAGGGGGCGCCTGCTATGTTGAGAGCCTTAGAATTAGGAGAGGTGGTAACATTGGACAAAATCAATAAGTTTGTCGACGGGGCGGCAGTAAAAAGAGTAGGGAATCGTACTTTTGAGATTTGTAGGCAGATTCTTGCGGGAGTTACGCTTGTTCCTGAAGGTAAAGTTTGTACAACTATTTTGCAGTTATACAACGAAGATGCCATCGTAGTAGAACCCGCAGGTGCGCTTTCTATTGCAGCCTTAGATTTTCACAAAGAAGAAATCAAAGGAAAAACTGTAGTGTGTATTGTCAGTGGTAGCAACAATGATATTACCCGAATGGAAGAAATCAAAGAAAGGTCTATGCTGTACGAAGGTTTAAAACATTATTTTATTATCAATTTCCCTCAACGTTCAGGGGCTTTGCGAGAGTTTTTGAATGATGTATTAGGTCCTAACGACGACATTACGCACTTTGAATATACAAAGAAAAACAACAGAGAAAGAGGTCCCGCCCTGATAGGCATAGAAGTAAATACGAGAGAGGATTATGAGGCGCTACTTACTCGCATGAGTGAACGCAAAATTGCTTTCCAACTTATCAACGAACGACCAGATTTGTTTAGCTTGTTGATATAAATACTAAGCATAGTAAGGGAAAGGAACTTTCCAAAAGTCTTTTTAACTTTTGGAAAGTCAAATAAATCTATTGTTTATTCTGAATAGTTTTGATTCCCAGAACTGCTCACACCTCTGATTTTGATATTGCCTTCTCCGTTCTTTACGTATAGCCTTCTATCACTTCTGATACTGCCTGCTTTTAAATTTCCTGAACTTGCCTCCAAATCAAAAGTCAGTTCTTGCATATTGTTTTTCAAGCGAATATCAATAGCCCCAGAGGTAGATTTGAAATTGGCATTTCCTGTAAGTAAGACTTCCCTGCCCTCAATATCCCCAGAGGTGCTTCTTAGGTTTAAGATGCCTTTGGTATTTTCCAAGTTAATTTCTCCTGAGGTGCTGGTTGCTTCTATGTTCCCTTCTACCTTTTTGATTCTTATGTCTCCCGAAGTAGCGTCAGTTTCTACATTGCCTACGATTTCATAGAGTTGCTGATTTCCAGAGGTTGTTTTTGCTCTTATCTCCCCTGCGATATTTTCTGCTTTTAAGTCCCCCGAGGTGGTTAATATTCTTAGGTTGGTTTGAATATTTTTTGCTCTCACCTCCCCGGAAGTTGCTACTAATTCACAAATACTTCCTGACAAATCTTGGGCAAATACATCTCCCGAACTGTTGGTAACAACTACATCTATTTTGGTAGGCACTTTAAAATCTAATTTTCCGTTCAAGCCGTTCCAGCCCATATTCCACCTACTTTCAGGTCTATCTATCCAAACTTCCAAAACTCCGCCAGAAAGCCTGTGCATAATCTTAAAATCTCTATTATTTTCAGTTCCTGTAATTTTTCCTGTGAACGCCACGGTATTGCTACTATTTCCTCCTACAATAGTTACATCGCAGAAACTTCCTCTGACGACAAGTTTACTTACACCCTCATAAGAGGTATCTACTTGGTCTATGATATTTTGGGCAGAGGCTATACGATTCACCAATAGCAGCAGCAATGCGCCAATTAACCAATATTTTTGCAGTATTCTTCTCATATTCAAAATATTAAAAAAATTAAGTAAATTTAAGTTTAAGTTTTTTAGGATAGAGATGCAAATAAAAGTCAAGAGGTTGCATAGAAAAGGAAAAATTTTATTGAAAACTCATGTTACAATCAGTAATTCATTAATTTTGCGGAAATTTTGTTTTTCACCTAACATTTTTGAGATATTCTACGTTATTTTCTCTTAACAATTTTTTTAAATCACAAAGTAATCATTAACAACGCAATAGCAAATGGCAACAACAACAACAGGTATTTCATCATATATAGAACCTGCTCCGATTAAGGATAAAGAGAATCCTTTTGAGTCGATGATGTCACGCTTCCACGATGCGGCTCAATTGATAGGTTTAGATGAGGAAACTTATGAAGTCTTAAAAACTCCGACCAAGCAAGTCATTGTTTCTCTTCCTGTTACTATGGACAATGGCAAGAAAAAAGTGTTTGAAGGGTATCGTGTTATTCACTCTAATATTTTAGGACCTGCCAAAGGTGGTATTCGCTACGATTTAGGCGTAACTTTGGACGAGGTAAAGGCATTGGCGGCATGGATGACTTGGAAATGTGCAGTGGTAGATATTCCCTATGGAGGTGGCAAAGGAGGAATTATCTGCGACCCTCGCAGCATGTCCGTAGGAGAATTAGAGCGACTCACCAGAGCCTATACCTCTGCTTTGGTAGATGTGTTTGGCCCTGACCAAGATATTCCTGCCCCAGACATGGGAACAGGTCCCAGAGAGATGGCTTGGTTGATGGACGAGTATTCTCGCTCACAAGGTAGAACGGTTCATGCCGTAGTTACAGGCAAACCTTTGGTAATGGGAGGCTCTTTAGGACGAACAGAAGCCACAGGACGAGGAGTGATGGTAAGCACCTTAGCGGCGATGGCAAAACTTCGCCTGAACCCTGGACGGGCTACTTGTGCGGTACAAGGTTTTGGAAATGTAGGTTCTCATGCTGCGGCTTTGATAGAAGACAGGGGTATCAAAATCTGCGGAATTAGCGACCACACAGGAGCATACTGGAACGATAAGGGCATAGATATTACAAAAGCTATCGGCTATAGAAACGGGAATGGGGGAGTATTAGAAGGATTCAAAGAAGCCGATAGAATCACTAACGAAGAACTTTTAGAAAGTCCCGTAGATATACTCATTCCTGCCGCTAAAGAAGATGTCATCACCCAAGCTAATGCTCATAAAATTCAAGCCAAGCTAATCGTAGAAGGGGCAAACGGTCCTACAAGTGCTAAAGCAGACAGTATTATTTATGAAAAGGGCATCAGTGTAGTCCCTGATATTTTAGCCAATGCAGGTGGGGTTACAGTTTCTTACTTTGAGTGGGTGCAAAATCGCTTAGGCTATAAGTGGACGGTAGATAGAGTAAATCGCCGTTTAGACCGCATCATGCAAGATTCTTTTGAGCGTGTTTATAAAACAGCCAAAGATTACAACGTGTCTATGCGCTTAGCAGCTTACATCGTTTCTATTTCTAAAGTAGCAGAAACATTGAAGTATCGTGGAGGATATTAATTAGGTCTTTGTCAAAAATATAATTTTCTACAAGGTAAAAAGGAAAGGCTGTTTGAGAAAAATCAGCCTTTTTATTTTTACTTTTCAACTCATTTGTTTTTATACCAGTTTTCGAGTAAAAGCCTTCTAACTTGCTCTATATTTTTGTTATGAGAGATGCTGTTTGTTATACAAGAAAAACTTTGCAAGTCAAAGGAGATTTGATTGACTTATCTACACCATTAGTGATGGGCATCCTGAATAATACCCCGGATTCTTTTTATGATGGCGGCAAGTACAATAATTTGAAAGCAATCTGTGAGCGGGCAGAGAAAATGCTTATGGAGGGAGCTACTTTTTTAGATATTGGCGGCTATTCCACTCGCCCTAATGCAGAAGATATATCTGTAAAAGAGGAGCTTAGCAGAGTACTCCCTGTCATCAAAGAAATCAATAAACTTTTTCCTCAAAGCTATATTTCCATAGATACCTTTCGGGCAGAGGTTGCCAAAGCCGCAGTAGAAGAGGGCGCCTGCATGATAAATGATATTTCAGGGGGGCAGTTAGATGAGGCGATGTTTACTACGGTAAGCCAACTGCAAGTTCCTTATATTTTGATGCACAGCAGGGGAACTCCACAAACGATGAGCCAGCTAACTTCTTATAACCATATCTTAGAAGACTTAATTTTTTATTTTCAGGAAAAACTTCACGTCCTTAAACAGCTATCATGCAAAGATATTATCTTGGACTTGGGTTTTGGTTTTGCTAAGACCTTAGAACAGAATCATTTTCTACTTCATCATTTGCCCTATTTTAAAGTCTTGAATTATCCTATTTTAGTAGGTATCTCTCGTAAATCCATGATATTTAAAAAATTAGGTATTAGTTCTCAGGATTCTCTTAATGGGACTACTGCTCTTCATGCTTTGGCTGTCAAAAATGGAGCATCTATTTTGCGTGTACACGATGTCAAAGAAGCGATGGAGGTGATAAAATTAATACATCTGCCAAATAATTAAGAAAGTCATTTGCTAATATCTGCTAAATTTGAATCTTAAAAAATCTTTATTCGTTTTATTTTGTTATATTGCAAGTCAAGATATGAGCAATTTGGGTTAAACTTTCAATAAGTATGGTGCAAAATCATAAAAATACTTGGACTATGAAAATAATATCAATGAGATATGTAATTGTTTTTATGGGGCTTTTATTACTTACCTCCTACTCGCCTACCTCAAAAAGAGAAATAAGCAAAGAGCAATTATTGATGCGTTTGGTAAGACAAAATTTGGAAAGCAGACACTATTTAGAAAACAATATAGACGATGCTTTTTCCAAAAAAGTTTTTAAAGAGTATTTAGAGAGTTTTGATTACAGGAAGCAGTTTTTGACTGCGGGTGATGTAGCCAAGCTAAGCGCTTTTGAAATCAAGATTGACGATGAAATCAAAGCCGAGACCTTTCAGTTGTTTGACTTAGCCATGCAGATTCGCGCCAAGAGATGGGCTGAGGCAAAGCAATATTACCAAGAAATATTGGCTTTGCCTTTTAATTTTTCCCAAGAGGAAATCTATGAAACAGATATAAAGAAAATAGATTTTGCTAAAAACGAGGCAGAGTTAAAAGAACGATGGAGGCAGTATTTGAAATTTGAGGTACTGAAAAGGGTACACAATGCGATGGAAGCAGAGGAAAAAAAGGACAAAAAGGAAAACGCAAAAACCTTCGCCCAAATAGAAGAAGAAGCCCGCAAGGCAGTGTTAAAAATCATGAATGACTGGTTTTTGCGCATGGAAAAAGAAGATATTGCCTCCAAAAGAGCTACTTATATCAATGCTATCACAGCTTGCTACGACCCTCATACCACCTATTACGCTCCACGAGCCAAAGAAAATTTTGATATGGACTTCTCAGGAAAATACGAAGGCATAGGGGCAAGGCTGATGACCAAAGAAGATGGCACGGTAAAAATAAGCGAGGTCATGCCCGGCGGACCTGCATGGAGGCAAGGCATTTTGAAAGCGGAAGATGTCATTCTCAAAGTAGCACAAGGCGACGGCGAGCCAGTGGAAGTAACCAATATGCTTTTAGATGAAGTAGTCAAACTTATTAAAGGAAAGAAAGGAACAGAAGTAAGACTCACCATTAAGAAATTAGATGGCTCTATTTCAGTCGTGCCTATCATAAGAGATGTAGTACTAATTGAGGAAACCTATGCCAAATCAGTCATTTTAGAAAATGGAGATAAAAAAAGAATAGGCTACATCAACTTGCCCGGCTTTTATGCAGATTTTAGTAACAGCGGTGGAAGAAATTGCGGAGAAGATATTAAAAATGAGATAGCCAAACTTAAAAAAGAAAAGGTGAACGGAATCATTCTTGATTTAAGAAATAATGGAGGAGGCTCCCTGACCGAAGTAATACAAATGGCAGGTTTGTTTATAGAAAAAGGTCCCATAGTACAAGTCAAAGGAAGAAGAGGAAAGCCTAATTTAGGAGAAGATGAAGACCCACAAATTCATTATGAGGGACCTTTGGCTATCATGGTAAATTCTATGAGTGCTTCTGCTTCTGAAATCTTAGCAGGAGCTATCCAAGACTATAAGCGAGGCATCATCATCGGGAGTAAATCCACCTACGGAAAAGGCACCGTACAAAATATGCTTGACTTAGACCGCTACCTTCCTGTTTCCTTAGATAACATCAAACCTCTTGGTGCCTTAGCACTTACTGTACAGAAATTTTATCGCATTAATGGTACTACCAACCAACTAACAGGGGTAATTCCAGATATTATACTCCCCGATATTTACAGTGCCTACGAAGAGGAGATAGGAGAAAAGAAAGAAGACTTCCCGCTGGAGGCAGACCAGATTGAACCTTTAAAATACAATATTTGGACTAAAAATGAAAACAAGATAGCCAAAGCAAAGATTAATAGCGAAAAGCGAGTAAGTAAAGATAATGTATTTCAGTTGATTGCTGAAAATGCTCAAAGGATTAAACAGCAAAATAAAACTACGCAAGTATCTTTGAATTTGGAGAAATTTCGTGCTATGCAAAAAAAATTTGCAGAGGAAGCTAAAAAATACAAGGCAATCAGCGATTACGAATCTAATGTTACTATCATACCATTAAAAGCAGATTTTGAACGAGATAACATTGATGCGACGACTAAGGCACGGATAGACAACTGGTATAAGTCTATTAAAAAAGACATTCATTTGAACGAAGCAATGAACGTAGTGAAAGATTTAATGTAAGTGATAGTTTTTTCTATGGGAAGGTCTAACTTTAAAAAGATTGTTCAATCGAGAGAAGGTTAGACTTTCCCTTTTTTAACTAATTTACCAACCATGAAACCATTTGACCTCAAAGAAGCTATTGTTTTTGAAAATGATAATTATTTGATTATCAATAAACCTCCTCACGTTTCTACCCTTGACGAAAGAACCTTAGATGCCAAAGGGCTAAGCATTATCCGCATGGTCAAAAAACAATATCCCGATGCTCAAATAGCCCACCGCTTAGATAAAGAAACATCAGGAGCATTGGCTGTGGCTAAAAATCCAGAGGCATACAGGCATTTGGCTATACAGTTTGAGAAGCGCCAAGTAGAAAAGATTTACCATACAGTAAGCATAGGAATACATGATTTTCAAGGGATTATGGTGGATTTACCTATCTTACCTTTGCCTATTGGCATAGTAAAAATAGACAGGAGCAAAGGTAAAGAAGCCACTACTATTTTTAATACCAAGGAGGTTTTCAAAAAACATACCTTAGTGGAGTGTATGCCTTTGACAGGACGTATGCACCAAATCCGTATCCATATTTCTTGTCTGGGGGCGCCGATTGTTTCTGATGTGCAGTACGGTGGGAAAATGTTATTTTTATCTGAAATTAAAAAGGGCTTTAATTTAAAGAAAAATACAGAAGAACAGCCCTTGATAAGTAGAGTAGCTTTGCATGCTTATCATTTGGCTTTCAAAGACTTAAATGATGAAGTAATAGCCGCCACAGCTCCTTATCCAAAAGATATGAACGCTTTATTAAAGCAACTAAGAAATAATATATGAATGATTGCATGCTTTATTGCGGGATATAACTAAATTTGGTTTACAATGAGAGATTTGAAAATCTAAAATGGAAATCACTAATATCAATAATGTCAAACGCTTTCATATCTCTGGGGCTATCTTTTTTTTATGCTTATCTATTTTTGCTTTTTTTTGGAAAGATATTCATGAACTATTAGGTCGTCCTACTTTTATGATGCGTGTAGGCTTTTCTTCTACTATTTTGTTTGCTATGGGCATAGCTTATATCATTAATCCCGCATATTTTTATTGTGAAATAACCAATAGAAAACTCACTATCAAATATTTCAAATTTTTTAGGTATTGGAAAAATACAGCGGGCATCATAGAAATCTACAAAGATGAAATCAAAGGTTATCAATTTTTTACGCATAACTACGGGCTTACCCAAGAGTTAGCAATTACTGCACGCCAACAGGGTCACATAGTTACTTATTCATCTATTAGCATTTCTTTGCTAAGCAAAAAGGACAAAGCTGTCTTAGCCCAAGCATTAGAGGCTTTTATGAGGGAAAACATCTAAGTCATTCATAAACACTATAATACATTGAAATTTGAACTGCAAGCTACTGATATACAATCTAAGGCACGTGCTGGCATCATTACTACCGACCATGGGACTATCCAGACTCCTATTTTTATGCCTGTGGGAACAGTCGGTACGGTCAAGGCTGTTCACCAACGCGAGTTAGAGCAAGACATCAAGGCACAGATTATTTTAGGCAACACTTATCACCTATATTTGCGACCAAAGTTAGACATCATAGAAAAGGCAGGAGGGTTGCACAAATTTAATGGGTGGAGTCGTGCAATCCTTACAGATAGCGGAGGCTATCAGGTATATTCCCTTGCCGCTAATCGCAAAATCAAGGAAGAAGGTGTCATTTTCCAATCGCACATTGACGGCTCAAAGCATCTTTTCACCCCTGAAAATGTCATGGATATTCAGCGAACTATTGGGGCTGACATCATCATGGCTTTTGACGAGTGTCCTCCCTATCCTTGTGAATATCAATACGCCAAGAACTCTATGGAACTGACGCATCGCTGGTTGAAGCGTTGCTGTGAGCGTTTTGATAATACAGAAGGAAAGTATGGGTACAGTCAGACGCTTTTTCCTATCATCCAAGGGAGTACTTTCAAAGACCTGCGCATACAGTCTGCGGAGGTCATCGCTTCCTTTGAACGCGAAGGAAATGCTATTGGGGGACTGTCCGTAGGTGAACCCGTGGAGGAAATGTACGCTATGACCGAATTAGTATGCGACATATTGCCCAAAGATAAACCTCGCTATCTTATGGGCGTAGGCACTCCTGCCAACATTTTAGAATCCATTGCCTTAGGGGTAGATATGTTTGACTGTGTAATGCCTACGCGCAATGCACGCAACGGCATGATTTTTACTTCGCAAGGAATTCTAAATATGAAAAATGAAAAGTGGAAAGATGACCTTTCTCCGCTTGACCCAAACATTGGCGGATATGTAAGTACTTTTTATTCAAAGGCTTATCTTAGACATCTGATTGTTAGTGGTGAACTTCTGGGAGGGCAGATTGCAAGTATTCAAAATTTGACTTTTTACCTTTGGCTGGTCAGGCAAGCAAGAGAGCATATCATAGCAGGAGATTATCGTGCATGGAAAGACAGCATGGTAAAACAAGTAATGCAAAGGCTTTAAATTTTGGAGAGTTGAAAGAAAAAATTGAGTGGAGTGGTTAATTTCTACTTCTTACTTACTATCTTTATGTAAAATCATTTTTCCCATACAATGAAATGGTCTGCCATTCCCTTTGTTCGTATTGTATTAGCTCTTATCGCTGGCATCTTGCTGTATGCCTATTTTCATCTTGTATCTATATTTTGGACTATTCTATGCGTCTTATTTTCTATTAGTTATGTTTTTTTGCTCTATATTACCACTCCTACCCAAAAAAGAAAGTGGAATTCGGGTTTTGGCTTGTTAGCCTTGCTTTCTACCACACTTTTTGGCATAAGTATTACGCATCAAAAAAAAGAAATTTATTGGGAAAATCATTTTGCTAATCTTTGCGATTCAATAAGTTACTACGAAGCCATTGTTATAGAAGAACCACAAGAAAAACCTAATTATTTCAAAATAGAACTTACAGTAGAAAAAATTTTTTGCCAAAATCTCTGGAAAGAAGCAAAAGGCAATAACTTACTGTATATCAAAAAATCAGCAGATAAGCTCAACGTATTAAGAAGTTTACAATACGGAGATAAACTATTGATAGTAGGCTCGCCACAACTTATTAATCCTCCACCTAATCCCAAGCAGTTTGATTTTCAGAAGTACTTAGCTAACCAACAGATTTATCATCAACAATTTATAGAAGTGGATAAGTTGAAGGTACTTGGTCATGCACCTCCCAATAAGTTTTTCAAATTAGCGATTCAACTTAGGAAAAAAGCCAATGCTATGCTACAAAATACGATACGTAGCAAAGAGGAATACGCCATAGTTAGTGCTTTGGTATTGGGTATCAAAGACAGTTTGGACAATGAAATTCGCAATACTTACTCACACACAGGAGCAATGCACGTATTAGCAGTTTCAGGTCTTCACGTAGGTATTTTATTTCAAATTTTGACTTGGCTCTTGGCTTGGACAAAGAAAAATAAAAAATACGGGAGTTGGATTTTTTTAAGTGTAGTCTTGCTTTGTCTTTGGTTGTATGCTTTGATTACGGGGCTTTCGCCCTCTGTGCTAAGAGCAGTAACAATGTTTTCTTTGGTAGCCTTAGCCAATACAATCCAAAGGAGTTCAAGTATTTATAATACTATTGCTCTTTCTGCTTTGCTTATTCTTTGTTACGACCCTTACTTGCTGTTTTCCGTGAGTTTTCAGCTGTCCTATCTTGCCTTGCTTGCCATTGTCTATTTCCAACCAAAAATTTTTTATTGGTGGAAAATCGAGGACAGTTTTCCTTACATGAATAAGTGGATTTTCATGACAGTAAAATTCTTTTGGTCAATTACTTGTGTGTCCTTAGCGGCACAACTTGGCACTTTTCCAGTAGGTTTGTTCTACTTTCATCAATTCCCAGTATATTTTCTTTTTTCAAATTTAATAGTCATTCCTTTTGCTACTATCATATTTTCAGGGAGTTTACTCGCCTTGATTTTTTCTTGGTTTCCTCCTATTTCAGAAGGCATAGGTGCTTTCGTAAGCGCAACAGTATCTTTGCAAAATGAAGCATTGTTTTTTATTGAGCATTTACCCTATGCTGTTATCGAGGGCATAGATATTAGCTTGGAGGAAACCTTGCTGATTTACAGCGTGATACTTTTACTTACTATGCTATTTGCCTTTCAAAGAATCAAGTATCTCTACTACGCACTTGCTTGCGCAGCTATCATTTTTATCTTGCAAGTAAAAGAATTTATTGAGCAGAGAAATCAATCCATTTTTTATGTATTTCATTCTGGAAAGAGTTTGAATATGAACTTTTTAAAAGGAAATCAGAATATTATTTTTATAGATTCTTCTCTGATTTACAATGATTATCAAGTCCACAACCTTTTTCACAATTACTGGTCTTACAAAGGTGTTCCCTCTGAAAAAGTTACGTATCTAAACATTCATTCCATAGAAGATAATTGTCCTATCCCTTTTTACAGAGCAAAGGAATTCATTTTGTTTTTTTATCAACAAAAAAAATTTATTTGGCTTTTAGAAAAAAGAGAAAAGGGCTTGCCTTCTGCGGATTACTTGCTTATTTCTAAAAATGCTGTTCGCAATATAGAAAAATTAGACTTTTCCAAGTTTAAGACCATTATTTTAGATACGAGCAATTCCTATTACAATAGCAAAAAACTTTCCTTGCAAGCAAAAAAATTAGGAATTAGCCTGTATGCTATTTATGAGCAAGGAGCGTTTATAGAAGAAATCAAATGATAGCGACTAAACCAAATGAATATGTTTTTTATCTTATCTAAAACCCTGTATTACTTGGTTTTACCTTCTACGTGGCTTTTTGCAAGTTTTATCTACTTTCTTTTTTCTAAAAATGAAAAATGGAAAAAAAGATTGCGGTGGATAGTAGTTTTATTTATTCTATTTTTTTCTAATGCCTTCATTATCAACGAGGTGTTTTTACTTTGGGAACTTCCACCTACACCCTTTGCTGAAATCAAACAAGGGCAGTACGAAGTGGCTATTGTACTGACAGGAGTAACCTCTGACTACAAATCACCCAAAGACCGCATTTACTTCCATCGTGGGGCGGATAGAGTACTACATACAGTGAGGCTTTTTCAAGAAGGCAAAGTAAAAAAGATTTTAATAAGCGGAGCGGAGTTTTCAAGAGATGGCGAACTATCTCATACGGATAGGAGTTTGAAGCAAGTTTTTTTGCAGTGTGGAGTACCTGACTCTGCGATTTTGGTAGAAAATCAATCGCGTAATACTTATGAAAATGCCATTTTCTCAGCAAAAATGATAGAAAAATATCTGCCTACTGCTCAAAATCTGCTCTTAGTCAGTTCTGCTTTTCATTTAAGGCGTGCTGAGGCGTGTTTCAAAAAGGCAGGATTGAATGTGGCTGTATTTAGTACAGATTTTTATGCAGGAGATGGAGGATTAGATGAAATAGGCATCGTGAGTTTAGTAGAGATTTTTATGCCTTCCTTAGACGCTTGGCTCAAATGGAATATATTGATTAAAGAAGTTTTAGGTTACATCGTCTATAAGTTCATGGGATACACCTGAAAAGTTTGCTATGTGTGGTATGGATATTGTATAATTAACTTTACATGAACCAAAATTTAACAAAAAGACGTGCATGAAGGGGAAATTACTGCAAAAATATACTTATACTATTAGAGGGGTTACTTACACCCAACAACTTCCACCATTCAAAGTTTCAAAAGCCTCTTGTTTAGCAATTTATAGTATTCTTTTGCTATGTTTATTCAGAACTTTTATAGCGGAAAGTTTTTCTATTCCGGGGGCTTCTATGGAGGGAACTCTGACTAAAGGAGACCAAGTAATTTGCAGCAATATTCACTATGGCAAGCGCGTGCTACTGCCATTTGACCTTCCACTGTTCTATCAAGATAAAAATAGCATGTATCATCAACTCCTTCCTTCCTATTTTAGATTGTTTGGATTAAGGAAAATTCAAAGGAATGATATGTTGGTATTTAACTTTCCTGCGGACTTAGAAAAAAATATAGAAGATAAGCAATATTATATCAAACGCTGTATTGCCCTGCCCGGAGATACTTTTGAGATTAGAGATAGAAAGCCGTACGTCAATGACTTAGCCTTAGAAGAATCCTACAAGCCTCAGTTTAGTTTTTTGGTAAAAACGCAGGCAGAAATAGATAAAAGCGTATTTCAAAAATTTGGTATCCAAGAGTTTTACAAAAAAGAATACGGCTATTTAATATACACCACAGAAGAGAACGCCAAAAGACTTACAAGCATTCGCTCTATTACTATGGTCATACCCAATACGCTACCCAAAGGCATGAAAGGTTCTTTCATCTTGCCTCCTGCCGCACAGTTTAACTGGAATAGGGACAATTTTGGCAAGCTGACTGTCCCTTTCAAAGGCATGACTATCAAAACCACTGCTGAAAATCTGGCTTTATACAAGCACATTATCCTCCATTATGAAGGATTGAAAAAAGTAAAAATAGAAGATGATAGGCTTTTCATCAATGGGAAAGAATTTTTCCAATATACTTTTACCCAAAACTATTATTTTACCTTAGGCGATAATCGCCATAACTCTTATGATTCACGCTATTGGGGCTTGCTTCCCGAAGACCACGTTGTCGGGAAACCTATCCTTGTAGTTTATTCTTATAATCCAAATAAAAGCATTTTCGCTGTTCGCTGGGATAGAATTTGGAAGTGGATAGATTAGAAAAGTTAAAGTATTACTTTAAAAATATAGGCTTAAAAATTTGATAATTTGATGATTAATTTTTAAAATTGCCAAAAAATAATCATCATGGATACAGGTTTCTCCTCTGTTTCTTTTACACTCATAGATATTATTATTTTTGTCCTCATCTGTTTTGGTGCATACAAAGGCTATCAAAAAGGCTTTTTGACTGAGCTACTATCTATTGTATTTTTCATTATCTTTACTATTTTAGGCTTTTGGTTAGTCAAAGAAGGCTATGTGGCTGTTGCCAAAACAAGCGTAGGTAGCTTTTCCAAAGCCACACATTTTATTTCTTTTTTAGTGATTTATGGACTAATAGTTATCATTATTAGCCTGATAGATAGAAAGATGCAAGACAAAGGAAATTTTGATGTGTTCGAGGGGTTAGACAATTTTGTCGGCTTAGTTTTAGGAGCGTTCAAGTATGCCTTTGCCCTTAGTATTTTAGCGGAGTTGCTTACGGCTATCGGTATTTTTAAACCTGCGGAGATGAACAAAACGCTCTTCTACCCTATGCTCATTCGCTTGTTTGACTTCATGTTCCAAATTGGGAATACTATCTCTCCTTTTATTGGTGATTTAGTAAGTGGAGTACAAAGGCTATTAAGCAGATAAGCATAAACTAAGTCATTATTTGGATAGAAGCCCTGCTAAAAGTGGAAAAACTCTTGGAAAGCTAAAACAGGAATAAAAACAAAATCATAGAGCAGCACATATTTTTTGCCATTTAAAAAATATTTGCCAACTTTACCTCTGTTTTAATCGACATGCTCCCTCTTTGCCTCGTTTTTAAATAAGAAATTTGTCTTAAAAGTTCTACCTATGAATGACTTTGATTATGATGACTACTTAATGATAGCCCTTAGCTACCTTATTGATATATTTTTTATTTGGGTAGTTTTTAAAATCGGTACTTTCCTGCCTTTCAAGCCACGAAAGAAAAAGATGATTAGTAGCCTATTGGCTGTTTTAGTTTTTTCGCTTTTGTACCTAAGTGAAAACTATATTCTGGGCATTACCGATAAGTTTACCGATGAGCATAAAGAATACGCACAGTACGGAGTAGGCATTGCTTGGTGGTTTTCTATTGCCTACTTTTTTAGCCAATCGGCTCATGCTGGGCTATGGGAAGGTATTTTCGCAAGACAAAATCAAAGTATCGTTCCTCAGTTGTTTAGAAATCTTTTTGATGCGATACTTTATGCCATAGCCCTTATTCTCATCATGCACTTTATTTTCGGACAGCCTGCCAACGGGTTAATAGCCGCTTCAAGTGTGCTTGTCTTTGTGTTGGGCATTGCTGCCAGAGATGCTTTGGCTACGATTTTCTTAGGTATTTCGCTAAGTTTGAATGAAAGTTTGAAAAAAGGAGATTGGATTACAATTAATAACCAAACAGGACAGATTATTGACATGGATTGGCGGGCTGTTACCTTGCAAACCCTCCAAAATACAGTTTTGATTATTCCTAACAATGTGTTTGCTAATGCTACTATTGCCAATCATTCTCATGCTTTGCCACACAAAATTGTGGAAATAAGTGTATTGCAGTCTTACGAACATTCTCCTCAAAGGGTAAAAGACTTACTGCTGAAGTCTGCCAGTCAATCTTTTTTAGTCTTGAAAGAACCTCAACCACAGGTATTCATCAGCAAATATGAAAAAGATGGCATCAGATACACGCTTCAAGTTTATACGAATGAGTGGCAAGACCTCAAAGTAACCAATGAGGTGCTTTCTATTGCTTGGTATGCTTTTTATCGCGAAGGTATAGATTGGGACTTAAACCCTTCTACACAAATTCTTCCTCATTTACAAGTACCTGAGGATAAATCAGATGAAGAAATCACCAAGCATGTTACCATTTTAAAAAACAAAGGCATTTTTACTGCTTTGAACGAAAGAGAGCTAACTGCCTTGATAGCTATTGCCAAGAAAAAAGTCTATGGGGCTTTGGAGATAATCGTCAAGCAAGGAGAAGAAGGCTCTTCGCTATTCTATGTAGCAGAAGGCACTTTGGAAGTGTTGATAGACCAAGAGGACGGCTCAAGACTCAAAGTTGCAGAACTGAAAAATGGAGATATTTTTGGAGAAATGGCTTTGCTCACAGGACAGAAGCGTACAGCTACCGTAGTGGCTGTAACAGAAGTTGCGCTTTATGAGATTTCTAAGGAAATCATTACTCCTGTAATAGACCATAGAAGGCAAATCCTCAATGATATGAGTACGCTATTAGCACAAAGAGAAGTGGAAAATTATTTGAAAAAATTGGACTATAAAGACCAAGACCGCGAACGCAAACTGCAAGAAGCCGAATCAAAGTTTATGCAGTTAATTAACCAGTTTTTCGGGAGTTAAGTTTACCTTTGCTTATAATTGCTTAGGAAACTCTATAACGTTTTATTCATGGAATATAGATTTTTTACGGACAATAGTTAATTCATAAAATAGCATAATATAATGAAAATGAAAGGAATAATCGCAAATAGTATTTTAATTGGGCTTGTATTGCATATCATGCTCATCGTTGCCCAACATGTCTGTGCGCAGGGTGTGGGAGTTGGAGTAAAAGCTCCCAAGGGAGCAGAAATTCTCTTTGATGGTTCTCGTAAAATGTTGGACAAGAAATGGACGTATTGGAAAGGTCCGAGACTTAAAGCTACTTTGCCTATCAAATGGCAGATAGAGAAAGACCCCGTAGATGAGGGAACGGTAATGAATAGCAATGACCCTGCTGCGGCAGGGGGGCTTTATGGAGCGGCAGACATAGTTACTAAAAAGAAATTCAGAGATTTTCGTCTGCACGTAGAGTTTCTTATCAAAGAAAAAGGAGGCAACAGCGGAGTATATTTACAAAACCGCTATGAAATACAAATACTTGATGGGGATAGCACCACTCATGGCATGGCTACCGTCATTAATGAAACTCCCTCTCCTTATTATGCTTATAAAGGAGTAGGGCAGTGGAATGCGTATGATATAGTGTTTAGAGCGGCTCGTTTCAAAGACGGCAAGTTAGTAGAAAAAGCTATGGTTACAGTGTATTTTAATGGTATCAAAGTACATACTAATCAAGTCATTAATCAAGTATGGGGCGGTCCTAACTCAGGGATAGATGGAGGCAATGACGGAGGCAAAGGCATTACAGATACTGCGGAGGGTTTAAAACTACAAGCCGAAGGGCATAATGTGCTGTACCGAAATATTTGGATACAAAAGTTGAACTTGGAAAAAGCAGATACCGATTTTTGAACTTTCATAACACAAATAGGTTTATAAGGGTAAGATAATTGACGAATGAACCTATGGAAATGACCATCATAGACGAAGATGTTATCATTAATAAAGTAGCAAATAGTTCGCTGATAACGTTGGACTTAGAAGAATACTATGACCAAAGCGAGCGAATAGTTTATGACCTCAAACAGCATCTTTTTGAGGAACTGATTTTAAGAGAAAAAGACTTGCGGGATTTTATTAAAGCACATGATTGGAGCATGTACGCTGGTAAGCATGTAGCAATTACCTGTTCTACTGATGCGATTATCCCTGTATGGGCTTATATGCTTATTGCCTCCCAGTTAGCACCTTATGTAAAAGAAGTGATTTTTGGGAATTTGGAAGACTTAGAAAATCACCTTTTTAGAAAGGCACTCTCTACCATAGACCTTAGCAAGTTTCAAGAGGCAAAAGTTGTTATCAAAGGATGTAGCAAATATCCTGTTCCTGTATCTGCTTATGTAGAGATTACTCGTTTACTACGACCAATAGCAAGTTCTATCATGTACGGCGAACCTTGTAGTACCGTTCCTATTTATAAAAAATCAAAAAAGCAATGATAAACATGAGATAATTTTGCGAATGAGCTAACAATTTACTAATACAAATGCTTTTTAAGGCATAAAAATTGGAAATACTTATGCACATTACCGCAGAAAATCTTGAACAGTATCGCTATCAAACTGATGACTTAGCAGATAAAGTAACTAAACAACTTTTTCAAGAAAACTATTTTCATACCTTTAACGAGCAGATTAAGTCTATCCATAACAATCAGGCGCTTGACTTATCTAATTTTCCTAATTATGTGCAAGGGTATTTTGAGGAAACAATGACTCTACCCTCTTGGGCTGATGAGAAAAAGATACAAGAAGGAAGTCGATTTTTTAATCAGAATGCTGATAACATCATTCTTTTGCTAAGTTTCCTGTCTTTGCCTTATTGCTATGCTAATGCGAACGGGGCGAAGGTGTTGAGTTATTCTCAACGCATTGCTAATCAGACTCAAAAAAGGCTGTATGAAACTGCTCAATTTGTTTTTCATGTAACTTCGGAAAATGCTTTCGAAAAAAAAGGAGCAGGGCTTATTAGCATCCAAAAAGTGCGTCTTATGCACGCTACCATTCGCCATTATATCAAAAAATCAGACCGATGGGATACTTTGCAGTTTGGGGAGCCCGTGAACCAAGAAGACTTAGCTATGACGCATCTTTCTTTTAGCTCTATTGTATTGCAGGGATTAAGAAAGATAGGGATAAGTGTTGGCAAAAAAGAAGCAGACGCATACTTGCATCTGTGGAAAGTCATTAGTTTTTTATTGGGGGTATGCGAAGAGTTATTGCCTGATAATGAATTAGAAGCACATAGACTTGATTTGTTGATACGGCAGCGACAGTTTAAAAAATCGGCAGAAGGAATAGCTCTTTGCCAAGCACTTTTTACTTTTTTAGAGGAGTCTATGCGAGAGGCTGTCAATCCTTTGGCAAGGATAAAAGGCTTTGTCAGTAGCTATGCACGTTTCGTATTGGGCGAAAAATTAGCAGATTTATTGGCTGTGCCTCCTGCCACTTGGTCAGGAGGGAACATAGCCTACTTTTTAAAGCTATCTAATGGATTTCAGCATATTTTTTCCACGTCCAATATTGGTAGAGGCGGGAAAGACATCTTGAATATGATTTATAAAACAGAAGGGAAAACTGATTTTAGACTCCCTGTAAGCTAATAAATAAAGTCATGCCAATTACGTTTCTACTGAAATAGTTTTTATTGCAATCCATTCTCCGTTAGGGAGTTGGGCAATGATGTAGATATGTACCTCTATCTCTCCAAATCTGTAAGCATTTACATTTTTAACCTCTTCTTTCAAGGCAGTGAGGAAGCGACGATATTTCTCGGCAGTAGCAAGTTCCTCTGCACTGTACCAACTCTCATCTTTGGTATGGTTTCTAAGCAAATACTCTACCTCTATGGGACGTGATTGTGATACATCGAAAGGAAGTCGTTTCAGTGCCTGCTCCTTGTCCTCTCCCAAATATAGCACCTGCCAAGAATAATCCGATTCGCTAATAAAAAGCAAGTCTTTTGTAAGTGCTTGGAAATAAAAAGTATAAAGTTGAGTAGTAATATCCATATATTGATTGTCAGGCTATTTATGAAATTACTTGATAAAACAATAAGCGTATTTTATAGCTAATTGTTTATCAATAATATAAAATCTAAATCTCTATCCTTAGGAGGAAGCAAACCGTCTTTTTTCACATAAAATCATAAGAAAGCAATCTATTTCATTCTAAGAAAAGTACAAATTTATACTTAAAACAAAATGGTTTGCAAACGTTTATAAGGTTTGAAATCTTATAAAAGATTGAAACAGTATGATTATCAAATCAATAAGACTACTACCCTTAGCCCTTATGCAGATAGGTAGGTGAATGTTTCGCCTTATTCGTTCTTGAATAACAATCCGCTGATAAATGGAGCTACTACCTAATTTAACTCGACATTCAGTATTCTACATTCAACACTCATCATTTTACATTCGATAATACAACTCCATGATTTTATCTTGTGTAATTACTTCTTTCCAGTGTTGCCCTATGGCGTGTTTCCACATGTGTTCTAAGGCGTATGCGGTCTGTGCCATTTTAGCTACTTCTTCTTCTGTCCAGTTTTTAGAAAGTCCTTTGGGAATATGTATGTGGTGTTTTTTGACCATTTCTTTAAACTCCTTCACTGCTTCGCCGTAGTAATCGTACAGTTCGTCAAAAGCAATACAGTTGGCAATGCCGTGGCGATAGCCAAACACATAAGAAAGTCCATAGGAGAGAGCATGGCAGACTCCTACTTCTGAGTAGGTAAGGCTTAGCCCTCCCATATAGGAAGCTATCATTAGTTTCTCGTCGCCTTCTGGACTTTGTCCGTACTCGTTGAATACCTCTCTGCACAAGTCCAAAGACTTTGAGCCGTAGGCTTTGCTAAACTCATTAAGCATAGTACCCGTCAAAGACTCTACACAATGGATATAGGTGTCCATACCTGTATAAAACCATTGATTTTTAGGGACTTGGGCTATGAGGTCTGGGTCAAGCACTATTTGGTCAAAGACCGTGTAATCGCACTTGATACCCAATTTTTTAGTAGGTCCCGTCAATACGGCAGTCATGGAAACCTCTGCGCCAGTTCCTGCCAAAGTAGGCACGCCTATATGATACACGCCTTGATTTTTAATTAGATTCAATCCTTGGTACTGTTGGGCGAGTCCCTCGTTGGTAAGCATCATAGAAGTAGCCTTAGCAATATCCATGACGCTACCGCCGCCAATTCCTACCAAAGCTACAGGAAGCGAAGAAGCAAGTTGCCTTATGTGAGCATTGAGAGAGTCTATCTGCTCGGTAGTAGGCTCGTGAGCATCTACCTCTACTAAAATAAGCTGGTCTTTGCCTCTCAAAGGGATGCTATTAGCTAATTCTTTATCTTTGAAATAATTGTCTAAAAGGAAAACTACATAGCTATCGTGACTTATCCGTCTTTCAGCAAGAATACTGTCTAATTGGTTAAAACTTCCTCTGCCAAAAACACATTTCCCTACGCTTTTGAAATTTTTATACATGTTGAAGTTATTGAGTAAAAAAATAAAGTTAACCGAACACCATCTTAATTTTGTGCCTCCAATATGGCTTTTTCATCATATTTAGCACTTTTTCCGCCAAACCAATAAAGCATTAATACCCTTGAATAGCGGAAATTGAAAGGTATCATTAGGATAGTAGCCACGATAATGCTAATCACATACATACGCACACTGGTTTCAAATCCAAAAATAGTGCTTAGAATACTAATGCCTACGGCTACCGTAGTAAAAAGAGCAACGCTAATCGCATAGCCTATGTACATCGCCCCCACAAAAAAACCCGGCTCTACTTCAAACTTGAAGTTACACACAGGGCATCTTTCGTTGGTTTTAGCAAACTTAGCAATGTTGAAAGCACTATAAGGGAACATATCTCCTCTGCGACAGCGAGAGCATTTACAGTTGGCAACAGCTAAAAAAAGATTAGGCTTGTTGTTGTTTTCTTCCATTTAAAAGTAATATTTTTAATTTGTAGCAATAATTTTTTCTAATTCTGCTTTTTCTGTCAAACCTGTTTTCTGCCAAATAACTTTGCCGTTTTTATATATCAACAGCAAAGGAATCTCATTGACATTCAAGGCTTTCACTACGGCTTCGTTTTCGTCATAGTCTATTTTAAGCAAGGTCAGTTTTTCCTTGTGAGTTTCTGCCAAAGCAGTTACCATAGGTAGCATTTTTTGGCAGGGAGCGCACCACTTGGCGTTAAAATCTACTAAGACTAACTTATCTGTGGCTAATTGCTTATTAAAATCTTCTATGCTCATGCCTTGCTTTTTGACCAAAGATTCGTAAGGTTTGTTACTTCCTTTCCACGCACTCATTCCTCCTTTCATATCATAGACTTCTTGGAAACCTTTGGCTAACAATATCTTAGCTGCAGCAGCACTACGACCACCGGATAAGCAATAAACGAAAACAGGCTTGCTTTTGTCCAAACTCTCAATCATCGCTTCAAATTTGTCGTCTGAGTAGTCTGCATTTAAAGCATTCTTAAGGTGATTTGCTTTATACTCCTCAGGGGTACGCACATCTAAAAGTTGAGCATTGGTAGTTTTGGAAAGTTTCTGCTCAAATTCGTTTACATCTAACTTGCTTATTTGCTGCCCATTACCAGACTCGCAAGCGAATAGGAAGATAGTTAAGATTAAAAAAGCTAAATTTTTCATAATATTTAAAAATTGGACTGAAACTATTTACACTCCTTCGGCAATAACTTCTTTAACCTCGGGCACCATACGTCTGAGTAGATTTTCTATCCCTGCTTTTAAAGTAATAGTAGAAGAAGGACAACCGCTGCAAGAGCCTTGTAGTAAGACTTTTACGCTTCCTGTATTTTCATCAAACGAATGGAACATAATAGCCCCTCCGTCGCCTTCTACCGCAGGTCTGATGTATTCCTCTAAAATGTCTTTGATTTGGCGAACCGTAGCCGAATCATTATTAGTCCCTATCTTAGCCGGCTCATCGTCTTCGTCCTGCCCTGATAGCACTTCTCCGCCTTCATCTATGTATTTTTTAATATAGGATTTAAGTTCGGTCAGAATCTCCTCCCAAGCTACATTTTCATCTTTGGTGATAGTGATAAAGTTTTTAGTAATAAAAACACGCTTTACATAGTCAAAACCAAACAGTGCTTCTGCCAGTGGAGAGTCTGCCGTATCATTTACATCTGCATAATCTCTGATGAGGTTTTCGTCTTTGGCGAGCATGAAATTGAGTACAAATTTCATGGAGTTAGGGTTAGGAACACGCTCAGTATAGATATTGACTTGTCGTTTGTATAATTGGTTTCTGTTGTACATACATGTTAGTATTTGAAAGTTTGCAAAATTAGGACATATTTTTACAATTTCTTGCTTATTGCATAAACCAATTTTTTGTGAAAGTAGTTTTTGGAGTGCGAAAAATTTAGAAATAGACAAAAATTAGGTAAACCCCAAAAACCCTCAGATTTACAGAGAATAAATCTTGAAGGTTTTGAAGTATAGCTTTGGCGAGGCTAAGATTTTATTTATCTTATTGGCTCGGAGAATAATACCCCGATGGAAATACCTGCGGTAAACCCTGAAAAATCCACTCGGATAGGCACATCAGTAATTTTAAAACTGTTCGTAATGTCCCCATCTTCGAATTGGTAGTTGTATTTCCACTGTTTTTCAGGATTGGATAGTTGGAAATTATACCCTGCATGCACGCCAAACTTAAATTTTCGATAACGATAATCTACCCCTACTACCCCTTGGTTGGAAAAGGCGCCCCGCCATATATTGAGTTGATTGTCCCACTTATCTGAGCGGATAAAGTTTTCTACAAAGATACTGTAAGGAATCTGCTCATCTTGGTTTCCGATGAATCTATGCCACGCTTGCTGAGGAGGAGATAGAGGCTCTCTGTTTTTCTCAACTTTCATGCTTATATGGTTGATTTGTAACTTGCCCATGACGTAGAGGCGTAGGTGCTTGCTCCTAATCAAATTAGAACCTATATGCCCACCGAACTGAAAAATGTGATTTACTTTGTGGTGAATCTGCTCATAATTAGCCGAAGGGTAAGAAGGCATAGCAAATCCCATTGCCCAATCAGCACCAATAAAAAAGTTCTCCCCTATATAATCGTATCCCATGACTTGCCAAGAGAAGAACTGCGGAGAAGCAAGTGAAGTAAGCACGTTATCTTCGCTTGTGCTTAATGATAATTCTTGGACTGCCAAAGAATTAAGCGTTAAAGCCTGCAAGGTGGTAGATGTGCCTTACATCTTTCCAATGATTGATAGGTTTATAAGCAACCTTAGCAGTATCGCAATTACATTCGCAGCAGCACCTTTGCCTGTGTTTTGGATTTTGTATAATAATTTGTGTTTGAGCGAATAGATAATGAGCCGAAAGTACGCACAAGAGAATAAGTATGCTAAGAACACGTATTTTTTTCATATATGTAGCTATTTTTTGACAAGGACAGGGTTTTTACCTAATGGTTGCCAAAAAATAGCTTTTTTTATTCAGTTTTGATAACATTTTATCACAATTAGACAAAGCTACACATCACAAATTTGTACACCTTGTTTAAGAGAAGCTAACTTATCTTTTTTCTTAGGAATAAACTCTTGGGCTACAAAACCTTTAAAACCTGTTTCTACAATAGCTTTCATAATAGCAGGATAGTACAACTCTTGGCTTTCATCTATCTCATTGCGACCGGGTACGCCCCCTGTATGATAATGAGCAATATACTGCTGGTTTTCTCGGATAGTACGAATAACGTCGCCTTCCATGATTTGCATGTGGTAGATGTCATAAAGTAATTTGAAACGCTCAGAACCCACTGCCTTACAAAGTTCTACGCCCCAGGCGGTGTGGTCGCACTGGTAGTCTTTATGGTCTATTTTGCTATTGAGCAGTTCCATAACAATGTTTACTTTTTTGGACTCGGCTAACTTCATGATTTTTTTCAAACCTTCCGCACAGTTTTTTATGCCCTGCTCATCGTCAAGACCTTCACGATTCCCTGAGAAACAAATTAAGTTAGTAAAACCCGCTTTGGCAGTTTCGTCAATAAGATAATCGTATAATTTGATAAGCCCCTCGTGGTTTTCTATGCGATTCCACCCTTTGGTGATACCATAGCCATCGCGAATCCCCGATACCATAGCACAGGAAAGGTCATGTTTTTTTATTGTGGCAAATTCCTCTGGGTTGAGCAGTTCAATAGATTGCAGACCTATTTTCTTTGCCGCTTTGCAAAGTTCGTCTAAGGGAATACTATTGTAGCACCATCGGCAAACAGAGTGATTAATTTTTCCTTTCATATTTTTTTCTAATTGATTTTCAGATGCTAACACTCTGCTGGCTAATGAGTGGGTGGCTATGCCTACGACTGCTCCCCCTGCAATTTTTTTTAAAGTTTCTCTTCTTTTCATATTTCTAAAAAATTTGAATGTAAAATAGGCAAATTTTTCAATAAAATAATGATTTAAAAATAGTTATTTCTCTTTCAAAATTTGTCAAAAATCCTTTATAAAATCCATATCATAACAAAATATTTACACTTAACACGTTTGCATTAACATTTTCAATACGTTAGCATAACATTGTATTTACAATAATTGTCGTACTTTGTAAAAATTTTATTTACACATAGTTAAGCATGACAAATAGCGAAAAAGTACGAAAAAGAAAGCCTGAGATTGTGGTAATTTCAGATGTGCATTTAGGAACTTTTGGGTGCAGAGCAGAGGAATTATTGGATTACTTGCGTAGTATCAAACCTAAGATGTTGATTTTGAATGGAGATATTATTGATATTTGGCGTTTTAGCCGTAGGTATTGGGGCAAAGCACATAATGAAATTATCCGAAGAATTTTGAAGTTGATGATTAAAGGAACGCAAGTATATTACATCACAGGCAATCATGATGAGCTATTGAGGAGATTTCCAGAATTTCATGCAGGAAACTTTCACTTAGTCAATAAGTTAGTTTTAAATGTGGACGGGAAAAAGGTCTGGTTATTTCATGGAGATATTTTTGATGTAAGCATTACTCATGCCAAGTGGCTGGCTAAATTAGGCTCCATCGGATATGACTTGTTGATAATGATGAATTCATTTTGTAACTTTTTCTTAACATTGCTTGGCTATCACAAAATGTCTTTCTCTAAAAAAATCAAAAATAGCGTGAAAGGAGCTATCAAATATATCAGCGATTTTGAGCAAGTAGCCGCAGAATTAGCCATAGACAGACAATATGATTATTTGGCTTGCGGGCATATTCACCAGCCCGTTATTAGAGATATTAGCAACCATAAAGGAGAAGTAACTTATTTGAACTCAGGGGATTGGGTAGAAAATATGACTGCTTTGGAATATGAAAAAGGAGAGTGGAGTATTTTTCAGTACGAGTATAAGAAGAAACAACAAGTGGCTGATGTAGCCCCTACTCCTGTGCAGGTAGAAGCACCAGAAATAGAAATGGTTGCGGCTTAGTTTCATGTATGCAACACTAACTACCCAAACAGCCACGTATTCCTTTTATTGAGGAAAATTATTGATTATTCTGTCCCAACTATGAAGATATTATACGCTATACAGGCTACGGGGAATGGGCATTTGAGCAGAGCAAGAGAAATTATCCCTTATTTGCAACAATTTGGGCAATTGGACCTATTTGTAAGCGGAGATAATGCCAATGTAACTCTTCCCTATCCTGTCAAATATAGAAGTAAAGGTTTTAGCATTTATTATAATCGTACAGGTGGGTTAGACTACATCAAGACTTTCAAAAATACCCAAACACAAAGGCTTATCAAAGAAGTAAGAGATTTTCCCATAGAGCAGTACGATTTAGTTATCAACGATTTTGAATTTATTTCTGCTTATGCGGCTCGCCTCAAAAGAAAAGAAATTATCGGTTTCGGGCATCAGGTAGCTTTTCACTCTGCGGCTACCCCTCGTCCTAAGCGAAAAAGTTACTTTGGAGAGTTAGTGATAAAACATTATGCACCTTGTCATTACGGTTTAGGTTTGCACTTTGACGAGTTTGATGATTTTATTAAAAAACCTATCATCCGAAGCGAAGTTAGAAATTTAGATGTAAAAGAGTTGGGGCATTATACGGTTTACTTAGGGCATTACGAAGACAGAGAAGTAATCAAATACCTCAAAAAAGCAAAAACAGCCGAGTTTCATCTTTTCTCAAAGTCAGCAAAAAACATAGATAAGCACAAGAATATCACTATTTTCCCTATTAGTAACGAAATGTATTTAGAAAGTTTAGCTGGTTGCGAAGGTTTAATTACAGGAGCAGGTTTTGAGGCTCCCGCAGAAGCTATGTTTTTAGGGAAAAAGGTCATGGCTCTACCTATCCGAGGGCAGTACGAACAACTTTGCAATGCAAAGGCTCTCAAAGAGATGGGTATTACCGTGGTAAAAAAAATCAATGAGAAGTTCCCTTTAAAACTTCACCATTGGATTGAGAACGTAAAAGCTCTCCAAATAGCCTATCCTGACCAAACAGAGGAGCTGATTCATCAGATTTTTACTAACAAAGTACATCTCAAAAAGCTAAGGTCAAATAAAAAGAGGAAAAGCCTGCTCCACAGGATTCTATCTTAGCCTAATCGCTATTTTCTCTTCTTTTTTCCCTTGTTTTAAAATAACGGTGTACTCTCCGCTATTTTCCTGAAAACCTACTTGATTAGCTCCTTGTGCAAAAGTTTGGTTTTTAGCTAACGACTGTACTATTTTACCCTTGTCATCTATCAAATCAATGCTTACTGTTTCGTTCCCATTTACATAAAAATCAAGTAAATACATGCCTTCGTCAGGGTGTTTCATGAGGTCGACCTTGCCTGTATTTTTTTCAGGAATGTACATATAAAATCCTGTGGCATAATTTGGTTTTTTAATTCCTAATTTGGGCAAAGCAGATTGAATTTCTGCGATTTTTTCACCTATTTTCCAAAGCAAGCCTGAGCGGTAGTTTTCTATCATAATGACAATAGGACCTTGGTCTATGGCTAAATATTGGTTAGAATACCAGTTTTTGCTTTGATTATAAGCATCATAAAAACCGTATTGTCCAAATAGGCGATTCCCTTGACGGCGGTAAAGGTGCATGAGGACTTGCATAGCATAATAAGGTGTATAAGGGAAAGAGGACAAAGCGGCAGTAGGAGAGATAGTGCCATTATCTTCGGTAGGTTGATGCGCTCCGTAGAATTCGTGATTATCGCTGGCAGTCAGTCCCCAGTTTTCCTCAGAATAGCCAAACTCTTTGGGTGCTTTTTCCAAGCAATAAGCGCGATTGATAAGCGTATGCTTCGCTACTAAGTCCCAATAGTTGGTGTGTTCGTCTTGCATTTGTCTTGGGTCAAGACTGAGATAAGAATAATGCTCAAAAAATAAGGGACCGCCCCAATCAAAACCCAAAGGCAATTTGTAACCTAAAAATTCTTTTCCATTGACAAAATGCCAAGCCTCGTATTTTTTCCATGTTTTATCATAGACTTCATAAGTAATCGGATAGGTAGGCGATGCCACTGCCAGAATATAAGTAATAAAGCACTCATTATAGCCGCCAATAGGGTGATTCATTTTCCATTCGTGCTTTGGCGACCAGTGCCAATGCAGTAAGCCGTTGCGGACATACCAACTCCATTCTACTGATTCCCAAAGTTTTGTAATTTTTTCTCTTAATATTTTCTCCTCCCAATTTTCTCCATTAAAAAATGCTCTGGCAACCAATAAACCATTCACTAAATAAGCAGTTTCTACCAAATCTCCGCCGTCGTCGTATTGACTAAAAGGCACCACTTTTCCTGTTCTTCCATCTAACCAGTGCGACCATGCTCCATGAAATCTGTCGGCTTTTTCCAAGAAATTCACCATTTTAAGCAGTCGGCTTACGGCTTCTTGTCGAGTAATCCATTGGCGGTAAGTCCCTACTACGATACACATTATTCCAAACCCTGTGCCTCCACTTGTTACTATATTAGGCGTGGCAGTGCGCTCGGGAATCAAACCCGAAGTAGGGTGAGCAAAATCCCAAAAGTAGCGGAAAGTTTTTTCCTGCACAGTATTGAGGTATTCGCTACTTTCAGTTACCGCTTTAAAGGGTGCGACTTGCTGAGCAACAGTCGTGTCGGCAAGCAGTAAAACTAAAAAAATACTTTTGATGATTTTTTTGTATAGAATTTTCATTTTCAATTGTTTATGTTATACGATAGTCTATATGCACTTGTTCAGCTGTTCCAATACCCAGTTTGTCCTTGCGCCGCTTATGCCCGTACTGATACATTTCTCACCACCCTGCAAGTCGTTCACAATAGCCTGAATAAGATATAATTGTATATTTTCAGGGGTTTCTTCTGCAAAAATTTGCTGCCCATTTTCATTTTCCAATATTACAGGCTCACCATTAAAAGTAGCAAAGCGAATGTTTCCTCTGCTCCCTTCTATGACGAGTTCGTCCTTGACTCCTTTCTCACTTACTGTAAAGCACCAAACGCCACTGCCTAAGATGCCGGACTCGAAAACGAAACTCCCTGTTACTATGTCCTCTGCGGGATATAGGCGTGCTTGATTAGTAGAGAAACCCTCCGCCTTGATTATTTTTCCAAAGAAAAAATCTAAAATATCTAACTGATGGGGTGCTAAGTCATAAAAATGTCCGCCTCCTGCTATTTCAGGAATCACTCGCCAAGGCAAGTTTTCTTTATTAGTATCACCTTGTTTAGGCGGAGAAGTCAAGCGAATAGATACAAAACGAGGTTCTCCAATTGCCTTTTGCGCTAATAATTCTTTTACTTTCAAAAACTTAGGCAAGTAGCGTCGATAATAAGCAACAAATAGAGGTACGCAAGCTTTTTCGCAAGCCTCTACCATTTGCAAACACTCTTGGTAGGTACGTGCCATAGGTTTTTCTACATAGACAGGCTTGCCTGCCTTTGCCGCTTGAAGAGTATAAGCCAAATGAGAGTCAGGAGGGGTAGCTATATAGATTGCATTTATCTCATCATCTGCTAATAACTCCTCGGCAGTGCTGTACCAACGAGGTACACCAAAGCGTTCTGCATAGATTTTTGCTTTTTCAGAAGTGCGATTAGTTACCGCAAGTAAGCGAGAATAAGGCACTTTATTCAACGCAGGTGCGCTTTTCTTTTCTGTTACATTTCCGCACCCAATCATTCCCCAGTTGATTTGTTTCATCATTTTCTTTACATTGTCTAACAAAGATAAAGATATACTCCATTGAAATTGGTTTTGATTGAAAATTAACGTTTGTAAGGTTTGAAACCTTATAAACATTTGCAAATTTTGTTTTAAGTGTAAATAAAAATCACACTTATATTTTTATCTCTATTTTAGTTAGATAGGTTTGTGTGAATATGTTTAGCGGTACTTTTTCTTTTCTTTTTTTCAAAATACTTTGCTATTCTAAAATATACTTACTAATTTTGCACTCCATTTTGGAAAAAATTTAATATTTAGTTTAACATCTTAATAATGGACAGTTTAAGTTATAAAACTATCTCGGCACACAGAGGTTCTGTGGCTAAAGATTGGGTACTTATTGACGCTCAGTCTGCAGTCTTAGGACGACTTGCGAGTCAAGTTGCCAAAATTATTAGAGGTAAGCACAAGCCATCGTTTACCCCTAATGTCGACTGTGGAGATAATGTAATTATTATCAATGCTGATAAGATAAGGCTCACAGGAAAAAAATGGACTGATAAGGAAATTATCACCCATACAGGCTATCCCGGTGGACAGCGAATCACCTCTCCTAAGCAAGTGCTTGCTAAGCACCCTACTCGCTTAGTAGAAGAAGCTGTAAGAATGATGCTCCCTAAGAATCGTTTGGGAAGAAAATTGTTTAACAACTTGTATGTATATGCAGGTAGTGAACACCCTCATACTGCTCAACAACCAAAAGAAATTAAGTTATCATAATGGAAGTAATCAACACAATCGGAAGAAGAAAAACCTCAGTAGCGCGTATTTACATGTCAGCGGGTAATGGGAGTATTACTGTCAATCATAGAGATATTGCTGATTATTTTCCCTCAGAAATCCTCCGTATTATTGTAAACCAACCATTTGCTGTTACTAATCAGTTTGGGGCTTACAACGTGAATGTGAATGTTCAAGGGGGGGGCTTCAAGGGACAAGCGGAAGCAGTACGCTTAGCTATAGCAAGAGCCTTATGCGAGGTAAATCCAGAATTTAAGCCTGTTCTCAGAGGAGAAGGCTTCTTAACCAGAGATTCTCGCATGGTGGAACGCAAGAAATATGGAAGACGCAAGGCACGCAGAAGATTCCAATTCAGCAAGCGTTAATATCTTTTATTTATTTACAGTAAGTCTCTACAGTAATACTTTTAGCTTAGAAAACGTATGTCCAATTTAGAATATAAAGATTTATTAGATGCAGGTGTACATTTTGGACACCTCACTCAAAAATGGAATCCTAAGATGGCGCCCTATATCTTTATGGAGCGCAACGGAATCCATATCATAGACCTTAACAAGACTTTGGTTTGTTTGGAGGCGGCGGCAGATGCTATTAAAAAAATCGTTCGCTCAGGCAGAAAAATTATGTTTGTTGCTACTAAGAAGCAAGCCAAAGAAATTGTAGCCTCCGAGGCGGCTCGCCTTAAAATGCCTTTTGTAACAGAGAGGTGGCTCGGTGGTATGCTTACTAATTTCACTACTATTAGAAAGTCTTTGAAAAAGTTAGCAAGTATCGATAAAATGATGAAAGACGATACTTATGGTAACTTAGCAAAAAGAGAACGCTTGATGTTAGCTCGTGAAAGAGAAAAGTTACACAGGCTTCTTGGTGGTGTAGCAGAGCAGACTCGTCTTCCTGCCGCTTTGTTTGTAGTAGATATCAAGCGAGAGCATATTGCAGTAAAAGAAGCACAACGTTTAAATATTCCCGTTTTTGGCATTGTAGATACAAATTCAGACCCAGATTTAGTAGATTTTCCTATTCCCGGCAATGATGATGCCTTTAAATCTATTGCTTTAATCACTTCTTACATAGGCAAAGCTATAGAAGAAGGCTTGATGGAGAGAAAGAAAGATAGAGAGGAATCAAAACTTAAAGATGAAGAAAATCAAAAACGCGAAGTAGAAGACGAGATTGAAGGACTCCCAGAAGTGGAAATGCAAGAAGAGGCATAATATTACGTGTTTATACTCAAATGAAATTGATTTTTTGGAAAAATAAACCATTCTTAATCAATAATTTAACCTTATAAAGTTTTAAAACCTTTATAAGGTTGAGTATAAAAACAAATTCTTAATAAGACAAAGAGAGGAATAAGTATGTTATTCCTCTCTTTGTTTTTACTTAGGGATTTATTAGCTGTAGGGGAAGGACTCGAACCTTCACAGAGTAGTTAGTCGCAAAAGCAGTGAGATGTTCTGTTAAGGACTCAACTCACTTCCTTTATGATTTATCCCAGCTTCTCCACCCCCGAGACAGGAGGGCATGGCTGCCAAATTTCATCACCCTACAGTATAGTTAGTTTTCCAGTCGCTCAATGTTTTCAAAAAAAAAGGTATGCACAATATGCACACCCTTTTTCAACCTTAACCAATAAACAACGCATAAAATAGACATTCTCTTGATATAGGAGAAGGCATCGAACCTTCAGACTTAATTATTATTAGTCTTCCTTTTTTCCCTACCTGTCTGTTTTATTGTTAGTACAAAGTTAAAAAAGGTTGTTTAATTTTGCAAATTTTTCAAATAAAATTTTAAAAAATTTTATTTTTGTTAAAAAAAAGGTGTTTAATTATCAAAAATCAAAAAGAGTTTTCCTTAGCAATACAATCAAATGCAAAAAACACTCGAGAATAAAAAAATGAGAATACGTAAGTAATTATTTATCAAAATATTAGAGCATAATTAAAAAAGGTATGCTTAAATGCACACCCTTTTTCAACTTTAACCAATAAACAACACATAAAATTAGATATATTTTTTGCAAATTTTTTGGCTTTTTTTTAAAAAGTTTGCATAAATTTCACTGTGCGTATATAATTCAGCAATGTGTGAAAAAAGTATGTATTTTTAGCTGTAGGGGAAGGACTCGAACCTTCACGGAGTAGTTAGCCTTTCAAAAGGTGAGTTAGCACTACACAATAGTAAACTATTAGCTCACTTCCTGAGTCAGGTTTATCCTAAACTCTCCACCCCCGAGACAGGAGGGCATGGCTGCCAAATTTCATCACCCTACATTGTAATTATTTGACGATACAAAATTAAAAAAACGAATTGTTTTTTGCAAATATTCTAAATATTTTTTTGAAAATTTCGTATTTTTCTAACAAAAAAGCATTTTTATTGAAAAAATCATAAAATACTATTTTAAAAATGGACAAAAATTTAGAAATCGATAACACAGATATTCAAATTTTGGCAGAGTTAATGAAAGATGCCAAAACTCCTTATACAGAAATTGCAGAAAAAATCAATGTGTCTGGTGGAACGGTTCACGTGAGAATGAAGAAGTTAGAAAAGATGGGAGTGGTTAGAGGTGCTTCGCTTGACATAGACTTTCACAAACTGGGGTATGACATTACTGCTTTTTTAGGCATCTATCTACAAAAAAGTTCTTTGTATGAGCCTGTTTCAGAAGAACTCGCCAAAATACCTGAAATTCTTAGTCTGCATTATACTACAGGTGCTTATAGCATTTTTGCAAGGATTATTTGCAGAAATACCAGCCATCTTTTAGATGTATTGCACAATAAAATTCAAAAGGTAAACGGCATAGAACGCACAGAAACTTTCATTACCTTAGAGGAAAAACTTAATAGACCTTTGCAATTGGACATGAATTTGTTTAAGTGATAATTTTGAGAAAAGTAGGTTTTTTGGGTATGAGTAGATATTTTCCCACGCAGAAGTGGTCAGATTAAGTAGCTTTTTTAAAGATTTTATATTGCTTATAACCTCTTCGCATTTCTGCAATAGATACTTTAATAATAGTATAGACAGGTATAGCGGCTATCATTCCTACAATCCCTGCCAAAGAAGCTCCTGCGAATACCGTCAAAAATATCTCTAAAGGATGCGCTTTTACGCTTTTGGATAGTATTAAGGGTTGGAGGAGTACATTGTCAGTTAAGTAAGTAAATCCATAAACTATTAGAATTTTAGTAATGAAGAATACGTACCCTCCATTTTCAAAAATTTCAGGGGGAGCTATTGATGCACCCACAATTAAGCCAAAACAGGTGCTTGTGAAAGGTCCTGCAAAAGGAACAGGGTGAACCATAGCAGCAAAAAGTCCCATAGTAATAGCATACTTCACATCGGCAATAATCAACCCAAAAGAAATAATAGTAAAAATAGACAACATCTGCAAAGATAAGCCAAGTAGGTAATTAGCTAATAATCTTTCTATTTTATATACAGCGTTAATGGTTACTTCAAAGTATTTGTTAGGAATCATGGCGATTAGATTCTTGCGAATAATACCCCTGTCAAACAAAAAGAAAAAAGTAATAAAAATTACAGCTAAGGCGCCTATAAATACGCTACTTGTTGCTGATATGATATTGGTAATCTGTAATTTGTCAAAAATAGAACTAATATTGCTACGTATAGTATCTATGATAAAATTAGGCGCTTTATTCACTAATTTATTTTTTATTAAAATATTTTCAATATTTTGTAAAGGTTTAGAAACACGTTTGAGTAACTCATTATAGTCTAATGAGGAGATGACTTTGATTTGCTCGCTTATCAAAGGGATAAAAAGCAATACAAATAGAGAGATAATCCCTACTAAAATGCCAAAAGAAATCAAAATAGCTATAGCTCTTGGCATTTTGTAGCCTCCAATGTGAATTTGGCTTAGGTACTCTGCGGGAGGTTTAAGGATAGAAGCCAACACTATGGAAATCAGTATATATGCAACAATATCTGAAAATATCCATGCCAAAAACAAGACAAGGGCTACTATGCTTAGGATATTAATGACAGTTCTGTTAAACAACATAAGCTAATCTTACCAAATGTATTATTACTAACAAAATCTACTGAAACAAAGTTAGTTTACATCAAAGTTAATGTAAATCTTTTTAAACATAAACCCCTAAGGGAGAGCAAATCCTTTAGGGGTCAGGAGATAAAATCAACTTTTTGAGGCAAAATGACCTCGACGGGAATCGAACCCATATCAAAAGTTTAGGAAACTTCTATTCTATCCATTGAACTACGAGGTCTTACAGATTTTAGGACTGCAAAATTATATATCTTTTTGCCAATAAGCAATCTTTTCTTGCTTTTCTTAACATTGCTTTTCTTAACAAAGATTGAGGGAATAGCTTTTCTACGAGTGATACTAAAAAAGCTATCGGATAATCTTACTGTCTAACTTTTCTATTTTGGGTTCTCTACCACCTCTTAGTACGGAGTTTCCATTAAAGCGTTGGCTTTGGTCTATTTCTATGATAAAGTCGCTTTCATTCATCTGTCCACTTTGAGCAAAGGCATCGTAGGCATTTTGATAACAAACCAAGTGAATATCTTTCTCAGGAATACCTCTCTCTGCCATAAGTTGAGCCGTTTTCGGGACAGCCAGCGGGTCGCTGATTCCCCAGTCAGCCGCACTATTGATAAAAATGCGTTCTGAGCCATATTTCTTTACTATCTCTACCATTCGCTCGTTCCCCATTTTCGTACTCGGATAGATAGAAAATGCCGCCCAAAATCCTCTGTCCAAAGTTTCTTTAACTGTTTCTTCATTATTATGGTCTATAATCACCATGTGTGGAGCGATACCATGTTCTATGCAAACATCCATACTTCTGCTCGTACCTACTTTTTTGTTGCGGTGTGGAGTGTGTATCTGAACGGGAAGGTTGGCTTCTTTGGCTAATTCCAACTGCAAGCGAAAGTATTTATCCTCCAATGGAGTCTGGTCATCATAGCCTATCTCTCCTACCCCTACTACTCCTTCTTTGTAGATATACAAGGGCAAAATTTCTATGACTTGCTCTGCTAAGGCTTCATTATTGGCTTCTTTGGAATTCAGCCCAATGGTACAGTAATGCTTAATGCCAAACTGACTTGCTCTAAATTTTTCCCAGCCTATTAGGGTGCTAAAATAATCTTTGAAACTTCCTACCTCTGTACGTGGCTGCCCCAGCCAAAAGGCAGGCTCAATGACGGCTACTACACCTGCTTGGCGGAGTGCCTCGTAGTCATCAGTGGTTCTTGATATACAGTGTATATGCGGGTCTATGAATCTCATCATGTATTTGCTAACTATATTTTTTCAATATTTCCTCAAATTTTATAAAAGATAAAAAAATTGTAGTATCTTAAACAAAATTACTTTACAAATATACGCTTTTTAGGGAAGTTTTTGTGGCTAAGGGTAAAAGTTTATTGCCCATAGACCCAAATTCACTCACAAGGGGAGCGCATAAATCTTAATAATTCTTTTTGATATACACCGTTTATGATGAGTTTTGTTTTTAATATTTTAATAATCTTAGCAGAAATTTATTGGCATCCTTGTCAGACCTCAAATGCTATTGCCAAATATTCAAAGAATGAGGATTTTACGAAGGAATACGCTATGAAAGTGAGAAATAATCAGCAAACTATTAATCCCTGCGATATTTACGGGCAGATTTATATAGAAAAAGACAGACGCAGGGCTAATTACTTAGTTTACGTAGAACCTAACAACGATTACAGAGCAAATCTGTTGGTGTACAAGGAAAGTAGCCCCCTTAATGCAGATAAGGAGGGACTTTGGTATTTTGTAGAGCAAAGAGGATTCGCCGACTATACTATTTGTTTTGTAGAAGACAGAAGCATTGCTGATTTTATTATCTATTATACGGATAAGTTTCATCAAGCAGGTTGTAGATAAAAAGTAAGTCATATTCTTAGCCCAATGACGCATATATCATCGCGCTGTTCTTCTGTACCTCTATGAAGTTGTAGGTTTTCTAATAGCTTTACTTGCTGTGCTTGGAAGGGCAAGAAAGTAATTGCTTGAAGGAGCGAATAAAAGTTTTTTGTGCCAAATCGCTTTCTTTCTTTGTTGGGCTGGTCCGTATATCCATCGGATAAAAGGTAAAAACTGCTTTGAGAGTTTAATGCTAAGGTCTGATTAGTAAAAGAGGATTTTCGCTGACTTATTCCGCCTATATGTGTTCTATCTCCCAATAATTGATGCACTTTCTCATCTATGGTATAAAAAGCCATGCTTCTCGCTCCTGCAAAGGTTACTTGGGTATGAGTATTTTGTTTTTCAAATAAGCATACAGAAATGTCCATGCCGTCTTTGTTTCGTTCTTCTTTTTGTCTAAGCAATAGAATAATGTCTTCATGCAAGCGGGAAAGAATTTGGGCTGGGTCATGTAAGCCATTTTCTATGATAATTTTATGCAATAAGGTGTTGCCTATCATGGACATGAACGCCCCAGCTACTCCATGCCCAGTACAATCTGCTAAAACAACAAAGGATTTTTGAGCATCTATTTGATAGAACCAATAAAAATCCCCTGAAACTACATCTTTGGGTAAATAGATAGAAAAGTAATCTGTAAAGAAGTTTAGTACTTCACTCGGTCTTGGAAGGATTGTATCCTGAAGACTTTTAGCATATTCAATACTTTTATTTAGGCGCTTAGTGGTGTCTATAAGTTGTTTTTGTTGGGTATCTAAGGCTTCATATTGCTTTTGTAGTTCAGCTCTTTGCATCTCTATCAACTTATTTTTCATTAGTAAAGACTCATTGATAGCGGCTAATTCTTCTTGTTGTTGGTTTAACTCCTCATTCTGAGAAACAATCTCTGCATTTGCTTTTTTTAGTTCTTTTTCATTTTGCTTAATAAGAAAAGACTGATAGGTGATGGAAATGACCGCACAAATAGAAGTAGTAAACATTATCTCCTCTACTTTCCATTTCCTAAAACTAAACTGATGCTCGAAACAAATTACTCCACCCAATTTGCCTCCTATATAAAAAGGAATATCCAACATAGAGCAAATTTGCAAAGGATTAAGATAGACATCAGCAAACTCAAAAGTGTATTGGTTGGTAAGTGCATTATCTGCATTAATCGCTACCTCTTTTTTTAAGGCAATAAAATAGTTTGGAAAATCTTTCTGGTACAAGACCGTGCCTTTGCTGTGTTTTTGATAAAGTTGTTCATACAAATCCAAACACTCTAAGTAGCCTTCCTGCTCGTTGTACCTCCAAACGCTTACTCTCGTTACATCTATAACTTTGGATAGCGTTTCTGTAATAAGCATGAGTGATTTTTCCCAATTTCCTTCTTGTATGTATGGGTTTTTGATAATTTCAGTAAGGTGGGTAGTATGACTGCTTATCTTGCGAAGCAGTTTTTCAAATTTATTTTTATAATGGTTTTGTTTAATTTTGTAATAAAACATTAATCTTTCTGTATCATTACCCTCTTCCAACGCCTCGAGATGAGCAAGTATATCTTGATATATTTCCTGACTTACAAAACTATATTTGTTTCTCTCGCTTTCTAAAATGCTTACAAAATCTCCTAACTGGTCGAGTGCTATGCTTACTTCGTCCTCACTGCATTCTAAAAACTTAGCTAAGTTACTTGTAGAGAATGTATAGCCAATAGTAGAAGCATAGGCTAAAATAGTGAACTGCCAATCATTCAACTTGCTAAATAATTGATTCGTCATAAACTTAGATACGTTTAAGTAAATGAAAAAAGGTAGCGTTTATAGGATTAGTTAAGTAAATCTTTGCTTGAAAGATACAACATTTTAGTTATAAATGTAGCATGATTTTTTTATTTACAAGAAGGAAATACTACTTTAAATTCGCTACCCTGATTGGCTATGCTTTCTACCGTAATCTTGCCTTGTAGTTTTTCTACGATGAGATTGACGATGTAAAGCCCCATACCCGAACCACTTGTAAACTCAGAGCCTCTGAAAAACATATCAAAGATGCGATGCTTAATATTTTCCACTATGCCCATGCCGTTGTCTGCAACTTTGATGAGAAGATACTTATCCTTAATTTCCAAAACTATTTTTACAAAGTCCTCTTTTTTAGATTGTTGCATGCGATGACGGATACCATTGTCCACCAAATTACAAATCAGTTGGGCGAGCAGTTCCTCATCGGAAAGAAATGTGCCTCCATAATTTTTGGTTTCTATCAATACTTTGACATATTCAGCATTTGGATTAGGTATTTCTTTGAGTTTTTCCAAAGACTTCGCCCATAGTTTGTGCAGGTCTATGGGAACGACTTCTAAGACTTTCTTTTTAATGTCTTGAATCCCTGTAATTTTGGTAAGTGTTCTTAGTGTCTGCTGAGTATGTTTGATGAGCAAAGGCAAGTAAGTACCAACATTTTCAGTATTAAGTTCCATAAGGTTCATCAAGCCTAAGAGAGTAGTTAAGGGTCCTCTGATGTCATGGGCGGCTCTATAGATAAAGTAGTCCAACTCATCGTAAGCCTTCTGTACGGCAGCTGTTCTCATCGCTACGCGCATCTCTAATTCAGCATTGATTTTTTTAAGTTCTTCTGTACGGATTTCTAATAGTTCCTCTAAGCGTTTTTTTTCCTGCTCCAAAAAAAGGCTATTTTTTACAAACCTTGCATTGACCGCTTGCATTAGCTCTTTCTTGGTGAAAGGTTTGAAAAGATAATCATCGGCTCCCATGCCCATAGCATAGCGTACATCTTCTTGACTGGTACGGGCTGAGAGGAAAATAAAAGGAATGGTAGCTGTTCTTTCTTCTGCTCTGAGGCGTGAGAGTACTTCGTATCCATTTACATCAGGCATTTCTACGTCGCAAATCACCAAATCAAAGGGCTCTGTTTTGGCTTTTGCTAAACCTTCTACGCCGTTAGCGGCTACACTTACCAAAAAATGCTCACCTGTAAGTACGTGAAACAAAAGTTTCCTTACTAAGTCGTCGTCTTCTATTACAAGAATTTTTTGGTTTTTCATTGAAAGTTTATGAGAGGAATCAAAAAATCAAACTACAATAATACAAGAAATTTCATTTGCAATCAGTGATTTGCCAAAATTTCTGCAAAGTGCATCACTTTAATATTTTTTTTCTGTCGTCTAATAATTCCTTCTAAGTGCATCAGGCAGGACATATCGCTTCCCGTGATGACTTCCGCTTGGTGCTTTTCATGGTCTTGTACCCTGTCTATACCCATTCTGGCGGAAATAGCCTCCTCCGATACACAAAAAGTACCGCCAAATCCACAGCACTCGTCTTTTCTATCCAACTCTACAAGTTCTAACCCTTTGACGTGAGAAAGTAATAACCTAAGTTTAGAGAAGTCCTCTCCTACGATTTCCGAAGATTGGGCTTGGCGAAGCCCCCTTTGCCCATGACAACTCAAATGCAAACCTACTTTATGAGGGAAAAATGCTCCTAAATCATTGATTTTCATTACATCTACCAAAAAATCGCAAAGTTCATAAGTTCTCTCTCTAATGTGCGATATTTCTGCACTATGTCCTAAATGTTCGTAGCGTTCCTTTACATGAAGGACACAACTCCCCGAGGGCGCAACGATATAATCATAGTTTTTGAAATTCTGAACAAAAAGTCGCATCATAGGCTCTGATTCTGTCTCAAAGCCTGAGTTTGCCATAGGTTGCCCACAACAAGTCTGCTCTAAGGGAAACTCTACTTCTAAGCCGATTTTTTCTAAGATTCGCAAAGTGGCTATGCCTACTTGAGGGTAAAATTGGTCGACGTAGCAAGGAATAAATAAGCCTACTTTCATACTTATAATTGGATAGTGCCTTCAAAAACTTTTTCTGCCTTGCCTTTGAGATAGATATTGGTAAAACGCAATCCATTTTTGTGGTAAGCCACTGCTAATTCCCCGCCCATAACCTTGATTTTGACCTCAAAACCTACGCCTAAACCCAAGCTACTAATGCCGTTCATGGTAGGGTTGGCTAAGCTCTCTGTAATGGCACAAGCTGTTACCCCTGTACCGCAAGACAGCGTTTCATCTTCTACCCCTCTTTCATACGTTCTTACGAAGAGGTGTTTGTCAGCTATCCGCTCTACAAAGTTTACATTTGTTCCTTTTTCTCTGAATCTTTCATTGTATCGAATCGCTTTTCCTTTGTTAAACACATCAAAGTCTGTCAAATTTTCTACATAGCTAACATAGTGGGGGGAGCCTGTATCTAAAAAATAAAAATCTCTCCCCTGCTCCACAGCATCTACTTCTTTCATTTTCAAGGAAACAATGCCATTTGCGATGCTTGCTTCATGCAGACCGTCAATAGCATTGAATATAGTTTTATCCTTAAAAATCCCCAAGCGATGAGCAAAAGCTACAATGCAGCGTCCTCCATTACCACACATAGAGCCTTCTCTGCCATCGGCATTAAAATAAATCATTTTAAAATCTGCCTTCTCGTCGTTGCGAAGCAGTATCAATCCGTCAGCCCCGATACCAAATCTGCGATGGCAAAGGCGTGCTACTAATTCATTATCATTGGTATTAAATTGTTCTTGGCGGTCATCTATCATTACAAAGTCATTCCCCGTGCCTTGATATTTTTCAAAAAAAATTTTCTTTATGAGTGTCATTTTGCTTACCTAATATTTTTGATTGGACTTTTCTGAAGTTTAAGAATCAGTTTGAGCAGAAGAAAGTCAGACTTATTCCCATTGGACGAGATACTCATCGTACTCATCTCCTTTTTTTACTTCCTTGACATAATCAACGCTTACATTTTTTACTTACATTAATTTTATCTCATTCTCAAATTTATTAATTATTTAATAGCATTTCAAGAAATCTTTGCACTTTTGTTAGGATAATCTTCTTTCGCTATTTTCCAAAAACTTCCTATCTTTGTTCTTATACGTCTTTTGTTTGTATAGCCAAAGAGCATTGGCTCAAAACTATTGCTTAGTACTCAAATTCATAAAAATATTAGTCCACAAATTAGCGGTTTTAACTTATGAAAAAACTTGTACTCATTTTATTCTTTTTTACCACCTTTGTTGCTTTGGCACAACAAAAAAACGCAAAGCAGACCAACCCAGTCTATACTAAGAAGTCGCTAACGCACAGTGTTTATGACTTTTGGAAAGAAATTGGCTTTCGCGCTTTGTCCAATGATGGGAATTGGGCAGTTTATACTGTCAATCCCCAAGAAGGCGATGGGAAAGCAATAATCTATCACTTGAAAACCAATCAGATAGATTCTGTACAACGAGTGTCCCAAGTAGAGATTTCCCCAGACAATCAGTTTGTCGTTTTCAAGATTAGCCCTCCTCAGAAAGTAATCAAGGATTTGAGGCGACAAAAAAAGAAAAAAGAGGACATGCCCAGAGATACTTTGGGAATTTATACTTTGCAAACCAAGCAATTAGCCAAAATTGCTAACCTAAAATCTTTTAAACTGCCCGAAAAAGCAGGAAATTGGCTTGCCTACCAAATGGAGCAGATAGAGAAAAAGGAAACGCCTAAAAAAGATACCACCCAAAAAGAGGAAATAAAAAAAGAAGAGGCAAAGAAAAACGCTAAACCTAAGAAAAAGGAAAGTGAAGAAAATGGTTATCGCCTTGTGTTGAGGAGGTTAGCTAATGGAAAAGAAACTGCTTTTGACTTTGTTAAGGAGTACAAGTTTGATAAGTTCGGTAAGAACCTCATCTTCAGTACAACAGGCAACGATAGTACTTTGTTTGCAGGAGTATATGTATATGACCTTCAGAATGAAAAAGTTAGACCGATTTTTAGGGCTAAAAGAGGCAATTTTAAAAACTTAGCTTTTGACGAAAGCGGAAATCAAGTAGCTTTTGTAGCAGACTTGGACACCACCAAAGCCCCTGTGCGCTATTTTAAACTATATTATTGGAAAAACGGGCAAGATTCTGCTCTGGCAATTGCTGATACTGCCAATATTACTCAAGGACTGTTGGTGAGCGAGCATTATCTGCCTCATTTTTCTCAAAACGGCACTAAATTGTTTTTTGGCATGGGTTATAAGCCTGTGGTACAAGATACCACCTTGCTGCCTGAGGAGATAGTGAACTTAGATATTTGGCATTGGCAGGACGACTATATCCAGCCGCAACAAAGCAGAAGGTTAGACCAAGAGAAAAAGCGTTCGCATCTTTCTGTTTACCAAATAGATAACAAAAAAATAGTACAGTTAGCGACCAATGAAGTGCCCACTATTAGTTTAGCAAACGAAGGCAATGCTAACCTTGCCTTGGCAAGTTCTGACCTACCTTACCGCTACCTTACTAATTGGGATATTTCTGGTTTTGATGATTTGTATTTGCTTGATTTACAAACAGGAAATAAAAAACTTATCAAAGAAAAAATCAAAGGAAATGCTGCCATTTCTCCGCAAGGCAATTACATCTATTGGTTTAGCCTGCCTGATACGGCTTGGTTCACCTATGCTGTCAGAAGTGGGCAGATTTTCAAACTTAATCAAGGGCTGAAGGAAAAGTTTGCAGATGAGCAAGACGACCACCCAGACTATCCTAACCCTTACGGCATAGCAGGCTGGACTGAAAACGATGGGAGTCTGTTGGTATATGACCGTTACGATATTTGGGCTTTTGACCCTGAGAATCGTAAAGCCCCTGTGAATCTGACACAAACAGGAAGGAAAGAAAAGTTAGTATTCCGCAATATTCGCCTTGACCAAGAAGAAAAATTTTTTAAAGCAGACCAAATACTTTTGCTTTCTGTTTTTGACGAAACTACCAAGCAGTCAGGCTATTACAGCCTAAGGCTAAAAGATAATGCTAAGCAAAAACTCCTCATGGACAACTACCGCTTTTCTACTTTCCAAACTCGTAAAGCAAAAGATGCTGATGTAGTATTGTTCACCAAAGAAAGTTTTAAAGAATACCCTGATTTGTACGTAAGTGATTTGACTTTCAAAAATATCAAAAAAATTTCAGAGGCAAATCCGCAACAGAAAGACTACGCTTGGGGAACGGTAGAAATGTATGCTTGGCTTTCCTTAGACGGAATTCCTTTGCAAGGTTTACTTTACAAACCCGAAAACTTTGACCCGAAAAAACAGTACCCAATGATGGTCTATTACTATGAAAAAAATTCGAGTAATATTCATAATCACATCGTTCCTGCTCCTATTCGCTCTGCCATTAACTACACTTACTTTGTAAGCAATGGTTATATCGTATTTGTGCCAGACGTAGTTTACCGCATTGGTTATCCGGGAGAAAGTGCTTATAATTGTATTATGCCTGCGGTTACAAGCCTAATAGAAAAAGGTTTTGTAAATAAGGAACGCATCGGTATTCAAGGGCATAGCTGGGGAGGTTATCAAAATGCCTACCTTATTACTAAGACCAATTTGTTTAGAGCAGCAGAGGCAGGCGCACCTGTGAGTAACATGGTGAGTGCCTATGGTGGAATCCGTTGGGAATCAGGATATAGTCGCATGTTTCAGTACGAGAAAAGTCAAAGCAGAATAGGTGGGACTCTGTGGGAAAAACCATTGAGATTTTTAGAAAACTCTCCGATTTTCTTTGCTGACAAAGTGAATACACCTCTCTTAATGATGCACAATGATGAAGATGGAGCGGTGCCTTGGTACCAAGGGATTGAGTATTTCATGGCACTACGAAGGTTAGAAAAACCTGTTTGGATGTTGAACTACAACAAAGAAGCGCATGGACTTACCCAACGCCAAAACCGCAAGGATTTTGCAATTCGCATGTACCAATTTTTTGACCATTATTTGAAAGATGCCCCAATGCCTGAATGGATGAAAAAGGGCGTACCTATGATTGAAAAAGGGGTAAATAAGGGCTTGACATTGATGAGTGAGGAAAAAGAGTAGGGTTACAAATTTGTAGCCTTTGCAAAGGGTTGGTAAGCCTTTGCGAAGGCTATTTAAATCGCTTAATGAAAGTGGATAAAGTTCCGCCATTTCAGAAATAGCCTATACCACATATAAACAGGAACTCGGCTTTTTGATAGGAAAATAAAAATACTATCGTACCTACTTAGCAACTCCATTCCTTGCAATATATCGGCAAATTTGCGCACCAAATCAAAGTTTTCAGTGAAAAAACTTAGCCTCAAATGATAACGCACAGAAACAGCTAAGGCTCGGTTTTCTTCTTGGCTATGGTTCTGGGCAAGGGCTTTCTCGTGGATTTTAAGGGTAGAAAGCAAATGCTTGTTATTTTTTTTTAAGTAAAATGACTTGCTATGGGAATGTGTTAAAATACGCTTTTTTACTAATATATCATTGATAAAGAAGTATTTGTACTTTTTTGCCGTTCTTATCCAAAAGTCGTAATCTTCATAACTTAGGTTCTCGTCGTACCCTCCAATTTCTTCTAAGACTTTTTTTCTTATCATCGTGCTCGGGGCGCTAATGAAAGACCTCGCTAAAATTTCTTTATAGACCGCTCCCGAAGGTATATTTTGCAGTAGCCTGCCTGCCTTATCTCTTCGATAGAACTGACCTATCATTTCTGATTTTTCATTTATCAAATACACATCAGCAAATACTACCCCATAATCTTGACTTAAATTTTCAAAATGATTTACTTGACTCTCAATACAATGAGGAAGTAAAACATCATCAGTAGCAAAGTCAATCACGTATTTGCCCTCTGCCTCCGCTAAGCCTATGTTGAACGCTTTGCAATTGCCTACATTTTCAGGTAAAGGAATAAACTTAATTTCTGCAAGCTGTTTATTATTAATAAATTGTTGAATACTCTTAACACTTTCATCTGTACTTGCATCATCTATTATGATGAGTTGGATACATGGGTAGGTTTGGGCTATCACAGAAGCTAAACTCTCTTTTAGATAAGGCGCATGATTATAACAAAGCGCAATAATAGAAACTAAGGGTTTATCCATTTTTCTTTTTCTCTCAAAAAATGCTATTTTTGCCAAAATTAGCTTTTTAATTTCTCAAAATTAGTTTTTGAAATTAACAAATATATGAAAGAACAGCAAGAGCAGTGGACGGAAATCATCAGCAGTGAGCATCATTGGTTAGATTTGAAGTTGAGAGAGGTTTGGCGATACCGAGATTTAATTCGTCTATTTGTTTGGCGAGATTTTATAGCGGCTTATAAGCAAACTTTGTTGGGACCCCTTTGGCACTTTATCAATCCTTTGATAAGTACCTTGATATATACTATTATCTTTGGAGTAATAGCCAATATTGATATGGGAGGCGTGCCTCCTTTCTTGTTTCAGTTAGCCAGTGTTACTTTTTGGGGATATTTTACTCGATGCTTTAATACTACTCAGATTACTTTTTTAGGCAATGCAGGAATTTTTGGCAAGGTTTACTTCCCTCGCCTGACTGTGCCTATTGCAGGTATTCTTTCCTCTCTTATTCAGTTGGGCATTATGCTATTGATTTTTTTCATTGCTTGGTCGTATTACAAGTTTACAGGGCATAACGTCAAGATTGAACCATTAGGTTTAGTAATGCTTCCTGTCTTGCTACTGATTACCTCCTTGATGGGCATGGGTTTGGGAGCAGTCGTAGCGGCGCTCACTACTAAATACCGCGACCTTAACTTATTTGTAAGCTATGGTATCTCTTTGCTCATGTATGCTTCTGCTGTTGTCTATCCTATTGCTGCCGTTCCTGAGAGTTTTAGAAATTACGTAACTATCAATCCTATTTCTTATCTGATGGAGGGTTTTCGCTATACCTTTTTAGGGTTTGGGAGTTTAGATACTTATGGGCTAATTTATGGCGCAGGTTTCAGTGTGGTTATTTTCCTAATAGGTATTGTGGCTTTTAATCATACAGAAAAAGACTTCATAGATACAGTCTGAAACTCTTTGTTAAAATACATTAAAAATAAGATTGAATAGCTTTAAATTGTATATTTGGCTGATTTTGAAACTTTCGCTTTAAGCTAAATCTTTAATCTATTAAATATGAAAACAATCAAAGGTCCTGCGATATTCCTCGCACAGTTCATGGGTGATACAGCTCCCTTTAATTCGTTTCCAAGTATATGCCAATGGGCTTCAAGTTTGGGCTTTGTTGGTGTACAGATTCCTACTTGGGATGCTCGTTGCATAGACTTACAAAAAGCAGCAGAGAGTAAAACCTACTGCGATGACTTTAAAGGCATTGCCAAAGAAAATGGCGTGGAAGTTACAGAACTTTCTACTCACTTACAAGGGCAATTAGTTGCCGTTCACCCTGCTTACGATGCCATGTTTGACGGCTTCGCTCCCGCTGAGGTTCGCAACAATCCCAAAGCACGTACAGAGTGGGCAGTTCAGCAGCTTCAATGGGCAGCGAAGGCAAGTGCTAATATGGGAGTAAAGGCACATGTAACTTTCTCGGGTGCGCTCATGTGGCATACGATGTATCCTTGGCCTCAAAGACCTGCGGGATTAGCAGAAACAGGATTCAAAGAATTAGCTAATAGGTGGCTACCTATCCTGAATGCTTTTGATGAAGTAGGGGTAGATGTATGTTATGAAATACACCCCGGAGAGGATTTACACGATGGCGTAACTTTTGAGAGGTTCTGGGAAGCTACAGGCAAGCATCAGAGAGTCAATATGTTATATGACCCAAGCCATTATGTTTTACAGCAGTTGGATTACTTAGCCAATATCGATATTTATCATGAATTTATCAAGATGTTTCACGTCAAAGATGCTGAATTTAACCCCACAGGTAGGAGTGGCGTGTACGGAGGCTACCAAGATTGGGTAAATCGTCCAGGACGCTTCCGCTCCTTAGGCGATGGGCAAGTGGACTTCAAAGCAATTTTTAGTAAACTTACCGCATACGATTATGATGGCTGGGCAGTGTTAGAATGGGAATGTTGCCTCAAACACCCTGAGGACGGTGCAAGAGAAGGAGCAAAATTCATCAAAGAACATATTATCCGAGTAACAGAAAAAGCCTTTGACGATTTTGCAGGGAGCGGAAGCGATGAGGCTTTCAATAGAAAAGTATTAGGAATATAGTTTTTGATATTGATATTTTATTAATCTTGTAAGGTTTTTACCTTATAGGATTAAGTATAAGAGCGTGAACAGTTACCTTATATCGATACCTACCCTTGAAAATAATTTCTGACGAAGAACTACAAGCTATTAATAGAGCCATTCTCCTAAGATATGGTATGGATTTTAATAACTACGAGCCTCACTCGTTCAAGAGGCGGCTTAGTAGGGCTTTACAAAAATTTGGCATAGACAATGTCTATGAGCTTTGGAAGCGAATCCTAAGAGATAACGAACTTATTTTCAAACTAATAGATGAGATTACCGTAGGACTTACCGAACTTTTCCGCAATCCTACCCTTTGGCAGTTTTTAAAAAAAGAAATTGGACAAAAATATTCCTCCCAGCCCTCATTAAGTATTTGGCATTCAGGCTGTTCTACGGGAGAAGAGGTGTATAGCATGGCAATTATTTTATATGAATTGGAACTTCTTTTTAGGACAAAAATTTGGGCAACTGATTTGAGCGGGCAGGCTATCCGTATTGCAGAAAGAGGAGTTTACTCTGAAGATACTTTTGCTCAGTTTTGTAAGAATTATCGCCACTATGCCCCAGAGAAAGACCTAAAACAATATTTTTTCAGAATACAAGAGCAATGGCAAATTTTTCAAACGCTTAAAAGTCCTATTACTTTCCAACAGCATAACTTAGTCAAAGATGAGGTGCAAGGAAGTTTTGATTTGATATTTTGTAGAAATGTCATGATATATTTTGATGAAATATTGAAAATGAGGGTATTAGAGAAATTTTATCAGTCCCTCAAAGAGGACGGCTATTTCATTATCGGGTATTACGATGCCCTGCCCCCTCAGCACCAAGACCTTTTTGAAGCCTACGATTCGGCAAATAAAGTTTTTAAAAAGAAAAAATAGGCTAATCTTTCATTAGCTTGGGCAACCAAGTAACTAAGTCAGGAAAAGCTATCATCAGAGCAAGCATGACGATTTGGATTATAATAAAAGGAACAATCCCCCTATACATCTGATTAGTCGTTATCTCAGGAGGCGCTACCCCTTTGAGGTAAAACAAAGAAAATCCGAAGGGTGGTGTAAGGAAAGAAGTTTGTAAATTCATAGATACTAAAATAGCAATCCACATTAGGTTCATACCATACTTTGCAAAAATGGGAGTTACTACGGGAATAAAGATAAAAATGATTTCTATGAAATCTATAAAAAAACCAGCAATAAAAATAGCGACCATGACAAAAGCCAAAAACCAATAAGGACTCATTTCTAAGTGTTCTATAAAGTTGATAAGAGCCTCATCGCCTCGTATTCCTCTGAATACCAAGCCAAAGGCAGTTGCACCTACTAAGATGATGAACACCATAGAAGTAAGCCAAGTAGTTTCTCGCATGACTTCTTGCAATACTTTCAAGGTCAGCCGTTTTTCAAATAAAGTCAGCAAGGTAGCCATGAATGCACCTACTCCCGCCGCTTCGGTAGGTGAGGCTATCCCTGCAAAAATAGCCCCTAATACAGCCAACACTAAAACCATCGGCAAAATAAAGGCACTAATTACTCTTTTGCCAAAACCTGCACCTCTAAAAACTTTGAGTTCCTCGTCGGGAATAGCAGGAGCTAAGTCTGGTCTAAAAAAAGCTACTCCTACTACGTACAAAAGATATAAAACTACTAAACTCACTCCGGGAATGACCGCTCCGATAAACAAGTCCCCTACGGATACATTCATCACGCTCCCTAACAAGACTAATACCACACTTGGGGGAATAATTTGTCCTAAGGTACCAGAGGCGGCGATTGTCCCTGTAGCCAGCGCAGGTGAATAGCCTCTTTTGAGCATAGCAGGCAGGCTAAGCAAGCCCATAGTAACTACTGTTGCCCCTACTACTCCCGTAGAAGCCGCAAGTAAAGCCCCTACTAAGACCACCGCCACCGCTAAACCGCCTCTTAACCTTCCTAAGAGTAATGCCATAGTGTTCAGAAGTCTTTCTGCAATACCTGACCTTTCTAACATGACTCCCATATATATAAACAGAGGAACGGAAATAAGTACATAGTTGGTCATAGTTCCGTAGATACGCAAAGGCAGGAGATTGAACAAATCCAAGCCAAAAGTAAAAAATCCAAAAATAATAGAAACCCCTGCCAGCGTAAAAGCAACAGGGAAGCCTAATAGCAAAAGGATAAAGAGCGTAATAAAAAGAAGCAATGCCACCATAAGGAATACTTTATTCCTACAAGTTTAAACAAAAGGAGTGGTTTTTAGCAAGAATTTTTCAAGATATGTTGAATTATCTTTTCCGAATGGATAATAGAGTTTTCTATGAACCACTTATTGGTTTCCATGCCGCCACAAACTACTCCTGCCAAATATACTCCTTGCTGATTGCTTTCTTGGGTTTGGCTATCGTACATTGGGTAAAGTTGCTCTGTATTAGTGATTTCTACTCCTACCATCGTCAGCAAATCAAAGTTAGGCAAATAGCCCGTCATAGCTAAGACAAAATCGTTTTCTAAGGTAATGACACCCTTTGGAGTTTTAACGTCTATTTCTCTTTCTCTGATTTCTATGATTTCTGAATTAAAGTATGCTTTAATACTCCCTTCTTTGATGCGGTTTTCTATGTCAGGACGTACCCAATACTTGACACTTTTTCGGATTTCTGATTCGCGAATCACCATAGTAACTTCTGCTCCTTTTCTAAAAGTTTCCAAAGCTACATCAACCGCTGAGTTTGCAGCACCCACCACTGCGATTTTTTGGAAGGCGTAAGGATGTGGCTCATCGTAATAGTGCTTGACTTTGGGCAAGTTCTCTCCTTTGGCACCTATCAAGTTAGGCAAGTCATAAAATCCCGTAGCTAACACAATATGCTTGGTTTGGTAAATATTTTTTGAAGTATGCACTTCGAAAATAGGCTTTTCTGATGCTTTTGAAGCCACTTTTTTTATATTTTCTACCTTCTCATACAGTTTTAAGTTGAGTTTCCAACTACTTGCTACCCTGCGATAATAGTCCAAAGCCTCTCTACGGGTGGGCTTATCTCCATGCGAAATAAAAGGTACACCTCCTATCTCTAAACGTTCGGAAGTAGAAAAGAAAGTCATATTAATCGGGTAGTGGTAAATAGAATTCACTAAGCACCCTTTTTCTACAATCACATAATCCAAGTTTGCTTTTTTAGCTTCTATGCCACAAGCCAGCCCGATAGGACCTGCACCTATGATGAGTAAATCATATATTTTCATGTTTCCCATTTTATCTTTTGCTTTTGATGATAAGTTAAAAAACTTTCTATTGAATCAACATGCCTAATTGAGTATGAGTTTACTTAAAACTATTACAAAAAATAATTTCATATTGTTTAAATAGAATGACATAAATCATTTTTTTAAAAAAGACTTCTATGTAATTTCGTATCATTAAATTAAACTATTCCTATGACAAATCAAAAAAGTATTATCATAATTGGTGCGGGCATGGCAGGACTTTCAGCGGGTTGCTATGCACAAATGAATGGCTTTGATTCTCAAATTTTTGAAATGGGTGACAAGGCAGGAGGAGTATGTACTTCATGGGAAAGAGGCGATTATACCATTAATGGGAGTATGCACTGGTTAGTAGGCTCCGCTCCTAATGTAAAAATGCACCAGATGTGGTTAGAGTTAGGCGCAATTCAAGATAAGATGTTAGTAAATCATGACTTATTTTTCGTGCTTAAAGGCTCTAATGGAAAAGATTTTCATTTTTATACCAATATTGACAAATTAGAAAGCTACTTGAACGAAACCGCTCCAGAGGATAAAGAAGAAATTGCCGATTTTATCAAAGCTATTAGAACTTTTATAGAGTATGATTTACCCACAGAAAAAGCGCAGGAACTCTTTGGCTTATTTGACGGGTTAAAGTTGATTTTCACCGAGTTTCCTATGCTCATGGAGGCTATCAAGTGGAGCAGAATCAGTATTGCAGAATTTGTAAAACGCTTAAAAAATCCTTTGCTAAAAACGGCTTTTCTTGCTTTTTGGCACCCAGAAATGGTGATGACGACCATCATTGTTACTTTGGCATGGCTACACAAGCGAACCGCAGGCTATCCTATGGGAGGTTCAGGTGCTTTCATACAATCGGTAGTGGAGCGATATGAAAAGTTAGGAGGGTACATAGATTATCATAGCAAGGTAGAAAAGATTATTACCTATGATGATAACGCTGTAGGTATCCAATTAGACAACGGCAAACAATATTTTGCAGATTATATCATCTCTGCCGCAGACGGCTACGCGACTATTTTTAAAATGTTGGAAGGTAAATATATAGACGACACTATTAAGCAAGTATATACCTGTTTTAAGCCTTTTCCCTCTATTTTCTACATAGCCTTAGGGATTGACGAAGCCTTTGACGAATTGGAAAGTACCGTAGTAGGGTACAACTTAGCGCTACCTAAGCCACTTCAAATAGGAAATACTGTACACGAAAGAGCCACCGTACAGATTTACAATTTTGACCCTACGCTTGCCCCCAAAGGCAAAACCCTGATGACTTGTTTTTTAGCTACTGATTACGATTTTTGGGAAGAACTGTATCATCATAGAGAGCAATACGAAGCGGAGAAAGATAAAGTACTTAATAATTTCATTGAAAATCTTTTGCATCATTTCCCGCACATAGCGGATAAGATAGAAATGAAAGATTGCGCTACACCTATGACTTACAAAAAATATACAGGCAATTTCAGGGGAAGCTACGAAGGCTGGCTCCCTACTCCCGAAGCAAGTAAGATACACATTAAGAAGACCTTGCCTAACTTACATCGCTTTTACATGATAGGACATTGGGTAGAAACGGGCGGGGGGTTGCCACCTGCCGCTATGTCAGGAAGAAACGTAATCCAACTGATTTGCCACAAGGAAAATAAGAAATTCAAATCGTATATCTCCTCAGTGGAAGCAGTTATGATTTAGTTATCTGCTCTCATATTTATCACAACCTCATTTTCCTTTTTGGTAAAATGAGGAAATTATTGCTAATTTGCAGTGGTATTTTTTTATTGTCTTCGGTGTAAAAAGCAACTTTTCAAAAATACAACTGCATGGAAACCAAATTTTTAGAGCTTACTCGCGCACAAGAATCGCGTGCCGCCATTGAGAAACTCTATATAGAAATGCGTCATCTTTTCAACAGAGGGTTTTACAAGCCTTCTGGGGTATCAGGTCGTGAGGTGAGCAAAGCTTTGCTTACGCTCCGTCCTGAGATTTACGGCTCTATTAACGACCCCGCCAAAGTCGAACTTAATGGCTTAGTCTATGTCATTGACCGCCTGCCCAAAGGCATAGAGGAGTGCCGTTATATCAAACTGGTTTCCGAAGAGGGATATTATAGTTCCGAGTTTGATACTATTATTCCTGCCAAACGCAAACGCAACTGTTACCGCATAGATAAGGAGCAGATGTTCATGGAAATTACAAGAGGACGCAGCGAAATTTACGACATTCTTACTCACCTTACTTTCTTATTTATAGAAGCAGACAAAATCAAGAGGAGAGCCATAGATGAAAAAGGTAGGATTACGAGAGAATGGACAAAACTGGGAGAAATAGTAGAAGGAAACATGGAGTTAGAGGAAGCGGGAAGAGAAGTAGCTTTTACTTACCTAAGCACTATTTTAGGGCGAACTTTTGAGGAAACTAAGTACGCCTATGCAAGATTACAGGAAAATAGCCACAGCAACAATGGACTTTTTCATATCGTTTACTGGCTGGGGAAAATTGCTATTGAGGAGGAAAAACAAGAAAAAGACCGTGAAATTAGCTTTACCTCAGCTTTGAGAGAACGCATTGGGCATCATATTTACGGAGAAATTTGGGCAGAGAATATAAAAAAATCATTGGCAGATAAAGATTTACTTCACAGACCTTTGCATATTATCAGTGCCAACTTACACAGCGTTCTGAACAGTATTTTTGCTTACTCTGCCTTAAAAGATGCTTTTACAGGGAAAAAATTAGAAGAAATTGCAGCGGAACTGAGCAAGCCACAAAACAAAGCACTGATGGAGGAGATAGAGGAATATGCCCATTTTCACGGCATGTACGTATTGCACGACCATACAGGCACAAACATTACTGTACAGATTTTTGATACAAGTAAAATAGATTTAACCAAGCTGCACCCTGATATTCAGTACGATGAGGAATATATTAGCAAAGAAAAGCCTGTAATTTTTGTTATGGATTATGCCTTTGGAGAACAGGCTTATGAAGTCATGGACGAGTTGCTCAAACCTTATTTCTCGGAAGGTAAAAACCACCACTTAAACGTAGCTTCTATTTCCATCATGGGGAAGGCGGGTATCTTAGAAGGGGGAAAAGGAGATTTGATGATTCCTACGGCACACGTATTTGAGGGTACTGCGGATAACTATCCTTTTGAAAACGAATGTAAAAAAGAAGATTTTGAAGGAAATGGTATTGATGTGTATGAGGGTCCCATGATTACAGTATTAGGTACTTCTCTTCAGAACCGCGATGTACTTTCATACTTTAAAAATTCCTCTTGGCGTGCTATTGGCTTAGAAATGGAAGGAGCGCACTACCAAAAAGCAATTCAGGCCGCCTCCAAGATTCGCAAAAATATTTCCAAAGATGTCATCTTGCGCTATGCTTACTATGCTTCTGACAATCCGCTCATTACAGGTAGTACCTTAGCTTCGGGTAGTTTAGGCATGATAGGGGTAAAACCTACCTACCTGATTACTACTCAGTTTCTTAATAGGATTTTAAAACCCAATTGATTAATTGTCAGCAATTTATATCCATATTCCTTTTTGTAAGCAGGCTTGCCATTACTGCGATTTTCATTTCAGCACCAACCTTTCTTACCAAGAGGAAATGGTAAAGGCTCTCTGCAAGGAAATAGTTTTGCAAGCCAATTATTTAGAAAGCAAAGCCTTACAAAGCATTTATTTGGGTGGTGGTACGCCCTCTTTGCTTGCAGAAAAGGCATTAGGCAGCATTTTGGAAACTATTGCAGGGCATTTTTCCGTAGAAGAAAGACCTGAAATTACCTTAGAGGCAAACCCTGACGACCTTAGCCAAGCAAAGTTGAAAGAATTAAAAAGTGCGGGAATCAATCGCCTCAGCATTGGGATTCAGTCTTTTCATGAGCCTTTCCTGCGTTGGACAAATCGCGCTCATCATGCTCAGGAGGCAGAGGACTGCGTAAAACTTGCCCAAGATACAGGCTTTGAAAATATTACTATTGATTTGATGTATGCCTTCCCCGCAGAGAATCATGCTATCTGGCATAGCGATTTGCAAAAAGCCTTAGCTCTTCACGTGCCACATATTTCTGCTTATTGCTTGACCATAGAGCCAAAAACTGTCTTTGGGAATTGGCAAAAAAAAGGGAAAATCTCACCTATCAATGAGGAATTTGCCGCCCAGCAGTTTGAGATATTGGTCAGTACTTTGGTAGAAAATGGTTTTGAGCATTATGAAATCTCTAATTTTGCCAAACCGCTCTGCTACTCTCGCCACAATACCAATTATTGGAAAAAAGGCACTTATTTGGGCATCGGACCATCGGCTCACTCCTACAACGGTGAGAGCAGGCAGTTTAATATTAAAAATAATGCCCTGTATATCAAAGCCATACAGCAAGGAACGGTGCCGTTTGAAAAAGAAATACTTAGCCTGACAGACCACATTAACGAGTATCTCATGGTAAGCCTAAGAACAATGTGGGGGTGCGACATCAATTTTTTGAAAGAAAAGTATGGATACGATATTACCAAAGATGAGCAGAACCTTCCACGTCTTTTAAACTATCAAGCAAACGAACTACTAACCATTGAAAATGAAAAAATTATGCTGACTTTCAAAGGGAAACTGCTGGCAGATGAAATCGCTGTAAATTTATTTGTACAGTAGGATTTTAACCCTCTGTTAGCATGAGGAAATGCTTAAAGAAAAAAGCAGATGATTTTTTTATCTCATCTGCTTTCTATTGAGAAAATTTATTCCTGTCTAAAATGAAACATTCAAGTTGATGTAGTAGTATCCTCCGTTAAAACCAAATTGAGTGGCATTACGACTATACACGAAGCGACCAAACGAACTATTATCTAAGGCAACTGTATTGGTAGCTGTTAGGGCTTGAGTCTTTTGAAGTTTATCGGGATAGACATCCAAAATATTGTTTGCGCCGACCACTACCTGCAAGAACTTCAATACCTTATAGCTTATACTTAGGTCGGTAACTATTTTAGGGGAAAACACCTCATCTAATCTTGGGTCAGCGGCATCGTTAACAGCTACTTCGCCGAATCGAGTCATGCGTAAATTAGTGCCAAATTTATTAACTCTATAACTTAGCCCTAAGGTAAACTTGCTTCGGGGCTGGGCTAATTCTATCCTTGACCTTTCTAAGCGGTTAAAAATCTGATTGCCAAATTGGTCGGGTGGTAAAGTAGCAGAAACTTGCGGGGTGCCTTGCACTTCTGTTTTGTTCATATTACCTGCGAAGGTAATGCCCAAAGTGCCATTTCCGATTTGAGGGCTGGCGGCAAATACGATATCAACGCCTTGGGTACGAGTATCTATGGCATTGGTAAAGAAAATAGCAGAATTGACCTCTCTCTGCCCCGCATTGTCCAAAATTTGTGCAATGAGCAAACCCGTTCCCGACGTACCTCTTACGAAAGAACTTGTCAATACAATCCTATCTTTAATATCAATTTGGTAGGCATCTATAGTCAAGCTAATATTTTTAGCTATCTGTGAGGTAATACCTACGCTTAGGTTAGTAGAAGTTTCTGCTGTCAAAGATGGAATACCAAAGGCAGCCGCCACAGGACTATCATTGCGGAATGTGCCTTGTTGGCGTGGTTCTAACTGACCTGCCACTGATACGAATACGGTGGAAACCGCACTAAAATAGCGTTGATGAATAGACGGAGCGCGAAACCCATTAGAAATGGCGGCTCTCAAAGCAAAAGCATCAGCAAATTTGTATCTTGCACTTAACTTGCCTGCAAAGTTACTTCCAAAATCGCTATAGTTTTCAAAACGCCCTGCAAGATTGATTAGAAGTTTTTTTGTTAAGTCAGTTTCTAAGTCTATATACGCTCCTAAAATATTGCGATTCTGATTCACAGCATTGGCGGGTTGGAAACCGGGGAAAACTTGCGCTCCCCCAACTCTACCCGAAGTAGGGGCATAGTTTTTCCATGAGGCTTCTTCCCCCTCCTTGATACTATAATTATCTATGCGAAAATTAAGCCCTCCGGCTACGTTGAATGAGGGCAAACCAATCTGCTTTCCAAAGTCTTTTGAAATGCTAAAATCTGAGGTATTCTGATTAAACCCTAATGTTCCTGCATAGAAACTTGTTTGGGCATTTCTCCCCAGTGCGAACTGGGAGGCATTATTAGAATTATTTACATCAAAGCGAAACGAATTGCCTCCGTACACGTTGGACAAGTCCCAATGCCAGCCATTACCCAATTCTCCGCTAACTCCCATGAGCCAAGACCTATCCCAGATAGTAGAGGCAATCTGAGGAAGAAATCCGTTAGGATATAACTCGGCTATGACTTGGGAAGTTTGGAAGGGATAGCGATAAAAACCAGCCGCCCTACCGTTCCTGTAATTCAAAATTCCTGTAAAATAAAAAGTAGTTTTGCCTCCTAAAGGAATATTGCCGTTGAGCATGCCGCCAAAGTTATCTACGGCAGAGTTGCCAATAAGCATATTTTTAGAAAGATTAAAGTTATTTTGAGCGATAAGGTCGCGGTCTTGCTGATACCGTTGCTGGCGTAAAGCAAGGTCGCTTACATTGTCCCATCGTACATACACGGGTCCGGTATAATCTCCTGCTCTGTTAGTAGCTTCTCGGAATCGCAAATCCAATGCAGCACTAATGCTACCTTTTTGTCCTATCTTCAGTCCATGATACAAACCAAAGTTTAGGTTTCTGCCATCTCCTGCATAGTGCCTTCCCCAGTGCAAATTAGCAGAAGTACCTGTTTCTTTTTTCATTACTACGTTGATGACTCCAGAGATAGCATCAGAGCCATATTGGGAGGAAGCCCCATCTCTTAATACTTCTATTCTTTCTATAGCCGCTGTGGGTATAGTATTTAAGTCTGTACCTACCGAGCCTCTCCCTACTGTCCCATTTACGTTAATGAGTGCCTGATTATGTCTGCGTTTGCCATTGAGCAATACTAAAACTTGGTCAGGACCTAAGCCACGAAGAGTCGCAGGGTCTATATGGTCTGTTCCGTCTGCCACCGTTTGGCGTGCAGAGTTGAAAGACGGAGCGACTAAGTTAATCATTTGAGTAGGTTCTATTTGCCCTGTGGATTGTAAGTCTTTGGCAGTAATGATATCGACAGGAACGGGTGTTTCTATATTGGTGCGGACAGCAGTAGAGCGAGAGCCTATAACTACTATATCTGCCAAACTTGTTATGCTTTCCTCCAAGGTTACATCTATGGTTAGCGGTTCGTTGCCTAAGGTGATTTCTTGAATTTTCGTTTCATAGCCAATAAATGAAAAACGCAAGCGATAGCTTCCCGGACTCAAATTGAGCGAGTAATTTCCTTGAGCATCTGTAATTGTTCCTTGTTGGGTTTCTGCTACCGAAACCGAAACCCCCGGAATACCATTCCCGCTTGCATCTGTTACTTTCCCGCTTATTTTAGCAAATGTTCTACTACGACGGCTTTCTTTTTTAATTTCCATGTTTTGATTTTCTACTAAAATAATGGGTTCGGATATCAAGTTTGACTGGGTTACCAATGTTGCTTTTTGATTTTCTAAAAGCATGATATTCTCTACTCGCTTTTCTTTTTTATCTTTTTTGGGAGAAATAATCAAAAAAGTGCCTTGTTTTACTTTTTTAAAGCGCAGGTCAAATTGATTAAGCAAGTTGGACAGGTTTTCTTCTATACTCAAGGTCTTATTAAACAAGTTTTCATTTACGTTCAATCCATCTAAAGTTTTTTCCTCAAAAAGCAAATTTACCTGATAATACGACTTTAATTGAAGCAGTACATCTCTAAGTTTTGCTTGTTGTTGGGGTTTTACCTGCTCTTTGGCGGTCAGTTCGCGACGCACAGAGGCAAGCGTTTGAGCGAAAACTACCTTAGCACTAAAAAACAACAACAGTGCTAACATAAGAATTTTAAGTGAGTAAGGTGTCTTTTTCATGAGATTACGAATTAAATTTAAAATAAAGGTCTTTTTGAATCGATTGATAAGACTGTCTATTTTGTTTAATGGCTCTATTTTTTATTTTCTACCGCTAATTATTAGTTTTTCATTGTGCATTTCTACTTGTGAATCTAAAATCTCAGCAATAGCACGTAGGAGTTCCTCTGCACTTTCAGCCTTATAATCTCCTGAAATTTGCCTTGCCGCCAATGCTTTATCTGTAATTTGTACCTTTACTCCAAAGTTCTCCTCTATTTGGTAGGCTATCTCTTCTAAGGGAGTTCTTTCAAAAATAAATGTACGCTCCTTCCATGCTTTACTACCTATGGTAAAAGTATTTTTGACGGGTTGCAGCTTAAAAGTTCCCTTTTTATCTACCATTACCACATCACCTACCTTCATTTCCATTGTTTTGGGCTTGTTTACCTCTTTCTCAGAGTATAGCTGTACTTTCCCTTTATGCAATGCTACTTTGGTACCTCTACTTCTTGTATAGACTACAAACTCCGTCCCTATAACCTCTACTTTTATTTTATCTGGTGTATTGACAATAAACTTTTGATTGTCAATACTATGAGTTACAGAAAACTCGGCTTCTCCTTGCAAAAAAATCTCTCTGGTGTATTTCCCAAAGCCCCAACGAGGGACTTTAAGTATAGAATTGGCGTTAAGCACTACTGTGCTTTTATCGGACAGGGTAAGGCTCTTTACCTCTCCGTAGCGTGTCTGATAAGTGATATAAAAAATTTGGTCTTTAAAGAATAGACTTCCCGTGGCAATGAGTAAGATAAAACAAGCCGCTATTCCTAACCAAATAGGTAGCCTATGGCTTTTCTTTATGGGTGTTTGGTGCGGTTGGGCATTGAGTCTGTCTTCAATAGTGTTCTTATTGATATTAGATAATAATCTTTGGTAAGCCTGCTCTGCATTGGGAAGAAATTGTGGATTTATCCTTTCCCACTCTTCCAACCATTTGAAGTACTGTTCTATACTCTCTGGGCAAGCAAGCCAATCCTCTATCATTTTTTTTTGCATTGGAGTCGCTTTCCCTTCTAAAGAACTGAAAATTATATTTTTAGCTACTTCTAAGTCCATTTTATTTGTTGATAAACTTTGTACAATAATTTTGTTAAGGGTTTATAAGTTGTAAAAGGTAGAACCTTTTTATCTGACGTATTAGTCAAAAGAAAGTAGTTTTCTTAAAATAGATAAGGCTTTGGTAATATGCCCTTCGACTGTTTTTAAGGAAACTTGCAACTCATCGGCGATTACCTGATTCTTTTTCCCTTCAAAGCGGCTCATCAGGAAGACCTTTTGAGATTGGGGTGGAATTAACTTAATCGCCTCCTCCATTTGTAGATACAATTCGTTGTATTGCATAATCTGCTGGGGTGTAATCGGCAAATCTGCTTGTGCTTTCCAATCGACTACGTCTATGTTTTTATGTTTACTGAATTCTGCTCGCAGAAACATGAAAGCCTGATGCCTTACAGAGGTAAATAAATAAGCGCGGTAAGATGTCTTGATTTGTTGGTAAATTTTTTTTTGCCAAAAAACGAGAAATACCTCACTAACAATGTCTTCTGCTAATTCCTGAGAGTAAAGAAAGCGTACAGCATGGCTGCATAAAGGGCGATAGTATCGCTTAAAAAGTAATTCATATCCTTTCTCTGGATTAGATTCTAATAATTTTCGGATAAAAATCTCATCATCTCCTACTATGGTAGCCTCTATTTCCGTTTCCTCTCTTTTTAGTGGAATAGAGGGCTTATTTTTATCCAAATTTTTTGCAAAAGGTAAATGTAGTTTCATTTTAGATAAATTTTGAGAGCTACATTAAAATTACATATTTTTTAACTGAAGATGAAAAAATAATCAATTACCCTTGCTGTACTAAAGACTTTTTTTCACGGAGAGCATATCCCGGATAACTATGAAAATCTCAAAAATTTCATCACTGCCGTTTTTGGGTATTTGCAAAAAGCAATGACTTTTGAGTTTAAAAAAAACTTCTCTTCTCATGTAACTTTTAGGAAATATTAGCGTTATTTTATTTAGATTATAATTTCAGAAAATATTGAAAAATTAAAAAGTATTCCTATGGAAAAGCATAAATTTTTTTGGAAGGGTATTTTTATAAATTTGGTAAAAGCCCTTGCTTTTTGTATGCCTCTCTATTTAGTTGGCAAAACGGATTTATCTGAGGTAAATATGGATATAATCATGCCTTTCAATATAGCTTGGGTAGGTATAGGAGTAATACTAACAGGTATCATTACTCGGTATTTTTGGGTAGGATTAGGATTTTCTCCTATCAAGATTTGGACAAAAGCGCTTCTATTAGATTGGTTGGCTACATATATTTTTATGCTTGCAGCCTTTGGATTCAAGAGTTTAGGTATATTTATTTATTTTTTGATTTTTGGGTTCTGGATATACCCTATATTAATTGCCTTGGGTATGTGGATAGGTAGTGTTTTCAATATTCAGCAAAACAGTTTTGAGTAATCCCATGAGGTTTAATAGTAAAGCAAAGAGGCTTTTCTTAGGTATGACCTATCAAACCTCATGGACATTATGCATTAAAGCACTTTCGCCAGAAACTCGTTCATTTCTTCTCTTAATTGCTTGAAAATCTGTTCAAAAGTAGTAAATCTATCTCGCAATTCTGTATGGTCTTCTACTTTTCTGTGGTCAGAGGCAATAGGGTTATCTGCAATGTTCTGCTCTATTTCTGCTTGGTTAATTTTGATAGCATGATTGAGTTCATCTAATTGCTCATCATTGATAATCAACTGATTTTCAAAATGACTTACTTGGATTTTTATATCTTTAGCAGAATTTTTACTGGCTACTTCTCCAAGTCTGTTTCGTAAAAGGTTGATTTCATCTTTGTAGAACTTTAAAGTTTCTAACCAAGATTTGTTTTCTTTGTGCTGTTCTGTAATGTAGCTTTGATTTGAGGTCATATTTTTAAAAAAGTTTTATTATTGAAAGTCCAAAAATAGAGAAAGAGAGATTTACAAAAAATGACAAATGTCATTGATGTCTAATATTTTTGTTACGCTCAAACAAAAGTGGTTTTTCACCTCCTTTTATACTCAATCGAAATTGGTTTTGATTGAAAATTAACCTTTATAAGGTTTGAAACCTTATAAACGTTTGCAAACCATTTTGTTTTAAGTATAACTTTCCAAAAGTTTGAAACTTTTAAGCAAGTGGAAAGGACATTGCTCTTAAATCCATATTTTTGTAAAGTAGCAAAGCAAATTTCATTTTACGTTTATGTACCTTTACCAACCCATTCTCAATATTGCTGAAATCTGTTCCCAACACGGTTTAAAGCGGGTAGTACTTTCTCCCGGTTCCAGATGCGCTCCGCTTACCATAGCTTTTGCTCGGCATCCTGAAATCATTACTTATGTCATTCCTGACGAACGTAGTGCCGCTTTTATTGCCTTAGGCATGGCACAGCAACTGAATGAACCCGTTGCTTTGCTGTGTACCTCTGGTTCCGCAGGATTGAACTATTACCCCGCTATTGCAGAGGCTTACTATCAACAAATTCCACTTTTAGTACTGACCGCAGATAGACCCCCAGAGTGGATAGACCAAGCCGACGGGCAGACTATTCGCCAGAAAAATATGTTTGCTAATCACATCAAAGCAAGTTATGAACTGCCCGTAGATTACTCACACCCCGACGCAGTCTGGCAAATAATACGCACATCAAGCGAAGCAATTAATCTATGCAGTGCTTTCCCGCCAGCCCCTGTTCACATTAATTTGCCTTTTAGAGAGCCTCTCTACCCGCCTGAGAACTTTCAAGTAATGTTTGATAAAAAAATAAAAATTTTTAAAGAAGTGAAAAGTACCCCTACCTTGTCAGAAAGCACTTGGGAAGAGATGTTAGATGAATGGAATCAGGTAGAAAAAGTATTGGTAGTTGGCGGACAGGATAGATTAGACGGCGAGCTGTGTAATTGCTTGCAAAATCATTGCCATGCATTAGGAATAGTGCTAATTGCAGATGTCATATCCAATCTGCACCCTTGCCCAATGGATAGAATTCATTTTCACGATATTTTCTTAGCCAATAAAGAAATCCAACAAGCATTGGGACAGGCAGATTTGCTCATTACTTTTGGGAAATCAGTGATTGCTAAAAACTTAAAACTATACCTAAGAAATCAAAAACCCAAACATCACTGGCACATACAACAAGCAGGTAACGCTCCTGACCCCTTTAAAAGTCTAAGTAAAATCATTAGGACTACACCCTATTATTTTTTTAGCAATCTTGCTCAAAAGCAGAATCCCGAACTATCCACAATAGAAAAAAGACATACCTATTTGAACTTGTGGATGGAGCAGGAAATAATATTTATTAATCGGTTGTTGTCTTTTGTAAAACCCTTAGAAAATATCCATGATATTTCTAAAACGTCAATATTCAGTGTTTTATCAGCAGAAAATGCCTCTTTGCCATTTTCCGAGTTAGAAGTAGTAAGCGAAATTATAAGAAACATCGACCATGCTAACTTGCATCTGGCTAATAGCATGGCTGTTCGTTATGCTAATTACTTGCAACTACCCTCTAATACTAACATAGAAGTATTTGCTAATCGCGGCACAAGTGGCATAGATGGCTGTTTGAGTACTGCCGTAGGTCATGCCTTAGCCGAACCCAACAAGACGAATATATTGATTATAGGAGATTTAGCATTTTTTTATGACCGAAATGGACTATGGCACAATTATTTACCTAAAAACTTGAAAATTGTCGTCTTGAATAATCACGGAGGCGGTATCTTCAAAATGATAGATGCAGGCAAAGTACCTGAAGCCGATGAGTATTTTGTAACCAAGCAAAATCTCAGAGCAGAACGCACTGCACTCGACGCAGGTATGGAATATTTCTATGCTAATAATAGGGCTGATTTTCAAAAAATGTTGAAAATATTTCTCAAAAAAAGTAACCAAACCCAGCTATTAGAAATTGAAACCAACATAGACGAAAGCATGACGGTTTTAAATGAATACAAAAGAATATAAGTCATGCCTTTTCTTAGCTGATTTGCCTCAATGCCACTAATAAACTTTCTAAAATTTTGGCTCTGTCAAATTCCTGTAAAGCCAGTTGCCTACTGCGACTGCTCATCGCTTGTTGTTCTGCGTGTGTCATTTGAGTAAGTGTTAAAATATTTTTTTTCAACGAATCAAAATCATTAGGAAGGCTAATAAAACCTAATTGATGCTGCTCAATGATAGCCGCTCCTTCTCCACCTCCGCAAAATAGGATAGGCAGACCAGTAGCCATCGCTTCATAAATTTTGGAAGGTACTGTGCCTAAGACCACTGCTTTTTGGGCAATGAGCATCGCATCAAAGGTGGGTAAAATCTGAGCGATTTCCTCTTGCTTGACAGCCTCATGCAGGAATATGCCAGCATTGGGATTTGATGCTATAAACTTAGCAACTCGCTCCCGCTCATAGCCATCGCCAAAAATATGCAATTCGGCATTTAACTCTTCAAAATTCAAGTGTTTGCAAATAGATAGAATATCCTGAGCAATGCCAAGTAAACCTGCATATACGATTTTCAAAGGAGTGTTTCTTTCTTTGACAGCATTTAGCGGCTGAAAAAGTTGGCAATCCACTCCTGTTCTATACAAAAAAGTAGGAGTTTGAGGAGCGAAATTTCTGATATAACCCAAAATTTCTTGCGACTGACCTATGCAAAGTTTTGCCTTGCGATACAAAAATTTTTCAATCAGGTGAGCTATATTATACAGCAAATTCTTAGCAATTTTCCCTAAGTCCAACAAGGCACGAGGCCAAAGGTCAGAAATATTTAAAATAAAACTTGCTTTGTAAAACCTCGACAAAAAATACGCAAAAAAAGCTAATAATAAAGGAGGCGACTGAACAATGACTATTGTTGGTTTTTTTTTTCTTTTAAAAAAAATAGAAAACAACATAGAAAAAGAAAGACTTATCATGCTCAGCAAGCGAAAGGTCAGATTATTCGCATTGGAAGGATAGAGAGGCAAGCGCCTTACTAAGACCTTCTCGTCGTATTCTTGATAAAAAAAATAAGAAGCATACTTTGGAAAAATCTTTCCTTTGGGATAATTGGGCATAGCGCTTAGTACTTCTACCTCGTAGCCTGCTTTGGAAAGTCCTTGTGCCATATACCTCATACGAGAAGCACAAGCCCCCTGTTCGGGTGGATAGTTAGGAGAGATAATTAGAATATAATCGCTATTGGACACTGAAAATTGCTAAAATACGCTATTTAAGTTACAAAAATGAGAAAAATATAAAAAAAGACGAAGGTATATCAGATAAATTTGTCCTATTGCCCAATCTTCACCCTTCCTTTATCCTAAATTGTTAGCTCAAGCATAATTTCTTTCTGCTATTCTTTTTTCTGCTATTCTTTGTCATAATTTTTCTCTTACTATTTTTTATTTTAAATTTGCAGGACTTTATCAAAATAGAAAAACTAACTATCTGATTTTAAGATAGATATTATTATTAATCTATACTTTGTAAATTTTTATGGCGACAACAGCAGATATTTCTATTGGCTCATTTATTAAGCACAATGGAGAACTTTGTGTGATTTTGGAATACGAACACCGCACTCCCGGTAATTTGAGGGCTTTTTACCAAGCAAAAATGCGTAATATCAGGACAGGGAAATTGGCAGAATATCGCTTCCGCGCAGGAGAATCTGTGGAAGTGGTGAGAGTAGAACAAAAAGAACTGCAATATCTATACGCTGAGAGCGATAGTTTGGTATGTATGGACAACGATACGTATGAGCAAATTTACGTTCCTAAAATCTTTTTTGGGGACAGCTTACAGTTTATCAAAGAAGGAGTTACCGTTATTATTGGTTTTGACGGCGATAATCCTGTATTTGGACAGGCTCCACCTACTGCTATTTTACAAATTACCTACACCGAGCCGGGAGTAAAAGGAGATACTGCTACTCGCGCTATGAAACCCGCCACGTTGGAAACAGGAGCTAAAATTAACGTTCCTCTTTTTTGCAATGAAGGCGAATTTATCAAAGTAGATACACGCACAGGAGAGTATATGGAAAGAGTAAAACAATAGTTTTTAATTAAAAGTTATAAGTTGTGAATCTGTAATGGCTTATAACTTTTAACTTGACTCTCCGATGGCACTCAAAATTAATTCACAAGCTCCTAACTTCACTTTGCCTTCTACCTCTGGCAGTGGATTTACTCTTTACAAAAACATGGCGGATAAACCTTGTGTACTTTATTTTTACCCCAAAGATTTTACCTTGGGCTGTACAGCAGAGGCTTGTGAGTTTAGAAATGAGTTTGAAGAGTTTGCCAACGTAGATGTGCCTATTTTAGGTATCAGCAAAGATGATATAGCTACCCATCTGCAATTCAAGGAAAAATATCGCTTGCCTTTTGACCTTTTAGCTGACACTTCAGGAATTGTAACTAAAATGTACGATGCTGTTATTCCTATTATTGGTTTGAGCAAGCGTATTACTTACCTTTTAGATGCCTCGCATAAGATTATTGCTGTATATGATAATGCGCTTTATCCTCATGGGCATATCTCAGCGATGATTCAAGCCATCAGAAAAAACCTCATCAAATAGAGATGTTAGTAAGTATTGGAGAGTATGTACAGCAGCACTTCATAGAAATTATCGGCTCTTTGCTAACTGTATTAGCTATTTGGCTTAATACCAAACAAAATGCGTGGGGGTGGATAGTAGGCATCGCAAGCATCGTTTGCTATATTTATGTCTTTGCAAGTGTTTGGTTATTGGGCGATTTTCTGCTGAACATCTACTTTTTAATTACAAGTCTATATGGTTGGTATCAGTGGAAATACGGAAGTCAAGAGCACCAAGAACTCACTGTAAGTCGCACCAAGTCCAATGAATTACTTATTTTGATTAGCCTTGCTATCTTAGGTGCAGTCCTCTTAGGCTTACTTTTTAGTACCTATCCCCAAGCGGCAGTACCTTATTGGGACGCAGTCATTACCTCTTTTAGTTTAGTAGCGCAGTGGCTCTTGGCTCGTAAAAAATTAGAAAATTGGTTGGTATGGATTTTTGTAGATGTGCAGGCGAGTATGATTTATTTTTACAAAGACCTTATAGTAACAAGTTTTCTTTACTTATTGCTTACGGCATTAGCTATCAAAGGATATACAGATTGGAAAAAATCTATGAGCAAGATTTTATACTAACTGATTTAGAAAATGAGCTTTCCTCTAATAGACTGTTGGCAAGGATGTTATACAAAAAAATAAAACTCCCAAAAATTTGGGAGTCCTATTCCACTTTAAACTAAACTAACAAACAAATTTCTTTTTCAAGAAACAAAATTAGCAATTAATTTGTTTAATTCTAATGTAATTAATTTAATTTTTTCACAACAAAATAAAATACTACATACTACGCTTCATACAAGAGCCTATAATATTCGTCTGCCATTCTGCCCGAATCAAAATAAGGCGTAACCTCGCTCATACTGCGTTTCATCATCTCCAACCATTTGTCATGGTGGTCATAGTACAAGGGAATTATCTCATTTTCAAGAATATCATACATGTTTTGGCAATCAATTCTATCCTGTTCGTCAAGCGGAAGGCTTATGTCCACAGGGGGAATAATAAAGGCATTTTCTCCATGCCTTGCAAACTCCGCTACCCAGCCGTCTAAAATAGAAAAGTTAATAGCACCATTCATTGCGGCAGTCATTCCACTCGTGCCTGAGGCTTCTTGTGGTCTTCTTGGAGTATTTAGCCAAACATCGGCTCCGCATTTTAAAAGACGCGAAAGAGTAAGTTCGTACCCTGTTAAGACGGCACAGTTAGGCATTTTTTGCGTATAGCGTACTAAGTGATTAAAAGTACTTATCCCGTGTTGGTCAAGAGGATAGGGTTTGCCAGCCCAAATAATCTGTACAGGCTTATCTTTACGTGAAACAAGTGCCATAAATCTCTCATAATCAGCAATAAGCAAATCAGGTCTTTTATATCCGGCAAATCTTCTTGCCCAAACTATCGTTAGTATATCAGGATCGAAAAGTTCTCCTGTCTGGTCGCCTACCGTTTCAAAAAGGCGTTTTTTCAAGTGCATTTTTCTTTTCAGTAAAGCCGCATCGTCGTGTACAGCTAAGGCTTTTACTAAGTCTGTATCTGCCCAATATCGTTTGTTCTGCGCATTGGTAATAGAAATAATAGGACAAACGCCTTCTTTGCCTTCCCACATTTTTCTTGAAACCTCACCGTGTATTTTTGATACGCCGTTGGCAATTTTTGCCATTCGCAAGGCGGTAAGCGTATAATCCAATTCATCGCCTTCTACTTGGGTTATTTTGCGTATCTCTGGGAGAGGAGTAAAATTGAAGAAACTCATTTTTTCTAATAACCACATTTCATGCACTTCATTTCCTGCCTTTTCTGGAGTATGAGTAGTAAAAACAAATCTCTTTTTGACCTCTTCTAAATCCCGATATTTAGAATATAGGTAAAAAGCTACGGGCAGGGGATGACCTTCGTTGATATGATAAATATCCGCTCCTCCAAGAGCTTCTACTACCTTTGCTCCTCCTATTCCCAAAACAATACTTTGAGCAATGCGTGCTGCCAAATCACCGTCATAGAGCTTGTGAGTAATCGTTTGGGCTAAGTAATCATTCTCGGGAATGTCGGTAGTAAGCAAATAGATAGGTACGGTATTGAAAATTTCAGGGCGTAGATACATGGCTTTCACATAAATTTGATGCCTGTCCACATAAACAGGAACGATAATGCCCGTATCTTCTAAAAAGTTATAGTTACGAGCCTGCCACTGCACGGTCATTTGACGAAATTCATCGCTTATTTGATTGTAGTAACCGTATTTCCAGTGAATACCTATCCCTATGAGGTTCTGCTTAAGCTCGTAGGCGCTCCTCATGTGCGAACCAGCTAAGTAGCCCAAACCTCCCGCATACAATTTAAGAGGCTGATGGATTGCATATTCCATGCAGAAATAAGCGACACGCTTGCTATATTTAGGATTAGGCGTATAGGGATGTTGCCATGTATTAAATTTTTTATCTGACATAGTTTTATACTTCTAAGGTTTTATGGTTTATTATAGAAGGGAAAGTTATGTTTTTTAAAAGTAAAAAACAAAAGTTTGTAGGTTTAAAATTAATCTATATTTTTGTACAACAAGAAAAACTCACTGTTTAGAAGGTATTTTTTTGACATCTGATATGATAAAGAGTATTCAACCCATTCATGTAGGACTTGCTTGCTATGGAATGTCGGGGAGCGTCTTTCATGCACCTTTGCTTTCCATAGATAGCCGATTTGTCATCAGCAAGATAGTAGAAAGAAACTCTACAAAATCTCACCAAAAATATCCTCATGTAAAGGTAGTAAAAAGTTTAGACGAAGTATTAGATGATGAAAGCATTGAATTGGTAGTAGTCAATACACCCAACCAGTTTCATTTTGAGCAAGGTAAAGCAGTACTAACAGCAGGAAAGCACTTAATATTAGAAAAGCCTGTAACTAATTTCTCTTGGGAAGCCAAAGAATTAATTGAATTAGCCAAGGCTAAAAATTTGATTTTCTCTGTTTTTCATAATCGTAGATACGACGGAGATTTCAAAACAGTCAAAGCAATCGTACAAAGTAAATTATTGGGGGATTTGGCGGTTTATGAAGCGCATTACGACCGATTCCGCAACTATATTACTGCTAATACTTGGAAAGAAGAAGAGGGAGTAGGTTCAGGCATCGTGTACAATTTGGGTTCTCATTTGATAGACCAAGCCTTGCATTTGTTTGGCATGCCACAAAGTATTACTGCTAAAATCGGCAAGCAGCGAACAGGAAGCCAAGTAGATGATTTTTATGAGATTTATTTGGATTATTGCTCGAGGGAAAATGGCTTACAGGTCTTGCTCAAATCAAGTTATTTAGTCAGAGAGGCTACCCCTAAGTATATATTACACGGAAGTTTGGGTTCTTTTGTCAAATATGGCATAGACCCACAAGAGGAAGCGCTCAATAAGGGTACGATACCTAATGTGCCTGAGTGGGGCAGAGAGGATAAGCAGTTTTGGGGGAAACTCAATACAGAAATCTCAGGTTTACATTACGAAGGATATATAGAAACCTTAGCAGGTTCTTATCCTGATTTTTATACCAATATTTATGAGGCTATAAGGGAAGGAAAACCTTTGGCAATAAGAGCAGAAGATGCCTACAATACTATCAGAATCATTGAACTGGCTTACCAAAGCAACAGGGAAGATAAAACAATATATCTATGATTCACTGGCTTAGTCGCTCCATATAAATATGTGGGATATTATCTTCTACATAAATATCACTGACCTGACGAAAACCTAAACTTTCATAAAATCTGCGCAAATAAAACTGCGCTCCAATTTTAAGTGCTTGTTTGCCAAATAATCGCTCACTTTCTGCAATAGCTACTTGCATTAGCTTTTTGCCAATGCCAAACTTACGCATAGGTTGCGCTACAATGACTCTGCCTATACTTGCTTGTTCGTAAATTGTATTTTTGTCAAACAAGCGTGCATAAGCCACCAACTCATCGTTTAGCCAGCCCATACAGTGATAAGCTTGTTGGTCTTTACCGTCCATATCTTGGAAAACACAGTTTTGCTCTACTACAAATATTGCAGTTCGTAGTTGCAAAATGGTGTATAGTTCATCTACATTAAGTTCTTTAAAAGACTTTGTTGTCCAAGTAATGTTCAACTTATTGTTTTCCATTGAGTATTTTAATGAGCTACAAGTAATCAATTATTTCTAAAAGACGAGATAAAGTTCTTAAAAACATTTTAGATAATTTTATCAAATTACACTAAAAAATAGGGTAAAGTCAATCAAAATAAAAGGTAAATTTTTTAACAAGTATATTAATTCTTAAATTGCTGTTTTTATGCTCATTTCTGCTCCAACTGAAAATATTATTGTGCTAAATTTCTAATTTTATTTCCTAATCAAATCAAAAATCTTTATGAAGTACCTATTATTTATTTCCATTTTTTTTGCTTTTATCTTTCTGCAATGTGGTTCTCAAAAAACTGCCACTTCTACTCAAATAGAAAGTTCTCCGCCTAAAATTAGTGGTAATGAAATCATTGTAGGAGCAGAGCGCTTTGATGCTTACCTGCCTTTACTCAAAGAAAAAACTGTGGCAATGGTAGTAAACCAAACTTCCGAAGTACAAGGTAAGCATATTGTGGACTGGCTATTAGAGAAAAAAGTCAATATAAAAAAGATTTTTGCCCCAGAGCATGGTTTTCGCGGCACGGCTGATGCAGGAGAAAAAATACTCAGCGGGATAGATGAAAAAACAGGACTTCCCTTGATTTCTCTTTACGGCAAAGACCGCAAGCCAAGCGAGGAGCATCTGAAAGATATTGAGGTTGTGATTTTTGATATTCAAGATGTCGGAGCGAGATTTTATACTTATATTAGTACGATGCACTATGTCATGGAAGCCTGTGCCGAGCAGGGCAAAAAAATGGTAGTACTTGACCGCCCTAATCCTAATGGAGACTATGTAGATGGCTTCGTCTTAGATATGAAGCACCAATCTTTCGTAGGAATGCACCCTATTCCCGTAGTGCATGGCTTAACAGTAGGCGAACTCGCTCAAATGATAAATGGAGAAGGATGGCTTGCCAACGGAGTAAAATGCTCTTTGGAAGTAATTACATGCGAGAACTACACGCATAAGTCTTCTTACTCTTTGCCTATCAAACCTTCTCCTAACTTACCCAACGACAGAGCTATTTACTTGTATCCTTCCTTATGTTTTTTCGAGGGTACGGTTGTAAGCGTAGGCAGAGGCACGGATAGCCCTTTCCAAGTAATCGGTTATCCTGATTATCCTGATAAAACTTTTTCTTTTACGCCTAAAAGTACAGAGGGGGCAAAAAATCCACCTTTCAAAGACCAAGTTTGTTATGGTGTTGATTTAAGACATACACAAGATTGGAAGTATCGCTTTTCGTTACATGAGTTAATAAAATTTTATCACTCTGCCCCTGACAAATCTAAATTTTTTAACGATTTTATCAACCGCTTAGCAGGCACAGACCGCCTAAGAAAAATGATAGAAGCAGGAAAAACAGAAGAAGAAATCAGAGCGAGTTGGCAGGAGGAACTGGCAGCATATAAGCAAAAAAGAAAGAAATACTTGCTTTATGAAGATTTTGAATAAGGAATAAAAATCAAAGTAAAAATAATAATAGCTTATCAGAGATACTATTTTTTGAAAATCAATCAATTTCTTTATCTTTGAAAAAACATAGAAAATCATCATCAATCATTTATCAGTAGCAACTATTATGGGTGTTTTTAATATCAAACAAACAAAGACTTACGATGTCTGTATCATAGGTTCGGGAGCAGGCGGAGGTATGGCGGCGTATATGCTTACCAAAGCAGGTGCGAGCGTAGTGATGCTCGAGGCAGGAGGCGACTTTGACTCTGCCAAAGGTGATATGTTCAAATGGAACTATGATTCTCCACGCAGGGGAGCAGGTACCTACCGTCCTTTTGGGGATTTTGATGCCTGCGAAGGAGGCTGGAGAATAGACGGAGAGCCGTATAGCACAGTAAGCGGAACAGAATTTATGTGGTTCAGGGCAAGGATGTTAGGAGGAAGAACGAATCACTGGGGACGTATTTCTCTACGCTTCGGACCTAATGATTTCAAAAGAAAAAGCATCGACGGACTCGGCGATGATTGGCCCATCAGCTACGAGGATATCAAACCCTATTATGATAAAGTCGACCAACTCATCGGCGTTTTTGGGCAGAAAGAAGGCATGTATAACGAGCCTGATGGTATTTTTCTACCTCCACCTAAGCCAAGAGCGCATGAATTACTCATTAAAAAAGGAGCAGAAAAAGCAGGAGTAAAAGTTTCTTCATCACGACTTTCTATCCTTACTCAACCTCTCAATGGTCGCCCCGCTTGCCACTACTGCTCACAGTGCAACCGCGGATGCTCCACATATTCTAATTTCTCCTCGCCCTCGGTGCTTATCAAGCCTGCCTTAGAAACAGGAAAACTATACATGATACTAAATGCTATGGCAAGAGAAGTCTTGACAGATAAAGAAGGTTTGGCTACGGGTGTTTCCTATGTAAATACCCAAGATGGAAGCGAACACCAAGTAAAAGCAAAAATAGTAATACTTGCAGCAAGTGCCTGCGAATCTGCTCGTTTGTTGTTAAATTCTAAATCCTCCGCACACCCTAACGGCTTAGCTAACTCCTCAGATGTAGTAGGAAAGTACCTCATGGACACAGTAGGGACAAGTAGAGGAGCTATCATACCTGCCCTTTTTGACCGCATGCGCTACAATGAAGATGGTGTCGGCGGAGGACACATCTATTCTCCTTGGTGGCTGGATAATAAAAAGTTAGACTTCCCAAGAGGATACCATATAGAGTACGGCGGAGGCATGGGAATGCCAGGGTATGGATTTATGTGGAATATTCACCAATTGAATAATAAATTGGGAGATAAAAGACCTAAAGGAGGGGGAGGCTACGGCATACAACTCAAAGAGGACTACCGAAAGCTATACGGAGCGACTTTTGGCATGGCAGGCAGAGGAGAAGGTATCGCTTTCAAGGAAAACTACTGCGAAATAGACCCTAATACAGTAGATAAATATGGCATACCTACTTTGCGTTTTCACTATAAATGGTCTGATTATGAAATAAAGCAAGCCAAACACATGCACGACACCTTTGAGGAGATAATTCACAACATGGGAGCAATTCCTTTGGGAGAGAAACCGGGCAAAGATAAAAACTATGGAATTAGCAAACCGGGAGAAATTATCCATGAGGTTGGTACAGCACGCATGGGCAATGACCCTAAGACCTCTGCTCTCAACAAGTTTTGCCAAGCACATGATGCCAAAAATGTGTTTGTAGTAGATGGAGCTTCTTTTGTTTCCCAAGCAGATAAAAATCCTACTTGGACAATTTTAGCCTTAGCGATGCGAACTTCTGATTACATCATAGAGCAGAAAAAGCAAAATATTTTATAGTTTTTATTGATATTTTGCCTTGTTTTGATGAATACGAACGAAATATTACCTTTAATTTGATATGTATTATTTGATTTTTGATGTAGAAACAACAGGTTTAGAAGTAGGTTATCACGAGATTATTCAATTAGGCGCTTGCCTTTATGATGCAAAGTGGAATCAAATTAGCACCTTTCTAACTAATATTTATCCCGAACATAAAGACCGTTTTTCTATACCAGCCTCAAAAGTCCACGAACTATCTATTTATGATTTAGATGAGGCTCCGCAATTACATGAAGCCTTAGAAAAATTTGAGGCTTGGGCATTAAAAAATATCAGTGGTGGGAAACCCAACGGGCGTAGTGCGTTAAGAAATATAATGCTCTGTGGACAAAGCGTAACTACAGATATTAACTTCTTGAAAACAGCTTATAATCAACAACATATCTCTTGGGAGTTTTCTTATCGCGTACTCGATTTGTTTGTGCTGTCCAATTATTTCTTTACTATTTTAAGGTATAATAATATTCACATTCCCAAATCATTAAGTTTAGGAGCAGTAGCTGAATATTTTGGTTTTGAGCGAGAAACAGAAGTACATAATGCACTGGAAGATGCTATTTTAACTGCCAGATGTCTGAAAATCATTATGCTAAACGCTCAAAAATTTCAGATAACAGAAGAAGATTTAGATTTTGAAGGATAAAAATTAATATTAGGCTTCATATTTGCAACGTCATTTGAAGTTTTTGTACTGTTGTCATTTTTATTACATCTGTTAATTTTTCATAGAAAATGGCTAAAAATAAACATTGTAAAAATTACATAAGTATTTTACTTGTTGTTTTTTTACTTATCACTTCTTGCATGTCAGGAAAAAAGCAATTTTATATTCAAAATCCTAATTTTTCATCAGAAAAAGTGGTGGAAGTAGAGAATCGCCCCCCTACTTACCGCATACAGGTAGATGATGTGTTGCTGATTAATATTAAGGATATGAAAGGTGAACCTTTGGGAGAGTTTACTTTCACTCCTAATGAAAACAGAGTAGTAATGCTAAATGCTAATAATGCAGAGGCAAATTTATACATGAACGGATATACCGTAGATATAACAGGTTTTATCAATATTCCTACTCTGGGAAGGATAGAAGTAAAAGGCTTAACTGTTGAGGAGATAGAAGAAAAGATAAAAAAGCTCTTAGAGGAGTATATTAAGAATCCGATTGTATCTGTCAAATTAGGAGGATATAAAATTTCCGTAATCGGCGAAGTAAGAAGTCCGGGACGATATTATCTTTTTAACAATAGAATTAGTATATTTGATGCACTTGCTATGTCAGGAGATTTGAAAGAATATGCTGATAGGAAAAATATTAAACTCATTAGGGAAACAGAAAAAGGCACAGCTACTGTCTTAGTAGATTTGACAAAGGGCAACTTACTCGAATCTCCTTATTATTACTTAAGACCTAACGATATTCTTATCGTTTCGCCAAGTAAGACCCAGCTAAGGAGAGCCAATTTCCCTGTCATTACTACTACGTTTGCGGCTATATCTTCTTTAATAGTGATTCTAAGATTTTTTGATATTCAACCTTGACTTAACTATCAATAATTTCAAATTAAAAAAAATGAAATTATGAGCCAGTATTTTAAAAACGAAAGTTTAGATATAGGATTTTTATTTAAACGTATCCTTGCTCATTGGTATTATTTTGTTATCTCAATACCTATCGTGATAAGTTTGGCTTTTATTTATGTTAAAGGTCTGGACAGGGTTTATGCTTTCGTCGCCAATATAATTATCAATACCAAACGCTCAGGTCCCGTAAATCCTGATGAACTTCTCGATGTCATAGAGGGTAGTTTAGACAGAAATATTAATACCTCCAACGAGATAGGGATTCTAAGTTCTGTAACAGTGATAGAACAAGCCATGAGAAAGTTAGATGTGGGGATAAGTTACTATATGGTAAAAAAATTTAAAACTACTGAGCTATATAAGAATGCCCCTTTTAAAGTTTTGCTTGATTCCTCTGCACAGCAATTATTAGGAGTAAAGTATAACATTACGATTCTTTCAGACAAAGATTTTAATATTTCTTTTGAATCAGAACAAGCCAGAGGGTATATTCCTGAAAAAGAAGAAGTTACCGACTATGTATGGAGAGGAAAGTTCTCAAAAAAGCATAAATTTGGAGAGCCATTGAGAAAAGAATTTATCAATATGACAATCGTCAGAAATGAAAAGTACAGTGTGGATAGCGAAGCACAGTATTACTTCACATTCAACAATTTGTATGAGATGGCAAAATCTTATAAGGGAAAGTTAAAAATAAAGCCCTTAGAGAAAGGTTCTCAAATACTACAATTAGAAACTCAAGGTACTACGCCACGCAAAGAAATAGATATGCTCAATAGCTTAATAGATGTATTTATAGAGATAAATCTTTATGAGAAAAATATCAAGGGCAGGAAGACCTTAGAGTTTACCAAAGAACAACTAAAACAAGCTACCGACGACCTCTTAGCCTCACAGCGTCAGTTAGAAGGATATAAATCTAATAAGCAACTCTTATCTATAGAAGACCAAACTAAACTCGCTGTAGGCTCGCTTGAAAAAGCAAGAAATGATATTTCTGCCTTAGAGGTTAAGCTAAACTATTATAAAAATATTCAATCTATTATTAATAATGACGAGTTGCTCGCCAATGCTAAAATTCCCGCTACTACCAATCTTACCGACCCTACTCTTACTAACCTATTAAATCAATTTACCACCTTGTATCAGCAGAAGATAAAATTGGAAATATCCTCTGGTGAGAAAAGGACTATCCTCCAAGAGTTAAAAACTAATATAGAAGTGGTCAGAGAACTAATGAAAGACTATGTGAGCAGTGCTATTAGCTCTTTTGATATAGAAATGAAAAGTGCAAAACAGCGACTCGGAGAATATAGGCAAAATGCAGACCAGTTTCCACAAAATCAAACTGTACTCACAGACTTAGAAGCTAAGTTTGCCTTTAATAAGGCAAGGTATGAGTTTCTCCTGAAGAAAAAAGAAGAAGCAGAAATTAGCTTAGCGATTAGCACTCCTGATATCAGAGTAGTAGATAGAGCAAGACAGGTAAGCAATGCGCCTATTTCTCCTAACACAAAATTCATCTATCTTATGTCTTTATTAGTTGCTCTTGGCTTACCTGTTGGCTTGGTAGTCATCAAAGATTTGATTAATGACAAAATAAGAAATAAAGAAGAACTTCTCGAGCATACAAAGATTCCTTTGGCAGGTATTATAGGCAGCGGGGGTAAGAGTGTGAAAATTGTTCTTTTAGAGCAACCCAGAACGCTTACTGCTGAGACTATTCGTACTGTAAGAACCAATTTAGATTACTTAGACGAAAATGCTCAGAAAGTAATAGGATTTACCTCTGCTTTGGATTTTGAAGGAAAAACTTTCTGTGCCGTAAATATAGCCACTGCTTTTGCCTTAGCAGGAAAACGAACTTTACTTATCTGTGCCGACCTGCGAAAAGCAAGCATCAAAAACTATTTTGATATTCAAGGAGAAGGACTTGCTGATTTTTTGCTTTCTTACCAACCTACCTCCGTCAGAAATTATACTATTGATTCAGTTATTCAGCATACAGAAATAGAAAACTTAGATATTATGCCTGCTGGCAAGATAGTTAGCAATCCCTCAGAATTGCTAAGTTCAGACCTAATGGAAGAACTTATCCACAACTTGAAAAATAGGTATCATAAAATCATTATAGATACGCCACCTATTGGGTTTGTGGCGGATTACTTCATGTTAAGTAAATTTATGGACTTAACGCTATACATAGTGAGAGCAAATAGGACTAAATTCAACTCTTTGGAACAAATCAATAAGTTAGTAGAAGAAGGAAAACTTAAAAACGTAAAAGTTATCCTTAATGACTTTAAGTTCTCCTCAAGTTACGAGGCTTCTTATCATAAAGGAGGCTATGCTTAAATGAAAATCAACGTTTATAAGGTTTTAAACTTTATAAACGTTCGCAAGCCCAAGCTAATCTGACCTACTGCGTAGCATTACATCTTTAATACTATCCAATAGCGTTACTATATTTTGTTATTACTAATTTATTTTCAGTACCAAAACTCTTCATTCTTTGATTGCAATAGTAACTTTTCAATTGAATATAAGACTACCCTATTTTTCTATGTTCAGTACATAATTCGTACTATTTCAGTATCCTTTGCTCTCAGTGGCTACTATATTTTCAGAACTTAGCCCAAAACGTTTCTTAGCCTCTTCTATAATAGCTATGGTAGCTGTAGCCCCGATGCGTGTAACGCCTAACTCTCTGACTTTTAGCAAGTCGTCAAGAGTACGCACTCCGCCTGCCGCCTTGACCTGTACAGTGGGAGCAGAAAATTTCCTCATCAGTATCAAATCCTCTACCGTGGCTCCCTGATAAGAGTACTTGCCATCACTACCTTTGACAAAGCCGTAGCCCGTAGAAGTTTTCACAAACTCTACTCCTACCTCATTGCAAATTTCACAAAGTCTGATTTTAAACTTATCCTCTGGTAAATAATCATTTTCAAAAATAACTTTCAAAATAGCCCCGTGCTTAATACAAGCCTGATGAACTTGATTAATTTCGTCTTTTACATAAGTCCAGTCTTCACTTAGCACCTTTCCGATATTCACTACCATATCTATTTCAGTAGCACCCTCTTGGCAGGCTTTTATCGTTTCTGCTACCTTAATATCTACCGTGCTACTCCCATGAGGAAACCCAACTACTGTACAAACGAGTACATCAGAACCTTCTAACCATCTTACTGCTTCTTTGACAGCGTAAGGTTTGATACATACAGAAGCTACCTCATATTTCTTAGCTACGGCGCATCCTTCTGCCAATTCTTTATCAGTCATGGTAGGGTGTAAAAGCGAATGGTCTATCATTTTTGCCAATGCTCTGATTTCATTTTCCATAATATAAATTTTTATGTGTTTTTAAAAAGTATTACTAATAGCATACTTATTTGTGTTACAGTATAATATGCTATAAATATAGAAATCTTTAATGTTAGTGGTGTAGCGCCTTTGTATATAGAGAATAGGGCTTTTAAATTTTACCTTTAAGTATTGAGTAGTTAATTTATTGCTTTCTATTGCTCTAATAGCTTGTTCTAAACCTGTAATCTCTACTTGAAACTTATTTTGTAAGGTCTTGAATAAAGAACCTTCTGATAAAAGCGCTTCGGTAATATTTTCTAATGTTATTGTTAATAATGTATTAGGAAGGCAGGTTTTCTCTAACATCACTGGTTCATCATCGGCAAATCTCAGACGCTCTAAATAGATACATTGATTTTGTTTTTCTTCTGAAGAAAGTTCATAAAGTAGTTCATTAGGAAAATTTTGAACTGAGGGAGGCTGAAGCAATAATGTTTTTACTTTATATACCTCGCCTACGATTTCAGAAAATCCCTTGAACGAAAGTAGTCCCAAAGAGCGCATTTCTGCTTTTACAAATGTTCCCTTGCCGTGTTCCTTGTAGATTAATCCTTCTTTCTTCAGCTCATCAAGTGCTTGGCGCACAGTAACTCGTGTAGTCTGGTAGGTCTTACATAGGTCATTTTCAGAAGGAAGTAAACTTCCTGCTTTATAAGAGCCTCCCTGAATACCTTTTTTAAGGTCTTGATAAATACGTGTGTAGATGAATTTGCTTTGCATAGAAACAAAAATAAAACAAACAACTTGTATATACAAGTTTTTACGCAATTATTTTGCCTTTTGAATGTTATTTTTTATGGAATAAAAATTTATATTTGTCTATCATAGATTTATGCTCAGTCCTGTAAGTTTTTTAAAACCCTTACAGGACTGATAAAAGGTGATCCATTATTTGCGCTCCTATTTTATCAAAACCTGCTTTTTATTGATTATAAAGTATAATTGCTTGAGAAATATATGACAGACCAAATACCAGAAAAGTTATTTGTACTCAAAGCCTCCGACGATGTCAATTGGGGGATGGGCATATTTGCGCTCGTTTCTTTGGGCGGTGTATTCTTATTTCGCAATTGGGAGTGGGCTTTTTTTGAGATTATCGCCCAATTTCTCACTGCAATTTTCGCTGCAACAGCTATTATTTCTCCTCTTTTTTTGCAATACAGAGAAATTGCTTTATACCACGATAAAATTCAGATTACCAAAGGTTTATTGAGTAAAAAAATAGAAACCATAGCACTTAGCCAAATCCTTAACCCCAAAATCATCAAAAGCGTAAAAAATAGTGATGTAAAAGTACACCACTTAGCAGATGCGGGAGGAGTAGAAAACTGGGATATGGACAACTTAGAATTTTCTTTTGATACGCAAAGTAGCCAAACCGTTACTTTGAAATCCTTTAATTTCAAAGATCACCATCTAAGAGAGTTTCTTAAATGTTTTCGGCAAACTTACTACGTCTTAGCATCTGAAGCATCAAGCCCTCCCCCATCTACACCTATGGAAAAGCCTAATAATCAAACAGAAGCAAAGATAGATGAAACAGAAAATAACATTTTACAAGGAATTCGCCAATGCGAACATTATATCAGCGAAGACGAGAAACTTTCCCAAGAATTTTACCAAGCAATGTACGAAGCCTATACTTCTGTTTACCAAACGCATACCTTACAAGTAGATAGGGCAGGAGATGAGTTACGCCTTCAAAAGCCAGATGTACTGCAATATTTTAGCATAGGCAATTATCAATACCATTATTTTCTCAAAGACCAGTATTTACCTAATGCTTCTCGGGAGGAAAAAGAAGTAGCTGAAAATCTCATTACAACTTCTCAAAAAAATATAGATACCATCAAAAAGAGAATAGAAGCCTACTTAACAGTAAAAAAACAATTAGAGGAGCAGAGAGAAAAATACTTACAAAGGCTTAAAATCCAACAATTAGCAAACAGAATCAATACATTACAAGAAAAAAATCTTGCCCAGTCTTCCTTTGATGACCAACTTTCTTTTGATGCTGAGAAAGTTATCCAACTTTCTGCCCTGACCGAACAGTTGCACCAATCTGATTTAAGGCACCTAAGTGAAACCCTTAAACAATTAGCCATACTTTCTCACGATAAATCCAATGTCTGAAAATGAACGAGTACGCCACCACTAAGCAAGTATTTTTATCCTTGCAAAACGCTACTTTTACCAAGTCTAACCAAGTCACCATCAAAAACTTAAATTTTCAGATATACCAAGGAGAACAGTGGGCAATCTTTGGGAAGATAGGAGCAGGAAAGACAACCCTATTAGAGTGCTTGGCAGGAAAGTATTTTCTTCAGGAAGGAAGTTTAAATTATTCCTTTGATAAAAATGCTATTGCCTTAGTCAGTTTCCAAGAGCAAAGTAAGCTATTGGATTACAATACTTTATACTATCAACAACGCTACTACGCTTCGCAAACCGAAGGAATGATTACTGCCAAGGAACTGCTTGACCAATCGCTATTCCAACGCATAGACAAGCCCCAACTTGATAGCATTGCAGATATGCTCCAACTCAAAGAGGTATTACCTTTGGAAGTAATCAAACTCTCCAATGGACAAAAACGCAAGTTGCTTATTGCTAAAGCACTACTGAAAAAGCCCCAGTTATTGCTTTTAGATAATCCATACATCGGTTTAGACAACTCCTCTCGCCAAGTAATGAATGAATTGATAGATAACTTGATAAACAGTGGATTACAAATAGTATTAGTTACTAACAAAGAGGATATTCCCAAACAAATTACCCATATTGCAGAGGTCAGAAATTTCCAAGTTTATGTGCTAAATAATAAGTTACATCATATAGAAAACAATATCATTAATCCTTCTAAAATAGACTTCCCTATCATAGAAAAAAAGGGAGATTATGACTTCCAAACTGCTGTTCAGTTTACTAAGGTAAATATTAGGTATGGTACAAAGCAAGTACTAAAAAACATTGACTGGACGGTAAAAAAAGGACAAAAATGGGCAATATTGGGTAGTAATGGCTCAGGAAAATCGACCTTACTAAGTTTAATCTATGCCGACCACCCACAAAGCTATGCTAATGAAGTTGTGCTTTTCGACCACCCAAGAGGTAAGGGTGAAACGATTTGGGACATCAAAAAAATGATTGGCTTCGTTTCTCCCGAATTGCATTTTTATCTCCAAAATACTATGACTGCCTTTGAGATAGCGGCTACGGGCTTTTTTGATGGTTTTACCCTTACAAGAGAACTTAGTGAAAATGAAAAACATACTATTGCCACTTTATTCACCTATTATGGCTTTTCCTACTTGGCTAATAGGAATTTTTTGCACCTTTCCACAGGAGAGCAGAGATTGGTTTTGTTTATCAGAGCATTAGTGAAAAAACCAGCCTTGCTTATTATGGACGAGCCTTTCCAAAACTTAGATGCAGAGTACATCAGCCTGTCTTTGCATCTTTTGGACAGCTACTTGACAAGAGCTGATACGCTTATATATGTTACGCATTACCAAGAGGAAATCCCTGACTGTGTAGATAGATTTTTATATTTGAAAGACGGAGAAATTATCTATAAATAGTTGATTGCTATGATGTTCGCAATAAAAATTGGCATACCACTTTCTAAGGTTTGAATGATAGAAATTTACCTCAATTAAGCCAGTGCAGACCAAAGAAGAGTAGCTGAGCCAAAAGAATAATATAAGCCATTCTGTTTTTCTTAGGCGCATCAAGATAGAAAAACACCCAAGCCAATACATAAGCAGAGATAAACCAGCCTATGTAGTTTTTCAATGGTACAGGTTGTCCGAACCAATGCCAAAAATCATGTGCAATAGCTACAGGCTCTATGAGGTAGTCCAAGGTGGTCATCAATACGGCAGGAACAAGTGCTTTGACTGTGATAGGTATTTTCCACTCTGCTACCAAAGATGCCGTAGCATAAATCAATACCAACCAATTTAGCCCAATGGTGAGAGGTACACCTAAGATTTTAATTCCCAAAGTTTTTCCATAAACATATTCTCCAAAGACAAGCCCTGTATGCACTCCTACTACTTCGATAAGGAAACCTCCCAAAAAAATTAATACGCAGGCAAGAGCAAATTTTCTGCTCCAATTTGGGTGGAATATCAGCAATGCAAAGCCAGAAACCAATAGGTTAGCAGGAGTAAGTGCCTCAAAAAAAGACCTTGTTACTTCCCAATTCATTAGAAAGAAGCCAAAAAAGTGCATGGCTAACACTAAACTTGCTGTCCAAAAGAAACTCAGCGTAATAGCGCGATTTAAAATATAAATGGTCATGATAAGTAAAATCTCTAACGTCGTATTAAACTAAAAATAGCTGATTAAGTTTTCAAAACACACCAAACGTCTATTTGAAATACAACTTTTACAAGCTCATCTTCGTAATAAATTATTATTTATTTTTCTCAAAGAATATTAACGATTTTTTAATTTGCTTTTAACCCTTCATTCTAAAAAGGTAAGTAGCTTTGTGGTTCTATTTTGAAATGACTAATTTTTAGATGGCAATAATTATATACAAAGAAAAGCAGGCAAGCAATCATTCCGCACAAGACCCTATCAAAGAAAAGGCTCAACTTCTCCCTATCAAATTTATACTTAGCAGGGGTTTCTTAGCTGTGTTTGCTTTATTTGTATTTTTGATTTCCTTAGCATTGCTTAGCCAATCCTTTCGTCTTTTAGGTGGAGAGCAGATACAAAATATCATTGCGGCTACTTCTAATCCTTTCATAGGACTTTTTATAGGATTACTTACTACTGCCATCATCCAAAAAAGTTCGCTTACTACCTCTATTGTAGTAGCAATGGTATCGGCAGATACTTTATCCTTAGCCAACGCTATTCCTATCATTATTGGGGCAAACATTGGCACTACTATTACTGCAATGTTAGTTTCTTTTGCCCATATTACTAAGAAGAAAGAGTTTAAAAGAGCCACCAGTGCCGCTGTTGCCCACAATTTATTCAATTTATTTACTGCTTTGATATTTTTCCCTTTGGAATATTTCACGCACTTTCTAAGTGATTTTTCTGTAACTATTACACGATACATTAAACCGTTGAGCAGCATTTTTTTTGATGCAGGTTTAAGAGGTTTTATAGATTTGACGGTCAATCCTGTGCATGAATTTTTATTCTCACTTTTCAACTCCAATATAGTTATTCTGTTGCCCTTATCTTTGCTATTATTATTTTTTTCTATTACAGTTTTTACTTTGAGTATCAAGGCAATACTAATGGGAGAAACCTGGGTACGCCTACAAAACTTTATTTTTGGTACTCCTCTTCGTTCTCTGACTTGGGGAACTATTCTCACGGGAGCGTTGCAGTCAAGTTCGCTTACTACCTCTGTAACAGTATCTTTGGTAGCTACTCGCAAAGTTTCTTTGAAAAATGCCTTCCCATTTATTATAGGAGCAAATATAGGAACAACTTTCACTGCTTTATTAGCTTCTATTTCCCAATCAGATACTGCTTTGAGTATAGCTATTACTCACCTCTCTTTCAATATTTTGGGGGCTGCTGTCTTATTCCCTTTTCCATTTATGCGTATGATTCCCTTCCGACTCGCCCAACTGTTAGGCAAGCTGACTATAAAAAATCGTATCATTAGTCTGCTTTATGTACTACTTGTTTTTTTCATTATTCCTTTTTTGTTGATTTTTTTTAATAAACTTTTTTAATGCTGTGTTTTTCGTATATTTGTATATTCAAATAATCGTGTAAACAAGCATAAAATTTACTATGAGAGTTAAGCACTTTAACTTAGGGGTGGGAAGCCAAATTTTCAAAGCCCTAAGCGATGAGTCCCGCATACGCATTTTGTATCTGATTTCTAAAAATAAGGAAATGTGTATATCTGATTTGGAGATGGTCTTAGACTTTACACAAACTAAGATTTCCCGTCATTTGATTTATTTAAAAAATGCAGGTTTAGTTACCTATCGTAAAATCGACCAATGGACGTACTATGCTATCAAAGAAGAGTTAATAGACTTTGTCGAGTTAGTGATTCGATATTTTGAAAAGAACCCTGAACTTACTAACGACCTAAGCACTTACAAAACCCTCTATTCCAACAGGGAATTAGCCATTAACAAGATAGAAAAGAAAAACAAAAGGTACGAGGCAAGATTTTAACGCTAAACTTGGCTACCATCTTTGTAGGTCAAAACTCACTAATAAACGCTCCTTTTTAGATTCGTTAGTAGGAATCTTGTAAGGAATACACCTTGTTAGTGGGTCTTCATTTGCAATATCTAACATGCCATAGCCCTGCGTAGTAGCTTCACCAAATCCACTATTGAAAATAAAATCGTGAACTTGAGGATGGGCATACAAAGAAAAAGGAAAGGTATATCCTCGTATCTCTGAGATAGCATTCCTCCCACGCTCATCGTATAACGTATAAATACGGGCAAACTTCTTAGATTCTTTTTTCAACTTTTCTATGTATTGCATATCAGGAAGCACTTGAAACTGATAGAAAGACGCTATCTCTTCGGCAGAAAACAAACCCGAGTGTTCCATGCGATACATGGTGGATTCGTACAACAAATCAGAAAATTGCTCAGAATCTGGTAAAATGAAATCCTTATTTGCGATTTCTTCCTCCTTACTGCTAAAAATTACCAAAGGAGAAATGCATATATATTTTGTTGGATTAGGAAAATTGGGTAATTTTTCCTCTTCCACTGCCTCTGGACTAACAATCAACTCTCCTATTTCCAACAGATTATGTTTAAAAATATTAGCAAGGAAAAAGTCTATCATTGCTTTGTCCAAAGATGAAAATACCAATGTAACCCTGCTTGAGTAATAGTGTAACCCACGCCTGCTTACACGCGTCTGTCCTTTCAATCCTGAAAAATTGTACTGAGATACTCCAACCTCATACCCTACAAGCAAATTCCTAATCAACGAAGCAAGAATATGCTGATGATGAAAAGGAAGCACTGCACCTTTATTCCTTAATTTGAAAATAATCCTCGCTCTCAAGTCAAAAAAATTTAATAGATATAAATGATGCGATAAAACTCTAACAAGCAAATGTTGAATAAAATTTGCTTATTATTAGCTTATAACTAAGTCCTACATTTGATTGTTTAAAAAATCGCTTTAAAAGTTGTGAATTAAAAAGAAAAGTTGATTTGATATTTATTTATCCAAGCCACAATCCTAAGTGCTATTGCCAATCTTTGTTAATAAAGTAACCCGACATTAAAATTTCAAGTTGAATATTATAAAATCAAGCAATTTTTTGCTAAATTAGAACTATTGAAAACTATAACACGAACAATCAACGCACACAGACATATCTATTCTGTATATTTTGTAATTTAAGCAATCCGAAGTATGAAAAAGTTGTTTTTTTTTCTTTCAATTTTATCATTTAGCCTTGTTGCACAGGCAAATCACATTCTTGTCCCGATGGATAAAACCCAGAAGAATCATTTAAAAGCATACGGCATTACCTATTGGGTACTTCAGCAAGAAGTAGAGGCAGAGTGGCTACTGAACTATCGTGGAGGCAGTTTTATGTTTAAATACTTGCAAAAATTTGAAAATGAGCTTATTATAAGAGGTATTAGCTACGAAGTTATTTCTGATGCACAAGCACTGCAAATCAAGAACGAGATAAGTAGCCCAGAGGCTAATATGGACGTAATGCGTTTGGAGGTCGCCCCTAAGATTGCCGTTTATTCTCCCAAATCAAAGCAACCTTGGGACGATGCGGTTACTCTTGTGCTTACCTATGCAGAAATTCCATATGATATAGTTTTTGATGATGAGGTATTAGAAGAAGTACTACCCAAATATGATTGGTTGCACCTTCATCATGAAGACTTTACAGGGCAAAATGGAAAGTTTCATCGTAGTTTTGGAGCTTATAAATGGTATCAAGACCAGCAGAAAGAACTCCAAGAAATTGCTCAAAAACACGGATTTAAAAAGGTTTCTCATCTTAAATTTGCTGTGGTAAGAAAGATAAGGGACTACTGTGCAGGGGGCGGCTTCCTCTTTGCTATGTGTTCTGCCACAGACACTTATGACATTGCCTTAGCCGCAGACGGAGTAGATATTTGTGATGTCCCTTATGACGGAGACCCCTACGACCCTGCCGCACAAAGCAAACTAAATTTTGCTAACTGCTTTGCTTTCAAAGACTTCCGAATAGAATTGGATTATAATGAGTATGAATATTCGGAAATAGATAACCAACAAAAAGAACGCGTAGGCATTACAGAGATGAATGACTACTTTAAACTTTTTCAGTTCTCTGCCAAATGGGACCCTATCCCTACTATGCTTACTCAAAACCACCAGTACAACATCAAAGGCTTTATGGGACAGACCACCGCGTTCAAAAAGCGTTTTATTAAGCCCGAAGTAGTCATCATGGGAGAAAACAAAATGGTAGATGAAGCGCGTTACATACATGGTACTTTTGGCAAGGGAACTTGGACTTTCTACGGCGGACATGACCCAGAGGATTACCAACACTTTGTCGGCGAAGAGCCTACTGACTTGGCACTCTACCCTAATTCACCGGGATACAGGCTGATTCTCAACAATATTCTCTTCCCCGCCGCAAAAAAGAAAAAGCAAAAAACATAAACAGATAGATGCCTCCCTATCAATACTGAAAAGAGGCTGTCTAAAAGTATCAGTAAAGCGAATTTGATTATACGGAAGTTGTTTAGGATTTAGTTTTTTTGTAACTATTTACCTACTTATAAAATTGCTCAAAACTAAGTAGTTAGACATTAGTAGCAAGACAAAATATTGTCTTTCAGGCTTTTAAATAAATATGAATGTCCGTTTAATTTTGTACAATTACTTAGCTTTCGCTACGTAAAAGCTATCATTTTAAGAGGATTGCAAAGGTATTTCGTGGTAGCTCTTAGCATGATTGCCCAAAAATAGCCTCGCATAAATGCGTATTAGCGAAATACCTTCAATCA